>ERZ827181.1937-NODE-1937-length-19976-cov-3.144320_pt1 | contig 19976 bp, 10 predicted proteins | sample MGYA00519778_ERZ827181 | MGnify/ENA primary metagenome ERZ827181 (study PRJEB31778, sample SAMEA3449273) | human gut metagenome | biome: human gut; feature: human-associated habitat; material: faeces | place: United Kingdom | collected 2010/2012 ...
TCGGTGGCCTCAGCGCGCAAAAAGACGAAGAAGATGCGTCGCAAGGCGGTTCGGGCGCTTCCCCCTCGTTCACCATGCCCCACGTTTTTTCAGGGAAGTCAAAACGCGCACCGGGCGCTTCCTCGAAAAAGCAGCCCATTACGGGCGCCGACGTCGCGGGCATCGCTCTGTCGATTTCCGACCGTCGAAACAGAAGCACCCAGGCGCGAGATCGTGCGCTCGCGAACCCCGAAGCCGAAATCAAACGCCGCAAAACTGCGCGCCGCGCTTGGCGCGCAGTAGGCCTCGCATTCGCTCTTGCGGCGTTTGCGGGCGCTTCGGCGTTTGCAGTGCATGTGTTCACGGCCGCATATGAAGACAATCAACAACACAAATCGCTGCTCAGCCAAGGTTTCAGCGAACTCACCTCGGCCGATGAGGTCGTGCTTGCCGCCGATGAATTGGTGGTGGCTTCTTTCAACGACCTCGATGAATCGAAGATTCCCGATGTAATAGGCAAGATTCCCGATGTCGACGTGAGGCTTTCCGCCGCGAAATCGTTTGCCGAATCGGCCAAAGAGGGTGTTTCGGGTGATGATGAGAAGGCCGCCGATCAGCTTGCGGCTTCGGCCGAAGCTCGGAAAACCATGCTCGAACTCGCTCAAGCAATTTTGACCGAGGAACAGGCTGCCAAGCAAGCCTCAAACCTCATGGCTTCGTGCTGGGAAAACGTGCTCAGCGCCGATGCTCTTCTTCGAGAGGCTGCCGAATTGGTGACCGATACCAATGAGGAAAATACGCGGGCTTCCCAAAAGAAATGCGAGCAGGCCCGCGAGCTTTTGACGCAAGCGTCGTCGCAATTCGAACAAGCGCAAGCCTTGTATCCAGCCGATTATGGCCCGTTCGACGACTACATTGCGGCGCGGCAGCAGTCGATTGCGTATGCCATCGCGTCTGACGAAGCGATTTACGTGCAAGATAAGGCGACCGCCGATTCGAACAACGAAAAGTACAACGAATGTGATGCCGCCGCCGCCGCGCTCGCAGCCAAGCTTCCCAAAACCACAGAAGCGCCCATTGTGGCGGCGCTCGATGAATCGCTCGGTGATTCGCGTCAGCAGTATATGGAAATACGCTCCCAGGCAGCCGCATGCGATGCGTTTCTTCGTGATTATCTCGGCATCAGCGGTTGATGGAGTATACTTTTAAACGAATATGCCCACATCATGGCGAATAAAGTCTGTGAAAGGTGCAACATGAGCACACCAATGGATCATATAGCATACCTCTCCCAAGAAATTGGGCCGCGTCCCGCGGGAACCGAAGAGGAACAGCAAGCTGCGCTCTATATTACTGAGCGCTTGCAAAAAGATGCCCATCTATCTGCGCAAATCGAAGATTTCACCTGCAACTCCAATGCGCTTATGACGCCGATCATTTGCTATGGCGTGGCAATCGTCGCGGTGCTGCTCGGCATTATTCTGCCCGTTATTGCTATTCCGGCTACCGTGCTGGCCCTGGCTGCTGCCGGTATCGCCATTTGCGAAGCGCTTGACCGCCCCCTTCTTTCGCAGGCGTTCACGAAGGGCGTGAGCCAGAACATCGTCGCGAAATACGAGCCTACCCAGTCGAGCGATGCAGCGGGTTCGCGTCGTCGCAAGGTTATCGTGGTTGCTAACTACGACAGCGGCAAGGTGCGCCGCGAAACCGCCGGCGTCTTCGTTCGCGCACTGCGTCCTCTGCGTTATGGCGCGCTTGGCGGCATGGTCGTTGCGGCAGTGTTCATGCTTCTGCGCGGGGTGGTGCTTTCCGGAGGCGCCGCTTCTTTGGTGCTCGCCGTGCTCGCGGGGGTATGCCTTGTTCCGAGCGCCGTCCTGCTCGTGTTTGCCCTGCTTGAGAAATTCGGTCCCTTTACCGAAGCTGCGAACGATAACGCTTCTGGCGTTGCCGTCATGCTTGAAGTCGCCCGCCGCCTTGGCAATGGCGAAGTTTCTGCCGATGCGCCTATCGCTGCCGGCGAAGATGTCTCTTTTGTTTCCGAAAAGCGTGAGCCTTCCAGCATTTCCGACAATCTGGTGCAGTTGAAAGACGGCCCTATCGTTGCCGATACCGCGCAGCAGCGCAAGGAAACGATGGCCGCGTTGACTGGTGCCCCCGAAGGTCCGCTCGCCGAGGTTGCGGCGAAGGCTGCCGAGTTGAACGAAAAGCATGCTCAGGAAGAAGCGGCTGCCGATGCGCGCGCCGCGTATGAAGAGCGCGTGCGAGCCCGCCACGAAGCCGAGGCCGCAGCCGCCGAGGCTGCGCGCATCGCTGAGAAGCAGGCAGCGAGCGCTGCTGCGGCTGCGGCTGCGAGCCGCCCGGCGTCGGTGCCCGATTGGTATAAGAAGGCGACCGAAAAGGCTCGCGAGAAAATGGCTGAATCGAACGAACAGGCCGCCGCAGACGATACGTATCGCTCCCGTTTCGCCGATTATCCGACGGGTGCTGCTCAGGCAAGCGCCGCCGCCGAGTCCGCAAAGGTTCAGGATGAAGCTGCCGCCCCCGCGGTCGTTGCGGCTTCTGAGCCGGTTGTTTCTGAATCGGCTGCTCCCGCCGCTCAGGCCGCACCTGTTGCGGAACCTTTGGCCGCGTCCGTTGCGGATGAATCTCAGGAAATTGAAGCTCCCAAGCCTTCCGCTGATATATATGCCGTGAAGGTTGCTGAGCCTGTTGCCGTCGAACCCGCAATTGAGGTGGCCAGTCCCGCGCAGGAACCTGCTCGGGAGAATCAGCCCATTCAATCCGAAATCGAAGTCGCGCCCGTCTCCGCTTCCGAGGAGCCCCTTTCTGAAGCGCAGCAGCCCGCTGCCGACAAGGCTCCCGTGAGCCCCGCCGCTGCTACGACGCGCCTTCCCCAGATGATGTATTACCAGCCGCCCGTCGATCGTTCTGCCGTGCAGGCCGAGCGTGCGTCAATGCCCCGCGTGATTGTCGAAGCGACGGCTGCTGAAGCTGTGGATATCGCCGTGGATGAAAAAGTGGCAGCCCAGCAATCGGGCGTTGCTGCATACGAAGCGGCAATCGCTGGAAGTGCTCGCATTTCTGAGGGTATCGAAGGCGCAGCTCCGGCCCAGCCTGCCGCGAAGGTTATTTCAGCGAACATTCCTGTGGTTGATTTGCCACGCATCGAGCTGCCCGCCATAGTGGCGCCTGAGCCGAAGCCTATTTCGTTCGACGAGCTTCGTCAGCGCGCCCCGCTTGCCAGCGCCGCCGAGAATCGCAGCACCGAAGCTGCCAAGAGCTTGCTTTCGACATCGGTCCCTCAAATCGAAACCCCGGCAACGGGCGCAACCGTTGCAATGCCTTCCATGCCTGCCGCGCCTGCTGTTGGCGCTGGCGCCTACGAGGTGCCTTCCGCCGAGCAACGCTCCAATGTGAGCCTCACGGGTTCTTTCTCGGCTATCAGCTCTATTGGCGCTGAGCCTGTGGGTGATGAGCTTCTCGACGGCGTTGAACCTGAAGATATGTATATCGATGACGCCGATGACTCTGCCTTCCAGAGCGATTTCACCGAGACCGGCGCATTTGCTGGCCCCGGCTATGTTGAAATGCCCCAGTCGCGCGTCGGCAAGTTCTTCGGGAAATTCCGTCGCAAGAAGAAGGAGGAAGAGGAAAGCGCTTCCGAATGGCTCGGCGTGGGCGACGATTTCGACGCACGTGAAGTTGGAAAGGCCCGCGGTGGCTGGGAGAGCTTCCGTGACGAAGACGACGATTGGAACGGCGGCGCATTTTCAAATATGCGTGCGCGCGTTTTGGGTGAGGCGAATGGGGCCGCTTCCGACGATGCGGCGGCTCCGACCCCTGCGTCTGCGGTAGCGTCCGATGTTCAGCCTTTGTCGCAGGGCGCTTCGGTTTCGTCTGATTCGTTCGCTTCGGCGTATGAAGCTGCGTTGCGCCATGCGGCATCTGAGGGCGATAAGATCGAAACCGCTGAAGAGATTCAGCAAATCTATTCCTTCGCGGCCGGCGATATTAACACTGAGGTGTGGTTCGTTGCTCTTGGTTCCGAGCTTGCCAACAACGGCGGCATCAAGGCGTTCCTCGCCGAGCATGCGCCCGAAATGCGCGGCGCCGTTATCGTGAACCTCGAGGCGTTGGGCGGCGGCACGCTTTCCTACCTCGAGCGTGAAGGCGATCTCTCGCAGGCTAAATGCTCGCCTCGCATGAAGCGCTTCATCAAGAAGGCGTCTCAGGCGTCGGGCGTGCAGCTGGCAAGCGCTTCCATCGATTGGAAAGAAAGCCCGGCAAGCTATGCCGCGAAGCATCGCATGCAGGCCGTATCGCTCGTTGGCATGGATGGCTATGCACCGGCTCGCTACGCTCAAGCGAACGATATGGTGGAAAACATCGATTCCCAGAGTGTCGATGCGGCTGCCGATTTCGTTGTGGAACTGCTGAAGAATATCTAGCCTATGAAAAAGCCGCCATTCGGCGGCTTTTTTGTACCCCAGGCGATTCCTGTTCTCTTCGAAGACAAATCGCGAGGTGAGAGGTTAGAAAATACGGTATTATATGTCGGTACTCAAACGGCCTCGTAGAAGGTCGTTGTGTTAAGGAGCGCCCCTCGGGTGCTTGCCAAATGAACCATTGGAGGTTACTTATGGCTATCGAGGCTTACTGCGTGAAGTGCAAGGCTAAGAAGGAAATGCAGGATCCCGTTGAGGGCGTCACCAAGAACGGCAAGCCCATCACCAAGGGTAAGTGCCCCGACTGCGGAACCACCATCTGCCGCATTGGAGCTGCAAAATAAAGCATCATCAAAGCCCCGCAAGGGGCTTTTTTTTAATATACCTTCTCGGGTGGTTGCCCGTTTCGGTTGTTTCGTTAATCGACTTGCGAGCATTTAACGGACTCGAGCTCCGCTACGCTTTCATAAATAAAAAAACCAAGGAACATGTCCCTGGCTTCGGATTCCATGGAGCGGGCGACGGGAATCGAACCCGCGTTGTAAGCTTGGGAAGCTCAAGTTCTACCATTGAACCACGCCCGCAATTGAGCGAATGATAGTATAGCGTATCGCGCAGCTTTGTCACCGGGAATCCTCCTTAAGTCCATGCTTTCCCCGCCATCCATGAGCCCTGGGACGAGCCTGCCGACGTAGCGGTTCGCGCCTGAACTCGTCGGTGTACTTGACGGCCACAAATGCAGGCATTTGAGATAGGAATTGACGATTCGGCATCAATAATCGATTCCTGCACCCCCACCAGTCCCCAATGGAACTGATAGACTTACTCTGTATCCTCATTGTCGATAAAAGAAGCCGAACATGCAGATCCCGTTTTTTTCGAACATAGGCAGATTATCGAAAAAAGTTGTTTGCCGTATTCTTGCGCTCGTGCTGTCCGCGTCGTGCATCGACATTTCTGCGCAATCCGTGATTGCAGCATTGTCCAAAACACCCAGTGTTCAATTTCCTTCTGGTTTTTTCCACCCCACGCTCTTTGTCGTTGTCACCGCAATAGCCTCCCTCATCCTTATCGCCCTGAGCGCAAAGTGGCAGTCACTGAGGAGACATCCCCTTTCGCTCTACCTTTCTGCCGGCGTCGCAATGGTCGGGATTTCGGCTATGTGGACTACCGGAATGCCGGAATTGTCAATGTGCCTGTATATCACATTCTCATTTGGATGCGCCTTCATGACCTTCTACTGGATTGAATTGCTCGCCACCGTTACCGCGTTCGAGCTTATGGTGATTATTGCGGGGAATACACTTGCCACAATCCTGGTAACGCTCATAACGGATTACCTTTCCTTTTACGAGTACTTCGGTATCCTCTCGCTTGCGCTCGGATTTCTTTGTTTGAAATACGCCGACGACACCGTAACATCCACGCCGCCTAAGCACTCGGAAAACGCCTCCACCATCGATACGAGCACCGTCGCGCGAACCATCACAGGACTGTGTCTTGTGGGGCTTGTCGCGGGAACCACGCAAAGCATAGCCCTTATAGAGGACCCATCTTGTTCCCTCTATTCCGTAGCTCCGTCGGCCATTGCGCTTGTCATCGTCGTCGCAATCATCGTCAACGCACCCGACGTACGCCTTTCAACTGCGCTTAAGATTATTTCATCGCTTACCGCCGGGGCTTTGCTTCTTCTTTTAATGCCGGGAGCAACGCCTCTGTCATCGTATTTCCTCTCCCAAATCGCCTTCTCCGTGCTCTCGAGCATTGCAAGCTACGCCTTGGCGCTCGTTGTTAAGTCTCGCACGTACCACACGCTAAAAGCGGTAGGGACCACGTATGCAATGCTCTCTTTCAGCTCCTTGATTCTGCTCGTGCTTGTCGGATTGGGCGTCGATATAACCAGCTCCCACTTTGTGATTGCCTTAAGCTTCATTTTTATCTGCGCAGCAATTTGGCTTATGGGAGATAGGGGAATCGACACGCTCATCAATCCTTTTCGTCCCATCGGAGCGAACGAAAGCCCCGCATCGGGAGCCTTCAAGAAAAAGGCCGAGCTTGTCGCCCAACGGTCCAAGCTCACTCCCAGAGAAGCTGACGTCTTCTATCTGGCCGTGGTCGGACGAAGCTGCCCCTTCATTGCGGAAAAGCTCGTTTTGAGCGAAAACACCATACGTTCCTATCTCCAAAAAGTGTATTCGAAATGTGGGGTTCATTCCCGACAAGAGCTCATCTCTCTTGTCGAAGAAACGTTCGAATAACCCACAGGTGCAAACAAGATGAAATCTCTCCCCATCCGTTTTCATGGGAATCGCTACCTGGGACACGGCAGGTTCCAGCATGCCTATATCCTATAGGCTGCCCTGAAACCCCAGCTCATGTAATGCATATATTCTGTATGTAACTTCTTTTTCCCGCAATTAGGTGCACTTCGCATCTATCGCTCCCAAACGCCATGGGTCATGCTTCCCCTCAACGGAATCGACACCGATGCCAAAACCAAGGAGGAATCATGAAGACAAGCTGTCAAGTTGCCAAAGCTGGAGTCACGCGCCGTGGATTTTTAGGCTTGGCGGCTGCAAGCGCTGTTATTGCAGGATCGGGAATCGCAGGGTGCTCCCCGGCCAAGCCGTCTAAAACTGACGCCGATGCCGAACAGGCGCAGACGGCCCTTGAAATCGCCGAAAGCGAGATTAAAGAGACAAAAGAAGCGGACGTTGTAGTGGTCGGCTTGGGAGTGTCTGGCGTCGCGGCGATGAGGTCTGCAGCCGAAGCAGGAGCCCACGTCATCGCGGTTGAAAAAACGAGCATCGCGAATTGTCGCTCGAACATGTTCGCCGCTTTCAATTGTGATACCGCTCGGAAACTGGGAATTCCCGATACCGACCCAACGGAAATCGGCAATGAGCTCATGACTCAGATGGCGCATCGCGCAGACTACAGGGTAATCAACACCTGGCTCAAGCATTGTGGTGAAGCGTTTGAGTGGTATACGGGAGCTTATAAGGACCTTCTGCTTCTAGGCCCGGAAGATGCCTTTCCCGAAAACCCCGACCAGATTTATCTGTATGCGGAAAGCGTCGGGGGATCGACATATAGACCCGGCATCGATCATGAGCATCTGTTCGCAGCATGCTGCTGCGTAGGCAGCGGAGACGGAACCCATCGACCGATTCTCGAGGCGAATATCGAAAAGGCCCTGGAGACCGGCAACGCCGAAACTGTCTTCGACTCTCCTGCAGTGAAGCTGGAAACGAAAGACGGCAAGGTGTCTGCGGTAGTATGCAAAAACCTGCAGGATGGCACCTACACGCGTTATACTGCCTCCAAGGGTGTGATTCTTGCTTCGGGTGACTACAGCTATAACGACGAGATGCTTCAAAAGTATGCTCCCTGGGTGTATGCCCACAAGGATAACTACCTTTTCTCTCACGAAGGAATGGACTGCAAAGGAAACCACGCAAGCACTGGCGACGGCCAGAAGCTCGGAATCAGCGTCGGTGGACACCTTGATATCGCCCCCCATGCAATCATGGCGCATATCTTCCAATTCGGCATCGAAAACTTTATCGAGCTGAACGAGCACGGAGAACGCTTCTGCAATGAAGACCTCAGCATGACAAACATCGCGAAAGTAATACTGAATCAGCCTGGAAGTAAAGTCTTCCAAATTATCGACGCCAAGGCGAACGACTACTATCCGATTGACGAGATGCTTCCCATGATGAGAGGCTCTGACGGTGAGATGTACTCTGCAGAGGCGGACACCCTCGAAGAACTCGCTGCCAAGCTTGGATTCGATAATGACGCCGCAAGCACCTTTGTGGCCAGCATCGAAAGATACAATGAACTTTGCGAAAAGGGACATGACGACGACTTCGGAAAAGCCGCCGAGAAAATGCATCCGATTATCGAGCCCCCGTTTAAGGCGGTAACTTACGATACGCTCAAGCATACGTCCGTCGAAGACGTAAGCTGCATGCGTCTTCTTGTCACCATGGGCGGTCTTGTCACCGATACAAACGCACGAGTTCTTGACGACGACCTGAATCCCATCCAGGGGCTGTATGCGGTTGGAAACGTTCAAGGTGGCAGGTTCGTCGACGATTATCCGTTCAGCCTGTCAGGTGCCAGCCACGCAGCCGCACTAACCTATGGTTACCTTGCCGGCGAGCACATCGTGAATGGCGAAACCGCGGAATAGTCCATTCAACCAAATCGTATTACGACCCTCCCTCCCGAGCGCGTACGACGCATGCGGTCGCCCCCTCCCTCCAGGCCGCATGCGTCGACGTTGCCGTCAACCCCCTATCTCCACGACCCTCCCATTCGAGCGCGCATGACGCATGCGGTCTTCCCCTCCAGGCCGCATGCGTCGTACGCTGCTGTCAATCCCCTTATCTTCACGGCCCCATCTCACTGAGGGTGCTGAATGGAGAAAAGCCCTCTGGCATGGGGTTATTGAGAAAGTTGATTTGCGCCAGAAGTTAGCGGAACGTGCCAGCAAAAACATTGGGAAGCTAATGCCTTGCCGCTTGGCGATGTCTGCATGAAATTTGATTAAGATAGTAAAAGAAGCGTGCCTATGCGGAAATAATGCACGGCAAAGGCAAATCATGCGGCTCGGTTGGAACCCGATCGACTCGCTGCGCTTCGAATGCCACACCGATGATTTCGACATTGGCTCCAGGGTTTTTTTCACGTGAAACGAGCCCGAGGTATTCATCGTAATTGCCACCGCCGTACCCCAAGCGCTGAAAGTCGCTATCGAATGCGACCATGGGTACGATTACCGCATCAATGGATTTGGGTGCACAAACAGGGAAATCGGAAACTGATCCATCGTCTTCCGCAAAGCGTTTAAGAGGGTTAGCGATAAAAGGCACGTTTCCATCTCGCCAAGCCTGGTATTCGACCGAGCGCATATACATGCGAGGGATAGAACCTTTTATATTCATGCAAGGGAAAACCACGGTTAACTTTTGCGTATAGCACCAAACAATAAAATCCCCAAGGTTGACCTCACTTTTCATTGGGGCATATACAGCAACCGTCGAACCTGCGCTCAGGTGTGCGAGTTGATCCTTGAGCTTCCGGCAAATGGCGTGTGAGGCTTGTTCCCGGGCGGAAGTTAACATGGCGTCGCGCCGGGTAAGCACCTCGTGGCGGAGTTCCTTCTTGATATGTATCGCATCGTCTTGCATGACCGAAGTATAACGCGTGTTCGGCAAGAGAAGAATTTGCTCCTGTTTCAATGTGCCCCGAGTGCGATTCCTTGGTCTATTTGAGGTCAGATTGATTGGGGCATCAATGAAGACGAATTCTGCCTCGCGGTGGCATAATTGCTGTTCCCTTTGTTTTCACACCTCCTGCTTTAAGGCCAATAACTCACGCTTTTCGTGAGAATTAACGTAAAACACGAGGTCACAGTCGAGTTAGAAAAATTTTTAAAAAAGTCTTTGCAAATCCCAGGAAAGCTTGTTATTATAGACGAGCTGACAAAGCAACGCGCCGTTACCTCAGCTGGATAGAGGGACTGACTACGAATCAGTACGTCGGGGGTTCGAATCCCTCACGGCGCACCACTTAAATGTTTAAGCCGCTCAAACGAGCGGCTTTTTTTATAAGCCTCGATAAAAAATTGAGGTTGCAAAAACCCAGTCGAATTCATTCGGCTGGGTTTTTTTGACTTAAAACAAAGCAAAGACCTTAAATAAATAAGCTAACGTTTTATAGTTCTTTCCTAGATTAGTTCGGTGCCCCCCGTCAGAAAATATCAATAATATTGGGGTCTGTAAATCTATCTGCAATAATAGCTCGGGGGGGGGGTATATTCAAAGAAATATGGAATCTCTGTGATACCAGTGCAAAAAATTGACAAACTAAAAGAGTTATGAAATGGAGGAGGCTATCATAAAAAGAGCGAATACCGTTCGCATACTAACTTGCGGATTAAACGTATGACACACAGGGGGGAACGCATGAAGAAAACCGATACGTCGCTCAATAAGAAGGCGGTGAGCGTAGTGGCGGCTGGCGCTTTGGCGCTTTCGCTTACGCCGGCGATCGCTTTCGCTGACGCTGATGAGGCGAGCCAGGGTGGTGCGGCAGCACAGCAGGCCAATGCGGCGGCAAGCGCTGAAGATTCTTCTGCCGATCCTGCTGCTGGGGAAAGCGTTGATTCGGCTGGCGATGCGAATGATACGTTCGATGTCAAAGTGGCGCCTCAAGCGGAAGCGGCCGCTGCAGCCGCTACCGCCGCCGAACCCGAGGCTGCCAAAGCTGGAGCCGAGGTCGCCGAATTCAACGGTACCAAGTATACGTCTTTCGATGAAGCGCTTGCTGCCGCCAAGAAAACTGACGGCGCGACCATCAAGCTCCTTGCCGATGGCGAGACTTCGGGCCTTAATTTGGACAAGGACCTCACCATCGACGGCAATGGCCACGCGCTGAAGTTCACCGACAAGGGCATTGCCCTTTGGGGGCACGCGCTTGTGCTCAAGAACGTCAATGCAAGCATGGCCGGCGTTGGCTCCACTCCGTATACCGCCGAGTGGAAATGGATGTCTGTGTGCGCGAGCAAGAATGCCTCGCTCACGCTCGATGGTGCTACGCTTACCATGGACGGTACCGGCGCTGGCAACGTTCATGCCATTTATTTCTGTAGCAACAATAAGCTTAACCTGAAGAATGGCTCTAATCTCACCATTAAGAACTACAAGCAGGACGCTCTTGAGTGGGATGGCGGCGACGGCGGCTACAACGTGAACATCGAAGGCGGCTCTACCTACACCTCCGATCACTGCCGTTCTGGCTTTACGGGCACGTTTATCGTCACGGTCGACAAATCGAAGGTCAACGTCGTGAACTCGACCGGCAACGGTTCGAATGGCTCGCACTTCAATATCAAGAATGGCTCCGTGGTTGACTTCTCTGGTAACGGCTCTCACGGCCTTTCCGCCGGTAACCTCACCATCAATAGCTCTACGGTTACGGCCAGCAATAACGCTCTCACGGGCATCATTTTTACTGGCAAGGGCGAGTTCAAGAGCGCGAATGTTCAGATTTCCGGCACTAAGGGCACGAGCTACTGGAACGCTGGCATGCGTCTGATGAAGGCGAACGCAAGGCTCGATGTTGACGCTGCTTCTACAGTTTCCATCACTGGCAACAAAGTCACCGGCCTCTTCCTTGATTCCGGTGCGCAGGCTGCGTTCGCCGAGGGTTCCGGCCTTACCATTACGCGCAACGATGCCTCTCAGGAGAACTGTTCCACCAAGAAAGATACCGCTCAGATGGGTGGCGGCGTAGTCGTGCGCAACGGAGCCAGTCTTACGCTTCCTGCTTCGGCGGTGATCGACAATAACAACGCTGCTCTTGCTGGCGATGACCTCTATGTCGAGAAGGGCGGTACCATCTCCTTCGGCGCAACGCATAACAACATGCTTTCCGATTTTGAGGGCTGCGGTCATGCGATCGATGGTTGGTATGTCGATGCAAAAGACTCTCGCTGGTCCGCTCATGGCGAGGCCAAATATGTAGAGGCTGCTCAACCTGGTACTTACGAGGCAAAAGAAGCCCCTGTTGCATTCAAGGCTGCCCATGGCTTGCTGAGCGTCGATTACCAGTATGTCGGTGACGCCCCCGAGAGCGCTGTTCTCCCCGATGCCGACGCTGGCCTTGAAGTCGATACCCCCTATATCGCCAAGGCGCAGCAGCCTGTCGATGGTTGGACGTTCGATGGTTGGTATACCGACGAAGACTGCACTGTTAAATGGAACGATGGCGCCGAGCTTGCAACTTCCATGACGCTGTTCGGCAAATGGACCAAGAATGCAGACCCTGTTGTGCCCGCCGAGCCTACTCAGCCTGCCGACCAGCAGAGCACCGACCAGAAGAAGGCCGACAAGCCTGCGAAGTTCGCAAAAACGAACGATACTTCTGCCGCCCTTGGCTTTGGTGCCGCCGGTGCAGCAATCGCGGCATCTGCTGCAGCGTTCGCAGCTCGCCGCTTTGCTCGCCGTAAGTAAGAACGCGCTGAGGCGTGTGATTGGCGAGTGGGCAAACCGCTTTGGCTCGTCGCGAAAATCGGATTCCTTTGGCTAATGGGATGGCCTGGCGAAGAAGAGGGGTCCTCTAGCCGATGCCCAGAAAACGAAGAGATTCATGAAACAATCAATCGGGGAGGAAGGGCTGGTAGTGTCGCGGATGTTGGTGTAAGCCGTTCCAGCGAGGTGGCGCCGAAGGTGCCCGAGCGAACGGCGGTTCCAGCCCGGAAAGGTTCGGGCCTTTGCCTAGAATGCGCGTATCATAGCACGGCTAGGCGGCCCTCTGGGCCACGCCGGCCGACTCCATGGCGACCAGCACCAGCCTCTCGGCGCGCAGGCGCGTCTCGGCGTCGATCGCCGGCTCGGGCGGCGCCTCCCTTTCCAGCGCGTCCATCGTGGCCATGCGGCGCCGCGTCGACCAGTCCTCGTCGGCCTCGGCCATGACCGCTCCCACCAGGCGAATCATCGATTCCATGCTCGGGAACACCTGCGCGGCGCGCGTGCGGCGCTTTATCTCGCGGTTCGTCCGCTCCTGCACGTTGTTCGTGCGTATGCGGCGGCGGTGATCGGCGGGAAAGTCGAGGTAGGCCAGCGCGTCGGCCTCGGCCTCCTCGAGCAATTCGGCCGCCTCGTCGGAGAAGCTGCCGATCGCGTCGATCGCCGCGTGGTAGGCCGCTCGCACCGAGGCCGGCTCGGATTCCGCGAACACCGCCTGCATGATCCTGCCAGCCGCCCTGCGGTGGCGCTTCGACCTGAGCAGCGAGCACGCGTTGCGCTCCAGATGCACGATGCAGCGCTGCCACGCCGCGCCCGGAAAGCACTCGGCTATCGCGCGGCGCAGCCCCTCGTGGGCGTCGCTGGTCACGCACCTGACGCCGGAGACCCCGCGTTTGCGCAGGTCGCGGCAGAATCCTAGCCACCCGGCGTAAGTCTCGGTGTCGATGGCGGAAAGACCCACGACGCGCCTGACGCCGTCGGCGCCGACCGCTATCGCGGTGACCACCGCCGTCGACTGCACGCGGTTGTCGCGGCGGCACTTCACGTAGGTGGCGTCGAGGAACAGGTACGGCATCGGGACGGAGAACTCGCGCGAGCGCAGCTCGGCCACTTCGGCGTCGAGCCGCTCGCATATGCGGCTGACCTGCGATGCGGACAACCTCTCGATGCCTAGCTTGGCCGCCACCCGCTCGACTTTGCGCGTGGACACGCCGGTGGCGTACATCTCGGCCACCGCGGCCGCCACGGCCTTGTCGACGCGGCTGTAGCGCTCCAGGATGCCGTCGGGGAAGTAGGTGCCGCACCGCAGCTTGGGTATGCGCAGCGTGATTTTCCCGGCCGGCGTGAGCAGCCCGCGCTCGCGGTAGCCGTTGCGGCTGTTCGCTCCGCCCTCGCAGGCCATGTCGGCTTGCTCGTCCATGATCGCGTTCAACGCCGATTCCAGCAGGATCCTGACGAGCTTCTGTGTATCGAGGGGGCCGTCTTCCATCGCCGCCGCGGCTTGCTGTAGAGTGTTCATTGCGGTCTTTGCCTTTCTATAGAATCCATTACTTGGTCGTTATGAATTCTAGGCGAAGGCCGTTTTCCTTTCCAAGGCCAGAACGTCGTGCTCGGGGTGCTTGCACCAACAATCGGCACACGATCCGGAAATCCTCTACCACCTAGGGATATACGTAAAATAAACGTCAATAAGGCTAATCCAAAAGCAATTCAGATGATAAAATCTGATTGTTTGCTAAGCAAAAATTGGTACCCTTGTCTCAAAATGTTGAAATCACATTTAATTGCGGTGCTCATTTCTTGCAAACAAAACAGTCGGAAACCAACTGTTGAATAACGTGATGCGGCTGGTAAAGGGGTAAAACTGATGAAGGAAGTGAAAATGCATAAGGCGAAAGCTGAAAGTGCCAAAAGGAGCTGTGCGTTTGGTCGCAAAGCCCTTTCGGTGGCGCTCTCGGCGATTCTGCTGGGCTTCGGCTGGCCGATGGTGAACCCGTCGGTTTGTTTTGCGGCCGACGAAGACGCGCAGAATCAGGGAGCGGAAATTGTCTCCGAGTCCGCGTTGGATCAAGGGTCCAACGAACAAGGTTCTGCTGCAAGCGACAGTTCCGTTGCTGGCGAGGATGTATACGATCAAGGCGAGCAAGGTGTCTCGCTCGCGTCTGACGGCGCTTCCACCAGGAAGGCGACCTCGGTGTCGGTTGGTATCGGCGCGCTTTTGACGATTGAGGGAACAACGATAGGTAGCAACCATTCATGGGTGTCGAGCGACGAGGGCGTTGCGACTATTGCTGGTTCGAATGGCGGTACGACTGCTTCGGTGGAGGGCAAAAAGGCTGGTGTCGCAAAAATCACGCATACGTATTACACGTCGAAGCATGTGTCTTGGACGCAGGAATTTGAAGTGACGGTTGAAGAATTCAAGGTTACGGGCGCCGACTCCGTGAAGCAGTTCGAATCAACCAAATTCAGCGTTAATGCTTCTAGCGTCGCATGGTCTTCCAGCGATGAAGAAATCGCGACTGTCGATAGCGAAGGCAACGTGAAGGGTATCGCCAAAGGCGCGGTAACCATCACCGCTGCAGTTTCGAATGGCGACAAGAAGCTGACCGCAAGCAAGCAGGTCGTGGTGAACGAAGACAACAACTCGAATGTCGAGAAGGTCTCGTTCTACTTCGCCTTGCCGGGTATCGATCTTTCTTCCAATAATACGAAGGACTGGTATCCCGATAGCGACCTTATTGGAAGGTCTGATTACATCGGCAAGGTTAACACCAAGGGAATGAAGCTTGGCGATACTGGTGGCTACACCGACAACGTTAAGAATCGTGTGGTGGAGTGGCCTTCGAATATGGAGGTCGAGCAAACCGCCGATGGGTTCGAGCTTGTTAAGGACGGGAGCGCTGGTAGCCTTTGGAATGCGCTTGCCGCGAAGTACAACGTCGAAGCCGAAGACGTCTACAAGATTATTCTGACGCCTCATAAAATCACGGTGACTCCGTTGCTTCGCCACCTCGACTGCGCGGTTGATGTTATCGCCAAGAAGAGCATCGTGCCAAGCGACGACAATGAAATGTCGATTACGCTCGACAAAGAGGTGGTTTACGATGGCGAAGAGCATAAGCTCGTTCCTACCGTGAAAGATGGCGAAAAAACCCTCAAAGCCGATGTTGATTACACCGTCTCTTATACCGATGCTTCGGGCGCCGCTGCGACCGACTTCGCCAACGTGACGAACGAGATCAAGGTTATCGTTAACGGCATTGGGAAATACAAAGACAGCGCCGAACTGAGCTACAAGATTACCCCGAAGTCCCTTAAGGCAACCGACGTGTCGGTATCCCAGCCTTCCGATGCGACGTTCGATGGCATGGAGCATAAATTCGTCCCTGTTGTGAAGGATGGCGAAAAAGAGCTTAAAGCCGATGAAGATTACGCTGTTTTCTACACTAACGCTGCAGGCGAAGCGGTGACCGATTTTACCAATGCAATCGATGGAATTGTCGTTACCGTTAAAGGCGAAGGCAATTACAAAGATGCAGTTGAGTTGAACTACAAGATTTCGCAAAAATCTCTTGAGGCATCCAGCTTGTCTGCGACCTTGCCTGCGAGCGAAGTGGTTTACGACGGCGAAGAGCATAAGCTCGTTCCTACCGTGAAAGATGGCGAAAAAACCCTCAAAGCCGATGTCGATTACATCGTCTCTTACGCTCGTGTCGCTGACGAGGTGGCGGGTCGCGCGGATGTTGATTTCACCAACGTGACGAACGGCATTGCCGTAACCGTTGGGGGCAAGGGCAACTACCAAGGCACCCTCAAGCTCACCTACATAATTACTCCGAAGCCTATCAAGGTCGTAACCGCTTCTGGCGAGAAAGTCTATGATGGCACGCCGTTGATAGGGGCCGACCTTGCCGGCAATTCCGTCGAAGGCTTGGTTGATTCAGCCGATGCGACCCTGAAAGTTACCGGGTCGCAGCTTGAGGTTGGCTCTTCCGACAATGTTTTCGAGCTTGCTTTTGCTGCTGGCATGGAAGCGAATTACAAGCTCTCCAATGCTGAGCTGGGAACGCTTACCGTGACCGAACCTGCCGTCGAGCCTGGCCAGAAGCCTAGCGATGACAAGAATGACTCTTCAACCAAGGGCGACGCGGCTGCTAAGGGCAATTCCGCCGCCAAGGGCCAGCCCGCTCAGGGCAAGGCTGCATCGCAGGGCCAGTTTGCTCAGACGGGTGACGCGGTTTCGACCGTTCTGCCCATCGCTTTGGCGTTTGCGTTTGCCGCTGCGATTTGCGCTGCTTTCGCAGTGGGCCGCCGTTTCGATCTTTAAGGAAGCGGCATTAGGCTGGCATTGATGTATGCCCGACGAAGGAAACGTTGGCCGTGCTTCGATGCGCGCGAAAGCCGAAGGGCGATTGCACAGCGCGATGCTTTCTTTTTCGCCATGTGATGTGATACAAAAACCCGATCGGGCATATGCTCGGTCGGGTTTTCTTATTGAGGGGCTGAGGCATGATTTCTTTTGGTCCTCGCGTCTGTGATGCGCTGCGTGTTTGCCCATCGTTTTGTATGGTTTGGTCCGCGATTCTACGTGCGTTGGTTGTTGTAGGCGGTAGGGGTGGATGAGCGAATCCCTGTTCCGTTTCGCGCGAATCTTACGGGTTACACTGTTTGCAGGGCGAATAGCCTTCCGAAATAAGCTCGTCGCGCGTGGCTGTGGCCCCTTGTTTGTTATTGTCGGCTATGTCGTCGACCGAAGAGCAGGTCGGGCGATGGAACTTCATGCTCTTGGTATTGAGCACGTATTCTTGCGACCCATATGAGGTGGCCGAGCCTTCCTCGGAACCCGCGCCGTTGCTGGGATTCTTTGCGTCGCTCGAACCGGCTGCGTTGGTTGCCCGGTTGGATTGGCCGTTTTCGGCATCGCCCTTCGAAGTCGTATTATTCGTGCTCTCCGAGCGAGCATTTCCATTGGGGCTTTTGGTAGATGCACCGCTGGCTTCTTTGCCAGTCGCGTTCGGCGCCGTGCCCGCGCTGGTGGTGGTTGCCTCGCCACCGGTCGCCACATGTGGCACGTCGCTCGACTCCCGACTTTTGCCCGTAACGTAATCGATTTCCACGCCGGGTTCCACGTTGTACACGAACACGTTGAAACGAACGGCTTGCCCGTCATCCTCGACCGATTCCGCTTCCATCTGCACGCCGCGTGCTACGAGGTCGTTCGCGGCAAAAATGGGCGTCACGCGATAGAGCACGTGGTTGCCCGTTTGCTTCACGTAATTGGCCACGATGTTTTCGTAATAAGTCATGCCAACAGAATTCATGGTGCGCGTGCCCGTGATGAGGTTTTTCTCGTTGGCGTCTTCTCCGCAAAGCTGATGCGCAATCAGGTGGCTGCGATTGTAGAGCATTTCCTGCTCAACGAAGTCGTAGCGGTGCTGCTCCCAGCCGCTTGGATACACCTGCGAAATATCGCCGCGAGGCGCGTTGCTCAACGTGTCGGTACCGATGAGCGCGAATGCCGCGCCGCAGCGCCCCTCGAAATCGAGGTCGGAGAATTCCATGAATGCGCCGCGTTTGAGGTCGTCGTCGGTAAAGCCCGGCTCGCTGTTGTTGACGTCAATGCAAAGCGCGCCCGAGTATTCGGGGATGTCGGCAATCTGCACGGCGGCGGGGTTGCTCGTTTGGGCGCCGCTGAAAGAGCCGCTCTCGCATGCGGCGAGCGGCAACGCGCAGCACAGCGCAAGGGCGATGCCGGCAAACAGCGCCGCAAAACGCGCGGGTATGGTGCGAGATTCATGCTCGCGAGAAGGTATCTGCATCAAAGCGATGCCTTTCTACATTGGTTGTAATAAACGCGGGCGTTCTGTTCTCGAATTATGGGTGACTCCGCGAAGTGCGAGGGCTATTGTATCGCGCACAGCGGTGCTGCAAGGGGCGTGCCACGATGATGCGATCTCATTGAGGAAACATGTCGTGCTGGTGCAGCCTCTTTGTACGGCGGGATGAAGAAAATCGCACTCTTACAGTGCGATTTTGAGTTAAAATTGCACTGTAAGAGTGCGATTTGAAAGGTGGTGCTTCATGGAGCGGCTCTACGAGTACATGAATCGTCAGCTGAAAAGCGTAAACGATGAATTCCACCGATATATGTACGACAAAATCAACTGGGGCAATCGCATGCTTGGTTTGGTCGGGCCACGTGGCGTTGGCAAAACAACGCTGTTTTTACAACGTATCAAGGAACATCACTCGACGGACGACACATTGTATGTTTCGGCCGAACATATGTATTTTGCCAACCATTCCTTGTATGGCCTGGCAGAGGAGTTTTTTAAAAACGGCGGCAAATATCTTTTTATTGATGAGGTCCATAAATACGAAGGCTGGTCGCGCGAACTCAAGCTCATGTACGATTCCCTTCCTGGTTTGCATGTGTACTTCACAGGCTCCTCGGTTCTTGATATCGAGAAAGGCGAGGCCGACTTGAGTCGCCGTGCGCCGAAATACCTTATGCAGGGAATGTCGTTCCGAGAATATTTAGCCGTTCGTCACGGTGTGCATGCTCCGTGCCTTTCGCTTGCGGACATACTTGCGCATAAGGAGGAAATTCCTGGGGTCGAACACCCGTTGCCCTTGTTCAAAGACTATTTGCGTTGCGGCTATTATCCCTTTGGTGACGACGAACAGTTCGATATTGAGCTTGGACAGGTCATTGCGCGAACGCTCGAGGTTGATATTCCCCAGTTTGCGGGCATGACGGCGGCGACCGGTCGCAAATTGAAGCGGCTTATGGCGATAGTGAGTACGTTGGCTCCCTTCAAACCGAATATGACAAGCTTGGGTAGTCAAATTCAAGTGAGTCGAAACAACGTCGAAGATTACCTGCTGTATATGGAGAAAGCGGGCATGGTTGCGCAGCTGCGCACGAATGCGGGCGGGCTTGGCGCGCTTGGAAAAACTGAGAAAGTGTATCTCGACAACACCAATATTCTGTACAACCTCAGTGAAGGAAGTGAAGATATTGGCAATGTGCGAGAGACATTCTTTTTCAACCAAATGCGCGTGGGGCACAAGGTGACCGCATCGAAGATTTCCGATTTCGAGATCGATGGGCTTACGTTCGAGGTGGGCGGAAAGAACAAGGGTCAAAATCAAATTGCCGAAGCCAAGCGTGGATACGTCGTGAAAGACGATATTGAGTTTTCCTACGGAAACGTTATCGCGCTTTGGGCATTGGGACTCATGTATTGACGCGCCTTTTGCCAAATTCGATCGAAATCACGTCGCGCTCTGCTTCGCTTCGTATTTCGTCCTGCTGTTTTCAGTCTTTCTCCCTCGGAGCTTTCGTCTGCCTGTTTGCTTATTCCGCGAACTTCAGCAGCTCGGCGGGCGCGTCGATGAGCGCGCCGGGGTTGTTGCTCGTAAGGTGATCGAGCGTTTGGTAGCCCCATTTCGCGCCAATGGGGAATGCGCCAGCGTTGTTCGCGACCTGCATGTCCACGTCGGA
>ERZ827181.1949-NODE-1949-length-19846-cov-3.585923_pt1 | contig 19846 bp, 19 predicted proteins | sample MGYA00519778_ERZ827181 | MGnify/ENA primary metagenome ERZ827181 (study PRJEB31778, sample SAMEA3449273) | human gut metagenome | biome: human gut; feature: human-associated habitat; material: faeces | place: United Kingdom | collected 2010/2012 ...
GGCGTTGGCCGCGTGATTGCCCGTCCCTTTGTCGGGGATTGTGCCGCCAACTTCACCCGCACCCCGCGCCGCCATGATTTCAGCCTGGTGCCGCCCGCAGATACCATGCTGGATGTTTTGCAGCAGGCTGGTAAATCCACCATCGGCGTTGGCAAGATCCACGATATTTTCGCTGGCAAGGGTGTGAGCGAAACCATCCGCACCTCCGGCAATACGGAGGGCCTGAAAGTGACCATGGAATTGGCTGACCGTGATTTTGACGGCCTTGCTTTTGTGAATCTGGTTGATTTCGACATGCTGTACGGTCACCGCCGGGATGTGGCCGGTTATGCCGCAGCAGCAGCCGAATTCAATGATTGGCTGCCCACATTTATGGACAAGATGCGCCCCGATGACATTCTGATGGTAACGGCCGACCATGGATGTGATCCTTCTTACACCAAAACAACCGACCACACCCGCGAATATGTTCCGTTCCTGATTTACGGCAAGAACCTGCGCCACGGTGTTGACCTTGGCACCCGGTACTGCTTTGGCACCATTGCCAACACCGTATGCGATGCCCTGGATGTAAAAGCCTGCCTGGCCGGGTGCAGCGTATGGAATGAAATCAAGGCATGATGTCGAAACACGCTACCACCACAAAAGGAATGAGCCATTTCATGTTATTTCTGCTCCGCCTGCTGGCCTTGGCGCTGTTTATTTATTCCGTTTCTCTGGTTTTCACTTCCAACTTTAACATGGGCAACCTGTTGGTGTGGCTGCTTACCGCAGCAGTAGATGTCTATGCCATCTGGCAGCAGCCCATCCATCATTGGCTGCACGGTACCATACCCGGCAAAATTGTGTTCGTCTTTTTGCTTGTGTTTGGCATTTTGTATGCTTCGCTGCTCGGCTTTGTAGCGTTCAGCGGCTATGCCAACCCCGCCACCGGACAAGAAAAAGTTGTGATCGTCCTAGGTGCTGGTCTGCGCAAGGACCGCCCCAGCCTATTGCTGCGTTACCGGCTCGACAAAGCCTATGAATACGCCGTTGCCCATCCAGATGCCTTGGTCATCACCACCGGCGGACAAGGCAGGGATGAATGGGTGCCGGAAGGCCAGGCTATGCGGAATTATCTGATTGAAAAAGGACTGGATTCCCAGCGCGTTCTCGCGGAATGTAAATCCACTTCCACCGAGGAAAATTTTCTCTTTGCCAAAGAGATTCTTGTCCAGCAGGGCATCAGTGCTCAGGAGCCGGTCGTCTATGTAACCAACGCATTCCACTGCTACCGCGGCGGGGTATACGCGGCTATGGCTGGTTTTACCACAGCCCACGCACTGCCCGCCGGGATTCCTTTACGCAGTGTGCTCACCTGTTACCTGCGGGAAGCTGCTGCCGTTATCTATTACTGGCTTTTCAAATCCTCACGCACAGGGTTTATGCAACCGCTTGTGGGGTTGTTAAGCCTAAATAAAAAGTTCTTTTACAAATGATGTAAAGCAGTTTGCTGCTATTCCAGCGCTGCCGAAAAATACAATGTGCGGCTTTGCCGTACAAGACGGGAGAGTATCATGCAGATCCGTTATTACAAAGAATACAGCCGCTACCTGAACCGCGATATGGAATTCAAGGTATACGGCCACGCCGGGCGGCCCATTTTGATTTTTCCCTGCCAGAGCGGCCGCTTTTTTGACTGGGAAGACCACAACATGTGCAACCTTGCAGCGCCCTGGATTGATGCCGGAAAGCTGCAGATCATCGCGGCAGACAGCATTGACCGCGAAAGCTGGGACAATGACGGCCCCGCGCGCCCCCGCATTGAAATGCAGGAGCGCTGGTATAATTATGTCTGCGAGGAATTGACCCCCCGTGCGCTGGAAATCAATCGAGAGCAGGGGCCGGACCACATGGGCAAAGTTCTTGTGGGTGGTGCCAGCATGGGTGCCGGGCATGCCGTCAACCTATTTTTGCGCCGTCCCGACCTGTATAACGGCACCATTGCCTTGAGCGGCCTATACCAGGCGGATATGTTCTTTAAGGGCTATATGGATGACCTTGTTTACCGCAACAGTCCCTGTGATTACATGCGCAATTTCCCAGATAACCACCCATACAAAGAACTGTATGCCAAAGCGGACAAGTTCATTATGTGCTGCGGCCAGGGCCAGTGGGAAGAAGAACTACTGCGTTCCACCTTGCAGCTGCGGGATATTCTGGAAAGCAAGGATATCCATCCCATTGTTGACATCTGGGGCCAGGATGTTTCCCACGACTGGTATTGGTGGGAAAAACAGTGGGTTTATTTCCTGGAAATGACTCTTGGTAAAGCCTGAAGCACATCGTTGTATCTCCGCATGCGAATCGTTTCAAGCAAAACTCAATATAAGTCATTTTCAACCTAAATAAAACAGCACCCCGGCGGATATCCCAACAAAAAGGGATAAAACCGCCGGGGTGCTGTTCTAATTTTATATGAGACTTTTGCCCTGTATACGCGCTTACAGCTCAAACGCCTTATTCAACGCATTCAGTGCCACATCTTCATCTTCCTGATGGATCAACAGGGAAATGTCAAGGTCACTGGTGGTGATCAGAACAACTTCTGCGTTCACTTTTGCCAGCGCGGCCAAAGCGCGTGCTGCAACGCCGCAACTGGTAACCATATCCTCACCAAACAGGTTGATCTTGGTATAGCCACCGGAAATCAGCGGGGGATTGGCCTTGGCAGCCGCCGGGATGGCCTGCATGACTGCGGCAAAATTGCTGTAGCTGGTGGTAAAACTGAAATCCACCGCCGTACCGCGCGGGGCACTCTGGCAGATCATATCCACCACAATACCTGCCTTGGCAAACACCTCCAAATGCTCTGCCAGGCTCTGTGCGCTGTATTGGGCAGCGGGGAAAGTGGTAAGCATAATATTCTGCTCGCTGCTGATTTTGCTGACACCGTACATAAAAATCATCCTTTCATTCAATCTAACGTGAGGAACTCCTCGTCAATCGTGCTGCGGAGCATGCTCTCTATGTATTCGCGGGAGAGGGTGAACTCTCCGTGTGCTGCACCCAGTTCGTCTGTGTACTGGCTGTAGGGGATGACCCGGATATTTTTGTACCCGGCCTCATACTGGCTGATAACGCAGTGCAGCTTTGGGTCACGGATGGCAATGCTCACACTGCCGTCAGGCTGGGTCGTCTTATCAAAATACACGTCCAGAATCGCGCCGATGACATTATCGCGCGAGGACTGCGCGTTGATGAAGTTGCCCAGGCTGTAGACGATGAAGGTCGTGTTGCCGTTCACACCGGTCAGCCATGCGGCGTTCTGTACTACATGCGGGTGGGTGCCGATGATGACATCGACGCCCTGGTCGGCCAGCCACTGAGCAGTCTCCCTTTGAAAGTCGTTGACCTCGTGCGTGCCCTCGGTGCCCATGTGGGCGCTGACGATAAGAACATCGCAGTTCGGGCGCATATCGGCGATCTGTTTGGCAATCGTTTCATGGTCGTCCAGATACACAACGCCATAGTCTGTGCCGGACGGCGTGGGCAGGCCGTTGGTGTGCTCCGTATAGGAGAGATAGCCGAACGTGATGCCGTTGACGGTCTGGTAGGCGTAGTTGTCATAGGTCTCCAGATTGTAAAAGCCCATTGTGACCACATCGTCCGGCATGGCAGCCCAGTGTGCCATGGATGCCTCAATGCCCGCCGCCCCCTTGTCGTAGCTGTGATTGTTGGAGAGACTGAACACGCGGAAGCCCAAATTATACAGCGTGTCGGTGATCTCGCCGGGGGTGGAGAACATCGGATAGCCGCTGGCGGCGAACTCGTCGTTGACGAGCGTCTCCTGATTGAGCCAGTTCACATCAAACTGGTCGTAGTAGCCCTGCATGGCTGCGTAGGCGGCGTCAAAATCGTAGTGGTCGCCGCCGCGCCCCTTAGCCTGCAAAAAGATACCATCGTGAATCAGGTCGTCGCCCGTGGCGGAAAAGTGCACGGTCTCGACGGTTGGCGTCGGCTCGGGGGTCGGCTCCGGTGTAGCGGTTGGTTCCGGCTCTGCCGGCATATCCACGACTACGGGCTGCGGATTGACCGCGGGCAGGGTCACAGCCTGATTGCCGACGCCCAGCAGAGAGCCGACAACTACGCCGCCGACGCCCAGTGCGATGACCGCGCAGGCGGCAAGATCGTTGCCGTTCATTCGCATATCAGTTTACCTCGCAGCAGGTCGGTCATCGTGTAATAGCCGGGGGCCAGCGCAGCAATATAGAGCGCTGCCTGTACGGCACCGTCGGCAAAGACGCCGCGGCTGCCCGCGCTGTGGCTCAGCGTCACGACCTCGTCGGGGCCGCAGAACAGCACATCGTGCTCGCCCACAATGCCGCCGCCGCGGATGGAGCTGATGCCCAGCTCCTGTGCGCCGCGCTTCTGGCGAACCTGCGTGCGGTCATAGACGTACTCATATTTGCCGTTCGCCTCGGTGTTGATGGCGTCGGCAATCATCAGCGCTGTGCCGCTGGGCGCGTCCAGCTTGTTATGATGGTGCTTCTCGATGATCTCAATGTCAAACTCGCCGCCCAGGATCTTCGTAGCCTGGCGGGCCAGCTCGATCAGCACGTTGACACCCACCGACATGTTTGCGCTGCGGAAGATCGGCGTCCTGGTGCTGGCAGCCTCCAGTGCAGCCTCATCCTCCCTGGAAAGGCCGGTGGAGCAGATGACGCAGGGCAGACCGTTGTCGGCACCGTACTGCGCTGCTGCAACCGCCCCGGCGGGTGAGGAAAAATCGATGATGACGCCCTTGCAGGGCAGTGTGTCAAACCCGGCGTAAACGGGGATTTCGCCAATCCGCCCGGCTTCGCGATCCACACCGGCGACGATGCGGCAATCCTCGCGCGCACCGATCTTCTCGACCAGTGCGCGGCCCATACGGCCATAGATGCCCTGAATGATAATATCCGTCATGTGTTATTGTTCCTTTCATGCAAAAGTCGTGCAAAAGCAAAAAGCCGACCCGCGGCATGGCAGTGGGTCGGCTGTGAAATTATTTCAGCAGGCCGAACTCCTGCATGGCAGTCTCCAGCTGCGCCTGCACTGCGGCGGAGGGCGCAACGAGCGGCAGACGGCAGTCGCCGGCATTCCAGCCAAGGCGGTTCATGGCCCACTTGACCGGGATGGGGTTGACGTCGGCAAACAGTGCCTTGATAAGCGGCACCGCCTTGAGCTGCATGGACAGGCTCTCGGCAGTCTCACCGGCGAACCATTTGGCACAGATGTCATGGGTGTACTGCGGGGCTACGTTGGACAGCACGCTGATCACGCCCTTGCCGCCCAGAGCCAGCAGAGGAACCACCTGATCGTCGTTTCCGGAATACAGATCCACGGAACCGCCTGCCATGCTCAGTACGTCTGCCACTTCGGAAAGATCACCTGTCGCATCTTTTACACCTACGATATTATCTACTGTCTTGCACAATTCTACTACCGTTTCCGGTGCGATCTTCACGCCGGTACGTCCCGGAATATTGTAAAGAATAATCGGAATGTTTACGCTTTCCGCAACGGCTTTGAAATGTGCTTTCAATCCGTTCTGTGTACATTTATTATAATATGGTGTTACTAACAAAAGGCCGTCCGCACCGGCTGCCTCTGCTTTTTTCGAGAGATCAACTGCAGTGCGTGTACAATTAGAACCTGTTCCGGCGACTACCGGGATTCTTTTATTTACTACTTCACAGCAATAACGGATACACTCGATATGCTCTTCTACCGTAAGGGTTGAAGCCTCGCCTGTTGTACCACAGATAATGATCGCATCCGTATGTCCTGCGATCTGCTGCTCGATCACTTCTTTTAATTTGTCATAGTTCACACTTCCGTCCTGATTCATAGGAGTAACAAGTGCTACTCCGGCTCCTGTAAAAATAGCCATAATTTCCTCCATTCTGCCGCGCCGCGGCGGCCATACATATATTTTTCCTGTAATGTAACCATTCAGGATCCAATGTATGGGTTCCTGAATAGTTACGTTGTAACAAACAGTTGAGTTTCTTTGCACTAAAAAGGATATGCAACGTTCCGTGGAATGCTGCATATCCGCAATTTCAATACTTTGTAGCACTCCATCATAAAGATGACAGTCATATACCTGTTTGATATATGCCCAGGGTTAGCAGCATCAGGTCACTGCCCCCTTCGGCAGACTTTCCTTTCTTTGAGCCATCACTTGTGTACCTGACACATCAGGAAAAATACTGATAAAGTCCGCGCCTCTACTGTTTTATTAACTTACTTTTTATCATAACACTTCTGTATGTGTTCGTCAAGAACTTTTCATGCAGTCATGAATCGGTTTTACTCTTGAAATTCTAACATTAAATCAATTCATGAATCTCCTGCAGTGATTTGACACCGATCTCGCCTTCATGGATCACGGTATAGATTCCATCTGCCGTAGCTTTTGCTGCTGCCATCGTCGTCATATATGGAATTTTTGCCTTAATCGCATTTTTACGGATGTAACTGTCATCAAATGCCTTCTCATCGCCCGTCGCCGGAGTATTGATGATCAGCTGGATCTTACCATTGATGATCGCATCCACGATGTTTGGTTTGCCTTCCTGCATCTTATTGATACGTTCTGCCTTGATTCCATTTTCTTTCAGCAATTCGTACGTTGTTCCGGTTGCAAGAATTCCAAAACCGCATGCCTCGAATTTTTTCGCAATTTCAACAAGTTCCGGTTTGTCTTTCTTGCTGACACTCATCAGCACATTTCCTTCCTTCGGAAGTCTTGTCTGTGTCGCTTCCTGGGCCTTAAAGAAGGCCTCTCCGACATTTTCCGAAAGTCCGAGAACTTCTCCTGTTGAACGCATTTCCGGTCCGAGTACTGGGTCTACTTCCTGGAACATGTTGAATGGGAATACAGCTTCCTTCACTCCATAGTATTTTGGATTTACCGGTTTCATATTCTCGATCGGAGAAGGATTTCCGGTCAATTCTCTTGTCATGATCTGGGTTGCCAGTTTTACCATCTGTACATTACATACTTTGGATACCAATGGAACCGTACGGGAAGCTCGCGGATTTGCCTCCAATACATATACTTTTCCATCTTCGATCGCATACTGCATATTCATCAATCCGCAGACGCCCATTTCTTCGGCAATTCTGCGTGTGTAATCTTTAATCGTCTCGACAAGTTCTGCCGGAATATTTTTGGATGGAAGGATACATGCGGAATCTCCCGAATGCACTCCTGCCAGCTCAATATGCTCCATAACAGCCGGTACAAAAGCGTGTTTTCCGTCTGCGATCGCATCTGCCTCGCATTCCATCGCATGACGGAGGAAACGGTCGATCAGGATCGGGCGGTCCGGTGTCACACCTACGGCTGCTGCCATATATTGTTTCAGGCTTTCCGGATCATTGACTACTTCCATGCCACGTCCGCCGAGGACATAGGATGGACGAACCATAACCGGATAACCGATCTCATCTGCAATTTTAAGCGCTTCTTCTATATCTACCGCCATACCTGCTTCCGGCATTGGAATGTTCAATTTTTCCATCATACCGCGGAACAGATCACGATCTTCTGCCATATCAATGATCTCCGGCGAAGTTCCGAGGATATTGACCCCGTTTTTCTTCAAATCTGCTGCCAGATTCAGCGGTGTCTGTCCACCAAACTGAGCGATAACACCGAGTGGCTTCTCTTTTTCATATATACTCAAAACATCTTCAAGTGTTAATGGCTCGAAATACAATTTATCGGAAGTATCGTAATCCGTGGATACGGTTTCCGGATTACAGTTTACAATAATTGTCTCAAATCCCATTTCTTTCAGAGCAAAGGCTGCATGTACACAGCAATAGTCAAATTCGATACCCTGTCCGATACGGTTTGGTCCGCCGCCGAGGATCATGATCTTTTTCTTGTCCGTTACGGTAGACTCGTCTTTTGCATTGTACGTAGAATAGTAATATGCACTGTCTTTTGTAGAACTTACACGAACCGGTTCCCAGCTCTCTGTGATACCAAATCCGGTTCTTGTCTTGCGGATCTCTTCTTCTGTTACATCAAGGATCTGTGCCAGATAACGGTCGGAGAAACCATCTTTTTTTGCTTTCTCAAGAACATCTTTTTCCGGTACTTTTCCTTTATTTGCCAAAAGTGCCTCTTCTTCCTCTACCAATTCTTTCATCTGCTCGATAAAATAATGTTTGATCTGTGTGCGCTCAAACAATTCTTCCACGGTAGCCCCTTTACGAAGTGCCTCATACATGATAAACTGACGCTCACTTGTCGGATAAATCAGCATCTGCATCAATTCATCCTTTGTTTTCTCATGGAAATCTTTGGCAAATCCCAGGCCATAACGTCCGATTTCCAGACTGCGGATGGCTTTCTGGAATGCTTCTTTATAATTTTTACCGATACTCATAACTTCGCCGACAGCACGCATCTGTGTTCCCAGCTTGTCCTCGGAATCTTTGAATTTTTCAAATGCCCATCTGGCAAATTTAATAACAATATAATCTCCGCTTGGCACATATTTGTCCAATGTACCATTGACGCCGCATGGGATCTCATCCAAGGTAAGTCCGGACGCAAGCATCGCAGATACGAGTGCGATCGGGAATCCTGTCGCTTTGGATGCCAATGCGGAAGAACGGGACGTTCTCGGATTGATCTCGATAACAACGATTCGGTCAGATACCGGATCATGGGCAAACTGCACATTGGTTCCACCGATTACCTGTACTTCATCTACAATTTTATATGCCTGCTCCTGAAGGCGTTTCTGAACGTCTTCGGAGATGGTAAGCATCGGTGCGGAACAGAAGGAATCTCCTGTGTGTACTCCGAGAGGGTCAATATTTTCGATAAAGCAGACCGTGATCATATTTCCTTTTGCATCACGCACTACTTCCAATTCCAATTCTTCCCATCCGAGAATGGATTCTTCGATCAATACCTGACCGACAAGACTTGCCTGAAGTCCACGTGCGCAGACGGTTTTCAATTCTTCTACATTATATACGAGTCCGCCGCCGGCTCCTCCCATCGTATAAGCCGGACGAAGAACGACCGGATAACCGAGTTTATCTGCGATCTCAAGGGCTTCTTCTACAGAATACGCCACTTCGCTTCGTGCCATCTCGATGCCAAGCTTGTTCATCGTCTTTTTGAATTCGATACGGTCTTCTCCACGCTCGATCGCATCCACCTGAACACCGATTACTTTTACATCGTATTTATCTAAAATGCCGGCGCTTGCCAATTCGGAACATAAGTTCAGCCCTGACTGTCCACCAAGGTTTGGCAGGATCGCATCCGGACGCTCTTTTTCTATGATCTGCTCCAAACGTTTTACATTCAATGGTTCGATATAGGTAACATCTGCAATGTCCGGATCTGTCATGATCGTCGCCGGATTTGAGTTTACCAGTACAATCCGGTATCCAAGCTGGCGAAGTGCTTTACATGCCTGTGTTCCTGAATAATCAAATTCGCAGGCCTGTCCGATGATGATCGGTCCTGATCCAATGATCAATACTTTCTTAATGTCCTCTCTTTTACTCACTTTTGTCCTCCATTCCGAAGCCGCATACGGCACTCTCTAAATTTCTCTATTCCTTTCTATTTTACAGAAAATTCAGAAAAAGTAAATAGGAAATCAGAAAATAAATAAATTTAGGTGTAATATTTTATTGCAGAATGTCCCCCTTACCTTTCTCTTTCGGGACCGCTCGCGCTTAGAAGAACCCCGTAGCGGTGCAACTACTTCTCATTCGAGTAGTCCAATCTGAATATTGAATAAATTTTGTTTTCTTTTTCAAATCAGCAAATATTTTATCAGGCATTGAGCCATATACCAGCACAATCTCCGGCTCTAACTCTTTTATCATTTCTTCAAGCCCTTCTCTGAAAAATTTCTTCGATTCCGCCGTTCGTATTTGACCATATGTACCAACAGATACAATGCTGTGCTTATCAACACCTTGAAAAGCCACCTTCTCGCCCAAATAATCAGAAGTATATGTTCTTTCATCTCCCCACCTAATATTAGGAATAACATAAAGACCTTGTTTCTGCAAATAATGTCCTACAGCCCTGTTTAAATAAATATCGGCTATTTGAACACACAATGGAGCATCTATATACAACGAACAATCTGGTGTAACAATCCCCGGATATTGTTTTAACTCTTTAACATACTCCTCTGTATTTGTCAAAATCTTCCGAAAGTAGATATCATGTTCATAAAAACATACAAAGTCCTTTTTGCCTTGGCTCCTTTCTCTTTTCGAGAAAGGAACCATCCCTCTTGGAATAATTAATTCATCCGGAGAGTCAATGTGCGGAATTTCGAATTTGCCATCAAAGAAGGCCCTCTCAACAAGCGATACCCTGAAACCTTCATCTACTAGATTCTCATTCTTTTTTGTCATAATCATCCCTCCCGTTTAGTATTGCTTGTGCACTCTCTATACTTCCAGCAATATTATACTTAGCACATTCCTCCGGAAATTTTGCCATGAGATCCTTATAACACTGAACAAGTTCCTTACTAGGAACCCTACCCACAATATCATCTAGCACCTCACTTATCCAAGAATATTCATGTGCAGTACATTCGTTTTTTAGATACTCAATTGTTGTAGGAATATCTTCAGTGAGAATCGCAATTTCCTGTTCCCAGCACTGTTCAATACCATAATCCCACTCATCATCTGTCTCTTCTCGCTGCCTTATTACCTCTCTAAACTTAATGATATCCATTACCTCTTACCCCCTTTCTTTATAACTTGGTTTGCATCAGGAAAGATTGTTCCAATTTGACCGTGCGTCTTTATTACACCAACCCTTACACCTTTCCACATTCCATAAATTCTTTTGCCATCAGGCACATGACGATTTGCTTTGAGATTTACAACATGTTCTCCAGCATGTTTTATATCCTTACTCGTCCATGATTTCGGAAACCAGGTTTGCTGCATTCCCGTCCTCTTTCTTTTTTCTTTGTGATTTGGAATGTATCCAACACGCACGCCATTAGGGTACGTTTTTACCACGTGATATTCTATTCCATACTTAGCAAGTTCCATCATTCCTGCTTGTCCATGTCCACCACGTTTTAATCTTATTAGTCGATTCTTTGATGCCTTAGTATAATCTCCCTCGTTAGAGTGGACTACTGCATACTGACTTGCTTGTCCCTTAGCTCCACGAGTATATAATACTCTTCCTGTTTTAGTTGTACCCATAATAATTCCCTCCTGTCATAAACAACAGATAAGGAACAGTAACAATTATTTCTATCATTTCTACCTTATCTTTCTGCCAACTTGTTGTTAGCCAAACAATTATTTTTAAAAAGTTACAATTTGTATTGCGCTTTCAGAAAGATTGTAGTAAAATAATTTATAGTAATTCGAGATAGATTTTACTAAATCTTTCTTACTAAGAAAAACGTATCGCTGCGCCAACAGTTATGCGTTTTTCTTTTACAAAATATAATCCATTTTCATCACCACCTCGTTCTTGAATCTGCAAACCAAGAGTCTCTTTCTCTTTGTCGATCATATTCATCGCACAAATCATATTCATCTATCCTCTTAGGTGCAATTTTATTTATCAAAGAAGCGTACTTAAAAATAATAATATCATCATATTCTCTTTCAGCCCTTGACTTCCATTCATATATAGTATTTGCTAATGTCCTTTTTCTTTTCGTTGCAGCCTCTGCTGAAACATTGAATGATTGCGCAATATACTCAATCGAAATATTCTTTCCCCTATTCTTACATTCCCTTAATAGCTGTTCAGGCATTAGCATTTGAGCAGCAAAACAATTTGCCTCTAACTCTTGTTTATGATATAAAGGGTCAGTCCCTTTCAAATTGAACTTATGACCTAAAACATAATGACCAAATTCATGCATTACACCAAATCGAATTCTGTAATCTATCTCATTTTGATTATAAAATATAATCACTGCTCCACAAAATTCCATGATTACTGCTGATTCACTACCAAAGTTTTTTATTGGAACACCATACTTTTCAAAAGCCTTCGAATATTTACATAATCTAATATCTGACTGTTCTTTAATCAAAGAACTTACCTTAAACGGAAATGACTTAATCGCACCTGATGAAACCAACAATTCATTTGCTTTACAATATATTTTAGAATAATTTACTGTTTTATACATTTCATCATCAAATGTCATCGTCATCCTCCTCGTCATTAAAAATATCCATAAACACTGCTTTAAGCATGCCTTCAGCCTTATTCAATTCTGCTTCATTAAGTTTACCTAGATTTCTCTGTAATGAACTTAATTGTGTATTTGTTGGTGAAATCAAAGAATCATCATCATTCCCAAGCAAATAATCTGTAGAAACTCCAAAATACTTTGCAAGTCGAATTAACACATCTCCTCTTGGAATTGTTCCACTATTTTCCCACATATTTACACGGCTCTTTGAGACTCCAAGTTTTTCCGCCAACTGATCCATACTTAATTTAGCTTTTTCCCTTAGATCTTTGACCCGTTTACTAAATATTTGATTTGCCATTTTATTCTCTCCTTTCGTGCAATTTTATTGTACAATACATTTTTATTGTTGTCAACTCTTTTTTTCAACATATATTCAACACAGGTTTATATCCCATAATAAAGTCTGCCGCCTTAACAACCTTTAGTCGTTAAAACGGCAGACTTTGTTTTCTGCTATGTACGATTACATAGATGTTATCTCACAGGATTTCTGAAACTTCATCTACGTAGGCGCGGATCTGTTCCGGCAGTTTGGTGCCGGTGATAATGAGTTTTCGGTAATCCCCCTGAATACGAAGCAAGTCTTCTACGTCATCCTCTGTCAAAATCCCAAGGTCAATCAATCCCAGCAATTCATCCAAAATAATAACATCGCTTTCTCCGGTTTCAAGAACTTTTTTTGAAAAATTAAACCCATTTAATATATTTGCTTTTTCTTCTTCTTTTTCACTCTCTGATAAATCGCAGTAATTGACTTCGCTTTTATCAAAGCGGAAAATCTGTACATCTGGTTCAAGCCGGTCTAAAACCTGAAACTCGTCGGCAACCTTTCCCTTCAGAAACTGGATCATCGTGATCCTCTGTCCATGCTGGAGTTCTCTGAGCGCCTGCCCTACAGCGGCAGATGTCTTTCCCTTACCTGTTCCATAAAAGGCTTGTATAATCCCTGATTCCATCGTCATAAACACCTCTCTTTAGTTTGTGCTGACACAGTTTTGACAACACTCGCTCATTTATGAGAAATAATTTACCACAAATTTTAAGAAATGGCAAGCAAATTTTTACGATCCCCTACTCGTCGTCCATACCATAAGTGTCAAATTCATCGGATCTTGGTTCTTCAGATGCAGCTGCAACCGCTGACATGGAATCCACTCGTTCCAGTTTGCTTACCGAAATCTCGTAAGCGATTCTTGTTTCGAATTCCTCGTCTCCAATGCGTTTTTGATACTCACGGCTCTGGATTCTTCCCCATAGCTGAATGTGATCTCCTACTTGAAAACCATCGGCAAAACGTGCATTACGTCCCCAGCAGATACAAGGGATGTAATCGGATTTTCCATATGGACGGTTTACCGCAAGCAATACGTCTGCAATCTCGCGTCCCAATGGTGTCTTACGATATACCGGCACCTTGCAGATATATCCGTCCAGAAAAATATGATTTGGTTTTTCACATTCTCCCGGCTCGTCGTCCACGCGGATGTCACGAACAAACATCGAAAGAACCAAACGATTATGATTTTCCTCGTGACGATTGTAAGAGCGGAACTGTCCGGATGCTTCGATAAATTTTCCCCGGTAATCCTGTTTGACATCGATCAAACGTTCGGATACCATAAGCGGAATCGTATCGAATACATTACTTAGACGTCGTACTGACAATTGAAGAGTATAGAATCCCTCTCCATACACCTCATGGCTGAAGGTGAAATCGCTGATCACCTCTCCATACACATTTACCTGATTGTTTCCTAGCACCTTATCTGTCATCATATATGACCCCCTTTGTTTATTTACCTGTGTTTTAGCATCGAATAGCACTTGATGGCCCGTGCGCAAAACAACACACTTTAATATTATAACACAGACTTTTTTTCTTTACCATATACTATATGCACAAAATTTTCTTTTTAGAACAAAAACTTTCGATTTGCCATATCTTTTTTTCTGTGCTATGATAGAGAGCAGAGTTTTTAAAGTAATCACATGAAAGGACGATTAAAAAAATGGTAAAATCAAGAGATGATATAAGAAATATTGCAATCATTGCCCACGTCGATCACGGAAAAACAACCATCGTGGATGAATTGCTCAAACAAAGCGGAGTCTTCCGAAAAAATCAGGAAGTTGCGGAACGTGTTATGGACTCCAATGATATTGAAAGAGAACGTGGTATTACCATCCTTTCTAAAAATACAGCCATTCATTATAATGATATTAAAATAAATATTATTGATACCCCGGGACATGCTGATTTCGGCGGCGAAGTAGAACGTGTCCTCAAAATGGTAAACGGTGTCGTTCTTGTAGTCGATGCCTTTGAAGGGGCGATGCCTCAGACAAAATTTGTATTAAAAAAAGCGCTGGAACTCAGCCTTCCTGTCGTTGTCTGTGTCAATAAGATCGACCGTCCGGAAGCTCGTCCGGCAGAAGTTGTCGATGAGATCCTGGAACTTTTCATTGACCTCGATGCCAATGAGGAGCAGCTTGACTGCCCATTTATCTTTGCTTCTGCCAAAGAGGGAATTGCTTCCACTTCTTATGAAGAACCGGGAACTGATATGAAACCTCTGTTTGATGCGATCGTAAATTATATTCCGGCTCCAACCGGAGATCCGGATGCAGATACCCAGGTTCTTATCAGTACGATCGATTACAATGAATATGTCGGCCGTATCGGTGTCGGAAAAGTGGACAACGGTTCTGTGCGCGTCAATCAGGATGTTGTGATCGTAAATGCACACGATCCGGAAAAAAATAATAAAGTAAAAATCAGTAAATTGTATGAATTTGAGGGATTGAACCGTGTTGAAGTAGAAGAAGCCGGCATCGGTTCCATCGTAGCAATCTCCGGTATTTCGGATATTCACATCGGGGATACGCTGTGTTCTCCGGAAAATCCAAAACCGATTCCATTCCAGCGAATTTCCGAACCTACTATCTCTATGGACTTTATCGTAAATGACAGTCCGCTTGCCGGTCAGGAAGGAAAATACGTTACTTCCCGTCATTTGCGTGACCGCTTATATAAAATGCTCAATACCGATGTCAGTCTTCGCGTCGAAGATACTGAGACGACTGAGGCTTACAAAGTTTCCGGCCGTGGAGAACTGCATCTTTCCGTATTGATCGAGAATATGCGCCGCGAAGGATATGAATTTGCAGTCAGCAAACCGGAAGTTTTGTATAAAACCGATGAATCCGGGAAAAAATTAGAACCAATGGAACGTGCTTATGTGGATGTACCGGATGAATTTACCGGAACGGTGATCGACAAGCTGAGCCAGCGTAAAGGAGAACTTCAGGGCATGAGCCCACTCAATGCCGGTACCACTCGTCTGGAATTCTTGATTCCGGCCCGCGGACTGATCGGTTATCGTGGAGAATTTATGACCGATACCAAAGGAAACGGTGTCCTCAATACCGAATTTTACGGCTATGGCGATTACAAAGGCGATATCGCATACCGTAAGCAGGGTTCCCTGATTGCCTACGAATCCGGTGAAACAGTTACGTACGGACTTTTCAATGCCCAGGAACGTGGTACTCTTTTCGTCGGTCCCGGCGAAAAAGTATACGGTGGAATGGTCGTTGGCCAAAATGGAAAGACCGATGACATCGAAGTAAATGTCTGCAAGAAAAAACAGCTTACCAACACTCGTGCTTCCGGTTCGGACGATGCTCTCCGCCTGTCTCCGAAAAAGGAACTCAGTCTGGAAGAAGCCATCGAATTTATCGATACCGATGAACTTCTGGAAGTCACACCGGAAAATCTTCGTATTCGTAAGAAAATATTGGATGGTACCGCCCGTTATCGTGCCAGCCGCAACAATAAAAACAGCTAATATATAGGAATGGAGACTTTCGAATGATTTTACAACCGATTAGTCCTTTCGTCCAAAAAACATTTGCATCGTATGAGAAATTGCGCCCTTGCTTTATGAGTGAGGGGCATTTTCTCAATCAGTTTTTATGGGAAAGTTATTATCATACCATGTTTGCCACTGATGATATCGCGCTGTATCTCTTTTTTGAATACCGGGGCGAAAAAAAGGCATTCTGCCCTCTTTGTTCCGTCGATGATCTGCCGGAAGCTTTCCGCCGCATGGAAAAGCAGTTTCACGATGAATGGAACGCCCCATTGGATATTTATCTGGTGGACGATCTGACAAAAAATGTATGGGAACAGGCAGGGCTGCTTAAAAATTATACCCGGACTGCCGAGCGTGACAGTTTTGATTATATCTATGAAGCTGAAAAATTGAAGACGTTGAGCGGACGTGCCATGCACAAGAAAAAGAATTTGGTCAATTCCTTCCTCCGCGAATACGAAGGCCGTTTTGTCTACGAGACACTCGGCTGCGGAGATATCGAAGAAGTCAAGGAATTTCATGAAAAATGGCTCGATGAACGCCGCCACTACGATCGTTTCAACTGCATTGACGATGAAGAAGAAGGCGTCTACCGGCTGCTCGGCAACTGCAAAAGCATTGACTGCGCCATGGGTGGCATCCGCATGGACGGGAAAATCGTCGCCTATACCATCGGAAGCTACTGCCCTTCGATCCAGTGTGCGTTTATTCATATCGAAAAGGCGGAACCGGAGATCAAGGGATTGTACAATTACATCAACCAACAGTTTTTGATCCACGAATTTCCGGATGCCGTTTATGTCAACCGGGAAGATGATCTCGGGCAGGACAACCTGCGTCAGGCAAAATTGTCCTACAAACCGATCCGTCTGGAAGAAAAATATTATATTCAAGAAAAACGATAAAAAACGCTTGCATTCAAAATGTATCTTCTGATACACTTCTGAATGCAGGTGTTTTTCTTATCGGTAATACGGCACAAAATCATGCCCTTTGCGCTTTTCCACCGGGGGAAGTTCGTGGTAATTTCCATACATATCCCGCAGTTTCCGGTCATACGCACGCGGTACCTTGCAGGTTATCCCCTCAAATTCCATGTCAATCCGGTCTTCATAATATTCTTTTCTGTTTTTCTCTTTCGTTCCGTAAATCGTCGCCAGACAAAAAATGTTTTCGCACGCATCATAATCATACTTTTTCATACATTCTTCCGCTTGTTTTACATATTTCTCCAGGCACAACGAACGAATGTGGTGATCGTAAAACTGGCGAATCTGCTTCATCGGATTCAGATAGGGTTTGTATCTGCCAAAGATCTTTCTGGTTTCTTCAATATTTTTCCAATATTCCGCATAATTTTCTGCCAGATCTTCTTTGGTATATCCCGCACCGTCGACAGGAAATACATCCACCCAGACAGACTGCGCATACTTTTCACGTCTGCCCTTTTTCTCGGTAACCGTACCGGTATGTACGACTTGAATATACGGGATTGCGATATTTCCTTTCATCCCGGTGCGAAGTTCGTATTGGGGAGCTGATGTCATTTCATCCGAAAATACCCGCTTAAATGTCTCATAATCCGAACGCGGCATCGAAATATCGATATCATCGTCCCACGGAATGAAGCCGCCGTGACGTACCGCGCCGAGCAGTGTTCCATAATCAATGATATAGCGGAGTTTGTATTTTTCACAAATTGTTACAACATGGGAAAAGATATCAAGTTCCATCTTTCTCACTTCTTCGTCCGGAATCTCTTTTCTTGTCTTCATGTTTTTTTCTTTCCTTTCCGAAATGACTGAGTAAAGTTTTTTAGTACCTGTAAAATATAGGTAAATTGTCTAAACCTGAACAGAATCGAAAGCAGGATGTAAACTGCTGCTCCGACAAGTACCTGAAGAATAACGGTCACAATCGTTGGAAGTGCGATCATCCCGGTGAAATAAACGCACACGCCCATCGCGGAAGCAAGCAGGATCGATGGAACCAGGTCAGCGAGCTGTTCTCGATAATTATAATTCAAAAACTTACGGTTTGGCGTCGAGTTTACAACTGCTGCAAATAAGGTTACGATAAATGCGGTCCATGCGATTGCCATGACACCACGGTACATGACAAGAAGGATCATCGCGATACCAAATACCTTTTTCACGATTTCCATGATCAAGTACGTCCGTCCTTTTCCAAGTGCCTTTACCGCCTGCACATTGGCCGTCTGAACCGGTTCAAGTGCATATTGCAGACACGCGATCTGCATAAATGGCACACAAGGCAGCCATTTGTCTGAATAAATCAAGCTGACAACCGGTGCGGACATTACCATAAGCCCGATCATCAACGGCCACATCACATAAGAACTGACGCGGATGGAAAGACGAACGACCTCTTTCATTTTCTTTAGATCATCCTGCTTCATTGACATGGCAGGAAAAAGTACCGAAGTAACCGACGAATTGATATTGGTTACGACAAGCCGCGGCATATTTCCGCCCTGATTGTAAAAACCGAGATCTTTTTCCGTGTACACTTTTCCGATGATAAGGCTTCGAATCTGCCCATAAGACGTATGGATCAGTTCCGAGCAAAGCATCTTCCATCCAAAAGAAAACAGTTCTTTCATTCGTTTTCCGGAAAATGCCCATATCGGGCGCCATTTTACCGTAAACCAAAGGATCAGCGTATCCAGCGTCGAATTAAACAGATATTGCGCCACAAGGGCCCATGGGCCAAATCCCATATAAGCCATGACAATTCCTACGACGGCCGAACCTGCGGTACCGATCAGTGTCGAGAAAAAGAATCGCTTAAAAAGCATCTTTTTCTGTACATAGGCCTGCTGCACGGAATTGACACCGGCAAGCGGAATCTTAAGTGCCAGTACACGCAGAACCGGACACAAAATGTCTTTTCCGTAAAAGGACGCAACCAGAGGCGCTCCCAAAAATACAATGGCATAGAAAATCCATGACATCACAATGCTAAAATAAAATACGGACGAAAAATCCAATTGATCCGCTTCTTTTTTCTGAATCAACGCAGAACCAAATCCACTTGACACAAAAACATTGGCGATATCTATAAAAACAGTAATGAGTACGATGACACCAAAGTCACTCGGGCTCAGAAGTCTTGCCAGCACGATCCGCACGATAAAAGATACAAGCTGTGCTCCAATCCGTTCTCCAAATTTCCAAAATAATCCGGAAAATACTTTCCGCTGCAAACTTTCTTCACTCATAATCATCTGCTCCTATTTTTTCTGCATTTCCAATTGCGCCTTCACAAGGCGGTAGTAAATCCCTTTTCGGGCGATTAATTCTTCATGGGATCCCACCTCCGCGATGCGATGTCCGTCGATCACGATCAGGCGGTCTGCATTTTGCAGAGTTGACAAACGATGAGCGATGGCAAAGGTTGTCCGCCCCTTTGTCAGACGGTCGAGGGCTTTTTGGATGCGGTATTCGCTTTCCGTATCCAGACTTGCTGTCGCTTCATCCAGGATCAAAATACGCGGTTCATTGAGAATTGCTCTTGCGATGGCAATCCGCTGTCTCTCCCCTCCGGACAAACTATGTCCGCGTTCTCCTACGTAAGTATTGTATCCATCCGGTGTTTTTGAGATAAAATCATGGGCGTTGGCAAGTTTTGCTGCCCGGATCACTTCCTCATACGAGGCATCCGGTCTGGCAAATC
>ERZ827181.1964-NODE-1964-length-19681-cov-4.029043_pt1 | contig 19681 bp, 16 predicted proteins | sample MGYA00519778_ERZ827181 | MGnify/ENA primary metagenome ERZ827181 (study PRJEB31778, sample SAMEA3449273) | human gut metagenome | biome: human gut; feature: human-associated habitat; material: faeces | place: United Kingdom | collected 2010/2012 ...
GCAGCATCCAGTATTATCTGCGCTTTTGGCTTGGCATCTGCCGCACCTCGCTCGCTGTATCGGCACTTAGAATTATGCGGTATTGCCATAACGCTATTGAATGAAACCATAACACCAGACACGAAAGGTTTGCCATAAACATGAAAGAAATCATCCTTGCCTATCAGGGCGAAATGACCCTGAAAGGCCTGAACCGCAGCAAATTTGAAGCCCGCCTGGCCAAAAGCATCCGCTACCGGCTGGAAGACCTGGGCAAATTCAAGGTGACCCAGGCGCAGTCCACCGTGTTCATTGAGCCACTGGAAGATGACCTGGACATGGACGAAGCGTTCCGCCGTATTTCCAAAATTTTTGGCATTGTCAAAATGAGCCGCGCTGCCTGCTGCAGCAAGGATTTTGACGAGATCTGCGCTACGGCGGAAGCTTATCTTGGCGAAACGCTGCGCGGCATCCGCACCTTTAAGGTGGAAGCCAAGCGCGCGGATAAAACGTTCCCGATGAAAAGCCCGGAGCTGTGCCGCGAACTGGGCGCTTACCTGCTGGGCAAGCACCCCCACCTGCGGGTGAACGTGCATGAGCCGCAGCTGGAAATCATGGTGGAAATCCGCGATAAAGGCGCATATATCCATGGCCCCAAGGTGGAAGCCGCGGGCGGCCTGCCCGTTGGCACCAGCGGCCGTGCGCTGAACCTGCTTTCCGGCGGCATCGACAGCCCGGTAGCAGCTTATTGCATGGCGCGCCGCGGGCTTGCACTGCACCACATCCACTTTGCCAGCCCGCCGTACACCAGCCTGCGCGCCAAACTGAAGGTGCGCGCCCTGGCCCGCGAACTGGCAGAATATACCGGCAACTGCCAGCTGTTTGTGGTGCCCTATACCAAGCCGCAGGAGTATATCCGCGATAATGCGCCTGATGTGTTGTTTACCGTGCTCATGCGCCGCAGCATGCTGCGCATTGCCAAACTGGTGGCCGACCAGAGCGAGATGGAAGCTTTGATTACCGGCGAAAGTCTAGCACAGGTTGCCAGCCAGACCATGCAGGCCATTGCCTGCACCGACGCCGCGCAGAACCTGCCGATTCTGCGCCCGCTGATCGGCATGGATAAGACCGAGATCATTGCTATTTCCCGCAAGATCGGCACCTTTGATACCTCCATTGAGCCGTATGAGGATTGCTGTACCATCTTTACCCCGTCGCACCCCAAAACCAAGCCCAGCCTGGCGGAGATCGAAGCCGCCGAAGCCGGAATGCCCGGCCTGGCAGAGCTGGAACGGATTGCGGCGGAAACTGTGGAGAAAATCCCCATCCGCATCGGGGATGACCCGGAGTTTTAACAGCGCCAGATAAAAATTACCCTTGGATAAAGGACGGAACAAACCATGACTGCGGAGATCATTTGTGTAGGAACCGAGCTGCTGCTTGGCGATATTGTCAATACCAACGCCCAGTTTTTGAGCCGCGAACTGGCGGAACTGGGCATCAGCGTGCTGCACCAGCATGTGATTGGGGATAACCCTGGCCGCCTGCGTGATTTGGTAAAGGAAGCCAAAAGCCGCAGCGATCTGCTGGTGTTTTCCGGCGGGCTTGGCCCCACGGAGGACGACCTGACCAAGGAGACCGTGGCCGAAGCCTTTGGCGATACCCTGCACTTTGATGAAGCAGAATGGCAGAAGATCGTGGACTTTTTTGCCTGTACCGGCCGCGGCGGGCGCACCCCCACGGCCAACAACCGCAAGCAGGCCATGGTGCCCACCAAGGGGCACAAGCTGCCCAACGCCCATGGCACCGCACCCGGTGCCTGGTTCGAGGATGACGGCTGCATTGCCGTGCTGATGCCCGGCGTTCCACGTGAGATGAAGGCCATGTGGGCGGAGGATATCCGCCCGGTGCTGCTGCAGCGCCAGAACTGTACCATCCACTCCAAAACGCTGCGGGTGCTGGGGGGCGAAAGCAGCATTGCCAGCAAGGTTTCCCCGCTGTTCGCCAGCGAAAACCCCACGGCAGCCATTTATTGCAAAACCGGCGAGAGCGAGATCCGTGTGACCGCCCGCGCCGCAACCGAGGCGGAAGCCGAAACGGCCTGCGATGCCCGCATTGCGGAGTTCCGCAAGATTTTGGGCCCCAATGCGTATGATGTGGATGTGCCGGGGCTGGAATACACTGTGGTGCACCTGCTGCAGCAAAAAGGGCTGCATGCTGCCACCGCGGAAAGCTGCACTGGCGGCCTTGTGGCAGAAAAAATCACCAATGTGCCCGGCTCCAGCGAGGTGTTCGGCTATGGCTTTGTGACCTATGCCGAAGCCGCCAAGGCAAAGCTGCTGGGTGTTGACCCGACTTTGATTGAACAGTATAACGTGGTTTCCGGCCCGGTGGCCGTGGCGATGGCTTACGGCGCTTTGCAGGCATCGGGGGCAGATCTGGCCGTGGGCATTACCGGCATTGCCGGGCCCGGCGGCGCACTGCCGGGCAAACCGGTAGGTACCGTCTACCTGGCCGGTGCGGATGCCCGCAGCGGCAAAGCCTGGCTGATGCGCCTGGAACTCGGCGGCTATGCCGAGCGCAGCATCATCCGCACCCGCGCCGCCCTGTACGCCCTGGACCTTCTGCGCCGCATGGCCCTTGATATCCCTCCCGAAAACGCCCACCCCGTCCCCTCCAAAGATGTCAAACCCGAAACCCTTGATATTTAACAATAACTTTAATAGGCAATGAGAAAGAATAGGCAATGAGAAAGCAAAAACCACCCACCAATTACTAATTCCTCATTCCTAATTTCTAATTTGTTTTCTGCCAACTTTGTGACACGGCAAAACTCCTAACGCCTTCCTCCTGACTCCTAACTTCAACTTTCCACCAAAGGGGTGTTTTAATGCTGCAAATCCAAATGCGAATCCTGCGTGTGTTTGGGCTTTCCAAAGCGGAGATGAACTCCATCATTGAGAACGCCCAGGCCGAGGGCAGCCCCAGCCTGCGCCTGCAGGAGCGCGATGGTGAATACCTTGTCTGCGTGCAGGCATCAGCCCCCACCCAGGCAATGGCGGATGAATACTGCGAAAAGTGGGTGCAGAAACTGCGCACCCGCTTTGGCGATGCCTGCTATGGCTTTGAGGATACCACCCTGGCTCAGGCCGCGCTGGATGCCCTGCTGAAAAAGCGCCGCCTGCTTGTTGCGGCGGACGAAGCCACCGGCCGCCTGTTGGGCAACGCCCTGCGCGGCCTGCAGCACAGCGAAGCAGCGTTCGATTTTGGCAACCAGACCTATCTGAACCCGGCGAACGCCCGCCGCATTGCCGCGCCGGAAGCTCTGCTCAAAAAGTTCCCCGGCGATATGGTTCAGGCCGCTGCAGGCCGCGCTCAAAGCGCTTTGCTGCTGGCCAATGCGGATTATGCCGCCGTGTATATGCCCGCAACAGTGGGGCAGGCGCCTTTTGTGCTGCTGTGCAGCCGCATCGGCGCGGCAGCCTGTGCCCTGAGCCCCGAAATCTCCGATATGGCAATCGCCAACCATATTCTGGACTTGGCCCGCCGCCGTGCATTGGGGATGCACCTGGGACCTTCCGCTATTACCTTCAAGCCGGGGCGGGAGCGCCCGCTGCTGCTGGTCAGCGGCGAAGGCCAGCCGAGGCCAGGTTTCCGCTTTACGCTGCGCCGCAAGGCTGCCCCGGCCAAACCGGAGGTTAAGCCCAACGCCCCGGACAGCTACGATGCAGAACCGGTCCCCGATTACGATGCGCAGCCCACTGAACCCAAATCGCAGGCTACCCCCACCGGGACCATTACCTTTGAACGCCCCATCGCCCAGCCTGCCGCGCCGCAGCCAACACCGGATCCGCTGGACCTGCGCACCGCAGGCCCGCAGGCTGCCGCCGAAGCGCGCGCCCGCCGCGCCGCAGAAAGCGAGCTGGACCCGGACCTGGAACTGTGTGCCACCCGCACCATCAAAATTTCCCGTGCAGATTTGGAGCAGGCCATGGCGGCTCAGCAGGCAGCAAAGCAGCAGGAGCAGCCCAACCCGGAACCGCCCGCTGCACCGCAGCCGGAACCCCTGCCGGAGCCGGAAACGCCCGCCAACCTGCCGAAACCAAAAGCTTCTATCCTGGATGATGATATCCCGGATTTTTCGGCAGGGTTGGATCCCGCCGCGCTGGAAGCAGCCCGCAAGGCGGACGAAAAAGCCCCGCCGCGCAGCACCGATGAATTCCAGCGCGCCGCCAGCCAGTTGTTTGAAGACGATGAGGATGACGGGGAGGATGACGGGGAGGACGAAGAGCCCACCATTACCTTCCCTGGCCGCAGCAAAGCCAAACCGGCAGTGCCGCGCCCCCTGGCAGCAAAGCAGGAACCCAAACAGGATGCCATCCACAACCGCAGCCTTGCCATGATCGAGCGTGCCGAGCGCCGCCACCGCCGCAAAGCGATTGCCGCAGTGGCTGTTATTGCCCTGCTGGTTCTGGTGGGTGCTGCGGTGCTGCTGGGGCTGACCCGTGGATGCACCGTGAAAGCCCCTGCCTATAAAAATTACGGCACAGAGCAGTTTGATACCCAGGCGCAGGCATATTTGAAATCCGCTGCGGCAGAAAACGAAAAAATTATCGGTTATCTTGCGTTCCCCGGCCAGAACGGCCAGCTGGTGTACAGCGGCTCCCAGCCGGGCGATGGCGCTGCCATCAGCGGCACCAACTACCTGAACGCTTCCATGCCGTCCAACACGGTGCTTTCCTGCGCGGATGCCTCGCTGGCAAGCCTGACGGACCAGACAAACTTCAGCCAGAATGCCGAGTTCACCCTGTACCTGAGTGATGTGACCTACCATTTCCGTGCTGTGGCAGTGTATAATACCGATGCCGCAGGCACCGAGAATGCCTTTACCCCCGCCAGCTATGGGGAACTTTCGGATTATTACAGCTATGCGGAGTTCAGCCAGAGCATTAAGGAACGCAGCCTGTTTGATACCGGCAATACCCCCGGTGATAAGGAAACCTTCCTGACCCTGATGAGCACCGGCGGCACAAACGGCACGTTTGTCTGTGTGACCGCTGTTCTGTTGCCGGATCAGGCCCAGTAAGCTTGGATATACCCAGGAATGATTAAGCCCCCGTTCCCGTACATATACTAGGGTGTGGCGGAATAAACCGCTGCAAGCTGGATGGGGAAGGGGGTTTTTGGATTGAAAGAAGAAGCGGCACTGGCCCGTACGGTCATCAAAAAGCGGCTGGCCGGGCAGCCGGCACCGGATATCTGGTTTTTGATCATTTTGATGCTGCTGGTGTGCTATGGTTTGGTGATGCTGTTTTCAGCCGGGTATGCGGTGGCGCTGTACCGGCGCGGGGATGCTTATACCTACATCCGCCCCCAGCTGTTGTTTGCGGCGTTTGGTGCGGCGGCCATGTACGCGGCCAGTCTGGTGGATTACCACATCTGGCACAAACTGGCGTGGCCAATCATGGGGGTATCGCTGGCGTTGCTGGCAATCGTGCTGTTCATGCCGGAATATAACGGCTGCAAGCGGTGGATCGTGCTGCCGGGGCTGGGCACCCTGCAGCCCAGCGAGATCGCCAAGTTTGCGGTAGTGCTGGTGTTTGCCCACATCATCTCCCTCAACCACAGCCGGATGGAGAGCTTTGCGGTGGGGGTGGTGCCCTTTGCGCTGGTGTTGGGGGTGGTGGCGGTACTCATGCTGCTGGAGCCCCACCTTTCCGGTACAGTGTTGATTTTAAGCATCGGTGCAGTGCTTATGTTTGTGGGCGGCACCGGGCTGCGGTGGTTCATGTTGGCAGGGGCGAGCGGCGCTGCCGCCATCGGCACGGCCATTGTGCTGATGCCGGAACTGGTGCCCTACGCCGCCGACCGGCTCAATTCATGGCTCGACCCCTTTGCCGACCCGCTGGGCGACGGCCACCAGACCATCCAGAGCCTGTATGCCATCGGCTCTGGCGGGGCGGCAGGACTGGGACTGGGCAACAGCCGCCAGAAGCATCTGTTCGTGCCCGAGCCCCAGAACGACTTCATCTTTTCCATCCTCTGCGAGGAACTGGGCTTTCTGGGCGCGTGTGCGGTCATTCTGCTGTTCAGCGCGCTGCTGTGGCGGGGCATCACGCTGGCGGCGCACGCACCGGACCGCTTTGGCGCGTTGCTGGTGGTGGGCTTTGTGGTGCAGGTAGCATTGCAGGCAGTGTTGAACATCGCGGTGGTCACCAACACCATCCCCAACACCGGCATCAGTCTACCCTTTTTCTCCTCCGGCGGCACCAGCCTGATGATGCTTCTGGGCGAGATGGGCATCGTGCTTTCGGTGTCCCGGGGCGAAAGCTGATGAAAGGCTGCATTTCCTGCCGCGGCAGGGCAGGAGCGGCGCGGAAATGCGAAAAAAAACGGACAAATGACCGGACAAATCCCGCAGACTGCGGGAAAGCCGTTTCCGGCGCATTTTGTTGACCAAAGACCCTCGTTTTGCATACCATGGGGTATCTTTTGCAGAACGGGGGTCTTGGCATGGCTGGGGATTGGATCATTACGGGCGGGCGGCCTTTGCAGGGCAGGGTGGAAGTGCCTGCGGCCAAAAACAGTGTGCTGCCGCTGCTGGCAGCTTCGCTGCTGTGCAGCGGGCCGGTGCGGCTGCAAAATGTGCCGCGCCTGACGGACGTAGAGGACTGTCTTGCCCTGCTGCGGGGCGTGGGCTGCACAGCGGGCTGGCAGGGCGCAGAACTGGCGGTGCAGGGGCAGCCCTTGCGCACCGACCTTGCACCGGAGGCCGCAGGCCGGATGCGTGCATCTATCCTGTTCTGTGCGCCGCTGCTGGCGCGGCTGGGGCGGGTAAGCACCGTGCTGCCCGGGGGCTGCCGTATCGGGGCAAGACCCATCGACCTGCATTTGCAAGGACTGGCGCAGATGGGCGTGCGGCAGCTGCCCGCTGCACCCGGACAGCTTACGCTGTACGCCCCGGCGGGGCTGCGGGGCGCAGAAATTTGTCTTAGTTTCCCCAGCGTGGGCGCTACCGAGACGCTGCTGCTGGCCGCCGCCACGGCGCAGGGACAGACCGTGCTGCATGGCGCTGCAAAAGAGCCGGAGATCGCGGATCTTGCCGCCTTCCTCAACGCCTGCGGCGGCTGCGTGGAGGGCGCAGGCACCGACACCATCCGAGTGCAGGGAAAGCGCTGCCTTGCGGGCTGCACCTTTATGCCGGTGGCAGACCGCATCATCGCCTCTACGCTGGCTTGCGCGGCGGCAGCGGCGGGCGGCAGGGTAGAACTGGCGGGCTGTGCGCCCGGGCTGTATGCCCCGCTGCTGGAAATTCTGGAACAAATGGGCTGCACCGTAGAGCGGGCACACGATGCTGCCGCCATTTCACGGTTCGGGGCACTGCGCGGCGCGGGAAACGTGTACACAGCGCCCTACCCGGGCCTTGCCACGGACGCCGCCCCGCTGCTGGCGGCGGTGATGCTCTGCGCACAGGGGGAAAGCCGCCTGCAGGACAGGGTGTTTGAAAATCGTTTTGCCTGTGCCGAGGGTTTTGCGGCGCTGGGTGCGAACGTCCGGGTGGCAGAGCGCACCCTGTATGTGCAGCCGGGCGGGACGCTGCGCGGGGCAAAGCTGACTGCACCGGACCTGCGGGGCGGGGCGGCGCTGGCGCTTGCGGCGCTGGCTGCCCGGGGCAGCAGCCGCCTTGGCGGGGTGGAGTTTGTTCGGCGCGGATATGCAGACCTTGACCGGCTTTTGGCGGGGCTGGGCGCACAGATTTGGCAGGAAATACCCGCCCGGAGTGGGGTTGTGAAAAAAACACCCACGAAAAAGCAATTTTGTCTTGCAATCGGAGCAAAAAAATGATACGATACAGTTATATAAATATCGTATGATAATTTCTGTGCGGCATTTGCGCAGTTCCACATAAAAATCCGATGGAGGACAAAGTTATGGCATTGATGCTCGATGAAGAACTGGACGAAAACGTTACGACGATCAAGGTGATCGGTGTGGGCGGCGGCGGCGGCAACGCTGTGAACCGCATGGTGAGCGATGGCCTGCAGGGCGTGGAGTTCATCGCCATGAATACTGACCAGCAGGCACTGGCTAAGAACCATGCCTCGGTCAAGGTGCAGCTGGGTTCCAAGCTGACCAAGGGTCGCGGTGCGGGTGCAGACCCGGAGATCGGCCAGCGCGCCGCTGAAGAAAGCAAGGACGAGATCGCAAACGCCCTCAAGGGCTCCCAGATGGTCTTTATCACCGCCGGTATGGGCGGCGGCACCGGCACCGGTGCGGCACCCGTTGTGGCCGAGGTGGCACACGATTTGGGCATCCTGACCGTCGGCATCGTTACCAAGCCCTTCTCCTTTGAGGGCAAGCGCAAGATGGGTCTGGCCGAGCAGGGCATTGCCAACCTGCTGATGCACGTTGACAGCCTGATCGTCATCCCCAACGAGCGCCTGAAGATGATCAGTCAGGAAAAGATCACCCTGATGAATGCCTTCCAGGCTGCCGACAACGTGCTGCGTCAGGGCGTTGAGTCCATCTCTGCCCTGATCAACGTGCCCGCCTTCATCAACCTGGACTTCGCCGACGTGCGCTCCATCATGAAGGATGCCGGCTACGCCCACATGGGCGTGGGCAGCGCCAAGGGTGCAGGCAAGGCTGAGAACGCCGCCAAGGCTGCTATCTCCAGCCCGCTGCTGGAGACCAGCATCGCCGGTGCACACGGCGTTATCATCAACATCACTTCCAGCCCGGACATCGGTCTGGAGGACGTGGAGACCGCCGCAGGCCTCATCACCCAGAGCGCACATCCCGATGCAAACATCATCTGGGGTACTGCCTTTGATGAGAACCTGTCCGACGAGATGCGCGTGACCGTTGTGGCCACCGGCTTTGACAACAAGAGCGCCAGCGACCTGCGCAACAGCATTAACAACGCCATGGGCGGTGCACAGTCTGTGCCGTCTGCGGTGTTCAGCAGCGATACCGGCGCAAGCGCAGCCCCGGCATCCAATGCCGCCCCGGCTGCTGCTCCGGCTGAAAAGAAGGCCGTGGAAGAGGAAAGCAGCGACAACCGTTACTACGACGAGCTGCTGGCTATTCTGAACAAGCGGAAGTAATTACAGGCTACAATGGGGCTGGCAGCTGCGCCCATGCGGTCAGCGAAAGCCCCGTGCAAGGTGTGCATGGGAGGGCATCATGGTGCAGACAGAGCGGGAGACCGGTGCCCTGCGCGGACAATTTGCCCGGCAGGCCGCTGTACAGGCATCTGCCGCAGCACAGGCGGAAAGCGCCCGGGCACAGGCAGAGCAGCTGAGCCGCAAGCTGGCTGCGGCACGCGCCGAGGTGCGCCGGTATCAGACCCGGATGTTCGCCTTTGAGCGCACCCTGCTTGCCCTCAAGCATGATAATGCAGAGCTTGAAGCCGCCTGTGAGCAGGCGTGGGAGCAGCTGGAACAGGCCAATGCCCGGGCAGAAAAGGCCGAAGCCGCCTGCCGCAGAGCCGAGGCTGCTCTTGCCGCCATGCAGCAGACCGCCCCGGAAACACCTGCGCAGCCGGACACTGCCCCCGAGGCTGTGCCGCAGTGCGAGGCTGCACCGGAACAGCCTGCACCGGAAACGGAAGAAAGCCTCTGCGCCCCGGAACAGGCACTGCCCCCGGAGCCTGCACAGCCTGCATGGCAGCCGGAGACCCGGCTGGAACAGATGGCTGCGGAGCTGATGGGATGGTTTGATGCCATGATGCCCCAAGAATGAATCTTAAAAGGACTGCTGCGTGTTTTGCGCAGCAGTCCTTTTTCTTTCAGAGTGGAACGATTTAAAATGCGCTCCGCTTTGCTCTGCGCATCATCAGCGGAAATAAGGTTTATATTTCGCGGTTGCCGCGCTCTGCGGAGCGCGGCAACCGCATTTTCACAGGAAGGGCTGTAACGACAAACGGCTTGCTTTCGAACAACGGTTGCAAAGGGTACTGTAAAAATTGGATTGCATTTATACAACCGGGAATGAAAACGTTTGCGGAAAATACCGGAAAATGGCAGAAATGTTGCACGCAGCCTTGCATTTTGCTGTAAAATCCAGTAAAGTATAAATGAATGCTATAAAGCGGATGCCAGGGAAAACCTATTACATCCAGTCAGTGCGGACGGTGTGCCCGGAACAAAGCCGGGGCAGAAGGATGCGCCGCAAAAGGAGAAACATGGCCATGAACGAGAAACCGAAGATTCTGATCGCGGATGATTCCGAGATCAACCGTGCCCTGCTCAAGGAGATACTGGGCGATGGCTATGACTATCTGGAGGCGGAGGACGGCGCAGCAGCGGTGGAACTGATGCGGCAGCGCACGGATATCTCCCTGCTGCTGGACCTGATGATGCCGGGCATGGATGGCTTTGACGTGCTGCGGGTGATGAAGTATCACGCATGGCTGGACGAGATCCCGGTCATCGTCATCTCGGCGGCAGAGGATACCGCCAACATTGAGCGCGCCTATGATCTGGGTGTGGCAGACTACATCCGCCGCCCCTTCGAGCGGATTATGATCCTGCGCCGGGTGAAGAATATCCTCATGCTGTACGCCAAGCAAAAGCGGCTCACCCGCCTTGTTACCGATCAGGTGTACGAAAAAGAGCACAACAGCGTGCTGATGATCAGCATCCTGAGCCATGTGGTGGAGTTCCGCAACAGTGAGAGCGGGCTGCATGTTATGCATATCCGCACCCTGACCGACCTGCTTTTGCACCGGCTGGCGCAAAAGACCGACCGTTATCAGCTGGACGAAAGCGATATCGCCCTCATCAGCACCGCTTCGGCGCTGCATGATATCGGCAAGATCGTCATTCCGGAGGAGATCCTGAACAAGCCCGGACGCCTGACGGCCGAGGAGTTTGCCATTATCAAGAACCATACCGTGGCGGGCGCACAGATGTTGCAGGATCTGGGACAGGCGATTGCGCGGGACGAGCCGCTTTTGCAGGTGGCGCACGCCATCTGCCGCTGGCACCACGAGCGCTGGGACGGCAATGGCTACCCCGACCGGCTGAAAGAAGATGAGATCCCCATTGCGGCGCAGGTGGTGGCACTGGCGGACGTATACGACGCTTTAACCAGCGAGCGCTGCTATAAGCACGCCTACGACCACGACACCGCGCTGCGCATGATCCTGAACGGCGAGTGCGGCGCGTTCAACCCGCTGCTGCTGGACTGCCTGCGAGAGTCCTCGGAGCAGCTGCGCACCGAGCTGACCCGCTCGGAGTGGGACAGGGGCTTCCGGCAGGAGACCCACCGCCTTTCCGAGGAGATTTTGCACCGGGAGGCGCTGCCCCGGGAGAACCACTCCCAGCTGCTGCTGGAGCAGGAAAAGGAGCGCACGGATTTCTACGCCGCCCAGTGCGGCGGCATCCGGTTCGACTACGACCTGCTGGCAGGCAGCGTGACCGTGTATGACTACCATGCCGAGCCCTTGCAGCAAAAAACGGTGACCGATTTTGCGCAGGGCAAGGGACTTGGCTTTTTGAACGAGCAGGATCGGCGCAAGCTTTCCAAGGCCATCAGCCGCGCCACGCCGGAAGCGCCGGACGTGGTGCTGCCGGTCATGGTGCAGCGAGATGGGAAGCCGCACCTGCACCGGATGGCGCTGCATACCATCTGGAGCGGTGCCGGGGTGCGCCGCTGCGTGAACGTGCTGGGGCACCTCACCGATGAACAGCACCGCGTGGAGCATCAGGCAGAGCTGCTGACCGCCATCGACCCGGAGGAAGATTCCGCCCGGTTCCTACGGCGGCTGCAGGGCATCTTTGATGTGGTGCGTCTGGTAGACCCGGAGCACCGCAAGGTGCTTGCGCTGGACAGTGACGGCATCCTGACCGAAAAGCCCGGCAACTGCCACATGGTATGGAACAAGGATACCCGGTGCGAAAACTGCATTTCCGCCAAGGCCTATGCCCGCAAGACCATCCTGAATAAGATCGAGTTCAAGGACGAGGAAGCCTATTTTGTCATTTCCAAGTATATCGAGGTAGGCGGCAGGGGCTGTATGCTGGAACTGGTCACCCGGCTGACGGATGGCCGCTGGCTGGATATGGGCGGCCACCGGCTGCTGCTGGACCGCTGCAACGGCATGGAGCGCAGCGCCTTCGTAGACCCCCTGACCGGAGCCTACACCCGCCGCTATTTTGATAAGTTCCTTGCCGGGGGCGAGATGCACGGCGGTGTAGCCATGATCGATGTGAACCAGTTCAAGTCGGTCAACGACAGCTTTGGGCATCTGGTAGGGGACGAGGCGCTGCAAACCGTGGCCGCAGCCATGCAGAGCTGCCTGCGCCAGACTGATATCCTGATCCGCTATGGCGGCGATGAGTTTTTGCTGCTGATGCCCCAGAACTGCCCTGACGGCGTAGAAAGCGTCATCCGACGAGTGCAGAACGCTGTGCAGGCAGCGCGGGTGCCCAGCCACCCGGAGCTCCGGCTTTCGGTAAGCATTGGCGGCGTGTGCAATGTGCAGCCCCTGACCGAGGCCATCCGGCAGGCCGATGCCCGGATGTACTGCAATAAAGAAAACAGTGAGCCGGTGTTATAACCGCAGCTGACAACAAAAAAAGAGACAGGCGACCTTTCCGGGAAGCCTGTCTCCTCTTTTTTCAAAGGAATCTTTTATTTCCGCTGCCGGGCGGCGATCTGCGCGGCAGTGGGTGGGATATCGCCCTGCGCGGCCTTTTCCAGCTGGCTCAGGCGGCGGTCCAGATCGGTGAGCCGCTGCGAGACGATGTCCGGCAGATCCTGCTGATCCAGATCGTCGGCGGGGTTCACCGCCTTGTTGTTGATGCGCACTACCTCGGCGGGTACGCCCACGGCGGTGCAGTTGGCGGGCAGGTTGCGCAGCACCACGCTGCCTGCGCCGATGCGGGCGTTATCGCCGATATACACCGGGCCCAGCACCTTGGTGCCCGCGCCGATCAGCACATTGTTCCCCAGCGTGGGGTGGCGCTTGCCGGTGTCCTTGCCGGTGCCGCCCAGCGTCACGCCGTGGTAGATGGTGCAGTTGTCGCCGATCACGGTGGTCTCGCCGAACACGATGCCCATGCCGTGGTCGATAAACAGACACTTGCCGATGGTGGCACCCGGGTGGATCTCGATGCCGGTGCGGTGGCGGCCATGCTGGCTGACCCATCGTGCCAGAAAAAAGTGCTTGTGCTGGTACAGCCAGTGCGCAATGCGGTGGTACACCAGAATGTGGAATCCCGGGTACAGCAGCATTACCTCCAGCACGCTGCGTGCGGCGGGGTCCTTGCGCTGGATGTTCCGCGCGTCCTCAAGTAAACCCATGCGGAAAACCTCTCTTTCCCATAAACACCCGCCCACGCGGCGGGGCTCTCCCTTTTACCGTATTATAATAGCACAGCAGGAGACGAAAGTACAGTGCTGCACTAGGGATTGTGGAACAAAATGGCAGTTATTTTGCCGCGTGACTCGGGTTTTGGGTAGAGTGTCCAAAATTCGGCGAGAGATGCCAGAAACCTTTTAGCACCTGTTTTTGCGCACAGCCATTGACACATTTTGCGGTTCTATGATAAAATAATACGAATGAAAACGCAACCATCAAGAAAAGGAGAAACACCATGCTGTGCAGCGCCCAGAACCCGAAACTGAACAAGCAGTTCGCGTCCGGTTTTGCCGTGGCTTCGTTGTTTCCTTTTTTTGCGCAATGAGCTTTTCCCTTTGCGGGGAAAAGTTTTTTTTTGCCCGTTTTCGGGCGCCTGACACACAAAAATATCATTACAGGAGGGAACCGCGATGCTGCTGACAAACGCTGTGAACACCGAGGGACGGCCGCTCGAGATCTATGTAAAGGATGGCAAAATCGCTGCCGTAGGGCAGGATCTTTCCGCCCTTGCCGCCGAGAACGAGACGGTGGTGGATGCCGGTGGGCTGACTGTGCTGCCCGCATTTGTGGATCTGCACTGCCACTGGCGCACCCCGGGCTTTGAGTACAAGGAGGACATCGAGACCGGCAGCCGCGCCGCTGCCGCCGGCGGCTACACCTTTGTAAACCTGATGCCCAACACCAAGCCGGTCTGCTCTTCGGCAGAGATCGTACATGAGGTGGAGGAGAAAGCGCGCGAGATTGGCCTGTGTGATGCCAACCAGACCGTTTCCATTACCAAAAACTTTGACGGCCACACCATTGACCATCTGCTGGACCTGCCGGATGATATCAAGTTTATCACCGAGGACGGCAACGGCGTGATGAATAACGCCACGATGGCTCGCGTGTTTGCTGTGGCAGCCGAGCGCGGTCTGACCGTGATGTCCCACGCAGAGGACCGCGAGATCAGCCCGTGGGATTACCGCCTGGCCGAAAACATTGAGACGGTGCGCAACTGCCACCTGGCCGAATATTACGGCACCCGCCTGCATATGTGCCATGTTTCCACCAAAGAATCTGTGGATATGGTGCGCCAGAGCCGCCGCCGCGGTGCAATGGTCAGCTGCGAAGTGACCCCGCACCACCTGTGGTTCGATGATTCCCGCCTGCAGTATAAGGTCAACCCACCCATCCGCAAGGCGGACGATGTAGCCGCCCTGGTGACGGCAATTAAGGATGGCACAGTCAGCTGCATCGGCACCGACCATGCCCCCCACAGCGCCGAGGATAAGGCCAAGGGCGCTGCCGGCATGGTTGGGCTGGAAACCGCCTTTGCCGTGTGCTACACCAAATTGTGCCGCATGGAGGGCTTGCCGCTGGAAATGCTGAGCTTTTTGATGAGCTCCGGCCCCGCTCAGGTGCTTGGCCTGGATGAGCATAAGGGCCGCCTGGTGCCCGGCTTTGATGCCGATATTGTTCTGGTGGATACCGACCACATGTTTACCGTACATGCGGACGAGCTGCACAGTAAGAGCAAGAACTGCCCCTATGACGGCGAAAGCTTCTATGGCCAGGTCATGATGACCATCAAAGGCGGCAAAGTGACCTACCAGAAAGATAAACAGTAACCCGCAGAAAAGTTAGAACGAGCTTTTTTGATACAGAAAACGGAGGAACAGCAATGACCAACATGGATAAACTGTATGCCAGCGTGGCAGCCAACGGCCCGGTGTGCGTGGGTCTGGATACCGAGTTCAGCTACCTGCCCGCCGATGTGGTGGACTGCACCAAGACTGCCGGTGAAAATGTGGTGGAATTCAACCGCCGCATTATTGAAGCCACCAAGGCTTCCGCAGGCTGCTACAAGGTTCAGATCGCTTATTATGAATCCCTTGGTCTGGATGGCATGCGCGCTTACGCCGAAACCCTGAAGATGGTGCACGCCACCGGCCTGCCGGTCATTGCCGATATCAAGCGCGGCGATATTGCCAAGACTGCCGAGATGTACGCCATGGGTCACTTCACCGGCGATTTTGAGAGCGATTTCGTCACGCTGGCACCCTACATGGGTTTGGACTCCATCAGCCCCTATCTGCCCTACGCTGAAAAGCAGGGCAAGGGCATGTTCGTGCTCTGCCGCACCTCCAACGGCGGTGCCAAGGACTTTGAGTACGAGAAGCTGGCTGATGGCCGCCACGTCTACGATCTGGTGGGCGACAAGCTGAACGCGCTGGGCAAGGACTACATGGGCGAGCACGGCTACTCCTCCATCGGTTTGGTCATCGGCGGCACCCATATCGAGGAAGCCACCGAGATCCGTGCAAAGTATCAGGACAGCTTCTTCCTGATCCCCGGCTACGGCGCACAGGGCGGCAAGGCCGAGGATATTGCCCAGTACCTGACCAAGGGCAACGGCGGCGTGGTCAACTCCAGCCGCGGCATCCTGCTGGCTTACAAAAAGCAGCCGGGCGTTGCCTTTGACGAGGCCGCTTACAACGAGTGTGTGAACATGAAGGAGGCCATTGCTCATGCGTGCAGCCTGCTGTGAAGCCACCGTCCTGCGCAATGAGGTCATTGCCCCGGACATCCGCCTGCTGACCGTGGTGTGGCCGGACCGCGACCACGCCCCCCACGCAGGCCAGTTCTTCACCCTGCGCTCCTGGGGCGCAGACGAGGCCCCCTTCCTGTCCCGTCCCATCAGCGTGCACCGCTGGAACCCGGACAGCAGCACCATCGAGTTTTTGTATCAGGTGGTGGGCGAGGGCACCGAAAAGCTGGCACAGCTCAAGCAGCAGGATACCTTCCAGCTCACCGGCCCCATGGGCAACGGCTTTGATATCCCGGCCCTGGCCGAACAATACCATAAGATCGCTGTGGTGGGCGGCGGCATTGGCACCGCCCCCATGTATCAGGTCACCCGGGAACTGGCAGCTGCCGGTGTTAAGCCGGACGTGTTCTTCGGCTTCCGGGATACCCCTTACTGCATGGAAGAGTACCGCACCATCGCAAATGTGGTAAAGGTCTCCACCGATACCGGCGCGGTGGGTTTCCACGGCTTTGTGACCCAGCTGTATGACCCGGCAGATTACGATGCCGTGCTGATCTGCGGCCCCACCGTGATGATGAAAAACGCCGCCCGGATCTGTGCCGAAAAGGGCACTCCCTGTTTCGTGAGCCTGGAAAAGAAGATGGCCTGCGGCATTGGTGCCTGCCTTGGCTGCACCTGCGAGACCAAGGGCGGCGAGGGCAAGAGCGTGTGCAAGAATGGCCCGGTCTTTGATGCAACGGAGGTGTTCTTCTGATGGCTGACCTGAAAACAAACCTGCTGGGCTTTGTGATGAACAGCCCGGTCATCGGCGCTTCCGGCACTGTGGGCTACGGTGTGGAGTACGAGGAACTGGCCGATTTTTCCAAGATCGGCGGCATCTCCGGCAAGGGCCTGACCCTGCACGGCCAGTACGGCAACAAGGGCGAGCGCCTGTGGGAGACCCCCTCCGGCCTCATCAACAGCATCGGCCTGCAGAACCCCGGCGTGCAGCACTTTATTGACGTGGAGCTGCCCGAGATGCTGGAGCTGAAGCAGAAGTACGGCACGGTGGCCATTGCGAATCTTGGCGGCCACAGCGAGGAAGAGTATGTGGAAGGCGCTGCGATGCTGAGCGAGAGCGCAGTGGATATCGTGGAGCTGAACATCTCCTGCCCCAACGTCAAGGTGGGCGGCATGGCCTACGGCGTAAAGGCCGAAGCTGCCGGCGAGGTGGTGCGCATGGTGCGCGCTGCCTGCAAAAAGCCCCTGATGGTCAAGCTGAGCCCGCAGGCTGAGAACATCCCCGAGATGTGCAAGGCTGTGGAGGCCGCCGGTGCGGACGCCATCAGCCTGACCAACACCTTCCAGGCCTGTGCCATTGATCTGGAAAAGCGCCGCCCGGTGTTCAACAACATTTTTGCAGGTCTGTCCGGCCCGGCGGTGCGCCCCATCGCCCTGCGCATGGTATGGCAGGCCGTGGGTGCCGTGAACATCCCGGTGGTGGGTCTGGGCGGCATTGCCACCGGCCGTGACGCACTGGAATTCATCATGGCAGGTGCCACCGCAGTGCAGGTGGGCGCGGCAAACTTTGCCAACCCCCGCGCCATGGAGACCATTGCGGACGAGATGGCAGCATGGATGGACAAGAACGGCGTGAAAACGCTGGACGAGATCCGCGGCTGCGCCCGTCATGCAGAATAAAAACTGATATATCCATAAAATATCTACAATTATGCGCATAAAATAAAATTTGACGCATAAATTTGCAAATAACGCAAAAGCGTGGTACAATACCACCCAAAGGAATATACACCACTGAAAAGAGAGGGAGAAGTACAATGAGTGAAGCACTTGAAATTCTGAAGAGCTGTGACGCATTTCTGGAGGGTCACTTCCTGCTGTCCTCCGGCCGGCACTCCGGCGCATACTGCCAGATGGCTTATCTGCAGCAGTACCCGGACCGCTGCGCCGAGGTGATGAAGGCTGTGGCCGACAAGGTCAAGGAGATGGATGTGGACGTCATCGTCGGCCCTGCCATGGGCGGCATCGTGTACGCCTACGAGCTGGCCCGCCAGACCGGCAAGCGCGCCATCTTCACCGAGCGCGTGGACAATGTGATGACCCTGAAGCGCTTTGCCATCCACCCGGGTGAAAAGTGCATCATCGCCGAGGACGTGGTGACCACCGGCATCTCCTCTCTGGAGACCAAGCGCGTGATCGAAGAGGCCGGCGGCATCTGCCTGGGCATCACCTGCGTGGTGGACCGCACCAAGCCCGAGGCTCCGTCTCCCATTCCCATCCTGGCCAGCGCCCTGAAGCTGGACCTGCCCAACTACGCACCCGAGGAGTGCCCCATCTGCAAGGAGGGCAAGCTGCCGCTGGTGCATCTGGGCAGCCGCAAGATGAAGCAGGAAGCAAAGCAGACCCTGTAAACTGAAAGCTTTTGTTGAAACGAGGAAAACTATGAACGCATATCTTCTTTTGGCAAACGGCATGGTCTTTGCCGGACAGTCCGTGGGCGCGCAGGGCGTGACCGTGGGCGAGGTGGTGTTCGCCACCGGCATGGTGGGCTTTCAGGAGACCCTGACTGACCCCAGCTACTACGGCCAGATCATCACCCAGACCTATCCCCTCATCGGCAACTACGGCATGAACAAGGACGATATGGAGTCGGACCGCATCTGGGCCAAGGGCTACATTGTGCGCGAGGCCTGCACCACCCCCTCCAACTGGCGCTGTGAGGAGACGCTGGACAGCTTTTTGAAAAAGAACAACACCATCGGCATCGAGGGCATCGACACCCGCCACCTGACCCGCATCATCCGGGAGAGCGGCGTGATGAACGGCGCCATCCTGACCACCTTTGACCCCGCCGACCCGGCCAACAAGGCCGAGACCGAGGCACTGCTGGCCGAGATCCGCGCCTACGCCGTGACCGATGCTGTGAAGAACGTGACCTGTGCAGCCCCCGAGGTGTTCAACCCGGAAGGCGAGACCCATATCGTGCTGATGCACTACGGCTGCAAGCGCAACATTGTGCGCTGCCTTGTCAAGCGCGGCTGCAAAGTGACCGTGATGCCCGCCTTTGCAACGGCGGAGCAGATCAAGGCCCTTGCCCCGGACGGCATCATGCTGTCCAACGGCCCCGGCGACCCCGCCGAGCCGGTGGAGGTCATCGAGAACCTCAAGCACATCTTTGAGCTGAATATCCCCACCTTCGGCATCTGCCTCGGCCACCAGCTCTCCGCTCTGGCCGCCGGCGCCAAGACCATGAAGCTCAAGTACGGCCACCGCGGCGCCAACCAGCCCGTCACCGACTTCGAGTCGGGCCGCACCTTCATCACCAGCCAGAACCACGGCTATGCGGTCGTGGGCGAGGAGCTGCCCGCCGAGATGGGCGAGGTGGCACAGGTGAACGCCAACGACGGCACCTGCGAGGGCATCAAGTACAAGAAGTGGAACTGCTTCACGGTCCAGTTCCACCCGGAAGCCAACGGCGGCCCCAAAGACACGGAGTTCCTGTTCGACCGCTTCCTGAACAACGTCAAAGCAGCAAAAAAGGAGGTGCGCTGAAATGCCCAAGGACCCCAGAATCAAAAAGGTGCTGGTCATCGGCTCCGGCCCCATCATCATCGGCCAGGCCGCTGAGTTCGACTACTCCGGCACCCAGGCGTGCCGCGCCCTGAAAGCAGAGGGCATTGAGACCGTTCTGCTCAACTCCAACCCCGCTACCATCATGACCGACCCGGACGTGGCCGACCATGTTTACATCGAGCCCATGACGCTGGAAGTCGTGGAGCGCATTCTGGACATTGAAAAGCCGG
>ERZ827181.1979-NODE-1979-length-19570-cov-19.518166_pt1 | contig 19570 bp, 15 predicted proteins | sample MGYA00519778_ERZ827181 | MGnify/ENA primary metagenome ERZ827181 (study PRJEB31778, sample SAMEA3449273) | human gut metagenome | biome: human gut; feature: human-associated habitat; material: faeces | place: United Kingdom | collected 2010/2012 ...
GCACTCGAATGATATGAGTGCTAACGCTGAACTTGTTTTTCAAATTTTTATTTCTATAAGGAGGAACCCCATTATGAAACTCACTCCGCTCGCAGACCGTGTCATTCTGAAGATGGTGGAGGCCGAGGAGACCACCAAGAGCGGCATCATCCTCACCGGCAGCGCCAAGGAAAAGCCCGTGGTATCTGAAGTTTTGGCCGTTGGCCCCGGCGGCATGGTGGATGGCAAAGAAGTCGCCATGTATGTGAAAGTGGGAGACAAGGTTGTAGTCTCCACCTATGCGGGCACCAACATCAAGCTGGATGGGGAAGAATATACCATCGTGCGGCAGAACGATATCCTGGCAGTGGTAGAATAAGGCAAATAAGAGGAGTCAAATCACATGGCAAAGCAGTTGAAATATGGCGAAGAAGCCCGCCGCGCCCTGGAAGCCGGCATGAACGCCCTGGCGGACACCGTTAAGATCACCCTGGGGCCCAAAGGCCGCAACGTGGTATTGGATAAGAAATATGGCGCGCCCCTGATCACCAACGACGGCGTGACCATCGCCAAGGAGATTGAGCTGGACGACCCGTTTGAGAACATGGGCGCTCAGCTGGTGAAGGAGGTCTCCACCAAGACCAACGACGTGGCCGGCGACGGCACCACCACCGCCACCCTGCTGGCCCAGGCCATGATCCGCGAGGGTCTGAAGAACCTGGCCGCCGGCGCCAACCCCATCGTCATGAAGAAGGGTATGGCCAAAGCCGTGGACGCCGCCGTGGCCGCCATCCGCCAGCAGAGCCAGAAGGTCAGCGGCACCGACGACATCGCAAGAGTCGGCACCGTGTCCTCCGGCGACGCCTTCATCGGCAAGCTCATCGCCGAGGCCATGGAGAAGGTCTCCGCCGACGGCGTCATCACCATCGAGGAGTCCAAGACCGCCGAGACCTATTCCGAGGTGGTGGAGGGCATGATGTTCAACAACGGCTACATCACCCCCTATATGGTCACCGACACCGAGAAGATGGAAGCCGTCATCGACGATGCGTATATCCTCATCACCGACAAGAAGATCTCCGTGATCTCCGACATTCTGCCCCTGCTGGAGCAGCTGGTCCAGGCCGGTAAGAAGCTGTTCATCATCGCCGAGGACGTGGAGGGCGAGGCCCTGAGCACCCTGATCGTCAACCGTCTGCGGGGCACCCTGAACGTGGTGTGCGTCAAGGCTCCCGGCTTCGGCGACCGCCGCAAGGAGATGCTCCAGGATATCGCCATCCTCACCGGCGGCCAGGTCATCAGCGAGGAGCTGGGTCTGACCCTGAAGGATGCCACCGTGGATATGCTGGGCCGTGCCCGCCAGGTGAAGGTCACCAAGGAGAACACCATCATCGTGGACGGCATGGGCGACAAGCAGGCCATTGCCGACCGCGTGGCCCAGATCCGCGCCCAGATCAGCAACACCACCAGCGAGTATGACTATGACCGCGAGAAGCTCCAGGAGCGGCTGGCCAAGATGGCCGGCGGCGTGGCCGTCATCAAGGTGGGCGCTGCCACTGAGACCGAGATGAAGGAGAAGAAGCTGCGCATCGAGGATGCCCTGAACGCCACCAAGGCCGCCGTTGAGGAAGGCATCGTGGCCGGCGGCGGCACCATCTTCGTCAACATCATCCCCGCCGTCACCGCCCTGCTGGCCGACGTCGAGGGCGACGAGAAGACCGGCGTGCAGATTGTGGCCAAGGCTCTGGAGGAGCCCATCCGCCAGATCGCTGCCAACGCTGGCCTGGACGGCTCCGTGATCCTGGAGAAGGTCCGCACCTCCGGCAAGAACGGCTACGGCTTCGACGCCTACAAGGAGGAGTACTGCGACATGATCGCCAGCGGCATCGTGGATCCCGCCAAGGTCACCCGTTCCGCTCTGGAGAACGCCGCCAGCGTCTCCGGCATGGTGCTGACCACCGAGTCCCTGGTGGCCGATAAGCCCCAGCCCGCAGCTCCCGCAGCCCCCGCACCCGACATGGGCGGCATGGGCGGCATGTATTAATCCCCCCGCAAGGGCATAACCGCATAACAAAAACCGGCGCCTGCATAGCAGGCGCCGGTTTTCAGCTTGTCAAAAACGGCTTTTTGACAAGACGAGGACTATATCGCAGCAGTCTTTTCCCCGGTTGGCAAGGGTGAACGGGCAATTTTTTCTCCGGCGTCGACTATTCCCGGCCCGGCAGGATGGGAAAGCGCAGGACGATGCAGAAGCGGCCGTCCTCCGTTCCGTGGGAGACGCTGCCCCCCAGGGCGCTCATGACGTCCTCGCAGATCACCAGGCCATAGCCGCTGTCACCGGCGGCGGTTTTGACGGTTTTGCGCAGGACGGCGTTGCTCTCCCGCAGCACCAGGAAGCCCTCCTCCACAGACGCCGTAAGCTCCACGGGCTCGCCGGGGGAGCCGTGCTTGACGATGTTGGCGCATATGTTGTCGATCAGGCGCATCAGCAGGGTGATGTTGGCCCGCATGCGGAAGGGCCCGCCGGTCCGGTCGGCGTAGTCCAGGCGGAAGCGGTTGCTGGTGAGGAAATTGTTGATGCTGGAGGACACCTGGGCCAGCAGTTCCTGGCCGTTGTAGGTATCCAGAGGCAGGGTCCGGCAGTTCTCCTCGAAGGCGAACAGGTCGTCGGTCAGACGGCGGATGTGATTGGTTTTTTCCAGGGCCCGGTCGATGAACAGCGCAGCGCTCTCAGGGCTGCCGGCATAGCCCTTGGACAGCAGCTCCAGATACCCAATGACCACCGTCAGCGGGGTGCGGATATCGTGGGCAATGGACTTGACGAACTGCTCCTTCTGCTTGAGCTTGGCGTCCTCCGTCAGCAGCAGCAGCTGGATGGTGTCCCCCAGGTGGTTGATGTTGGCGGCCAGGGTGGACAGCTCCGTGCTGCCCCGGATGGGGATCTGGCGGCTGAAGTTCTTGCTGCACAGGGAGGATACGTTCTGCTCCATCTCCTCGATGTACCGGATGTGCTTCTGAAACAGGAGATAGAACCCCGCCACAAAGGAGATCAGGAACAGCCCGGCGCATATGCCCTTGCGCATGGAGGTATAGGCCTGGTCGAAATAGCCGCTGAAATACACCTTGCAGGTTTCGTCCGCCAGCCGGAGGCGATATTCATAGGTGGGCAGGACCTTGGAGCCCCAATAGAAGTGCTCCTGGTCCTCCTCGGTATAGGTCATGTTATAGGACACGAAGGAGTTGTAGCACAGGGCCTCGTTCTGGCGGATGACCATCAGGGAGACGTAGTGATACCGGTCGTTCCACTGGGTGAAGGGCTTGCCGTCGGTGCTGACCAGGTGATTCTCATCCGCAAAGCGCTGCAGGTCCTGAAAATGCCGGTCCGACAGGCGGCGGAACACCGCAGGCTCCGTGGCATACTGCTGGAAGAAGCGGGTCAGCGCCGCGTTGGCTCCGGCGTATATGGCGGCGCTGACGGCCACGGCCAGCAGGATCTCCAGAACGATCCGGGTGCTGAGCCGGTGAAACAGCTTAGTCAATGTAGTACCCCTTTCCCCATGCGGTTTTCAGAATGGTGGGATGCTTGCAGTCCGCCTCGATCTTGTGCCGGAGCTTGAAGATGTGCACCATGACGATGTTGTTGGCGGCATAGCTGTACGGCTCGGTCCAGATGGCCTCATAGATATCCTGAATGGACAGCACCTGGCCCCGGTGCTTGAGAAACAGGTGCAGGATTTCATACTCCGTATAGGACAGCCGGATGGCCCGGCCGTTCACCGTGACCTTGTTGTCCATGCCCAGCACCAGGCGCTCCCGCTCCGGCTCGGCCCGGTCGGCCCCCTGATAGACCCGGTACCGCCGCAGCAGGGACCTGACCCGGGCGGTAAGCTCCGCCGCCGAAAAGGGCTTGCACAGATAGTCATCGCCTCCGGCCATCAGGGCCGCCACCTTCTCCGAGTCGCCGGACATGGCCGAAAGAAACAGGATCGGGACATAGCTGCTCTCCCGGATTCTGTGGCAGACCTCGAAGCCGTTCATGCCGTCCATCATGATGTCCAGAATGATCAGCTCCACCGTCTCGTCCAGGCTGGCCAGGGCCTGGGTGCCGCTGTATGCGGTGCAGGTCTCGAAGCCCTCCCCCTCCAGCAGGATCCGGATGATCTGGGTGATGTCCCTGTCGTCGTCGATAATCAGTATTTTCCCCGCCATAGTCCAATCTTCTCCAAAAGTCTTGATGGTTTATTATCCCACAGGCCGCCGCTGGAACCGCCGGACGGTAAGAATTTTAAGATTTCAAGGAAATTCATTATAATTCTTACAGATTGCATGATTTTCCAGCAGATTGCCTTATAATAACCAGTATAGACCCTATACTCCGCAATATCAACCAGAAATCGAGGAGGAAACATGAGAAAGAGCAAAGTTTTGACCAAGGCTTTGGCGGCCATCCTGTGTATCGCGATGCTCATCCCCATGGCGGTCACCGTGGGCGCCGCCGAAACCGGCAGCGAGCCCCAGGCCACCATCAGCGTCAGCACCAAGCGGCTGTCCATGACGGATCAGCGGGAGGTGGCCCTGTCCTTCAACCTGGGCTATAAGCCCGAGGCGGCCAACCTGGAGTGGTCCTTCGGCGACCAGCCCTTCAGCCAGTGGCTGAACTGGGAGGGGGACGACGGCGAGCCGGTGTTCACCGTGAAGGACCTGACCATTGCCGATAACGGCGATGTGACGGCCACCCTCTGCGTGGACTATCTGTTCGATGGCGACGACGCCGCCTATTGGCGTCCCTGGTACAGCTATCGCGGCGAATATGCCCTGACGGTGACGGACAAGTCCACCGGCCGTAGCGCCAGCCAGGCCATGCGCTATGAGGTGTATGATTCCTACACCCCCTACAGCGAGCTGGACAGCAAGATTCAGGAGATCATCCGCACCCAGACCAACGGCCTGTACATCTCCTATGAGTCCACGGGTCTGTCCACCGACGGCAAGGACGTGATGGAGGTCATCGTGGCCCGGGACAAGGCCGTGGTGGATAACTATCTGGCCCTGCTGAAGCGGGCCCAGACCGAGCCGGAGGCCGTGGCCGCCGACGTGAGGTCCGGCCGCCTCAGCGACTATCAGGTCCCCGTGTACATCACCAACATCCACCCCAATGAGTGCCCCGCCGTGGACCAGCAGATCGAGTTCCTGAAGGCCGTGGCCACCCAGGAGACCATCCCCTATCTCAACGGCGACAACGAGACCTGCACCTATAACGTGAAGGACGTGCTCAACGACGTGTTCTTCATCATCCGCCCCACGGAGAACCCCTATGCCCTAGAGCACTATCAGCGGGGCAACGTGGAGGGCTTTGACCTGAACCGTGACAGCACCTATCAGACCCAGATCGAGTCCCAGGTGGCCACCGCCGACCTGGTCAAGTGGAAGCCCGTCACCCTGATGGAGCTGCACGGCTTCATCTACTATGCCCGGACCCAGCTGCAGATCGAGCCCTGCACCCCGCCCCACGAGCCCAATCTGGAGTATGACCTGTTCATGAATTACGCCCTGGAGGGCGCCCGGGCCTTCGGCGACGTGGCCTCCATGAACTCCATCTATAACTCCTCCAGCGAATACGCCAAGGAGAACGGCGCCACCGAGGACAACCAGCCCTGGTACGACATCACCATGGAGGCAGGCTACGACCCCGCCACCGGCCGGTATGAGTACCCCTCCGACGACATGTCCACCAACTACACGCCCACCTATGCCCTGTTCCACGGCACCATCGGCTACACGGTGGAGTGCGGCGAAAACAACGAGGCCTCCGTCACCATGGGCAAATACGGTCTCATCGGCCACACCGCCTATGTGGCCGAGAACAAGGACGACCTGTATCTGAACCAGCTGGAGTTCTTCCGCCGGGCCCTGAACAACGAGGAGTCCCCGGAGACGGAGAAGTGGTTCGTCACCCAGGACAACCAGGTGGAGGAGAACTTCCGGGAAAAGGACGAATACGGCAAGTTCTATCCCGAGTATTACGTGATTCCCACCGATGCCGCCTCCCAGCGGGACATCGCCGACGCCTATTTCATGCAGGAGTATTTCATCCGCAACGGCGTGCAGGTGGAGAAGCTCACCCAGGACGTGACGGTAAACGGCGTGACCTACAAGGCCGGGGCCTTTGTCATCGACATGCACCAGATCAGCCGCAGCTTCGCCAATGCCGTGCTCTATAAGGGTAAGATCGTGAAGAACTGGACGGGCCTGTTCAGCGAGTCCGTCACCAACTTCCCGGAGCTGCGGGGCTTCGACTGCACCCCCATCACCCAGCCCGGCGTGTTCGAGGGTAAGACCGTCGACGCCAACACGGTGGAGCGCGGCACCGCCTGGGTCACCACCTACGGCACCAAGGCCACCGTCATCAGTAACAACGGCCTCGACGCCGTCAACGCCGTCAACGACCTGCTGGCCAAGGGCGTCACCGTGGGCTTCATCACCGAGGCCGGCGACCACTACAGCAAGGGCGATTTCGTCATCGACCACAAGGACGCCGCCCAGATCAGCGACCACTATGTCATCGAGATCACCCATGTGGCCGACGTGCCCCAGGCCAGGGTCATTACCGAGCCCAAGGTCTATGTGGACGACGACAGCTTCGACCGCTTCGCCTTCACCCGCCAGATGAACTTCAAGACCGTGGCCGATGTGTCCCAGGCCAACGTGGTGTTCTCCAGCAACGAGCCCGAGGAGGACGTGAAGGCCGCCGTGGCCAACGGTCTGCCCTTTGTGGGGGCCAGCGTCAACATCCTGGAGTATGCCAAGGCCACCATCCCCGGCTTCGACTTCAAGATCCAGTGGATCATTGAAGAGGGCATGTACGGCCCCGAGGAGGTCTATAACGACTACGAGGCGCTGTTCAACGTGGAATACGGCGACAGCCTCATCACCGCCAGCTACGCCGCCGACGGAGACTTCACCACTTATACCAAGGGCGGCTCCATTATCTCCGCTTATCCCCAGGAGGCCACCGTCCTCATGCGGGCCGGCAGCCAGGACGACTTCTATAAGGCCGGCTGGTGGAACGGCATCGACGATCCCGACGGCGGCCTGAAGGGCCAGGTGGTTGCCATCGACTATCAGTCCGGCGGACTGGACATGACGGTGTTCTGCACCAGCATCACCAACAAGGCCCACCAGACCGACGATTACCGTCTGGCCACCAACGCCATCTACAGCAAGCTCCTGGGCGCCGACTTCACGGTGTCGGACGCCGGACAGGATGAGCCCGTCCCCGAGCCCGTGCCCGAGCCCAGCAGCCCCCGCACCGGCGACGACATGAACGTTGTGGCGTGGATCGCCGCAGCGGTTCTGTCCATGGGCATGGCCGCGATGTTCACCACCCGGAAAAAGGCCCGCTGACAGCCGCAGCACCCAGCGCAGGAACCCATAAAACAGCATCCCCCGGCGCGATGCGCCGGGGGATGCCCCTTTTCCCGTTATTCCTCTGATTTCGGTCCCTTCAGCCGGTCCAGCAGACGGCGAAGGGGACTTTTCTTGTCCACCGGTTTATCCTCCGGCTGGGGCTCCGGCGGGGCGGCCAGCGCGGCCCGGACCCGGTCCAGGGCTTCCTTTGCCCCGGACACTCCGGCCCTTGTCCCGGCCTCATACAGCTCCTCCGCCCGGCGGAGGTCCCGCTCCACCCCCAGGCCCTGCTCATACAGCCGCCCCAGGCGGCATCGGGCCAGGTCGCTGCCCTGCTCCACCGCCCGGCGGTACAGGTTGGCGGCAATGGCGGGGTCCTTCTCCGTCCCCACGCCGGTCTCGTAGCAGATGCCCAGCCGGAGCATAGCCTCCGGGTGGCCCTGCAGGGCGGCCCGGTGATACATGTACGCGGCGTACCGTGGCTTTTTCTCCACCCCGTCGCCGGTTTCGTAGCACACCCCCAGCAGATACTGGGCCCGGGGCATTCCCACGGCGGCAGGCTTTTGCAGCAGGTGGGCGGCCTCCCGGTGGGACTCCGGGGCCTTTCTCCGCCGCAGCAGCCCCGCCAGGCAGTACTGGCCCTCCAGTTCGCCCAGCGCCACGGCCCGGCGATAGAGGTCCTCGGCCCGCTGCACATCCTGCTCCACGCCGTGGCCGGTTTCATAGCACACCCCCAGCCGGGTCATGGACCGGGGATGCTCACGCTCCGCCCCCCGGCAGAAGTATTCCGCCGCCCGGTCATAGTCCCGCTCCGTGCCGTGGCCGAAGTAATAGCACATGCCCGTCTGGCAGAGGGCCTCGGTATAGTCCCCCTGGGCGGCAGCCAGGAAGCAGCGGAAGGCCTCCTGGGCGTTCTGCTCCACCCCGGTGCCCTGGTCATAGCTCAGGCCCAGAAAGTGCCAGGCCCGGGGATAGCCCCCCTCCGCCGCCTGGCGGAACAGCCGGACGGCCTCCCGGTCGTCCTGGTCCACCCCCTTGCCCTGGTGATGCAGCACCCCCAGGGCGCACTGAGCGTCGGGGTATCCGGCCCCGGCGGCCTCCCGGTACAGGGCCAGAGCCCGGGACACGTCCTGCTCCACGCCGTCGCCGAACTCGCAGCACACCCCCAGCAAATACTGGGCCCGGGGCAGCCGCTGCTCCGCCGCCTGGGCAAAGCAATAGGCGGCCTTTTTCAGGTCCTTCTCCACCCCCTGGCCGAAAAAATACATCACGCCCAGGTTGCACCGGCCCATGGGATAGCCTCCCTCCGCCGCCCGGCGGTACAGCTCCACGGCCTTTTCCAGGTTCTTTTCCACCCCCTGGCCGCTTTCATAGCACACGCCCAGGTTGCACAGAGCCGGGGCATAGTCCCCGGCGGCGGATTCCTGATACAGGCGGCAGGCCCGGTCCTCGTCCCGCTCCACGCCGAAGCCGTTGTCGTAGCACACCCCCAGCCAGTAAAGGCCCGCCGGGTCGTCCGGGGCCGTCTGGGAAAACCACCGGAAGGCCTTTCCCGGGTCCTTGGCCGCGCCGCCAATGCCGTACAGGCAGTTCATGCCCATCTGCACCACGGCGTTGGCGTCGCCGTCCTCCGCCGCCTGGCGGCAGTCCTCCAGGGCCTGACGGCGGCGGTCCGCCAGCTTCAGAAGCTCCGGGGAAAAGACCACGACCTGGGGGTCCTGGGGATTCTGGGGTTCGCGCTGAAATGGTTCGTGGTCCGTCATTTTATCGCTCCTTATCGAATGATCGTTTTATCGGAAGGACAGCAGCTCCTCCGTCTCCTTGCGGCCGGGACCGTTTTTCCACTGCTCGGGATAGCCCATGGCGATGAGGCAGGCGGGGCGCAGGCCCTCCAGCTCCAGCAGACGCCCGGCGGCGCCGGCGTCAAATATGCCCAGGATGCAGGTGCCGATGCCCAGGTCCCGGGCCGCCAGACAGAAGGTCTGGGCGGCGATCCCGGCGTCGAACATCTCCCACCCGGCGGCCTGGCTCTCCGTCAGCGGGGCGTCCCCCTGGCCGGACAGGCCCGGCACATAGGCGATCACCGCCAGGGCGGCGGCCCGGTTGATGGTCTTGGTGTTGAAGCCCTGGCCGGGGATGCACTCCCGGGCCATCCGCTCCTTCAGCGCCGGGTCGTCAATGACGATATATCGCACGGGCTGGGTGTTCTTCCAGCTGGGGGAAAACCGGGCCAGGTCCACCACCCGGCGGATGTCCTCCCGGGGGATGGGGGTTTCCTGAAAACGGCGGCAGCTGACCCGCTGCCGGATGCATTCTGCGGTGGTCATGGGATGATACGCTCCTTTTGGTAATAGTATTTTTTATTGTAGCACAAATTTTTCTCTCCGTAAAGGGCGGCGGGGCCGTACTTGTAAAATCCGGGAAAATGTGATACAATGCAAGATATTATCGGGACAAAGCCGGGAAATGGGGGGACAAAAAATGGGTCTGCACGACGGGCACCGCCAGCGCATGCGCCAGCAGTTTTTATCCCACGGACCCCAGAGCATGGCCGACCATGAGCTGCTGGAGCTGGCACTGTTTTACGCCATCCCCCGCCGGGACACCAACGAGACCGCCCACCGGCTGCTGGAGCAGTTCGGCTCCCTGGACCGGGTGCTGACCGCCCCGGAGCAGGAGCTGGAGCAGGTGGAGGGCGTGGGGCAGAACGCGGCGGTGCTGCTGCGGCTGATAGGCGCCATGGGGGACCGGGCCAGGCAGCCGGGCCGGGAGGAGAAGATCGTGGCCTCCGTGGACCAGGCCGGGGCCTATTTCCTGCGGCTGCTGGACGGGCAGCGGACGGAGCAGCTGTATCAGCTGTGCGTGGACGGCAAGGGAAAGGTCCTATCCTGTCGGGTGCTGTCCCAGGGGCAGGCGGACATGACGGTGCTGAGCCTGCGGCAGGCGGTGGAAAACGCCCTGCTGTCCGGGGCCAGCGGCGTGTTCCTGGCCCACAACCACCCCAGCGGCGTGGCCCTGCCTTCCCGGGCGGATGTTCAGGCCACCGTCCAGGTCCGGGACGCCCTGAAGCGGCTGGATATCCGGCTCATCGACCACATTATTGTGGCCGATGGAGACTATGTTTCCATGGCCTCCAGCGGACTGCTGCGGTAGATTCCTGCCATTTTGGGCAAATTCACGAAGAAAATTGACAGAAAAGGGTAGAAATGCTGCAAAGAATCTGTTATAATAAGGGAATCTTGTAATCTAATATGAGATATTACTTTTGCTTGTAAAAATGCGAATAAAAAAACAGGAGAAACCAATGGAAACACAGAAAAGACGGCGGGGTGACCGCCGTGACGGCCGGCTGCTGCGGGAACTGGATTCCCTGCACTTCATCACCGGCATTATTTACCCCAACCGCTGCGACAACGAGGCGTACATCTCCGAGCGCATCGACCTGACCCCGGTGAAGGCCTATATGGCCCGCCGGAACGAGACGGAAAAGGACTTCCCCTATACCTATTTCCACCTGGTGCTGACGGCCCTGGTGAAAACCATCACCCTGCGGCCCAAGATGAACCGCTTCATCGTCAACGGCAACTTCTTCCAGCGCAATGAGGTGACGGCGTCCTTCGTGGTGAAAAAGCAGTTTTCCGACAAGGGGGCCGAGGCCCTGGCCATGCTGCACACCACCGGCGACGACAACATCGACACGGTCCATGAATACATCCGCCAGCAGGTGACGGAGTGCCGCTCCGACAAGGTGGACAGCACCACCGGCGAGATGGACATCCTCAACAAACTGCCCCGGTGGCTGGGCAAGGCGGCGGTACGGTTCATCATGTGGCTGGACAAGCACGGCTGGGTCCCCGACAGCATGACCTGCAACGACCCCTACTACAGCTCCGTGGTGCTGTCGAACCTGGGCTCCATCAAGCTCAAGTGCGGCTATCACCACCTGACCAACTGGGGCACCTGCTCCGTGTTCTGCATCATCGGCGAAAAGAAGATGAGTCCCTTTTACGACGCCGACGGCAGCGTGACCATGCGGGAGACCCTGGATCTGGGTCTGACCATCGACGAGCGCCTGGCCGACGGTTATTATTACTCCAAGTCCATCCGGCTGCTGAAGTATCTGCTGGAGCACCCGGAGGAGCTGGAGAAGCCCTTGAAGGAGGAAGTATCTTATGAGTAAAGCCGCTCAGGTAAAAGCGCCCTGGCTCAACAGCAGGGACCCCGGGGTGCCCGCTACCCTGACGTATTCGGAGCTGTCCATGTGCGGCCGGGTGGAGGAGATGGTGCGCCGCTATCCCGACTACATCGCCTATGAGTTCATGGGCAAGTGCACCACCTATGCCGACATGTGGAAGAAGATCAACGCCTGCGCCAAGAGCCTGAAGGCCATCGGCATCCGGGAGGGCGACAAGGTCACCATCTGCATGCCCAACGCACCCCAGACCCTGTGCATGTTCTACGCCGTGAATATGGTGGGCGCCATCGCCAACATGGTGCACCCCCTGTCCGCCGAAAGCGAGATCGCCTTCTATCTGCGGGATTCCGGCTCCGTGGCGGCCATCACCCTGGACCAGTTTTATCCCAAGTTTGAAAGCGTCCGCAAGGCCGTGGACCTGCCGTGCCTGATCGTCACCTCCGTGGCCGACGAGCTCAAGCCCCTGCTGAAGGTGGGCTATAAGCTCACCGAGGGCCGCAAGAATCCCAAGATCCCCGCCGGCCGGGCAGGCGTTCTGTCCTGGAAGGAGTTCCTGCGCCGGGGCGAATATGTGGAGATCTATCAGGTCCGCCGCAAGGCCGAGGACCCCGCCGCCATCCTGTATTCCGGCGGCACCACCGGCGTGACCAAGGGCATCCTGCTGTCCAACCGCAACTTCAACGCCCTGGCCGCCCAGATCATCGCCACCAACCCCTTCTTCCGGCCCGGCCACAAGATGCTGGCCATTATGCCCATGTTCCACGGCTTCGGCCTGGGCGTGTCCATCCATTCCATGGTGGCCAACGGCGGCCACTGCATCCTGATCCCCCGCTTCACGCCCCAGAGCTATGCCGAGCTGATCAAGAAGCACAAGCCCAATCTCATTGCCGGCGTTCCCTCCCTGTTCGAGGCCCTGCTGCGGGTGAAGGAGATCGAGGGGGCGGACCTGAGCTGCCTGCTGGGCGTGTTCTCCGGCGGCGACAGCCTGTCCGTGGAGCTGAAGAAGCGGTTCGACGCCTTCCTGAAGGAGCACGGCGCATCCATCACCGTCCGGGAGGGCTACGGCACCACCGAGTGCGTCACCGCCAGCTGCCTGACCCCCATCCACAAGCAGAAGGAGGGCTCCATCGGCATCCCCTTCCCGGATACCTATTATAAGATCGTCAAGCCCGGCACCCAGGAGGAGGTCCCCTACGGCGAGGAGGGCGAGATCTGCCTGACCGGCCCCACCATGATGCTGGAGTATGTCAACCACCCCGAGGAGACGGCCCAGACCAAGCAGACCCACGCCGACGGCCTGACCTGGGTCCACACCGGCGACCTGGGCATGATGGACGAGGAGGGCTTCATCTATTTCCGCCAGCGCATCAAGCGCATGATCGTTACCAACGGCTACAACGTGTATCCCTCCCAGCTGGAGAACATCCTGGAGGGCCACGAGTACGTCCACCTGAGCTGCGTCATCGGCGTCAAGGACCCCATCAAGATGCAGCGGGTCAAGGCATTCGTGGTGCTCAAGCCCGGCTATGTGCCCACGGAGGCCTGCAAGCAGGAGCTGATGGACTACTGCCGCAAGCACATCGCCAAGTATGCCATGCCCTCGGACATCGAGTTCCGGGAGGAACTGCCCAAGACCCTGGTGGGCAAGGTGGCCTATCGGGTGCTGGAGGAGGAAGAAAACGCCAAGCTGGACGCCAAGGCCGCCGAAAATGCCAAGATCGACGCCCAGCGCCGCCAGCTGGAGGAGGAGCGCAAGGCCGCCGTTCAGGAGCGCAAGGCCAAGAAGGCCGCCGAGGCCAAGGAAGCCAAAGAGGCCAAGGAGGCCGCCAAGGAAGCGGCCAAAGAAGCCGAGACCCCCAAGGAATAAAGCAAGGAGGCTTGTCAATGGACAGGGAAATGAGACGGCAATACACGGTGTTGGTGGACTTCCTGGGCCACATTCTGGGCCCGGACTATGAGGTGGCCCTTCACGAGCTGAAGGACGACTCCAACGAGATCATCGCCATTGCCAACGGCGAGCTGACCGGCCGCCACCTGGGCTCCCCCCTGAGCAACAAAATGCTGGAGTATCTCACCAGCCACCTGTACGAGACCCAGGACTATGTGCTGCGGTTCGAGTCCACCGCCATCACCGGCAAGAAGATGTGCTCCAACTCCCTGTTCATCAAGGGGCCCCACAACGAGCTGGCGGGCCTGCTGTGCATCAACTTCGACAGCAGCCGCTATCAGGAGCTGTCGGCCCGGGTCATGGACCTGTGCAGCAATATGCTGACGCCGGGGGTGCAGAGCGGCACCCGCCTGATCGTGGAGGACGACACCGACCCCACCGCCGAGCCGCCGGAAAAGACCTATCCCACCTCCATCGCCGGGGCCACCGCCAGTATCGTGTCCGAGGTGGTGTCCAGCTATCCCGTGCCGGTGGAGCGGCTGACCCAGGACGAGAAGATGGAGATCATGGCGGCCCTGAACCGCAAGGGCGTGTTCCTGCTGAAGGGCTCCGTCAGCTATGTGGCCAAGGAGCTGCACAGCTCCGAGGCCAGCATCTACCGCTATCTGGGAAAGCTCAACAACCGTGCATAAGCACGCAAATCCCCCTTCGGAAAGGTTCTCCGAAGGGGGATTTATTTGTCAAAAAACCGGGGGCGGACTTTCGTCCGCCCCCGGGGAGATATATAAGAATCAGTCCTGGGTCTCGATGAGGCCGTAGCCGCCGTTGTTGCGGCGGTACACCACGCACACGGCGGAGGTGTCCATGTTGCGGAACACATAGAAGGTGTGGTCCAGCAGGTTCATCTGGAGAATGGCCTCCTCGGTGGTCATGGGCTTCACGGCGAAGCGCTTGGTGCGCACCACGTCGAACTCCGGCTCCTCCACCACGTCGAACTCGGCGGGGATGTTGGAGGTCAGGGCGTCGGGCCGCAGGTTCCGGGCCAGACGGGTCTTGTTCTTGCGGATGCGGCGCTCGATAAAGGCCACGGCCTCGTTGATGGCGCCCCGCATGTCGCCGTCGGGGTCCTCCTCCTGGGCGCGGAACAGGGTGCCGTTGGCAGTGCGGATGGTCAGCTCCACCACGCAGCGGTTCTTTTTCTCCACGGCGAAGGTCACAAATGCGTCCGCTTCCTCCGGGAAATACCGATCCAGCTTGCTGATCTTCTTTTCGGCATATTCCTTGATGGAGTCATTCAGAGCGATCTTCTTGCAGGTAAATGTGAACTTCATAGTTGGTTGCTCCTTTCGCAGGTATCCCTTTCGGGGCAAGGGTCGGGGAGATGGTTCCCTTTATCCTTGGACGTATTATAACATATTGCCGGGCGCTTGAAAAGTAGCCCCGTGCATTTTTGGCAGTTATTCACAAAAAATTAAGATTTTCTTGTCATTCGACGGCATATGACAAAGGTTCCTATTTACACGGCGGCCAGAATGGCGTATCATAAGCATCGGAAGCTTTCCAATATCCCACCCGCTTGGGCCGCCCTGCAAGCAGGGCGGCTCCTTTTTTTCGCAGGCCCTTGACAAACCGGGAGGCTGGGGTATCATGGGCTGTGAGAAAAGCAGCCGGCAGGGAGGAAACCATTATGCGCGGTAAGAAAATGTCCCAGGCCATGGCCTTCATCGTGCTGTTCGGCATCGTCAGCCTGTTTTCGGACATGACCCACGAGGGCGCGTCCAGCATCCGGGGCGCGTATCTGGCCCTGCTGGGGGCCTCCGCCGGGACCATCGGGTTCATTTCGGGCCTGGGGGAGCTGGTGGGCTACTCCATGCGGTATGTGTTCGGCAAGCTGACGGATAAGAGCAAGCACTACTGGCCCTTGACCATCGCCGGGTATGTGCTGGACGTTCTGGCGGTCCCGGCCCTGGCCCTGGTGGGAGACCACGGCTGGATCTGGGCCTGCGCCCTGCTGGTGATCCAGCGCATGGGTAAGGCCATCAAAAAGCCCGCCAAGGACACCATCATGTCCTTTGCCGCCTCCCAGGAGGGGGTGGGCAAGAGCTTCGGCATCCAGGAGGTGCTGGACCAGATCGGCGCGTTCCTGGGGCCGGTGCTGCTGTATGTGGTGATGCTGCTGAAAACCGACGGCACCACCTTCCAGGTGTATGCCACGTGCTTTGCGGTGCTGGCCATCCCCGGGGCCATCACGCTGATCCTGCTGCTGGTGACCCGGCGGAAGTTCCCCAACCCGGAGCACTTCGAGTCGGAGCCCAAGGAGTATGTCCCCTTCCACATGAAAAAGGAGTTCATCCTGTATATCGCCGGCATCAGCCTGTTTGCCTTTGGCTTTATCGACTATTCCATCATCATCATGCATGTCTCCCGGACCTTCACCGGTGTGGCGGCGGGCCTGCAGGAAACGGGAAGTCTGATCTCCAGCGGAACGCTGCCGCTGCTGTATGCCGGAGCCATGCTGGTGGACGCGGTGGCGGCCCTGTTCTTCGGGCTGCTGTATGACAAGAAGGGGGTCCGGGCCCTGGTGTGGAGCACGGTGCTGTCGGCGCCCTTCGCCATCTTCGTGTTCGCCGGGCACTCGGTGGCCTCCCTGCTGGTGGGCATCGCCCTGTGGGGCGTGGGCATGGGCGCCCAGGAGTCCATCCTGAAGGCGGCGGTCAGCTCCATGGTGCCCAAGGCCAGCCGGGCCACGGGCTACGGCGTGTTCGAGTGCGCCTTCGGCGTGTTCTGGTTTTTGGGCAGCTGGCTGCTGGGGGTGCTGTACGACGTCAGCATCCCGGCCATGATCGCCGTGTCCGTGGCGGCCCAGCTGGCGGCCATCCCCCTGTACATCGCCTCCTCCCGGCGGATCAAAGCCAACCCATGAGCTTCACAAAGCTCCACAGCAGCTTGCAGCCATAGAAGATGATGACCCCGCCGCAGACCTTGTTGATGACGTTGAGGATCTTTTCGTTGAAGCGGCTGCCCAGCAGGGACACCACCGTGGACAGGGTCAGAAACCACAGGGCGGAGGCGCTGCCGAAGCCGCAGATAAACGGCAGGTCGCCGCCCTCCGGCAGGCTGGCCCGGAAGGCTCCCAGCATCATGGTGCCGTCGATGAGGGCCTGGGGATTGATCCAGGTGACCACAAAGGCGGAGGAGATCAGCTTCCAGATGGGGACGTTGACGTCCCGGCCGCCCTCCAGGGAGGCCCTGGACCGCAGAAGTCCAATGCCGATCCAGATGACGATGAGACTGCCGATGCCCAGGATGACCTTCTGCAGCCAGGGCAGGGCCTGCATCAGCGCCCCGGCCCCCAGGAAGCACGACACCCCCAGAGACACGTCCCACAGGATGACGATCAGGGCGGTGAGATACACCCGGCTGCGCCGCTGGGTCAGGGCGCTGTTGATGACGAACAGATTCTGCAGCCCGATGGGGGCCACATACGCCAGGCCCATGGTGAGGCCCTGAAGATATATACGCATTTGCTATTTACTCCTTTTTTCTTATCTGCTATAATCGTATCATAATCCCGGGAAAAAGCAAGAGCGCAGAAAATTATGAGCAGGTCAGGAGGAGCTTACCATGTCCCATTACGACTGCCCCTGTATGGAAAAATGTCCCCTGCACTGGGCCATGAGCCGCATCGGCGGCAAGTGGAAGGTGCAGATCCTCTGCTCCGTGGCCAACGCCGGGACCATCCGCTACAATGCCCTGCGGGCCAAGCTGGACGGCATCAGCAACACGGTGCTCTCGGCGGCCCTGCGGGAGCTGGAGGGGGACGGCCTGGTGCGGCGGCAGGCCTATCCGGAGGTGCCGGTGCGGGTGGAGTACAGCGCCACGGAGCGCTGCATACGCCTGCTGCCGGTGCTGGAGAGTCTGTCCGACTGGGCCGAGGCGGAGATGGACGGCCCGGAAGAAAAATTCCCGGAATAGGGGGAATTTTTGAAAAAAAGTGTTGACAACATGGGCGGCGCTGTGGTATATTAATTCTTGCCTGTCGGGGAGACGACATGGCGGCGTAGCTCAGTTGGCTAGAGCATGCGGTTCATACCCGCAGTGTCACCGGTTCGAATCCAGTCGCCGCTACCATCGACCGGTGAGACGCGGGAGCGTCTCGCCGGTCACCCCCTCAGCAAACAAAGACGGCCCGTTGGTCAAGTGGTTAAGACACGGCCCTTTCACGGCTGTAACATGGGTTCGAGTCCCGTACGGGTCACCACTTCGGCAATCCGTAAACGGGATTGCCGAATAAACGGAGGCTTAGCTCAGCTGGTTAGAGCGCCTGCTTCACACGCAGGAGGTCACTGGTTCGAGTCCAGCAGTCTCCACCAAAACCTCACTTCTTCGGAAGTGAGGTTTTTCTTGTTTTCGGCAAAAGGAAAGACATCGTGTCTTTCTCGGAAAAAAACAAAAAGAGGGAACGGAAAAACCGTTCCCTCTTTTTTCATCAGATAGTGGCCGCTTACTTGGCGGCGCGGTAGAGGAAGGAAACGATCTGCGCACGCAGGCAGTTGCTGTTCGGGGAGAAGGTGGTGTCGCTCGTGCCGGTGGTCACGCCCGCGTTGACGGCCCACTGCACGGCAGGGGCGTAGAAGGCGCTCGCGCTCACATCGGCAAAGGCGTTCGTGCCCTCAGCCGCCGGTGCGCCGGCCGCTCTCCACTGGAAGGTGACGGCCTGTGCGCGCGTGACGGAAGCATCCGGGGAGAAGGTCGTGCTGCTCGTGCCGGTGGTCACGTTGTTTTCCACCGCCCACGCAACGGCCTTTTCGTAATACGCGCCGCTCTTCACGTCGGTGAAGGACGTGGTCATGGACTTCGGCTCGGGGCTGCCGTTGGCTCTCCACAGGAAGGTGACCATCTGGCCGCGCGTGCAGCCCGCGTTCGGCGCAAAGGTCGTGGCGGTCGCGCCGGAGGTGATGTTCTTCGCAACGGCCCAGACAACGGCGTCGGCATAGTAGGCGTCGTCGGCGACATCGGTAAAGGGAAGCGACGCGGAGCCGTCATAGTTCTTGTCGCTCAGGACGGAGGAGAAGAGGAAGTTGCTGAGGTAGGCATATTCGTCTCTCTGGTGGACCTTATGGGTCAGGGAGTTTGCAAAGAGGACAACGTTCATGCCGTTTTCCTTGTAGGCAAAGCCCTGCACGCCGCCGTTTAAGTAGGCCTTGAAGCCCGCGGCGCGCTCGGCGGTGTTCGTGGGGATGAAGCCCTCGGTGGGCGTCTTGGTCTTATCGCTCTTGACGAGGACCGTCGCGGAGGCGGGGACCTTGGAGAAGTATCCGAGGCCGTAGGCGTAGAGGATATCGTCGCCGTCAGCAATGTAGCTCGCGTTCACAAGGGTCTTGTTGGGATAGACAACGGGGGTCAGGCAGTCCATCGCGCCGTCCAGCTCGGTGTATTCCACGCCGGCGATAAGGTCAGAGGCGGAGGACGCTGCGGAATAGCTGTAACCGATGTACGGCAGGCCGTTTTTCACGGCGGTCTTTGCGGCGGCGTCGAGCTTCGTCGCACCTGCGGCGGCGTCCGCCTTGGTCACGTCGGAGGTCGTGGTGAAGCCCATGAGGTTCATCGCGGCGGTATCATAGTTCCAGCCGGCGCTCTGGCTGATCTGCGGCGTGTAGACAAATCCCTTCTCGCTTTCAGCAGGCGTGCCGGGGACGTAGACGGTCGGGGACTTGGTGATGATCTTCGCCTTCACGCTCGTCTTGTCGACGCCCGCGGCAGAGAGCAGATACTTGCCCGCGACGGTCTGATAGTCGGCGTAGGAGCAGATGAAATCGCCCATGTGGTCGCCGCTCGTGACCATGCCGACGGTCTTGCCGGCCTTTAAGAGCTCGTTGACGGCGGCGGTGGAGTCTTCAGAGGCGTTGGAGAGGATGACGTCCTTATTCTTGTCGCCGGTGAAGTAGGAGGTCAGCGCCTTGGTGTAAGCGAGCGCGTCGTCGTGATCCATCGCGTCGCCGCAGACGGCGGAGATGCTCTTGTAGGCGGCGGGCTCGGCCACGGTGACCATGTCGAAGCCGCGCGTTTCGTTGAAGGAGGTGATTCCCTCGGAGTAGAGG
>ERZ827181.1982-NODE-1982-length-19509-cov-10.585689_pt1 | contig 19509 bp, 19 predicted proteins | sample MGYA00519778_ERZ827181 | MGnify/ENA primary metagenome ERZ827181 (study PRJEB31778, sample SAMEA3449273) | human gut metagenome | biome: human gut; feature: human-associated habitat; material: faeces | place: United Kingdom | collected 2010/2012 ...
GAAAAAGATTAGATTCATATGACCCAGATGCTGGAGAGATAATTTCTAGAAAAGCAACAGATTTGGATAAGATTAGTGAAGAAACATATAGGAGATATTTGTCAGAGTTTTCATCAAAATATTCCGAAGGAACAAAAATAAGATCTAATGCATATCTAGAACTTGATGGACAAGAACTGAGAGGACAGTATATATTAGAGATACCAGCAAGTAATGCTAATTTAAGTAATATTGATTATTATGAAAAAATTGCATCTGAATATGATGTGATTTTAAGGTTTACGGAGGAAGTACAATGATAGAATTAAATTCTAAAATCAAAGAAGCGTTAATTGAAATAGATTTTATTAAGAGATATGAAGAGGTGTCAAATAAATTTAATGCCGAAAGAACACCTTCAAAAAGTCGATTAGTATATATTGATGGTGAAGAAGTTATGGAGATAATTCAAGATTTGGGATATTCTCCGCTATTTGATAGTAAAGAAAAATTTTATAAGATTAGGGAAGAGCAAGTTGAAAGGTTTACATTGGGAGTTCATATTATTCTACAAGGTGGAATGGTTGATTTAGTTTGGGTAGTCAGAGAGAATGGTGAACTGCTTCTTGGGGCACCTTGGGGTACCTATTCAAGAAGACTGATTGATAGCAGTTACAGAATAAAAAAACCGATTTTTGGAACAGATGAGGATTTGGAACAAATTTTAAAAATTACTTTTAAAATGTATGAAGACTTTAAAAACGTATTATCTGGTTACCTGAATCAGTGAACCTTGTTTCAAAATGAAAAGGCACACAGGAAATGTTTGCCATATTTGTTATCGTACACTAAATTTTGAAAATGCTGCATAATTTTGCGTTCAAAAAACAGACTGCACCATTTGTGTGCAGCTGCCATTGCCATATTCAGCTGCCTGTTGTCAGGTGATGAATGCAAAGCTGTCATAAAGACGCTTGAAAGTAAATCTCCAGCGATTACTCCTTCCAATGGACAGTACCAGACGGCCGGCATGTTCTGTCAGATGTCCCGCAAACTGCATAAGATTACTGATCACCGTACGTATTCTTCGGCGATGTATTTTCTTCCGGCCGGGAGCATCCTTCTTTTTCAACGATTCCTGCCCTATGATTCGAAGGATATTATATGCGATCATTGTCAGCTCCAGCACCAGTTTGTTGCTCTCAAACTTTCCCGACGGGAGTCTTTCAACATCCATGTCCGTCTTGATTTCACTGTGATACTGCACACTTTCTCCGTGGGCATGGTAAAGATCAATGACTGTTTCGTCTGGCAGGGAAGTGTTTGTCTAGTATGTGCCCAGTTCTATATCGGGTACGATAAAATACTGCCCATATCGGTCAATGGTTCTTTCCGTGATCTCATAAATTGTGCGTATTCCGACAGTTTTCTCTTCGTTATCAGAAAGGGAATATGTCACATCCCGGAAGGTCTGTCCGGTATAAACAGTTTTCCCATCACGTGGATGCTGGATATTCTGGCAGCATTCCCTGACGGATTCCAGCCATTCTTCTTTACTTTCCTGTCTGGGATTCCGTTTTATGATGAAAGACACATTGTTGTATTTATAGCTTTCCTCCATAAAGATGCCTATGTTTTCAGATGCATCGTTGCCGGAATCCAGCCGGATGAGCAGTGGTTTTTCCGTCAGCTGTCTGCACAGTTCAATGGTCTCTCTCAGGAAATCAGGAATTTCTTTCTGGCAGTGCTGTTTCCCAATCCGCAGTTCAAGATTGACGAGGTATCCTTCCGTGCCGATATATGCCATAATTGGTGCATATCCGTCAAAACCCTTGTAGGTACGGGATACACCTTCCTTATTGGATTTCGAATTGTCAAAGGGGGGTACATCAATATCGACAGGAACAAAGCCGTTATCCAGGGCTGTCGGCTCTATGTGCATTTCACGCAGCATGTCGACATTTGCCTGCTGGATGTCTTTGCGCAGGGTTGATTTTTTAACAAAACTGCTTTTTCCAAGTATTTGCCCTACGAATACCAGACCACTGGGAGTAATGAGCCGCTCATCGCTGAATTCAATGTGTATTTTCTTCATTGCACTGCCTCTGCCTGTCTTTTGATACTTTCATTATACAGGATAATGCATGATGATACAGTAAAAAAACAAAATTTTGTTTAACCTGGTGGGTGAAATAAAATGTATTGCGAAAATCGGTTTCCAGCAGGTATTATTGCCGAAAAAACGGGATGTAACACTATGGTAAGTTTCACGGAATAAGGTCTAAAACTATCGTTTTCATTGTTCTAAAATCCTTTAAAACCTTGATATACTGGAGGTTTGCAAATAAAAATTATACGATCCACATTCATTACCACAATAGACAGCACAATAGAACTTCTGGTATTCCCACCTTCAACATCCTCTTCTGTTGGATTACCACCACCCGGCAGGCACATCGATATTATCCGGCTGATGATGAAATATGTCCACGCAGTGAAAGACAGGTTCCGGCAGTTTCAACGGCCTCTCCGTGGAATCAGCGCAATTCATTTTGGATATCGGTAAGTTCTGCAACTGAATATCCTTCTTTTTGGCAGATGGACAGCATCTGTCTTTTTGGCATACCTGTTTTTGGCTTTTTGAGTTCAAAATATCGGATATTTGACAACAACTGAGCTATCGAACAAAACTTCGAACAACTGGCTTAATGGCATTGCCTCTTGTTTCATAGTACCAAAGACATCTTCATTAAGTAATGTCATGACATTTGTTATTATTGTTTTAACTTCATCTTCTGTAAATCTACTCATATTTTTTTCCCATCCCTTTATATTAACCATTAATCTTGTTATCAACAAATATCATACCAATAAAAATCTGTATCTTCATTACAAATCTTCTTCACAAATAATTTCAAATAACAATTAATCATAAAAAGAAATGTCTCACAGAAAACAACAAATATAATTGTATGTAAGATTCCATCCCACTTACACCAAGACATAATCAATGATGCAATTATTGACTCTACAGAAATAATAACTATTTCAATAAAATCACTTAAAAGTTCAAACGAAAACCAGCACTTATATGCAATCCAAGCTACTAATATTGTTAATAACGCAAATCCAATATTATAAGGGAAAGGTTGAAAAGATAATGTAGTAATCATTGTTCCATTTACAATTAATAATAGACTTTCTGTTGTTCCATCATCACATTTTTCTGCAACAACCACAAATAAATAAACTAAAGTTAATATTAATGTAGAAATACCAATGTTGCTATCTTGTTGATTCGAATATAATAAACTCCACATTATAGTTAACCCCATTACATAAACAATAGTTGTCAGCACTTTTCTTCTTCGTAATTCCGGAATTACTATTTTAGTCTTATATAAATCACATCTAAAAAAGAACCCAAGAATAATACCTCCACCTAACAACCAATACCTCGAAAGAAAATCTATAAACAAATTAACAATTTCTGCAATCATTTGATCTATAATCTGCATAATGTCACCTCTATAGATATTATAAACCATCTTATCTATTTTAACTATATTAATTCTGATATTCATATGCATTTCATATGCATTCATATGCATCCTCAAACCTTACAGCACCATTAATTCTTTTCACTTCATCCATACACTTTACCTGTAGCTTCTTTAGTTCCTCTTCATTCACTCCATGACTATATGCAATCACATGAGACAATTTGGATATTTCCACAGCCAGCCTATACATCGCACGAGCCATTCGGTTCTCGCTGTCTTTCACTGTGGAATGCATCACTGAGGAAATAGTGGAAAGCATATAGTTTTCGATTTTCTCTGATGTCAGATAACCGATATAAAACTTCAATGCATGATTCATAAATTCATTTCTTGATTTCACATCTGCCTGCTCTAACAAGCCATCCATCTGTTCCAGTAAGTCTTCCTCAATATAAAATCCCTTCCTTACTTTTCCCTTGTCCTCCATCATTGCTACCTCCCACAAAAATAAAAGCAGCAAATCTTTTCGGATTTACATAATACTCTCGCTCATATTCTTTATCAAGTGATTTTCACGCAAATGACAATTCGCGTTTCAATTCCTCATAAAGCATAACATAGCAAGAAAAATATATAACAAACAAGCCGGCGCACCAGCGCCGGCTCCCCTTACCATCTCACTATTCTATTCATTCTACTCCACCGCAAGCCCTTCCTCCCGGATCACCTGCACCATCTCATCCACATACTTCGCACACAACTCATCACTCTGTGCCTCAACCATCACACGAATCACCGGCTCCGTACCGCTCTCACGCAGAAGAATTCTTCCATCCTCACCCAAAGCGGTGCTGATCCGATCCTTTTCCACCTGCACACGCGCATTGCCAGTAACCGCAGCCTTGTCCTCAACCCTCACATTCTTCAAAAGCTGCGGGTACATCTGCATCCCCTTGCACAGCGTGCCAAGGCTCTGCTTCTTCTCCAGGATCACCTCCATCAGCATCAATGCCGTGAGGATTCCATCCCCGGTTGTCGCATGCTTACTGAAAATGATATGTCCGGACTGCTCTCCGCCGAGCACATATCCGTTGGCAACCATCGCCTCATTGACATACTTATCGCCAACCGTGGTCACACATACCTCGATGCTCTCCCGCTTCATCGCTTTGAACAATCCCATGTTGGACATGATCGTGGCAACCACCGTATTATTCTGCAGACGACCACATTCCTTCAGATACTTCCCGCAGACATACAGGATATAATCCCCGTGCACTTCCATACCGTTCTCATCCACGGCAATACACCGATCCGCATCTCCGTCAAACGCAAATCCGCAATCCAGATTCTTCTCCCGAACAAGTCTCTGCAGATTTTCGATATGTGTCGATCCACATCCCATATTAATGTTGGTACCGTCCGGCTCATTGCCAACCACATATGTTTTGGCACCAAGCGCATCAAACACACTCTTTGCAATATTAAACGTACTTCCGTTGGAACAATCCAGCCCCACGCGCATCCCATCGTAAGATCTGGTAGCCAGAGAAATCAGATAGCCGATGTAACGGTTCCGTCCGATCGCATAGTCCCGCGCCACACCAACCTTGTCACGCAGTGCAAAAGGCAGTTCTCCCATCTCACCATCTATGTATTTCTCCAGTGCAGCTTCCACCTCTGCCGAAATCTTGTGTCCGTTTCCATCCATGACCTTGATTCCATTGTCATAATACGGATTGTGACTGGCAGAAACCATAATGCCGCAGTCGAAATTTTCTGTACGGACTACATATGCCACACTTGGCGTGGTGGTAACATGCAGCAAAAATGCATCTGCTCCGGATGCCGTAATACCGGCAACCAGCGCATACTCAAACATGTAGCTGCTGCGACGTGTGTCCTTTCCGATAATGATCCGTCCCCTGTGATTCTGGTTGTAATACCAGCCCAGGTAACGTCCAATTTTATATGCATGATCCGCGGTCAGTACTTTGTTTGCCTCACCGCGAAAACCGTCTGTTCCAAAATATTTTCCCATTGTTCTTTATTCCACTCCTACACATCCAATGACATCAACATTCCAGTCTTTTAACATGCGAAGTTCCTTTTCAATCTCCTGATAGATCGATGTATCCGTAATCTCCACTAACACGACATGGCCAGCTTCCGAAGCTTCACGCATCGCTGCAGAATCATAACAGATATTCTCCCCATATACCACCTGAATACCACTTGCTTTCAGATGTTCGGTCAGCTTTGTGATCCATTCTTTCTTCATTCGCTCAATCTCTGAACCTGTCAGGAAAAGCTTTGTAATTCCTTCATTCTTACAATACAGTTCAATATTTGAAGAAGCCATCTGCAGGGATGCCTCCGGAGAAAGCATCTTCTGATTCCGATACTTGATGCGCAGTAAAAATCCAGTAATTCCCTTTGTTCGCTGCTCCCTGGTGATAATACCAAACTGACGCATCTTATAGTATCGCACCAATTCCTCTGCTGCCTGCAGCTTGTTTGATAATACAGCAATACAAACCAAATACAATGCGGCAAGAAATACTCCCATCACAAAACCAAGTACCACATATTTCTTGCTCAAAGCCGGAGCAACAACCTGCACCGCTGCAGACTCTTCCTTGTCATCCGACTCCAGATTTTCCTCTCGCTCCAGTTCACTCAACTGATCCTCTGACATAGCAGACTTAAGAGTAGTAATCTGATCCCTGTAGGATTTGATCAGATTCGAAACATTGCCCTGAGAAGTTGCAAGATCCGAATCGGTACATATCTGATAATTTTCTGATACTAATACGAGCTTATGTCCGCCTATACGTTTACTGAATTCCGGTTGCTTCTTTTCCAGTTCATTCTGTATCTGCTTTGCCACACTTTCCAGACCCTTTTTATCTGTATACTTAATAATCACAGAAAATGTATTATCTGAGTTACTATATGCAGACACAAGTTCTGCCAGATACTTATCTTCCGACTTTGTAGAAACGTCTTTCCATATCGTTTTCTGATCCATGCCGTTATTGGCATAATCCACATAAGCATTTGCAATCGCGGATGTATAATCTTTCTTGCTGTCCTTCGTGTAATTCATCACAAAATCAGAATCTATGTAATACTGTAATTCCATTCTGTGCTCCTGATAGGGATCAATGTTCATCAAAATCGAATTCTGCATATAATTGCTGTTTTTTTCAATTAAAAGCTTTAAACTCTTTACATCATCGATCTGCTGCTGCTCGTCATCCGTAAGAACAACTGTCGGTTCCTGCTTCTCATCCTTCGGCTGCTGTGCCGCATGATATGCCCGCACGTCCTTTGCATACTTCACTCCCGGAAGTAAAATTGCAAACAACACCGCACATAAAATCCATAACTTCCATCCCATCATCACTTTCCAGAATAACTGGCGAAGTGAAATCTCCCTTACCTGATTTTCCATTTGTAATTTCTCCAATTCTTATTTTTGTGTACTTAATTGAGTGTACTTCTTTTTTATTTCAAATGCAAGCTTTTACTTCATTCATCCTTTCTTCAGCAGCAATTCCTCTATAATCCGATACTCTTCTGGATTTAGTTTGCCTTCACGATACAACTGCTCAAGTTCTTTGATAAAAGCTTCTCTCTCCGCTTCATTTGCCGGATCGATATTTGAAGCTTCTTCTTTTAATTTTTGAAACAGATCATCGTGTTCATAAACAGTTCTTGTCTCCCCCTTCTTCCATTGCATCTCCCTTGCCTTTAGATTTCTGTTATGCCGGATAATCTCTGATAACTTATCCACAAACTGCACCAAAAGCTGAAATTCCTCTTTTATTTGCGTAAATAACGCACTCTGCTCTCCATCTTGCAGCGCACGCCTATAATCCGCAAGAACCTCCACAACAAACTCTTTTTTCTGTAACAGTTCTTCCGAATACATACCGGCAATATACCAGTCTCCTCTTCTTCTGGCATATCCCAGTCCCCAGATCGCCTGTAAATAATTTTTTAAGAACCGCGCAAAAGCTTTCTGTTCATTCATATTTCCCACCACTTTACATTGTACAAATCCCCTTGCCACGGCAATCAGAACATCTTTGTTCATCAGTGACACAAAGTTAAGGTTTTCGATCATATCTACGGTGATGGCTTGTGCTTCCTCCTGCACAAAATAAAACTTTATCATCCGGATCCAATTTTCTGTTGAAATTCCGGTTACATACAAAGCCTTAAAGGCAGAAAGCATCGCAGTCTCTCCAAACAACTGCACCGTACCGTTATTCTTTTCATTTTCCATTTGAAATGCATCTTTCCAGATTTTATCCCAAGCTTTCTTTCGGGGATTTCCTACTTTATTTAAAACCGTTTCACAAATTTTCTTTGCAAGCCATTCCATATCGGTATATTCCGAATTGCCATTTCCCTTAATATTCCACAAGAAACGGTTTACCTGCTCATTGTGTTGCATTCTTCGCATAACACCATCTGATTCGTTTGCAAACCATCTTGGATCGTTTCTGTCCGCTTTCGGAATTGAAAAATCATATCGCAGCACGGCAAATATCCAAATAACGGGATTATTAACCGGATCCTCAACAATCTGTATACACTCATTTTCCGAGTAAATGTTTGCATGGTATCTTCCGATCAATGTCTCCACATCAAACGTCTCGTTCTTGTAAGTCAACAACAACGATTCTGAAAGAAGTTTTCCCATTTTGATCTGTTCCATCTGTTCATACAGAAAATGCTTAATAAAAAGTATCATTGCCAACCACTTTGCATTTTCCTTCTGCCGGTAACGTTCATTCATTTTATATATCAGCACAAATTCATTAAGATACAGTTCTACATTGCGAATTGCAATTCTCTGCGGTCTCAGCACAAGAGCATACTTTTTTAACTCATGGATATCCGTTAAAATCACATTAGACACAGAAGCTGTCATAATATACTTCACATCTTCAATTTTCAGTCCTGTAACCCGCTGCATTCCACACTTCTTCCATAAAGCAACAATAATTCTCTCAAATGAAAGTTCCGTCACCGCAACCTCATAAGGAATATATTTTTCCAAAAACGCCTTATTCCAGGGCAAATTTGAAAACTCATACTGGTATAAAATATGTATCTTATCTCCAGCCAACTTCTCTGCAATAGCAAAAATCTTACGTACAATATCCGGATCCTTGATTCGATCGATATCCTCAAACACAATTAAGATATCCTTGTCCAAACGTCTGACATCTTTCTCAAACCCAATAAAAGTAGAAGAAACTCCTTCCCCCTCCTCCTGCAAAACATTATAAAACACATTTGAAAGCGAAAAATCTTTAAAAAGCTTTCCCGTTTTTCTTCCATGAAACGAATAAATTCCATTATTCTGCAAAACGCGTTCAATCTCCCCTAATAGGATACTTTCAATCTCGTTCAGATCACAGGTGAGCAAATCAATTTGAATAAACGTAAAGCGTTTCTTCATCGCCTCATCCTGATAGATCATGTTAACCAGAAAACTCTTTCCATCTCCCCAGGGCGCATCCATGCCAACAATCGGAACCGCCTGAATAAAACTACAGAGACGCTCCAAATCATAAGTTCGTTCCCGAAACAGATTTTCCTTCACGTTTTCTTTCTGTCCCGTCTCTGACCTGTCATATCTCAGCAGAAAAACAAAATCCACTCCCAAGATAAGTACCATACATATGCCAAGCAACAATTTTTCCATTGTAAATTCTGGAAGCTGCCGGATTGCAATAAACTTTCCCACCCCAAAAGCAAACAAAGTTCCACCGCACCAAAACAGTAGAACTTTGTGAAAATACATGTTCTTTTCCATACGATAAACTAAAATAAGAGCAAGTGAAAAGAACAGAAAGAACCACTCAAATACACGTGATGGAATATTGAGTAAATAAAACAATGCAGTTAAAAGCAATAAAATAAATATATTTTTCTTTTCCAACATTTTATCCCCTTGGTATAATTTGTCTATTTTATATATAAAAATCACTATATTAAAGTCTTTTATTTAATCAGCTAACCATATTACTTTTTTGTTTTTCCTTATCATCACATAATTTATAAGCTATACTCCATGCCTCTTTCAATAATTCTTCTCGTTCATTAGAAATCTGTTCTAACTTCTGCTCTATTTTCTTTTGAATTTCTTCAGCTTTATATTGTTGAAGCAAATAAACGTCTGTTTTTCTTCTGAATGCTTCGTCAAATTTTTTTAGGAAGCTATCAGGGTATTCTTTTCGTTCTTCTATTTCTATGTTTGGTTGATAAATATGTAAAACAAATTCTTTTTCTTCTTTTTTTAATTTATATTGCACTCGCATAAAGTGTCCTGTATATGAATCATTGTTCACCTGCATAAAAATCTTCTCAAAATTTTTAATACTCCGCCTTTTATTAGGACAATCTTTCCAATTGAAAATAAATAAAATTACTAGCATTGCTGCACTTCCTATAACTAGTCCCCAATATATAGCTTGCCAATCCTTTCGTACTGATTTGGGCATATATTCGTCTATATACATACCTAAAATCATAAACATTGGACATAAAATCATTGATCCCAAGCACCATACAATATATTTGTTTTCAATTTTTGCTTGTTTTTCATCTTTCTTCTTATTTTTCTGATTTCTATTTTTAATATTATTTCGCTGTGGAATATTAATCTGCATTCCAAATCCAACCCATATTTCAATTATGACAATCCCCCACACCACGGCAGGTTTATATTCATCCGCCAATATATTAATATAATCCTGCGACCTTCCAATTACCATTATATACATTATTATTAAGGTAATACCTGCTATTGAGAAAAAAAGTTTTTTTATCCATGGGTGTCGTTCAACAAAATAATTAAATTCTATTACTTTAACAAAGTAATTGTATATTAAAGAAGAAATTAGCATAACAAAAACAAGCATTCCACCATTTTGAATAAATGCACATACAATTCCCTTCAGTCCCAATGGTAAATTTCTTTCATCCGCAAAGTTTTCATATATGATATCCGAAATTAGCATTAGTATAATTGTATAAATTGAGACTAAAAAATGCACCCAAAACCAACAAGTCGGATTTAAATTATGTTTAATCACTATCGTTCTTTTACAAATTCTATATCCAATGCAACCTGATAAAACACCAGACAAAACTCCACTTATTAATCCATATATTAAATACATATCCATTTCTCCTACTTAGTCATCATTTTTCCAATATAGTGATTGCAATCTCTCCATAATTAATGTTTAATATCTGTATTTCTTCTATAAATTGACTATCTTCTACATTTTTCTTTATTATACTAGCAAACTCATGTTCTTGCAATATTTATTACTTTCTCTCTCAACATTTAAAAATTGTAGAACTTAATTTCAAGTATCACATGAACAAAGAAATTCACTTTTTCTTTTCCAACTTGCATTTTTGTCGTTCAAATTCACACTCCATTGCATTTTTGTTTAATTTATGATACTATACAAACAGTTGTTAGCACTATTTTGTTATTATAAATAACTTTTTCATTATTTTATAGCCATAGAAAGGAAATCACCATGAAAAAACTCTCCACCGCCATCCTGGCGAACCTTATAACCACGAACCGTAAAAAACTCTCCATGACACAGCAATCACTTGCCGATGCAACCGGAATCAACCGTTCCCTAATCTCTCGTATGGAAAAAGAAGACTTTCTTCCTTCCATTCCACAACTGGAACAGTTAGGAGAAGTGCTCGGTTTCGATCCCACTGACGTATTTACAAATGGAATACATGAGAAAAAAAGGAATGTACCATCACCTATGAACATTGCTGTAGCCGGAACCGGATATGTTGGTCTGTCAATCGCTACTCTATTGGCACAAAACAATCACGTCACAGCTGTAGATATTATCCCGGAAAAAGTTGATATGATTAACAAACGTCAGTCTCCCATCCAGGATGAATACATCGAAAAATATCTGACCACTAAAGAATTGGATCTGATTGCTACATTGGACGGTGAAGCCGCATACAAAAATGCTGATTATGTCGTTGTAGCAACTCCTACCAACTATGACAGCCAGAAGAATTATTTCGATACCTCCGCAGTAGAAGCAGCAATTGAACTTGTTCTGAAAGTTAATCCGGATGCAATCATTGTAATTAAATCCACCATTCCTGTCGGATACACCGCATCTGTTCGAGAAAAATATCACAGTTCCAATATCATCTTCAGCCCTGAATTTCTACGTGAATCCAAGGCACTGTACGACAATCTTTATCCAAGCCGTATCATTGTATCTACTGATCCGGAAGATTCACATCTGGTCGAAGCTGCCCACACCTTTGCAGCATTACTGCAGGATGGAGCAATCAAGGAAAACATCGATACACTGTTTATGGGATTCACCGAAGCAGAGGCTGTAAAATTATTTGCCAATACCTATCTGGCACTTCGCGTATCGTATTTTAATGAATTGGATACTTATGCAGAAATGAAAGGATTAAATACAAGAGATATTATCGATGGTGTGTGTCTTGATCCGCGAATCGGAACCCATTACAACAACCCATCCTTCGGTTATGGCGGTTACTGCCTCCCGAAAGATACCAAACAGCTTCTTGCCAACTATAATGATGTGCCACAAAATATGATGTCCGCTATTGTAGAAAGTAACCGAACAAGAAAAGATTTTATTGCAGACCGTGTTCTTCAATTGGCAGGTGCCTACGAAGCCAACAGTCAATGGGATGTTTCCAAAGAGAAAGAAATTATTATAGGTGTCTACCGACTTACCATGAAAAGCAATTCCGACAACTTCCGCCAGAGCAGTATTCAAGGTGTCATGAAGCGTATCAAGGCGAAGGGCGCAACTGTTATCATTTACGAACCAACTCTCGAAGATGGTGTCACCTTTTTCGGAAGTAAAGTTGTAAATAATCTGGATCAGTTCAAAAAAATGAGTCATAGCATTATTGCAAACCGCTATGACTCAAATTTGGATGATGTACATGATAAAGTGTATACCCGTGATTTATTTCAACGTGATTAATTTTTAAGATTTCAGGAATCATTTTGATTCCTGAAACTTTTCTAAACAAAATACTCTTATCCTTCCATATTAATGTTTTTGAATATTTTATTCACATATCCATGTTCAAATATATCAACATCTATTGTATGTATTTCTTTATAAAATGAATTCAAATATAACTCAAGACCTCCTAACAATGGCTCATCTGACTGTTTTGCCAAACATTTCATCCGTTCCTTCATTTTTTCTATTGAAACACTTGGATTTTCTCTCTCTCCCTCATAATGACTATCATTATATATTACAAAAAATGTACTCTTTTTCATTAAATCATCTAAAGACTCATTCGACGCCTGACAAACCTGCCAAGTTAAAATGCTGTCATGCATCTTTCGCATGACATCAGCCCAAGGCATATGACTATGCGGCGTGTTTTTAAATTCAAAAAAGAATAATTCTCCTTTTTCATTTATATGAACTCCGTCCGCAGAATACATTTTTTTCTTTACTTGTCTCCTTCATCTTGACTTAAATCATCAAAACAATATACCATATTTTGTAAATGCGTAACAGCTTCCCCATTATCATTTTCAGAACATTTTTCTAACGTCACCTTCTCATCAGGCAAATTTACTTTTGTCATTTGTTCTGTTCCCCTTTATATTATTACAATTCTTCCAATGGCTTATATAATTGTTCGTAAATTCGTTCTGTATTTTTGCTCACATCCACAGCATCAAACATCTTTCCATTTTTCTCCATAAGATAAAAATTTCCACTTTCCAACATTTGATTTGATGCCAGTTTCACTTCCAATGCACGAATAAAATATGCACTGTGTGATGATACGATAACATTAATATTCATTTCCTTTTTCATCAAAACTAAAATCTCAGCCATCTTAATATGCCATTCCGGATGCAAATTCGTTTCCGGTTCATCAATCATAAGCCAGGATCCTGAAGTCAATGATCCATTCTCTACTAATCTTTGTATAATCAATAAAGATTTCATACCTGATGCGACATTGCGTAAATTAATCATTTCGTCTATCTGATCATCATGATATTTTATAACATCGTCATCCTTCATCAGTTTTCCATGCAAAACCACCTTAAATATTTCGTTTAATGTTTTCTTGTTCTGTTCAAGCGTATCATATTGCTCGAGGGCTTCAATCTTCGGCTCCTTATATAGATATCTTCTCAAACTATCAAACGGCTGCCTGGATCTGGTTCCCAAATCATCCAGCAAATTTCGAGTTTCCATATAAATAATATTACCTGATGGAATTCCATCGCCTTCTACATGCAAACTATTTCCCTCAAATACAATTTTTCGTTCTCGATGGTTTCCACTTGAAATCATTGATGCTTTATGGTTTATTAAATTAACCAATGCTCCACTAAACTCACTTCGCAGATCCATCAAAGTATGGTAGCCCCAATAGTTCTTTAGAGGTCGCCTCTTAATTTCATCTATTCCATCATAAAGTTCCTTTATAAATGAATCTGAACATAATTTCTTTTCATCTATAGAACTTTCTCCATACTGAAGATACTCCCGAATAACTTTCAAATAAACATCTTTAAAATACGAATATTCGATTGCATCAACACACCTATTTTTATTTAATTCTTCACAGAGGACATAAACCGATCTTCCAAGCCCAACCTGAGGATTTATTTGGTTAAGAAGTTCTTGCTTCTGCACCAACAGCTGAAAAATACTATTCCATCTTTCTGCTTCAATATTTTCTTTCTTTTTTCCAAAAGTTTTCAAAAAAACATCAATTGATTTCAAAATAGTAGACTTTCCGGTATCATTATATCCAGCAATAACTGTAATTCCATTCGCTGTAATGTCAGCCTTGTTCACTTTACATACATTGTTAATATTAAATTCCACGGATTCCTCCTATCACATATTTCCTACATGATATTATCATTTCAATCACTGTTTTATCCATTTATACAAATATACTACTATTTTATCCATGCGTGTACTATTATCTTTGTAAAGAATACTTTCTAACTATAAAACTCCTTATACCACTCCGCGAACTTTCGTAACCCGGTCCGCAAATCCGTACTCGGCTTAAATCCAAAATCACGCTCCAACGCCGATGTATCCGCATAAGTAACCGGCACATCGCCCGGCTGCATCGGCACCAACTCCTTATGACTGTCAAAATCATAATCCTCCGGCAAAACGCCCGCCCGGATCAGTTCCTGCTGCAGAATATCCACAAACTCAAGCAAATTCTCCGGATGATTATTTCCAATATTGTATATCGCATACGGTGGAACCGGTAAACCATCTTCTCCCGTCTTCTTTTCCGGTGGAGCCTGCATCACACGCATCACTCCTTCTACAATATCATCAATATAAGTAAAATCACGCATGCAGTTTCCATAATTAAAAATCTGGATCTTTTCATTCTTTTTAAGCTTATTCGTAAATCCAAAATATGCCATATCCGGTCTGCCCGCCGGACCATATACCGTAAAGAAACGAAGTCCTGTGGATGGAATATCATAAAGTTTACTGTACGCATGTGCCATCAACTCATTTGATTTCTTAGTCGCCGCATAAAGAGAAACCGGATTATCCACCTTATCCTCCGTAGAATACGGCACCTTCTTATTGGATCCGTACACGCTGGATGAACTTGCATAAACCAGATGCTGTACTCCGGCTTGTCCATTATCATAAGAATGACGGCATGCTTCCAGAATATTGTAAAACCCAATCAAGTTGCTCTCAATATACGCATCCGGGTTGGTGATAGAATAACGTACTCCCGCCTGAGCAGCAAGATTTACAACAATATCCGGCTTATATGTAGTAAATAACTTATCGATACAATTCTTATCTGCTATGTTGCCCTCGATAAAATTCCATTCAGAACCATTCACACCTGCTTTTTCGGCAGCACATTCAATTTCAGATAATCTCCATTTCTTAATATTCACATCATAATAGGCATTCATATTATCAATACCTATAATATAAATATTTTCATAATTTTCAAATAGCTTCAGGCACAGATTTGAACCAATAAAACCAGCTGCGCCTGTAACTAAAATCGTTTTCATCCTATCCATTTCTAAATACCCTCATTTTTTTATTTTTAAATTTCCTATCTAGCGCTCATTCGCTAATATCGAGATCGTATCATCTAAAATCATTATATCCTTTTTAAGTACACTTTCAATCAAAAAGCGAAGTTGCTCACCAACATATTTTATATTGGATTTGTATACAGATCCAAATTTTTTCATAATATTATGGTAAAATGTTGATACCGATGCTAAAACTTGTTTCGGAGCCTTTCCCTTATAAATTTTTCCCGTTGTAATACCGTCACTATAAAACACAGCCACTTTATAACAAAGAAATCTTAGTTGAGTATAACTTAATTCATTTAATAAATCATAAAACTCACTTAACTGTTTACAGGTTGGAGCAAAAGCAATGTTTCTGTCCCTCAACAATTCCTCAAAATTGTCCAACAAATCCTCATACATAAATTTATGTATAAGTTCTTTGATTTCGTCTGTGAGCATGTCTTCATTTGTTGAAAACATCCTATTAGCTATAAGCAGTTTTTTTTCTGATGAAAAATGTACATTAACAAAATAGTCAACCAGACTTTCATCATATACATATGGAAAGTTTTCACGAGCAAAAGCATATAAATCAGACTCTGGTGAAACATATAAAATTCCATCATTTTTCAACTGCGAAATAAGTTCCATTTTTAATCTCGATTGTAGTGCAGAACTTGGAATCACTTCTAGATCACTATATATTTCCTCCATGTAGTATAATATATATAACATACATTGTTGCGAAAACTTTAACTTTCCAAATTCCAATTTTTTAATTGGTATTAGTGCCTCATAGTTTGTCCTAATAATCTGTTTATCCATTTGTATAGCATCAATTATCCTCTTTTTACAATTTTCACAATAACATTTCCCGAAACCATCTGTATATAAATGCCCACATATACCACATACAATTTTTTCAGTAACCCAAGATCCAGTATTTCGATTTCTTCTCTTTAACATAGGCACCTTACAATAAGGACATATATATTCTGTTGAAATTTTTGGCAAAAAGTATGTCATTTGTCCAGGTGAAATTTCAAGTTGATATTTTTCTATTATATTAGCAATTTTTTCACCTGAATCATACAATTCAGCAATCTCATTAATAGTTTGTTCCGAAAAAGTATTTCTATATTCTTTTATTTCTTCTCTTTTCATTTACTTTCAATCTTCTTCCATACAGTTAGACTTTGAAATTCTCGACTAATAAAATACTGCACAAGCAATCAATGTTGTGTCAGATATGCTAACTGTTTCTTTAATTGATACACAATCGCATCACTAAAACCAGCGTATCGTCCTCTCTCATCTACACTTTGAAATTTATCCAATAATTTCTGACATTCATCCTCTGTCAGTTCATCCATCGCCCCTGAAACCCACATAGCTTCTGTTCTTGCTGCATTTAACTGTTCTGTATCCAAGTTCAATAGCTCAATCGTATACCCAGCCCGTTCATTTCCGTCAACAGCTTTAATCTTTCCTCTATCGCTGAATTCGAATAACGATTCACAATTTTCTTCCAATGGAGAAACAAATAATTCTTCATTAAATGCATTGTCTTTGCTATGACCACAATTTTCTTCCCGATCATGGTATCCCTGACAAGATGCTAACAAATTTTCATATTCTAACGATATTGCCCTATATTCATCCCTTTCTTTCGGACGAATATGTTCAATATGCGAATTGTCTGTCCTAATAGGTTTACAGCAGTAGCAGCAAATGTGCCCTTGCTCTGATAACAAACTATTTTTCAAGAGAATTTTATGAGGTAAATTTTCAACTTCATTTAAATCAGAATACCTCGGCACTCTTCCATTTTTATTTTTAAATTTACTTTTCCACTGCAAAATTTCCTGTGGTTCATCATTTTTGTATATCCTTTTCATATTATCGTTTCCTATGAATTAGTGTTCTGGCACGAACAACTTCTACGTTCATTTCGTCTGTAATTTTTGCCAACTGATCAACAAGTTCTTCTGCCTGATCCAAATTTTCGTTTTCAATGCAATTATAGATTTCATCAATTAGCTTTTTTGTTTCCTCATTTAAAATATCTGTATGCATAAAATCATGCATAATGTGATTAATATCCCATCCATTCATAGGATTCTGTTTCCGCACATTTATAGCATTTCCATCTTGATAAATTTCAAATATATTAGCCTCATCCTTGATCTCACTAAGAACTTTAGGCGAATGTGTAGTAACTATAAACTGAATATTCGGAAATGTACGAAACAGAAGAGGCATCATACGTCCCTGCCACGAAGGATGTAGATGTAAATCCACCTCATCAATCAATACGATGCCTTCTCCCTCCAATGGATTTTCTCTACTAGGATTCGCAATTGCCAATTTACGAGCCAAATCCCCCGTCATCGCCAAAACACACTTTTCACCTTCCGATAATTGAGCAATACTTAATTCTGTATGGTGTTTTACAGCGACCATCTGTGCATCTTCATCATCAATTTTAATTTTGATATCAGAAAAATCATTGTCCATAATCTTTAAAATAGCTTCTCGCACCGCGGATAATTGTGCATCCTTAAAAGACTCTTTCTCCACTCTTTTACTGTTCTCATACTCCTGCCGTCCTCGAAACCATTCAAAAAATAACTGAAAATTGATGGTTGGATCAAAAACATCCCTCAAAGCCTCCAATTTTCCAGCTAATTTTATGTCCTTTTTTAAAACCTTATTTCTGCGATCCGATACATAACGATTTACACCATATGACGCATATATTGGCATATTACTTTCATTAAATACTAACTCTCTGGTACTTTCCCTATCGGACTCATCCGTTTCTTCCTCTTCCAAAACCATATATTGTCCCACATACAATCTTCTAAATTGCTCAACTATACGCTTTGCTTCCCCTACCAAATGTATCCTTTTTCCATTTGATTCCGCGCTACGAAAATAAGGGTATATTGTATGGTCTATATTTAACTGCATAGATATACGAGCCGTTTGAGCACCTATTTTTATATCAGAATCTTCAATTTTCACCTTGCCATTACTACCAAGATCTGATTCGGTCAGCATATTTAGTATTCTGAAGAATAGGATACTACATGCCTGCAAAACAGTTGATTTTCCCATGCCATTAATGCCATAAATAACCGCCGATTTACCATCTAAAGTCAGATTCGCATGTGCTATTCCACGAAAATTCGTCAATTCCAAACTTTGAATTTCCATCTGCTTATCAGCTCCCATATTTGTATCCTTTCATTTTTCTCTCAAAATCATATTTTTAACTATTTACACTACTAATTATATGTGAAAAACAATTTATTATCAATTCCTACATTAATGCTATATCTGACAATTCACATACTGTTCCATAATAACATTATTAGTTTTACTTACTCTGTAAACGGTGCAACCCGAGTACCTTGACAAATTAGATGCCGTTTTCACGGCATGGTTATCTCTTGATTTCTGTTTTTACCGGCTTCCGTATGTGTGACGGCAGTTCTTGTGACTATGGCAACAGATCCTTAAGAAAGTCCTGATTCTTGTCATCCATATGCTTCGGTATCTCTATTAACAGATAGGCAACGTATTCATACTGTTTTAACCGGTTTGCTTTGGCAATTTCTAAATTCGATAAACTAAAATGAAGACAGGTATTATTCAGCTGTTCCTCTGTAAAAAACGGATCCATCCGGTAATCTCCAAACTCTTAAATGATAATTCAAGTATAACATAAAAAAGCCTGTTATTCGAGAAAAATCAACGTTTTACTGTGTAGGAATATATATCGATATCCACGAGTATTTCGTGTTTTTTGCGAATTGACAAATCGTAAGCGCATAGTTTTAGGGCGTACCCTATAAATGAAATCTGACACCCCGC
>ERZ827181.1999-NODE-1999-length-19392-cov-4.162900_pt1 | contig 19392 bp, 19 predicted proteins | sample MGYA00519778_ERZ827181 | MGnify/ENA primary metagenome ERZ827181 (study PRJEB31778, sample SAMEA3449273) | human gut metagenome | biome: human gut; feature: human-associated habitat; material: faeces | place: United Kingdom | collected 2010/2012 ...
CCGCCCGCCCCAATGGAGGGGCTTGCCTACTACACGCAAAGCCTGCTGGCCCTGTGGCCTGAGAAGGCCGTCATAGGTTCGTGCGTCGCGGGTGCCGTCTCGCTGTTCGGCGGGGACGCCTATCTGCTGTGGATGCTTGGGGCCATGCTGGTGGCCGACTTTGCCTTTGGGCTGGCGGACGCCGTGCGGCGCAGGCATTTCCGTTGCCGGATGCTGGCGCACGGGGCGCTCAAGTTCCCGGCCTACTGCCTTTACTTGCTGATTGTCGGCGTGGTCAACGCCAGCCTGTCGCGGTCTTTCGGCGGGTTCGACATGCCGTTGCTGAACCTTTTCATTGCCTACCTGATCATTACGGACGCCGTATCCGTCATTGCCCACATGCAGCGGCTCGGCATCCCCGTGCCGGACCTGTTGCGGCGGGTGCTCCTTCGCAGCAAGCGGAAGGTGGAGCGGCGGGTGGATGAGGCCGTGGGCGGGGACGACGATGCCTCCTAGACCGCTCAAGGTGTGCCGCCATGCCGGATGCCATGAGCTTACCCGTGATCCGTCCGGGTACTGCCCGAAGCACAAGGACGCGGCGGAAGCGCGGGCGAGGAAGTGGAAGGCCGAGCAGGACAGCCAGCGGGAGAGCGCATACCGGCGCGGGTACGGTGCGCGGTGGCGGAAGCTGCGGGCGCAGATCCTTATGGATGAACCGTTGTGCCGGGAGTGCCGCAAGGCCGGGCGCATCGTGCCGGCGACGGATGTTGACCACATCGTGGCCAGAGCCGACGGCGGGACGGATGACCGGAGCAACCTGCAACCCCTCTGCCATGCCTGCCACAGCCGCAAGACCGTCCGGGAGAACGGCGGGCGTGCGGTGACACGATGAGGGGGGGGATCAAATGTTTGGTGCTACCATCCGAAGACCGCATAGGGCAGGTGGATTTTTGTTTGTGCAAAATGGGGGGAGGGGGTCAACCGGGATATGGCGGGACGTAAGCCGTTGCCGACACATTTGAAAATGGTTCGCGGGACGCTGCAGAAATGCCGGATGAACCCGGATGAGCCAACCCCGGACCCGGAAATCCCCGACGCGCCGCCGCACCTGTCGCCGGAAGCGCGGGAGGAATGGGAACGGCTGGCGCTCGAACTGTATGAACTCGGCATCCTGTCCACCATCGACCGGGCGGCACTGGCGGCCTACTGCCAGGCCTATGGACGGTGGGTTGAGGCGGAAGAGCAGCTGCGCAACATCGACGGCACCATGAAGCTCACGGAAACGACCTCAAACGGCAATATCATCCAGAACCCTCTGGTGGGTATCGCCAACAAGTCGCTGGAACTGATGCACAAGTATTTGACCGAGTTCGGCATGTCCCCGAGCAGCCGTACCCGTGTCAGCGCAAAGAAAAAGACGGGCGAGAAAAAGGGCTTCGCGGCCCTGTAGGAAACACCATGGCAAAGGAACCGACATATCCCCACGTTGAAGCCGCGCTTCGGTACGCCCGCGATGTTGTCGCCGGGCGGATTTTGGCGTGCCAGTGGGTGATCCTCGCCTGCAAGCGCCAGCTCGACGATCTGGGAAGGTGGGACGGCGTTGACGGCGCTCCGTATTTCTTTGACCGCGCCGCAGCCGAGCGGGTGATCAAGTTTGAGGAGATGATGCCCCACGTCAAAGGGGAATGGGCGCGCAAGCGCATGACCCTGAAACTTGAGCCGTGGCAGAAGTTCATCCTTTCAACGCTGTTCGGCTGGAAGCGCGCCAAGGACGGGCTGCGGAGATTCCGGGAAGCCTATATGGAAATCCCGCGCAAGAACGGGAAGTCCTGCTTTGTGGCCCCGGTCGGCCTCTATATGTTCGTGGAGGATGGGGAAGCGGGGGCGGAAGTGTACTCCGGCGCCACTACGGAAAAACAGGCGTGGGAGGTGTTCGGCCCCGCGCGGATCATGGCTGAGCGTGCCGAGAACTTCACGGAGCATTACGGCGTGGAGGTGCTCGCAAAGAACATAAATATCATTGGATCTGCCTCTAAGTTTGCTCCGTTGATTGGGAATCCCGGAGACGGCGCGTCGCCGCACTGCGCCATCGTTGACGAATACCACGAGCACGACAGCCCGCGCCTGTACGATACCATGATCACCGGCATGGGCGCACGCCGCCAGCCTTTGATCATCGTCATCACCACGGCGGGCTTCAACCTTGGCGGCCCCTGCTATGACATGCGGCTCCGCGCCGGGAAGGTTCTTGATCGCACGCTTCAGGATGAGGAACTGTTTGCCATCGTTTACACCATCGACGCCGAGGACGACTGGAAGAGCCCCGAGGCACTGCGGAAGGCGAACCCGAATTTCGGTGTTTCCGTCATGGAAGACTACCTGCTGGCGCAGCAGTTGAAGGCCATCCAGAACCCCTCGAAGCAGAACACGTTCAAGACCAAGCACCTGAACGTGTGGTGCAACGCCCGCGCCGCCGCCTTCAACATGACGAACTGGGAGAAGTGCGCCGAGCCCGGCCTGTCGCGGGAACGCTTCGCCGGGAAACCCTGTTTCATGGGCCTTGACCTCGCCAGCAAGGGCGATTTGAACGCCGTTGTATACCTCTTCCCGGAAGACGGCGGGACGTATGCGCTGTTTGCCGACTTTTTCCTTCCCGAAGACGCGCTTGAATCCACCCAGAATGTGGACATCTACCGGGGGTGGGCTTCCGAAGGCTGGATCACGCTCACGCCCGGCGGGATGGTCGATTACGACACCATTGAGGAACATATCCTTGAGCAGGCCAAGCGTTTTGAGGTGCGGGAGTGCCCCTATGACCCGTATCAGGCTGCGCAGCTTGTGACGCATCTGGCGGATTCCGGCCTGACGATGGTGGAGTTCGGCGCTACGGTGAAAAACTTCTCCGATCCTTTCAAAACGCTGATCGCGTTGGTGGATGCCGGGAAGATTCGCCATGACGGAAATCCCGTCCTGACGTGGTGCATGTCCAATACGGTCTGTTTCACGGACGCCAAGGACAACATCTATCCCCGGAAAGACCGTTACGAATACAAGATCGACGGCGCGGTAGCCGCGATCATGGCGCTTGGTCGGGCGCAGGCCGTGCCGGAAGAAGGATCCGGCACCGTCATCACACAAGGTTTCGTTGACCTGTGGGGGAACCTGTAATGGCGGGCATGAGAAGGAATCCGCTTACCGCACGCCGCACCGGGCGGCCTCAGAATGCCAGCGTATCCGGCGGGGCCTCTTTTTCCGACTTCTCCGAACTGTTCGGCATGGGCGCGCCCGTAGCCTCCGGGCAGGTTGTGACGCCCGAGTCCGCCATGCGCTTCTCGGCGGTGTTCGCCTGCGTCCGTCTGCTCGGCGGCGCGGTGGCTTCGGCTCCGGTGAAGGTCTACCTGCGGGAAGGCACGGAACAGCGCCAGCTTGCCCACGGGCACCCGCTGGCGGACGTGCTGCGCCTGCGGCCCAACCGATTCATGACGTCCACCACGTTCTGGAAAACCTTTGTCGCCCACAAGGTGCTTCAGGGGAACGGCTACGCCCACATTATCCGGGAGCGTTCCGGCGAACCCGTGGGGCTGTATCCCCTGAACCCGCGCAACGTGGTTGTCTATTGGGCATGGGAACTCGGGCTTGATCAGCGGCTCGGCGTGGAGCGGAACAGGCTGTTCTACCGGGTGACGTTCGAGGACGGGCAGGCGCGGCTCTACGATCAGGACGACATGCTGCACGTCCCCAATGTCGGCTGGGACGGCAAGCGGGGCCTGTCCACCATTTCGGCGGCGGGGCAGGGGATCGGCCTCGGGCTGGCGGCGGAAGAGTCCAGCGCCCGGTTTTTCAGCAACGGGATGCTGTCGAAAATCGCCCTGACCTATCCGGGGAAGCTCGATCCTAAAGTAGCCGACGATCTGCGGGAGTTTTTCGACGCCCGGTATACGGGCACGGCCAATCACCACCGCCCATTGCTTCTCACTGAAGGCGGCGAGGCCAAGACGTTGAGCATGTCCGCGGAAGACGCGCAGCTTATCGAATCCCGGCAGTTCTCCGTCATCGACATTTGCCGTTTCTTCGGCGTTCCCCCGGTCATGATCGGGGAGACGGAAAAGACCTCATCGTGGGGGAGCGGCGTCGAGCAGATGGCACGCTGGTTTACGACCTTCACCCTGAACGATCATCTGACCGCCATTGAACAGGAGCTTGAGGCCAAGCTGTTCCGGGACGGTTTCTTTGCCGAGTTCGACGAATCCGAGCTGACCCGTGGCGATACCAAGACGCGGGGCGAGTTCTACCGTATCGCCCGCGGCTCCATGCAGGAGCCGGGCTTCATGACCACAAACGAGATCCGGGCCGCCGAGGGCCTGCCGCCCATCGATGGCGGCGACGAACTGCAACACCCTGTGAAAAAGGACGAAAATGGACAGACTGTTGAAACTCCTACGCGACAACGCCCGGAACAGGACGGTCAGCCCCCCAAAAGCTAAGGCTGAAGAGTCCGGGGAGGCCACGCTGTACCTGTACGACGTGATTGTGAGCGACGACTATTGGGGCGGCATTTCCGCCGAGAAGTTCGTCAAAGAATTGAACGCTCTTGATGCGCCGACCATCCACCTGCGGATCAATTCCCCGGGCGGCGAGGTGTTCGCGGCGCGGGCCATTGAAGCGGCCATACGGAACCATCCGGCGCGGATTGTCGCCCATGTGGACGGGTACGCGGCAAGCGCGGCTTCCTTCGTGGCCGTGGCCTGTGACGAGGTGGAGATCGCGCCCGGCGGGTTCTTCATGATCCACAAGGCATGGACGTTCACGGCGGGCAACGCCGACGATCTCCTGCACACGGCGGAAATGCTGGAAAAGCTCGACGCCTCGCTGGTGGACACCTACGCGAAAAAGACGGGGTGCGCTCCGGAAGCGATCGCCGGATGGATGAAGGCCGAAACGTGGTTTTCCGCCGGAGAATCCGTTGAACACGGTTTTGCCGACCGCGTGGCCGAAGCCGCTCCGAAGGCACAGGCCGACTGGAACCTTTCCGTCTACGCCAACGCTCCGGTTGTTCCGGCTGCGGCGTCTTCCGTCAACCCTCAGAACCGCGAACGGTACGAGCGTACCGCCCGCCTGTTTGCCGTGACCCGGCACTAGGAGATTTTTGCATGAGCAGCATTCAGGAATTGCGCGAGAAGCGCACGGCCAAGGCCCGCGAGTACCGGAACCTTCTGGACAGCCATACCGGGGCCATCCCGGAAGAGGCCGGCAAACAGCTCGATACGCTGGAAGACGAGATTTCCGCCCTTGATGATGCCATTGCCCGCCATGAAAAGGCGCTGGCGATGGAAGCCGACCGTCTGACGGGGGAACCCCGCGACGAACGGGAAAACACGACGAACGCCCTTTATGACAAGTGGATGCGGAACGGCCCGCAGGCGTTGACGCCCGATGATTGGGCCGCCGTCCGCAACACCATGAGCACCGGGACGGATGCGCAGGGCGGGTATACCGTACCCACGGAAGTCTCCGGCACCATCATTGAGGCGTTGAAGGCGTTCGGCGGGATGCGTTCCGTGGCCACCGTGATCAGCACGGCCACCGGCGTGCCCATGACCATGCCCACCAGCGACGGCACCACCGAAGAAGGGGAAATCCTCGGCGAAAACACGGCGGCGACAGCTGCCGATCCCTCGTTCGGCGTCGTGAATCTCGGGGTGCACAAGTACAGTTCCAAGACGGTCGCGGTGCCCATCGAACTGCTTCAGGACTCCAACGCGGACATTGAGGCCTTCGTGAACAACCGTCTGATCACCCGCATCGGACGCATCACGAACAAGCACTTTACTGTTGGAACGGGCAGTTCTCAGCCTTCCGGCGTGCTGACCGGCGCCACGCTCGGCGTCACCGGCGCGAAGGCGCAGGTCGATTCCGTGACCTACGACGATCTGGTGGAATTGGAGCACAGCCTTGATCCCGCCTACCGCGAAGGGGGGCGGTGCTCCTTCATGTTTGCCGACGCCACCCTGAAGGCGATCAAGAAGCTGAAGGACGGGCAAGGCCGACCCCTGTGGCTTCCCGGCATCGATGTGAAGGAACCCGCGAGCATCCTTGGCTATCGGTATGTCATCAACCAGTCCGTCCCGGCAATGGCGGCGACGGCCAAGTCCGTGCTGTTCGGTGACTTCTCCAAGTACATCATCCGCGACGCCATGGGCATCACCATGTACCGTTTTGCGGATTCCGCGTTTGCCCAGAAGGGGCAGGTGGGGTTCCTCGCCTTCATGCGCTCGGGCGGCGTCCTGACGGATGCGCAGGCCGTGAAGTTCTTCCAGCACGGCGCGGCGGCCTAGCCATGACTGTACGCCTGATCACGCCGCCCGCAGCGGAACCCGTCACGCTTGAAATGGCCCGGCTGCACACCCGCGCCGAAGCCGTGGAGGATGATGCCCTGTTGACGGTGTTGATCACGGCGGCGCGCCAGCAGGGGGAGGGCGTCACCCGCCGCGTATTCGGAGAATCCGTCTGGGAGGTCGAAACAGGCCCCCTGACGGCCCCGCTCCGGCTTCCCCTCGTTCCCTGCATGGCGGTGGAGTCCGTGACCGTGGGCGGCGAGGCGGTGGATACCGGGCTGTACGGCTTCACGCCGTCCGGCCTGTCGCCGCAGGAGTCGCCGTTGCGCGCGGCCTTCATCCCCGGCCCGGATTTCCCGCAGGGGGAAACCGTGCTGACGGTGAGGGCGGGCTATCCCGCCGACAGGTTCCCGGAACCGATCCGCCAGTGGATGCTGGTGCGGATCGGGACGCTCTACGAACAGCGGGAGAGCTTTGCCGTGGGGTCGAACTTCAATGAGTTCGGGCGGTCATTCGTTGACTGTCTGCTTGATCCCTATGTCGTCGCGGGGGGCTTCTGATGCGTGCCGGAATGCTTCGCCACCGCGTGACCATCCAGCGGTACGAGCTTGTCGTGGACGACTACGGCGCGCCCTTACACCGTGAGTCGTGGAAGGACGTTGCCACAGTCTGGGCGTCCGTCGAGGCCATGAGCGGGCGGGACTTCTTCGCCGCCCGGCAGGAGCAGAGCGAGGTCACGCATAAGGTGACCATCCGGTATCGGGGCGATGTGACGGCGCAGATGCGCGTCCTGCACGGCGGGAAAATCTTCGGCATCGTCGCGCCGTTGCCGGACAACAAGGGCACGCGGCTGGTGCTTATGTGCCGGGAGGCGAGCTATGAGCAATGACGTTACCGTGGACATTCCCATCGAGGACATCCGGGCTGGAGTCCGGGCGGAGATCGATTCCGCGCTGGGGACGGTAGCCGCGCAGGTCTACGAAAAGGCCAAGGCGACCACGGCGTTCCGGGACAAAACCGGGAAGCTGCGGCGTTCCATCTGGATATACCGCTCCAAGTACGAGAACGGTGGCTACGTGATCTACGTGAAGGCCCCGCACAGCCACCTTGTGGAGTTCGGGCACGCCGTGGTGACCAAAGACGGGAAAGTCCTTGAACACCGGGTGCCGGGCAAGTTCTTCCTCCGCAAGGCCAGAAACGCCGTCCGCCGCACGGTGGACGAAACCCTGCGCGGCATGTTGGGGGATGCCCACTTTGGCAAGCGCCGTTGATTTTGAAACAGCCCTCCTGCGCACGCTGCGGGAGGATGCGGGGCTGTCCGCGCTGGTGGGGAACAAGGTTTTCCCGCTCGCCATCCCCGCCGGGAACTATCTGCCCTGCGTCACCTTCCAGCGCCTCGGCGGGAGGCCCGCCAACACGTTGGCCGGACCTTCCGGGCTGGAGGAGATCGACCTTCTGATCGACGCATGGGCACGGGACTACCACGAGGCGAAAGCCGTAGCCAAGGCCGTGCGCGCCGCCATGCCCGCCAACGGGCCGCGTTTTGGGGCGCATCTCATTGAGGACCAAGACTTGTACGAGGACGGGACCAACTACTTCCGCGTGAGCATGGAGTTCAAGGTCTGGTTCCTCGAAACCGAATAGGAGATTGAAACATGCCCAACAAACAGATTGCGGTCGGCGCCAGAACCAAAGTCCTGATGGACGTGGAAACGTCCTACGGCGTGGCTCCGACTACGCCGGGGGGTGTCCTCCTCCCCATCAACTCGTTTTCCCTGAAGCCGTCCCGCGCCAAGAACACCCCGGGGACGCTGACGGGCCGCTATGACCCGGCGGAACCCTTTGACGGGAACCTTGAAGTGTCCGGCGGCGTTGTCGTCCCGGTTGACGCACGGGCTTTCGGCCACTGGCTCAGGGCCATGTTCGGCACTCCGGCCACGACCGGGACGGGAGAGCCCGCCGCCGCGCCGTTCACCCATGTCTGGAAATCCAACAAGGACATGCCGTCCCTCGTCATGCAGGCCACCTATGGGGACATCTACGGCCAGTTTGTAGGCTGCAAGGTGTCGTCTCTGGCTATGCAGGCGGGCGGCGACGGGGAATTGACCGCCACGGTCAACATGCTCGGGCGCGATGCCGATTATGTGGATGCCGACTACAACGCCGGCGCTCCGTCCGTGGCCATGAAGCGGTTCAACAATTTTCAGGGTTCCCTGCTGAGCGGCGGCGCGGAGATCGGCGTGGTTACGGATTGCAGCCTCAATATTGATTTCAAGCTGGATTCGAGCATCCGCAAGCTCGGCGATAAGGGGCGGGTCTATGATCTGCCTCAGGGCGTCATGGCGGTTACCGGCAGCCTCACCGTGTTCATCACGGACAAGGCCCTGCTCATGAAGGCCAAAAACAGCGAGGAACTCAGCCTTGATCTGTCGTTCGCCATCGATGAGGGCAACAAGCTGACGTTCAGCGTCCCGGAAGTGCAGCTCAGTTATGACGGCCCGACCGTGGACGGCCCCACGGGTATCAAGATGGATCAGAGCTTTTCGGCGTACTTCAACGACAACGCGGACAACGCCTCTGTCGTCGTTACCCTCGTCAATGACGTGGAATCCTATTACCCATCAATTTAAAAGGAAAACACCATGCGTACCGTTACTCTTTCCGGTCAGGACTTCATCGTGAACCCGCTTAAAGGCAAGGACATCAAGGCGCTCAAGGCGCAGGGCTTCGACCTCATGGGCGGCGGGTATTCGATTTCCGAGGGCATGGACGCCGTGTTCACCGTCGCCGGGTTCGACGCGGCCCAGACGGACGAATTGCCTTTCCCCGACATCCTCGCCCTGCACAAGGCCATCGTGAACGAAACCTTCGGCGTGGCGGAAGAAGAAAAAAACTAGCGGCGGTCTGGGAGTGGCTTTCCGGTGAGGGCGCGGAATACTGCGCCACCTGCCGGAAGGCCGCCCGGAACCGCGACGATCTGGATTGTGAAGAGTGCGAGGGGCGTTGCCCGGATCTCATGCCGGAGAACGCCGCCGCATGGGAACTGCTCCAGGCGGGTGCTACCCAACTCCGCATGTCCGGCATGGGCGACCCGGTGGGGTTCGATTACAACGCGCTGGCGCTGGTGGCGGAAGCCTTCGGTATCGATCTGACGCCCGGCATGTGGCGGAAGGTACAGGCCGTGGAAACGGTCATCCGCCGCAACGCAGTGAAACAAGCTGAAAAAACGCAACAGGCTTCCGCATCCACGCGGTGAGCGGTTCATTGACAACGGCATAGCGATTTTTGCGGATGGAATGGGCCGGGATGTGGGGTCCCGGCCTTGATTGCTCAATGGCGTTTGGGTTCAACACCACTTCCACAGTAAAATCTGGTAGAGCTACTTGGACTCTCCCTCAATTTTATTCCTCGAATTTTCCACTATCGAACTCTGTGATTTCAGACTCGAAATAGCTTGGATAATACCAATTCCAGCTATGCAGATAGCCAAAACAATGAACCATGTTCCTGCATAAACCTGATGCATGGCTGATTGTGCGTTCTGATATGCCAGAAAAGCTTCAAGTGCTGCGAACGCTCCAAAGAGTATCAATATTCCTTGAATGACAGAGACCATTTGTCACTTCCCCCCTGTTAGTTTTTCTTAACATGAGTCTCTACAATAGGTTTTCTTATTTTTTCGAACCATAACCTACAGAGAAAGTCAACTTCCATTCGCAGAAATCGCCATGCCGTATCAGACAGGAAGTGAGGCATGGCAAGAAAAACGCCCGGCATTTATATAGCGATCCGTGGTGATTACTCCGCGTTTGAAACCGATTTGAACCGCGCCAAGCTGGTTGCCAAAGAGCAAGGCGAAGCCATTGCCAAGAGTATAGGTAATGCGGTTTCCAAGGCGGATCTCACCGGGGGCATCAACAAACTGACGCGGGAATTGAAGACGGCACAGACGGCGCTGGCTTCGGGTGCGTTCAAGGGGCAGGTGTCGGGGCTGGATGAAATCGCCAAGGCCGCCGGGGTCAGCTCGAAGCAGCTTGAAGGCCTGACCAATTCCATGCTCAAGTCTCAGGCCGCCGCTACCGCGAACCGGGCTTTCGAGTATTTGCAGAAGAACGCCGGGCTATCCACGCTTGAGCTTGCTAAATTGCGGGTGCAGTTGGGCGATACATCCGGGGCTATGTCTACGCTTTGGAGCGGCGCGAAGGCCGCCGCCGTTCCGGTCATGGCCATCGGCGCGGCGGCGATTTATGCCGGAAAAGCTTGTTTTGACGCCTCGCTGCAAATGGACAGGCTAGTCAAATCATACACCACCATTGAAGGCTCCACCTCAGGGGCCGTCTCCCAACTCGATTACATCTATGAGATCAGCAACAAGCTCGGGCTCGAATTCCAGTCGACAGCAGAAGCGGCCAAAGGGTTCTTTGCCGCAGGGAAGGGGAGCGCGCTCCAAAAAGATCTGAACGGCATTTTTGAAGGCGTATCCCAAGCCGGCGCTGCTTTGTCCCTGAGCACAGAACAGATGGACGGCGTATTCCTCGCGTTGGGGCAGATGATCAGCAAAGGGAAGGTACAGGCGGAAGAACTGCGCGGGCAGTTGGGTGAACGCCTTCCCGGTGCTTTCAATCTTGCGGCCAGGGCAATGGGCGTCACCACCGCACAGCTCGACGATATGCTCAAGAAAGGGCAGGTCACTGCGGAAGATATGCTTCCCAAGCTAGCCGCCGTTCTGAAGGATGAGTTCGGGCCAGCGGCGGAACAGGCCTCACAAGGTGCACAGGGGGCGGTAAACCGCCTGAGCACGGAATGGAATTTGTTCAAAGCCACGGTGATGGACAATAAAGGCATCATCGCTGCCATCAATGCCATCACCGGAGCATTAGAAAATAGAAACCAAGCAATGATGAAGGCCGCACGCCGTGAAGCTGCCATCAAGAGCTTGGAGGAAGATGGCGTCATCAAACAGGGAGAAAAGCAAGTCACCGATGTGAGTATTGCATCAGGGGCGGTGACAGTACAAAAGATCAAATTTTATACAGAAGAACAGATCAAGGCGCGTATGGGGCTTGAAAAAGCGTGGGAGGCACATAACAAACACTCTAAACAGCTTCAGGAAGAAGAGACAAAAATCATTGCCGATGGCTCGGCAGCGACAAAGAATTTTCTTAAGAATAGTACTGAGGGAAAAAAGTCTGCTCTTCAGGAAGACTACAACAATACGCTCAAAGCTCTGAATGCACAGATTACCGTTTACAAAAAGCAAGGGCAGGACGTTTCCGGTCTTGAACAAGAACGGCTGAAGATTACCGCAGAATATCAACGGCAGCTTGAATCCATCAACAAGAAAGGAACAAAGTCCGCTGAAACAGCCGCCAAGCGTGCCGCCGTATCCGGCATCAATCTTGATGAGCTGCGGAAATCCGTAGAGGCGTTGGAGGCCGCGAATATCCCTGCCGCCAAGTCCTTTGACCAGATGGCGGAGAAAATCCGGGAGCAATCCAAGCAAACTCAAATTGCCATTGAAGCCGATGCCGCCCGCATGGTGGCCACCAAGAAACTCACCGTTGCGCAGGCGGAAGAGTGGAAGGGCCTCAAGTTTCGTGAGGACGCCGCAAAGACGACTCAGAAGCTGGCTGAGGTGGAAGCCAAGCGCGGCGAACAGGATAAAAAATATGCCGATCTCCGTCTCGACTTTGAGAAGCGATATGCCGACATGGTGGGCCTGTCGTCTGAAGCCGTGTCAAAATCCATCTCGAAGCAGGCGGAAGAGTACCGGAAGGCCATAGAAGCCGGAGAGAACGCCGCCGAGGAGCTGGTACGCCTTGAAGAATGGAAGCGTGACCAGATCCAGCGTGCCAGCCGCGAGGCGATGGACGGCGCACAGGTGGCCTTGCGCGACTATCAGGTCGAGGCCTCGAATCAGGCCAAGTCAATGAACGACGCTTTCCGTGGCCTGTTCTCCGGCATGGATTCCGGCTGGAAATCGGCATGGGAGCAGATGATCGAGACGGGCAAGGTGTCCCTGTCGTCGTTCCGTTCTGTGTTCGCATCCTTCCTTGCGGATTTGATGCATATGGCGATCACCCGGCCCATCACGGTTCAGATTGCGGGCGTGGTGTCCGGTATGCTCGGCACGGGCGGCGTGGCGTATGCGGCGGGGGGCTCGGGGAGTAACGGCGGCGGTACTGGCGGACTTCTCGGTAACATTCCGTTTTCCAGCATCCTGCCGGACTCGTGGACGTCTGGCGCGACGGGGCTCTTTTCCGGTATAACCGGGGGGATCAATAGTTTTGCCTCAAATTTGACGGGTGGTTTTTTCGCGTCTTCGGCAACTGAGGCTCAATTCAATGCATTGGCGAATAGCATTACAGGGGGTTGGGGGGTAGGAGGTTCCACGCTTCTCGGCACGCTCGGCGCGGCTGGCGCTGGTTTCGGCCTCGGTTCTCTTGCGGGCAGCCTGCTTTTCCCCAACCAGCCAAACATCAGCACAGGCGCGGGGATTGGTGGCGGGCTCGGCGCGGCCATCGGTTCCGTAGTGCCCGGCATCGGTACGCTCCTTGGCGGTACAATCGGCAGTCTGCTCGGTGGGGGGATTGGTTCCCTCTTCGGCGGAGGTCGGCGGACGCACGCCAGCGTGTACGGCAAGATGGAGGATGTAGGCTTCTCGCGGGACCAACAGACGTACATCGACGCCTTTATGGGCGGGGCCTGGTATGACCGGGCCGGGAAGAAAGAAGCCGAGCCGTTCGCGCAGGGTATCGCCCAAGTCGCCAGCCAGACCGCCGGGAGCCTTCTGGATATTGCCGGGGCGCTGCCTGAGCAGATCCGCCAGAGCGCGCTGTCCGGCCTTGAGACTTCCACATGGTCCGCCGGGCGGGGCGTCTCCGATGCGTCGTGGAACTTCCAGTGGTGGAAAGAGGGCATGGCCGAGGAAGATCTCGAGGAAGCCGCCAAGGACATGCGCAATCGGATGACCGCCGTGGCGCAGCAGGTTTTTTCGAACGCGGGCATTTCGCAGTTCTTCAGTTCGTTCGACGTCACCACCGACGAGGGGTTGCAGAAGGCGTCCACGGCGCTTTCCGCAATCAGTGCGGTGAAGAGCGCGACTGATGCTATCACGAGCCCACTATCCGAGATGGAGCAACAGGCGCAGTCCGCCAAGGCGCAGCTCGACGCATGGACGCAGGGCATGAAGGATTCCGGGGTGAACGCGCAGTACGCGGCGGGCCTCATCAATGAGTACCGGAACGCCTTCATCAACGACTACATCAAGACGCTGGACGAGTCCTTGCACCCACTTTCGGCCTACGCGCAGGCGGTGAAGGCGGCGAATGAGGCCGTGGACCAGCGCAAGAAGGCGCTTGAGATCATCGGGGCGACGGAATCGCAGCTTGCGCAGGTGGAGGCCATGCGCGCCGAGGTGGTGAAACAGGCCACGGAGGAAATGCTGCGCTCGTTCGACCAGTCCGTCGCGCAGCGGTGGGCGGCGGTGAACGGCAATGCCGATGAGGTGGGACGGGCTATCTCACAGGCCAACGAGTTGCGGGAGACGATCCAACAGTTCGGGGAAGGCTCCGCGCAGGTGGCGGAACTGTTGAAGCTCCACGCCGCCGAAACCGCAAAGGCCGCGCAGGACGCCGCAAAGTCCGAATACGATTCGCTCAGGGCGCAGATGGACGCGCTGGAACAGCAGCGGGTCCAGCTTCAGCAACAGGCGATACATGAGCAGATCAACGCCATCAACGAGCAGCTTTCCGCCGCGAAGACGCTCAAGAGCACATGGGAAGGGCTCGACAAGAGCCTTGGTCAATCCCGGTACAACCTGTTTGCCGGGAGCGCCAACCTCGACGCGGAGAACCGCCTCGGAACGGTGCAGGCCGAGTTCCGGCGGCTGTCCGGGCTGGCGCTTGGCGGCGACTCCGACGCGGCGGGCCAGCTTGCGGGCGTGGGCAATTCCCTGCTCGATCTGGTGAAGCAGACGGCGGGGACGGAAGAAGAATACCTCGACGCTTTCTGGGCGGTGAACGCACAGTTGAAGTCCGCGCAGGACGCGGCGGGCGCGCAGGTGTCCGCAGCCGACAAGGAACTTGAAGCGCTGCAAGGCCAGCTTGATGTCCAGAACGCGGCGCTTGCGGAGTTGCAGGGCCAGAGCGCCACGCTTGAGGAAATCGAGAAGCAGATTGCCGAGTTGAAGCCGCTTTTGGGTGCGGCCGGCGACAAGGCCGGAGTGAAGGCGTTCGCCCGGGGCGGGCTTGCCATGCCGGGCTGGTCCCTTTTGGGCGAGGAAGGGCCGGAGCTTGTGAACTTCTCGCAGCCGGGGCGCGTGTACACAGCCGCGGATACGGCGGCGCTGTTCCGCAGCGCGACGCCCCGGGCGGCTGACACCGATTCGGGAAGCCGCGAGGAAGTCAAGGCGTTGCGGCGGGAGGTCTATGAGCTTCGCCGAGACATGCTCATTTCCATGTCCGAGATCGCCAGATTTTCCCGCCGCACGTCCGACATGGTGGAAGCGTGGGACGCCGAGGGGATGCCGGGGGTGCGGGCATGAAGCTCATAGAGCCGCAGGCCATCCGGTTGCTGTCCAGCACCGTGCCGGAAAACGACGCCCCGGCGTGGAACGCGGGCACAGCCTATGAGATCGGGGATTCCGTCATCCATGAGCATAGGGTCTACAAGGCCGTGACCGCCAGCACGGGCAAGCGGCCTGACCAGAATTGCGAAGGGACGGATGCGGCATGGCGGCTCATGGGGCCGACGAACCGTTACGCAATGCTCGACCAGTACGTGTCCACGCAGACGGTCGCGGCTGAGGACGTCATGACGTTTGCGGCAACCTTCAACCGCTGTACGGCCTTTGCCCTCCTGAACTTCAAGGCTACCAGCATCCGGGCCGTGGTGAAGGACGGCGACGGCCTCGTCATGTACGACCGCACGGTGAATACGCTGAAAGACGTGGACGGCTACTGGAAATACTACTTCCTGCCCCTTGAGCGCATCGTGGATCAGGCCGTGACCAATATTCCCATGTCGCCCGTGGCCACGCTTGAGGTCACGCTCACGCAGGAAGGGGGCCCGGCGCTCGGGCAGGTCATCGCGGGGCAGGCGTGGCCTATCGGTACGACGCAGTACAATACCCGGCTCGGCATCCGGGACTATTCCAGAAAGGACACCGACGAGTTCGGCAACACGCGGCTGGTCAAGCGGGCCAACGCCAAGCGCACGAGCCTGCCGCTGTATTTGCACCCGTCCCGGCTGGACAGCGTGCGGGAAATCCTCGCCCGGATGCACGGCCTTCCCGCGCTCTGGCTCGGGGACGACAACGAGGGCATCGGCTCCTACCAGTCGCTGACTGTCTGGGGTTGGCTTGAGGATTGGAACGCAACCGTCATCGGGCCGAATGAAGTGAGCATGAACATTGACGTACAGGGGTTGAAATAATGGCAGTAAAGCAGCTTCCCAAGATTTCCCCGATTCCCGAGCCACCGAACCGTCTGGTCGGCGATCAGGAACGGTTCGACACGATGACCTTCAATAGCTTGAAGGCGCAGGAAAAGATGGTCAACGAGGACCTGAACAAGACGCTGATCCCCGCGCTGAACGAATTTGCCGTGGATGTGAACGCCAGCGTCGACGCGGCGGCTCTGAGCGAACGGAACGCCCACGACTCGGAAGAGGTGGCGAAAAGGAAGGCGGGTGAAGCCTCGGGCTCGGCGGGGGCCGCAAAGGTTTCGGAAGACAACGCGAAAGTCAGCGAGACGAACGCCCTTGCGTCGAAGAACGCGGCGGCCCTTTCCGCCGAATCCGCCGAATCCGCCCGCATAGCGGCGGAAGCGGCCCGCGACGAGGCGCAGGACCTCGCCAATGTCGGGTATGTGTCGGAAGGCCACGCGGGGCTGGCGAAGGTCGACGGAAAGACCACGCAGGCCGACGCGGGCGGCGTGATCACCGCGAAGGACGTGGCGATTGGTGGGGATCTCGGGGATCTGGCGAGCGCGCGGGGGCAGATCGGGGCAGCACGAGAACTTGGGAATAATGTAGACTACAATACAGTTACCGAAGCAGGATTTTACTTAATAAACGCAACAGGCGGCGTGAATGGCCCAATCGTTGGAAGTGCTGCCTTCCTGCAAGTTTTTTACAGTAAAAAAGACGCATTCACAAAGAATTTGTATCAGATAGTATATGCCTATTCATCAGCAAGAGAACGTATGTTCCTCAGGCAGTATCGCTTAGCGAGTAATGATTGGTCTTCTTGGTCAGAAATTGTGTCGTCTTCACGCATCGGCGACGGCCTCACCGTCAACAACGGCATCATCTCCGTCCCCGAATACGAGGGCGCGACGGCATCGGCAGCCGGGACAAGCGGCCTTGTGCCGCCCGCAGCCGCCGGGCAACAGGAAAGCTTTTTGACCGGAGGCGGGGAGTACAAGCCAGCGCTCTCAACTGGCGGCGGCGTCATGACGGGCAGCATCCAGATCAATGATCCCGCCAACGACATCGCCGTAGCCCCTCCCGCGAATACCGAACGCGGCATGTTTCTTGGCGACAAAAACAGCGTGGTCATGGGCGGGTTCGATGTCATACAGCGCGCATCGGATAACGCTAAATACACGCAATTCTATTCAAAAAATAGCAGTGGACATATCACGTCCATTGCTGCTGTGACTTATGAAGACGGCACGAGAGAACTTGTGGCGGATAGCCCTCTCCAAATCAACGACATACAAATAAAACAGGTTGTTGACGGCGGAAGAAGGGTAATCGTGCTCTCTGGGGCGCGTGGCAATCAAGGGCATTCATTTCGTTTTTCCCCGGACACGGGGGAGGCATATATGGATGGCCGTGTAATACATGCGAAAGCCGATACCGCCGGATACGCAGATACCGCCGGAAGTGCTCCGGCAAATGGCGGGACGGCATGGGCCGCGAACCGCCTGCGCAGGGAAGGGGGCGTCGATACCGTCTGGAATTGGGCGGGGCAGGGAGGCCAACCAGGTTGGCTGTGGGGAGGTAATGACGGCGTCAACATGTACGTCTACAACCCCTCAAATTTCAGCGTGAACTATGCCAATTCCGCCAACTACGCTAATTCGGCCAACTATGCGAACAGCGCCCCGGCGAACGGCGGGACGGCCGCAGCCTGTAGCGGTGTACAGCCGTTGGATACTACTACACTGCCTTCGGGGGGGACATGGGCCTACATAGCCCAAGTTTCGTATAGGGACGGTGACAATAATTATAGTAAGATAATAAATGGAATAGCAGCCGGTGGCACAACCTTTTTTACACAGACAAGGTCATGCTCAGGACTGGCAATAAGGGTGGCATAAGCATGAATTACGGACAAATCATCCATCGTACACTTGACGACTCCTTTGTCATTACAAAAAACGGTATGCCCTATCACGTCTACCCATACGCCGCAGAATTCGCGGAAGAGTGGGACGCCGTGTTCGCCTACGCCGAAGCGTACCCCGAATGCGTGACCGAGGAGCAGCCGTACGTTCCGCCCGTACCGACGCTTGAGGAAGTGAAAACCGCCAAGCTCTCGGAAATCAACGCGGCTGCGGACAGGGCCATAGCCACACTCACGGCGACCTATCCGGACCGGGAGATCAGCACGTTCGACAAGCAGGAATCCGAGGCCCGCGCCTATGCCGCCGACGCCACGGCTTCAACGCCGCTTCTTTCGGCGTTGGCGCAGGCACGGGGCATTTCTCTGCCCGACCTCGTGGAACGGGTGCTCGCCAAGGCCGACGCCTTTGCCGTGGCTTCCGGCTCCATCATCGGCCAGCGTCAGGCACTGGAAGATCGGCTTGATGCCTGTACGACGCTGGAAGAGGTGCAGGGCATCACCGTCAACATCTCCATGCCGGGCGGGGGAAAAGCATGACATACGGAAAGCGAACGTTGATCGCCGTCGACCAGCTCATCAATACGCTCCTCGGCGGCTGGCCGGATGAAACCCTGTCCTCGCGCTGTTACCGCTGGGCGCGGGACGGGGTGAGAGCGTGGCCCCGCAAGCTCATAGACGGGCTGTTCTTCTGGCAGAGGGAACACTGCAAGAGCAGTTATGAGAGCGAGAGGGAAGGGAGGCAGTCGCCGCCGGAGTTGCGGCGCGTGACCCCGGAAACATAAACCGTTAGAGTATGTTCAGGCAGAGGCGGGGGAGATTGGACCCTCCCCCACCGGCCCGGTGTACGACCACCGGACCACGGCCCCACACGATGCTGTAATCATCGTGCAAGGTTTCCGCCTGTGGTTGAGTGCCCATAGCGAGGGGCGCGCAAAGGCTATCAGGCGATGCTCAGGGGCGCAAGATAGGACTTTCAACGAATGAGAGGGATTGAAAAAGAGATTCGGTGCGGCAACTGCGGGCGGTTGTTGGCGAAAGGAACGGCAATCGCCCTTGAAATCAAATGCCCCCGCTGTGGGGAGATCAAATACGTGAGGGACATGATCCCCGGCCTTGAGCCGCATGACGGCCGAGATCGCAACAATGCAGACAAAGAAGGACAGCGGGCCTGACACCCGTATTATCGTCGGCCCCTATCGCATTCCCCTTTCCCGCGAACGGTTCCTTTTGCTTGAGCGGGACCTCATGACCACGGCGGGCTTTACGAAAGCCGAGATCCACGCGGAAATCCTGCGGAGGCTTGGCGTATGTGCGGAGTAGAGCTTGTGCATGTCGAACGCCTGAAGCCCGCGGGCTACAATCCCCGCCGCGCCGATGCGGAACGCCTTGCGCTGGTGAGGTTTTCCCTGTCCCGGCTCGGTTTTCTGCTTCCCATCGTCGCAACGCCGGACGGGGAAATCCTTTCCGGCCATCAACGCCACGCCGTGGCCATGTCCATGGGGGCGCGTCAGGTTCCCGTGATGTTCGTGGACATCCCGCAGGAGCGGCGGCGCGGCCTGAACATCCTTTTCAACCGGGCCACAAACGACATCCCCATGACAGCCGATGAGGTGCAGCTTCGGGTCGACCTTCAGCGTGCCCATGTTCATGAGCTTGCCGACCGTTTGCCCGACCTTGATCCGAACGCGCCGGAGTTTTGGCCGTGCCTGTCTTTGGCCACGCGGA
>ERZ827181.2017-NODE-2017-length-19231-cov-7.771224_pt1 | contig 19231 bp, 12 predicted proteins | sample MGYA00519778_ERZ827181 | MGnify/ENA primary metagenome ERZ827181 (study PRJEB31778, sample SAMEA3449273) | human gut metagenome | biome: human gut; feature: human-associated habitat; material: faeces | place: United Kingdom | collected 2010/2012 ...
TTGTAAGATTAATAATCTTGCAGCCTGAAGATTAATAATCTTACAGCGGATGGACCTATACGTTTGCCGATGCACCTATATCCGCTGGCTTCCGCAACCGGTTGCATCTCGCTATGATTCTATCCGGAAAGTGGTAACCGGTCAGCATGGGTCGAATGCTTACGAAATTTCATCAGGAAATCAGAAGCGCAAGCCTTTCAACCGTTCACGGAGCACTTTCAAGGCTTTGTACATGTGCGCTTCTACTGTACGCAAGGAAATGCCCATTACATCGGCAATATCTTTGTTTTTCATATCGTGCAGGTAACTGAGCTTGAATACTTCCCGGCACTTGTCAGGAAGCTCATCAATGGCACGGTGAAGTTCCGAACGCAACTCACGATTCTCTATCCGGCTGATAACATCCGTATGGTCGGGCTGGTAGTAATCCAGCTTTTTCTGATAAAACTCCACTGCATCCGCGTTGTAGCTTTCCGCCACAGCCTTATGTTTCAGCAGATTAATAGCTTTGGTATAGACCGAACGATACAAGAATGACTGGAACTGTTCGCCTATCTCTACGGTATCCTGCCGCCGCCAGACTTCGACAAACACATCCTGAACAATATCTTCGGCATCATCCTCCCCCACCAGACGAGTTGCATAAAACAACAGACCTGCATAATAACGTCGAAATAATGCCTTATATGTTACTTCAAATTCTTCCTTCATAACCCGGATACCAAATTAAGCCCAATGCAAATGTAACTAATTGAAAGAAATGAACAAACTAAATAAGTGTTTTTCTTTAATCACTTGTTTTAATTATCAGACGCAGCCATACAAAGGCACAATGAAATCCGCCCACAATCTGGACGTTTTTTCTTTGTATCCTTTGTGTTTTGCGCCTGACACCACAAATCCAAATTCTAATTTCAAACAACTAATATTATGAGACTGAGAACCGTCCCTATTTATGCCTTAGCACTCACACTTGCAGCGTGTACCACAACCCCACAACCTTCTACGGAAGACTATACCCAATATGTAAACCCATTTATCGGAACCGACTTTACAGGCAACACTTATCCCGGAGCACAAGTGCCTTTCGGCATGGTGCAGTTAAGTCCCGACAATGGTTTGCCCGGATGGGACCGCATCGCCGGTTATTTTTATCCGGACAGCACCATAGCCGGATTCAGCCACACCCATCTTTCGGGCACAGGTGCAGGCGACCTGTACGATATATCGTTCCTGCCTGTCACCCTTCCTTACAATGAAGCAGAAGCTCCGTTGGGTATCCACTCAAAATTCTCACACCAGAACGAGAGCGCATACGCCGGCTACTATCAGGTAAAGCTGGACGACTACAACATCAACGTAGAACTGACCGCCACCGAGCGTTGCGGTATCCAACGTTATACATTCCCGAAAGCAGAGTCTGCCATCATCCTTAATCTGGCTAAATCCATGAATTGGGATGCAACGCAGGAGACACACATCGAAGCTGTCGACTCGGTCACCATCCGTGGATACCGTTACTCAACCGGCTGGGCACGCAACCAGAAAGTTTATTTCTGCACCCGCTTTTCCCGCCCATTTACCCACATGACAATCGATACCATCAACGTGCTTAGAGAAGATAAAAGCTATGACACCGGACTCCGTGCCCGCTTTGACTATCCTACACAAGCAGGCGAACAGATTACCTTGGTCACTGCACTCTCAGGGGTAAGTATGGAAGGAGCCGAAAAAAACCTGCAAGCTGAAGCTCCCGACAATGACTTTGATGCCTTCCTGGCAAAAGCAAAGGAAGCATGGAACCGTGAACTGGGAAAAATCAAAATAGAGACAGACGATTCTGACACACGGACTGTATTCTACACCGCATTTTATCACAGCATGTTAGCCCCCACTATCTACAGTGATGTAGACGGAGCTTATTACAGACCTGACGGAAAGCCCCACCAAACAGACGGCTGGACTAATTACAGCACATTCTCTTTGTGGGATACTTACCGCGCGGCTCATCCGCTGTTCACCATTACCCAACCCGAACGCACCAATGACATGGTAAAATCGCTCCTTGCTTTCGGCGAACAAAACGGACGTTTGCCCGTATGGAACTTCTACGGAAGTGAAACAGACATGATGATCGGGTATCATGCGGTACCGGTCATCGTAGATGCCTACTTAAAAGAAATAGGAAACTTTGATGCTGAAAAAGCTTTGGCTTCGTGCGTAGCTACTGCCAACCTGGACGAATACCGCGGCATCGGTATCTACAAACAGAAAGGATACATCCCTTACGACATGCACGACCCATACAATAATGACGGATGGTCGCTCTCGAAAACTTTGGAATATGCTTTCGATGACTATTGCATCGCCAAAATGGCAGAAAAGATGGGCAAAAACGATATAGCCAAAGAGTTTTATACCCGTTCGCAAAACTACCGGAACGTGTACAACCCGGCAACATCTTTCATGCAACCACGCAACATGAAAGGTGAATTCATTGCCGGTTTTGATGCCGAAGATTATACCCCCAACATCTGCGAAAGCAACGGATGGCAATATTTCTGGTCTGTACAACACGATATTGAAGGACTGATAGACCTGACGGGAGGCAAAGAACGTTTTGCTCAAAAGCTGGACAGCATGTTCACCTATCACCCGACCGATACGACCGAGCTTCCCATCTTCAGCACCGGCATGATAGGGCAATATGCCCAGGGCAATGAACCCAGCCACCATGTAGCTTACCTGTACAATGCAGCAGGCGAACCGTGGAAAACCCAACAATATGCAAACCAAATCATGCATACACTGTACACCAATACGCCAGCCGGCCTGTGCGGCAATGAAGACTGCGGACAAATGTCGGCATGGTACGTATTCAGCGCCATGGGATTCTATCCGGTAAACCCCATTTCACAAACCTATGAAATCGGAAGTCCGGTATTCCCGCGCCTGTCCATTTCTTTACCGAACGGAAAAACATTTACTGTCATAGCCCACAACGTCAGTCCAGAGAATTGCTACATCCAGTCAATCAAACTCAACGGGAAGCCTTACGACAAGAGTTATATCACACATAGCCAGATACTGGAAGGAGTTACGCTGGAAATGGAAATGGGCAATCAGCCGGGCAAGAAATGGTATTAATTCCACAGTTATCCGACAGGGAGTTAAAGGAAACTCTGAATAAAGATGAACAGTTTTTCAATGGCACACAGGCAGCGCAGACAAGCGCCGTTTGTGTGCCATTAAAGCATGATGCATATCAATCCTGCATTTTATTTGCCTTTTGTGTAAGTGTTTTTCCATCTTTAGTTGTTTTAAAGTCAGAATAAGGTTATCAAGGTACAGAAAATAGGTAAAAAGAAATGAGAGTGAATTATGAAACAATAATGCGCTTTTTCCGTGACGAATGCACGCCCGAAGAAAAACGGGCTGTAATGAAATGGGTCAATCAGTCGAAAGAACACGAAACCCTGTTTTTCAAGTGGGAAGAACTTTTCTACTTGGGACAAGAAGATGCAATACCCGACGAGACAACGCTGCGACAAGCAGAAAAGAAACTGGAAGGACGCATCGGAGAAGAACGGCTCACAATCCCGTTCTTCAGAAAAGGGATGAGATATGCAGCAGCCATTGCCGCATGTGTAGCCATAGCCGGACTGACAGTATGGTTTACACTAGGAAGACAAGAAGAACATCTGGTCACCGTTTCTACCGGAAGTGGAGAAACGCTGGCATTGGTCTTACCTGACAACAGCAAAGTATGGCTGAATGAAAATTCGACTTTGAAATATCCCGAAAAATTCGATGGGGAAAAGCGAGAGCTCCGGTTGAATGGAGAAGCATATTTCGAAGTAACCAAAAACAAGCACAAACCGTTTAAAGTGCTCAGTAAAAACATGAGCCTGCAAGTATTGGGTACCAAGTTCAACTTCAGGAGCCAAGATGAAGGGAAAAATGCAGAAGCATCGCTGATAGAAGGTGAAGTAAAAGTAGAAGGAAACCACAACGAAGGTGCAATCACTTTATCACCGGGGCAGAAAGTAGAACTGAACCTGGTGACACGACAGATGAAAGTGTCGCAAACCGATGCCATAGTAGATGCCGTTTGGCACAACAATCTGATTCCATTGGATCAGGCAAACATGTTCCGCATAGCCGACATCTTGGAAAAGCTATATGGAGTGGATATCATTCTTTCGCCCGATATAGACCGGACAGCGACTTATTCGGGTGTGTTGAAAAAGAAAGACACGATAGACGATGTTTTGAAAATCTTGCAGAATACCATCCATATCAATTACAAGATAAACCAAGGAACGGTATTCATTTCATCGGAAGAATAAAGGCAACCAGTTGAAGAGGTTTCAAACAAAAGGAAAAACAGAACGACCTGCAACTGGAAAACGATGCAGGCATATAACAATATAATAATATAATAAGGTGTATTAACTTAATTCAAACTTATAATCATATTATGAAAACAAAGCTTTCGGTGATAGCTTACTGCGCAGGAGCAGTCTTCATGTTGGCAGCGTGTGCCCCAAATGCCACAACGCCCGACTATACAGCGTATGTCAACCCTTTTATCGGTACAGGAGGACACGGACACACGTTTCCCGGACCGGTAGTACCTAATGGCATGATTCAACCCAGCCCTGATACCCGTATCGACGGATGGGATGCCTGTTCAGGATATTATTACGAAGATTCTACCCTGAACGGATTCTCGCACACCCATGTCAGCGGAACCGGATGTGCCGATTACGGCGATTTCCTGCTGATGCCTACCGTAGGCGAACAACAATACAACCCGCAAGATTATGTCAGTCAAACCTTGCCATACGCCTCTCCTTTCAGTCACGAAAACGAAACGGCTGAACCGGGATATTATTCGGTATTCCTTGACCGATACGGAGTAAAGGCTGAACTGACCGCTACCCCGCGTGCAGCACTGCACCGTTATACGTTCCCTGCATCTGAAAATGCCGGGTTCATACTTGACATGGATTATTCCATCCAATACCAGACCAACCTGGACATGCAAGTAGACGTCGTCAGCGATACGGAAATCAAAGGCAGCAAACTGACCAAATACTGGGCATTCGACCAACAGGCCAGCTTTTATGCCAAGTTCTCCAAGCCCTTTACTTACACCATTGTGCGTGACACACTGACCGATGCCAAAGGCCGGACACAACCACGATGCAAAGTCCTGCTGAAATTCAAGACTGAAAAAGACGAACCTGTCATGGTAAAAGTGGGTATCTCTGCCGTTGATACGGAAGGGGCAAAAAAGAACCTGGAAGCTGAAATCCCAGCCTGGGACTTCGACAAAGTACGCAACGATGCACGCCAGGCATGGAATGCCTACCTATCAAAGATAGATATCACCACCTCTAATGCGACCAACAAAAACATATTCTATACAGCCATGTACCACACGGCCATCAGCCCGAATCTCTTTACAGACGTAGACGGGCGTTACTTGGGAATGGACCGCGAGATACACCAAGGTGACGTGAACAAACCGGTATACACTGTATTTTCGTTATGGGACACATTCCGTGCACTTCACCCGTTACTTTCTATCATTGACCCCAAATTGAACAACGACTTTATCCGCTCGTTGATTTTGAAAAGCCAAGAAGGTGGCGTATTCCCGATGTGGGACCTGGCATCCAACTACACAGGGACAATGATTGGGTATCATGCAGCATCGCTCATAGCCGATGCCTATACCAAGGGGAATGCTGATTTTGACCTTCAGGAAGCCTACAAGGCATGCTTACGGACAGCTGAATACGACACAACAGGCATTAAATGCCCGCCTGAAGTATTGCCTTTCCTGATGCCGATGGCAAAATATTATAAAAACACCCTTGGCTATATTCCGTGTGACCGTGAGAACGAGTCGGTAGCAAAAGCATTGGAATATGCTTACGACGATTATTGTATCTCTATTCTGGCAGAAGCCGTGGGCGATTATCAAAACCAACAAAAGTATGCCAAGTTGGCAAAAGCCTATACACATTATTTCGATCCGTCTACCCGTTTCATGCGCGGTCTGGACTCGAAAGGAAACTGGCGCAGTCCGTTTAATCCAAAGGCTTCAAATCACCGGAACGATGATTACTGCGAAGGCAACGCATGGCAATGGCTGTGGTTCGTACCACAAGATATAGAAGGTTTCGTAGAGCTGATGGGAGGCAAAGAAGCATTTGTCGGCAAACTGGATTCACTGTTCAATGCCGATTCGACCATCGAAGGTGAATTAGTATCGGCCGATATCAGTGGCCTTATCGGACAATATGCACAAGGAAACGAACCGAGTCACCACGTAATTCATCTCTACAATTATGTAAACCGTCCGTGGCAGACCCAAGAACTGATAGACCGTGTCTTGAAAGAACAATATCGCAACGCTCCGGATGGCCTGTCAGGCAATGAAGACTGCGGACAGATGTCGGCATGGTACATCTTGAATTCTCTTGGATTCTACCAAGTATGTCCAGGCAAGCCTGTATATTCTATCGGCCGTCCCATATTCGATAAGGCTGTCATCAACCTGCCTGATAAAAAAGCCTTTACAATCATCACAAAAAACAATTCGGCAGACAACAAATATATCGAGAGCGCAACATTAAACGGTCAACCGTTGAACGTACCGTTCCTGAACCATAAAGACATTGCTGCCGGAGGTACGTTGGAAATCGTCATGACCAGCCAACCTACCCAATGGGGAATTTAAGAACCGATGTGCCAGCATTTAATTTGCCAATGTGCTAATTTACAAAGGGAAAGAATTAATTCTTTATTCAACCAGTAATTAGCACATTCGCAAATTGGCTGCATGAGCACCTATTCACATTTAACACATTAGCAAATAAAAAAACACGACCATGAAAAAACAATCCTTACTAATCACCTTGTTTGTCTGTCTGTTCACCATAGGACAAGCTAAAAATTATGTCGACTATGTAAGTCCACTGGTAGGTACACAATCCACGTTCGAACTCTCCACCGGAAATACCTATCCCGCCATTGCCCGTCCTTGGGGAATGAACTTTTGGACTCCTCAAACCGGAAAAATGGGAGACGGATGGCAATATACTTACACAGCTACCAAAATACGCGGTTTCAAACAGACACACCAACCCAGTCCGTGGATAAACGACTATGGACAATTTTCCATCATGCCGATGGTCAATGCCCCGATATTCGATGAAGAAAAACGTGCAAGTTGGTTCGCACACAAAGGAGAAACCGCCAAAGCCCATTATTACAAGGTATATCTGGCAGACTATGACATCGTGACGGAAATGACCCCGACCGAACGTGCCGTGATGTTCCGCTTCACCTTCCCCGAAAACAATCACTCATACATCGCAATTGATGCTTTCGACAAAGGTTCATACGTAAAAATTGACAAGGCCAACAACCGTATCCTCGGATATTCAACCCGAAACAGCGGCGGTGTACCTGCCAATTTCAAGAACTATTTTGTTATCGAGTTCGACAAACCGTTCACTTATCAGGCAACCGTAGCCGACAGCATTCTGAACGAGAACAGTACTGAACAACAAGCCGATCATGCAGGTGCCATTATTGGCTTCAGCACCCATAAAGGAGAAATTGTGCATGCACGCATCGCATCGTCTTTCATCAGCTACGAACAGGCTATGCAGAATCTGAAAGAATTGGGAAATGATTCTTTCGATGAATTGGTACAGAAAGGACAAGATGCCTGGAACAATGTATTGGGACGCATCGAAGTGGAAGGTGGCAATTTGGACCAATACCGTACTTTCTATTCTTGCTTATACCGTTCACTTCTGTTCCCCCGCAAGTTTTATGAAATCAATCCACAGGGACAAATCGTACACTATAGCCCGTATAACGGCGAAGTTTTGCCAGGATACATGTATACCGACACAGGTTTCTGGGATACATTCCGTTGCCTTTTCCCACTGTTGAACCTGATGTATCCTTCAGTGAACAGAGAAATTCAAGAAGGTCTCATCAATACTTACAAGGAAAGTGGATTCTTCCCCGAATGGGCAAGCCCCGGGCACCGCGGTTGCATGGTAGGAAATAATTCGGCATCAGTACTGGCAGATGCTTACCTGAAAGGTGTGAGAGTGGAAGATGTGGAAACTCTCTACCAAGGTATCCTCTATGGAACTGAGCACGTGCATCCCGAAGTTTCCTCTACCGGACGTCAGGGATATCAATATTACAACAAACTGGGTTACGTTCCTTACGATGTGAACATCAACGAAAACGCAGCCCGTACTTTGGAATATGCATACGACGACTGGTGCATTTATCAGCTAGCCAAGGCTCTTGACCGTCCTAAAAAAGAAATCAAACTTTTTGCAGAACGTGCCATGAATTACAAGAACCTGTTCGACCCTGAAAGCAAACTGATGCGCGGGAAAAATGAAGACGGTACTTTCCAATCGCCTTTCTCACCACTGAAATGGGGAGATGCTTTCACCGAAGGCAACAGCTGGCATTACTCATGGTCTGTATTCCATGACCCACAAGGACTTATCAACCTGATGGGAGGCGATGACGTGTTCATCACAATGATGGATTCGGTATTTGCCGTACCACCTATTTATGATGACAGCTATTACGGATTCCCCATTCACGAAATCCGTGAAATGACGGTCATGAATATGGGTAATTACGCACATGGCAACCAACCTGTGCAACATATGATATACTTGTACAATTACGCCAAACAGCCATGGAAAGCTCAATACTGGCTGCGACAAGTAATGGACCGCATGTATACTCCTACTCCAGACGGCTATTGTGGTGACGAAGACAACGGACAAACCTCTGCATGGTATGTATTTACAGCACTGGGATTCTATCCCGTATGTCCAGGAACCGACCAATACGTAATGGGAGCACCCTTGTTCAAAAAAGCGACCTTACATTTCGAAAACGGCAACACATTTGTCATCAATGCTCCTGAGAACAGCAAAGAAAACTTCTACATCAAAGCCCTGACTGTAAACGGGCAAAACTATACCAAGAACTATGTCACGCATTCGACTTTGCAAAACGGAGGAAACATTGACATTATAATGAGCAATACTCCCAATAAGCAAAGAGGCATTGCAGCAGAAGATGCTCCTTACTCGTTCAGCAACGAAACGAAGAAATAATGTAACCGTGTCATGAAAGAAGACAAACAAATACATACAGCACACCAGAGAAGTCCCATCACGTGGGTACCTACCGCTTACTTCGCCATGGGACTTCCCTTTGTGGTGCTCAATATGGTAACAGTACTTATGTTCAAAGGATTGGGTGTAGAAGATAAGTTGATTACATTCTGGACCTCACTCATCCTGTTGCCTTGGACATTAAAACCTCTATGGAGTCCCTTTCTGGAACTGTTCAAGACGAAAAAATTCTTTGTGGTCGCCACTCAGTTGATTACCGGTATCACCTTCGGGCTGGTGGCATTCTCGCTGAACTTGCCTCATTTCTTCAGCATCGCCATTGCCCTGCTGGCTGTTATCGCTTTCAGCGGTGCTACACATGATATTGCATGCGACGGGGTTTATATGAGCGAACTTACCCCTTCCGAACAGGCTAAATACATAGGCTGGCAAGGAGCATTTTATAACATTGCCAAAATTGTGGCCACCGGTGGACTGGTGTATCTTGCCGGATATGCCATCGAGCGTTATGGAGGCATCGGAAACGCTGACCAAGCAACTATGCTGACAGCCAACCAGAAAGCATGGATGCTGATTATGGCGATTCTATGTGCAACAATGGTATTGCTGGGCATTTACCATATATTTATGCTTCCTAAAGGCAAGCAACGAGATACAAACGAAAAACGGACAGCCGGAGATGTGATGAAAGAGTTGGTAGCTGTTCTTGCCGATTTCTTCCGCAAGAGCCACATCGTGTATTACCTCTGTTTCATCATCTTATACCGCTTTGCCGAAGGATTCGTAATGAAAATCGTACCGCTATTCCTCAAGGCAGACCGTGCTACTGGAGGTTTGGGACTAAGTGAAAAGGAAATCGGACTATACTATGGTGCATACGGAGCCGCAGCGTTTGTGTTAGGTTCATTGTTGGCAGGCTATTATATATCTTCACGAGGACTGAAGAAAACCTTATTTACACTGTGTTGTATCTTCAATCTCCCTTTTGTCGTGTATGCCCTGTTATCGATTTTCCAACCCGAAAGCGGATGGATTATCTGTAGCGGCATCGTGTTTGAATACTTCGGCTATGGATTCGGATTCGTAGGGTTGACACTTTTTATGATGCAACAAGTGGCACCCGGGAAACACCAAATGGCACATTACGCTTTCGCATCGGGTATCATGAACCTGGGAGTCATGTTACCAGGTATGCTGAGCGGATGGGTTTGCGAAACCTTGGGTGAATGGTTCAACAAACCGGGAGGATACGAACCCTTCTTCATTTTCGTGTTGATAGCCACCATCCCTGCTTTCCTGATTACGTATTTTGTTCCGTTCAAGTATGCACCGGACGGCTCTTTACTGAAAGGTGAAAAAGAATAATAAACAAAATAATCCCTAAAAAGAGTAATTATCAATTATCAATTAAAAGAAGACTTATGGTAGAGAAATTTCAAATGCCGTGGGAAGAACGACCGGCAGATTGCAAAGATGTGATGTGGAGATACTCGCAGAATCCCATTATCGAACGCTATGACATACCTACATCGAACAGCATTTTCAACAGTGCCGTAGTGCCTTTCGGCGACGGCTTTGCCGGAGTTTTCCGCTGCGACAACAAGGCTGTACAAATGAACATCTTTGCCGGATTCAGCAAGGACGGAATCCACTGGGACATTCAGCATGAACCAATCCAGTTCAAAGCAGGGAATACAGAAATGATTGAATCTGATTATAAATACGACCCGCGGGTAACATGGATAGAAGACCGTTACTGGATTACCTGGTGTAACGGATATCATGGACCAACCATCGGCATCGGCTATACGTTCGATTTCAAAGAATTTTATCAATGCGAGAATGCCTTCCTGCCGTTCAACCGGAACGGTGTGCTATTCCCGCAAAAAATAAACGGCAAGTATGCTATGCTAAGCCGTCCCAGTGACAATGGACACACACCTTTTGGTGATATCTATATCAGTTACAGCCCCGATATGAAATACTGGGGAGAGCATCGTTGCGTAATGAAAGTAACTCCGTTCGAAGACAGTGCCTGGCAATGTACCAAAATAGGTGCAGGCTCGGTTCCTTTCCTCACCGAAGCGGGATGGCTGTTGTTTTATCACGGGGTCATCACCACGTGTAACGGATTCCGGTATTCGATGGGAGCAGCTATCCTCGATAAAGAAAATCCGGAAAAAGTGTTATACCGTACCCAACCATACTTGCTGGCACCCGCAGCTTCCTACGAAATGCAAGGTGACGTACCCAACGTGGTATTTCCCTGTGCCGCACTGCAAGATGGCAAACGGGTAGCCATATATTATGGGGCTGCCGATACCGTGGTAGGCATGGCTTTTGGATACATTGATGAAATCATCGCATTTGTCAAGAGCCATTCTATCGTTTAAGAGACGCGTTCTACACAGAGACACAAGGGCACAGAGCATATTCTACCAACAGCTCCCGGCCTCTGTGTCTCTGTATTCATTAAAAAACAAACCTAAAACCTAAGTCACCATGAAACATTTTCTTACTTGCCTGGCAAGCCTGTTTCTATTAAGCCCGCTTATGGGGCAAGAGCCTGCCGACTATGTAAATCCGTTTATCGGCACCACCAATTTCGGCACTTGTAACCCCGGTGCCATCTGCCCTAACGGCATGATGTCGGTTGTTCCTTTTAACGTCATGGGGTCATCCGACAATACTTACGACAAAGATGCCCGATGGTGGTCTACTCCCTACGAATACACCAACAGCTTCTTCACCGGCTTCGCGCACGTCAACCTGAGCGGCGTGGGATGTCCCGAATTGGGTTCGCTCCTGCTGATGCCTACCACAGGCAAGCTGGACGTAGACTATCATAACTACGGAAGCAAATACGAAAAAGAAAACGCCACACCGGGATACTATACCATCTCGCTCACCAAATACGATGTACTGGCAGAAGCTACCGCTACACCACGCACCGGACTTACACGTTTCACGTTCCCGAAAGGCGAAAGCCACATCCTGTTAAACTTGGGCGAAGGGCTGACCAACGAGTCCGGAGCCTATATGCGGAGAGTCAACGACCGGGAAGTGGAAGGCATGAAAGTGCTGGGCACGTTCTGCTACAATCCACAAGCGGTTTTCCCCATCTATTTCGTCATGCGTATCAGCCAGGCACCTAAAGCGACAGGCTACTGGAAAAAACAACGCCCGATGCAAGGAGTTGAAGCAGAATGGGACCCCGACCAAGGCAAATACAAACTGTATACCAAGTACAATAAAGACATAGCAGGAGACGACATCGGCGCATGGTTCACTTTCGATACGGAAGAAGGCGAACAGATAGAAGTGGCCATGGGCGTATCGTTTGTCAGCATTGAGAATGCACGCGAGAACCTGGAGAAGGAACAGCACGGACAACACTTCGACGCTATACACAACGAAGCGCGTACCCGCTGGAACGAAGACTTAGGGCGAATCAAGGTAGAAGGCGGCACCCAAGACCAGAAAACCGTATTCTATACCGCACTTTATCATGCACTGATTCATCCCAACCTGCTGCAAGACGTAAACGGAGAATATCCGCAAATGGAAGGCGACAAAATCCTCACCACGAAAGGGAACCGCTACACCGTATTCTCATTGTGGGATACTTACCGCAACCTGCACCAACTGATGACACTGGTCTATCCCGAACGCCAGATGGATATGGTACGCACCATGGTTGACATGTACAAGGAACACGGCTGGCTACCCAAATGGGAACTTTATGGAAGAGAGACCCTGACCATGGAAGGCGACCCTGCCATCCCCGTATTGGTAGACACCTGGATGAAAGGTTTGCGTGATTTCGACATCGAACTTGCCTACGAAGCCATGCGCAAGGGAGCCAACACACCGGGAAAAGACAACCTGCTCCGCCCGGACAACGATGACTATATGAAATTGGGATACGTTCCTTTACGCGAACAGTTCGACAACTCCGTATCACACGCACTGGAATATTACATCGCCGACTATTCACTTGCCACCTTGGCAAAAGCCTTGGGAAAGAAAGACGATGCCAAACTGTTCTACGCCCGCTCAATGGGATACAAACATTATTATTGCAAGGAGTTCGACACATTCCGTCCACTCTTGCCTGATGGTACCTTCTATTCACCCTTCGACCCCAAACTGGGTGCCAATTTCGAGCCTAATCCAGGCTTTCACGAAGGCAGTGCATGGAATTATACGTTTTATGTGCCTCACGATGTAATGGGATTAGCCAAACTGATGGGAGGAAAGAAAAAATTCGTCGACAAACTGCAAATGGTATTCGATGAAGGGCTATACGACCCTGCCAACGAACCGGACATCGCTTATCCATACCTGTTCAGTTACTTCAAGGGAGAAGAACGGCGCACACAGCTTTTGGTAAAAGAACTGCTTGCCAAATACTTCACCACCAAACCCGATGGTCTGCCGGGAAACGAAGATACAGGAACCATGTCGGCATGGGCTATTTTCAGTATGATGGGATTTTACCCCGACTGTCCTGGCGTACCCGAATATACGCTGACCACACCTACGTTTGACAAAATCACCATTAAACTTGACCCCAAGTATTACGGACGTGACCAACTGGTCATCGAGCGCATAAACGAATCGGGAGATTCCGGATGGGGCTTCATCGACTACATCCGCATGGGAGACAAAAAATGCGGATACCGCATCAACCACAATGATCTGATTAATGCCGGAACGTTAACTTTCAAGGTGGAGCCAGCTGTACCATCGAAATAAAAAACTCCTGATAAAACGCAAAGAGATACGCCCGAAGTTCTATTTCCGGGTGTATCTCTCTGCTTCTTACACAACTACTAACCTTATCATCTGATAGTTTCTAAAAATTCAATTTCAATAATACGGAGATTATAATTGCCTTTGTCCACCTTTGCCCTTTTCTCCATATCATTCGCTGCACCTCCCGCTACTTCGATTATCTGTCCGAAAGCATCTTTATCTGTTGTACCTCCTTTCATACGGATGGTTATCTCATCCGAGCGTACTGGTTTGTCTACATGCAAATGGACATATCCCAAACTTTTGTCCGTATTTCCGCTCCAGACCAACTGATTGCCGGCATAAACTTCCAAAGGATAACTGCGCGAACGCCATCCGTTCAATTTCAGACAAATATCATCAATTTCCGCTTCACGTGCCAATGTATAGATAATCCATGCCGTAGCCGATTGGCCGTCGTTCACCCATTCACTCAATTCATTATCGTCATAACTGGCACAAGCTTTCTCTTGATGAGCTCCGGCTTTTACCGACACTACAGCCACATCACGTTTTGTATCCACATAACTGGGGGTAAGTGGAGTTTCCCCCTTTCTCAAGTCGCCCTTCAATGTATATTGGGGAAGATAATCACTCAATCCGCCCACCAGCGTTACCGGAAGGGTTTCCAATGCAAGTTTCGCTTCAGGAAGTCCTTCGGCACGGGCGGTCACCGTAATCTTTCCCGCTTTTGTGGTGCTGCGTAACAAAGCACGGTTGATACCACATTCTACCGGCAATTCTTTACTCAGGATATAATTTCCCGAACCTTGAGCAATACCACCCCGCCACTCGGCTTCACCTTCTAATAGAAACGATATCATACGGTTATCCAATGGGCAACGCTTACCATTCTTGTCTACCACTTCCACCTGAACCAATGCCATATCCGCACCGTCGGCACGGAATCCTTCGGGATTCTGCATAGCCGTCAGATGTAAGCGTGCCGGCTCACCTGCTGTTTCCAGTGTATAACGGCTCACCTCCTTGCCTTGTACATCATAACTCACCGCTTCCAGTTTACCCGGCTGATAAGCAACATTGTCAAAAGTGAACAGGAAATGATAATCCCGCTTTCCTTTGCCCAGCGATGTACCGTTCAGGAAAAGTTCTACCTGTTCGGCATTCGACACCACATAGACCGGTTTCACCGTATGTTCCGGATAGTTCCAATGCCCAATGATATACGTCTGATATTTATCCGTATCCACCCATCCGTTCCACATCACCTGATGAGCATAAAATGCATCCTTCGGAATACGCAACGCATCGGTCACTCCACTCCGGCGATAATTTTCGGCTCCCCGATAATGCGTATTCGAATCAGAAAAGATAATCTTCGTACCGCCACTGCTTACACGCAAACCCGTTCCCGGCCGTTCGCGCCAATAGTCGTACCAACGGCGTACAATTTCTACAGCCAACATATCCTGATTATGATTATAGTCGGAAGCAGGCTGTCCCTTGTACAACGGTCCTTCTCCTTCCTTATGGTACGGATAGCTGTATTCATCCCAATACTTGCGCAAGCCTTCATCACGACAATATTCCGTAGCGATAAACGATGTCTCAACTCTTCTTCATGCAACAAAGCACTCTCAGATATCAGGAAATCTTTTTTATCATAAACCGAGACATCGGCAGGAAGCGTAACGATAAACGCCGACCCTCCTCCCCTACATTCCTCATAGACAACAGTTCCTTTATGTACCTGCACCAGTTCATGAACAAGATACAATCCGATTCCCATGCTATCTCCCGAAAGACTATTTTGCAGATAGTGCTTGAAAAGTTGTTCACGTTTTTCTTTCGGTATTCTCACCCCTGTATCAACCACGCGGATAACAAGCTGATGAATTGTTTCATCCACCTGAACCGAAAAATCAACCTTTCCACCGGAAGGAGTATACTTAAATGCATTGGAAAGCAAATTGTAAACTATCTTGTCCAGCTTCTCTTTATCCAGAAACATCTTATAAGACGGAACAGAAGGAAGAAAACGGAAATCCATTCTTTTAGATTCAGCCACTTCCTTAAAATTCAAGTATATTTCGTGCAAAAAAGCAATGACATCTGCTTCTTCCAACGAAAGCACAGGCTTCTTTTCCTGCATTTTCCGGAATTCAAGCAACTGATTAACAAGTCGTGACATACGCCGGGCACTTTTATCCATCATACGGACAGAAGATACCATCTCTTTCGGAATCACTTTCACCTGATTCATCTTGTCCAGAGCAACCTGAATCAGCGTAAGCGGCGTACGGAATTCGTGGGATATATGGGTAAAGAACCTCAATTTGTACTCGGTCAGTTCTTTTTCCACCTTGACCTTGTTCCGCAAATCATCCATGCGACGCACGACACGCCATGCCACATACATCAGACTCCCTAGCAAGAACAAATAAATGACAAATGCCCACCCAGTACGCCAAAAAGGTGGAACAATAACAATCTCAAGTGTCGTATAATCATCGCCCCACTGTCCGAACGAATTGCATGCCTTCACATGCAACTTGTAAGTGCCAGGGGGAAGATTCTTATAAGTACCCCAAGGTAATACCGAAGGCACACTCCATCCTTTATCATACCCCTGCAACTGATAGGTAAATCGAGGCGGCACAATAGCCGAATAATCCAAAGTAGAGAAATAAACAGTAAACGAATGCTGGCTGTAATCCAACTGTACCGAAGAGGTATAAGGCAATGATTTCTCGAATAGACGCTCTGTCCCACTACTCCCGGCTGAAACACCGTTCAATCGTAGGTCAGTAAAAGTCACAGACGGTATACGACGGTCAGTATTAACCCGTGAAGGATCAACCACAGTAACCCCATCATTGGAACCCATCAGGATTCTCCCGTCTGGCAAAGCTAGTGCGGAAGTCTCGTTATAAACATTCTGCAACATCTGCATCGATAAGAAATAATTCAGAAAAGTCTTCGAAGATACATCAAAACACGAAACTCCATATTCGGTGGTAATCCAAATATTCCCTTTAGAATCTTCAGCAAAAGCCTGTATCATATCGTTTACCAAGCCATCACTCACTCCGTAATGCGAAAAACGAAGCCGAGCATAATCATCACCTGGTTTGCAGATACTGAAAACGGCTCCCGCTTCAGCTATCCACAGATTACCGTTACGGTCTTGCAAAAGATGTCGGATTTCATTACTCCGTAAATTCCCGTTTTGCCTGTTATAATGATAATATGCCTGCTCATCTGCCAGCAAACGTTCGGGACGAAAAATAAACACTCCGTCGCTCGTCGCAGCCCCAATCCAGCCATTCCGGTCTTCAACCAACATACGGATACGTTTCTGTCCATAAGAATCATTGAAAAAATGCCGGAAGATATATCCTCCTTTCCCATCGGGAAGTGCCAAATCAAGCCCACCTCCAAAGGTACCGACCCACATCCGGCCCTTGCGATCCCTCAACAAAGAATAAACATCGTCAGAAGCCAAAGAAGCCGGATTATCTGCATGATGCAACCACAAACGGTTGCCGACTCTTAATCCTCCTCCCCGCATACCCTGCCACAATACACCAGCCGTATCTTCGCAAACTGAATAGACATTACTGACATATTCCTTCTCATATTTTTTCTGCGAAAACGTAGAATCGTAAAGATAAACTTTTCCGTTACGTGTAGCCATATAAATATCGCCATCAGAGAGAGATGCCAAAGTCCGTACATTATTCTTATACAAGCTTTTATCTTCACCTTGAGGTTCAGGATAAAACAAATCTGATATTTTGTCTACCATCTTCAGGTGAGACACACCTGTATGATCGGCACCAATCCAGATACTACCCGAACGGTCTTCCATCATATATAACAACTCATCTGAAAGCAAAACAGAAGAACGTGTGTCATCTGCTTTGAAATGTGACAAATGTCCAGTATGCAAATCATATGTATAAAAACCATTTCCATAAGTGGAAATCCAAAGAATGCCACGTGAATCACGCACAACATGATAACGTTCCTTATCTATCAGCTGTACTTTTTCTTCCGGCATCAATCGGAAAGACATCACCTCACCCGTCTTTGCCTGGATATAATATAAATGTCCGGTTTTGTTGTATGCACAGTAATTTCCACAATTATCTGTTATTATCTCTGCCCCTGGAATATTCCAGGAAGCCGGTGCACGAGATAGCTCACCGGTAGCAGGTAAAAAGACAAAACTTGCACCACCCGTGAAAATCAACCATTGATTACCAATCGCTGCATTACCCGGTAAATCATATCCTGAACATACATTCGGCAATTCAGCCTTCTTTGTCGCCCGTTGCTCATCCTTTCCTATACACCATATTTCACCTTTGGCAGTAATGAAACAAACATACTCTGAAAAGCAATGTATCCGCACGAAACTGTGTGAAGAGACCATTTTTTTTCAATACTTTGTTTTGCCAAACGTAAAGCCCCTCCTGTGTTCCTATCCATACACGCCCCAAACTGTCTTGCTCGATAAATGAAACTGCATTCGTATCCAATGTCCCATTTTCCAGACAAAACACGTCAGAATAGAACCTGTCATTCTTGTAGCATACGCGCCTACATCCCTTCCACGCCCCCATAACCATACTGCATCAGACAACAAAGTAATATAAGCATATTGCTCCTTGAATGCCTCACAACCTGTATAATCAACAAAACAATCCCTTTTCAAATCATAACAACTGAAACGGTCTATGGAGGTAGAAATCCATAAAAAGCCATGATTGTCTTCACACACACTTTTTACTCTTCCGTCAGCCAATGAAGGTAATTCGCCAATACTGTCCGGCAAGAATGTCCGAAAAGTATTCCCGTCATACCGATTCAACCCATTCAATGTGCTGAACCAGATAAATCCTTTACTATCTTGATATATATGACGAACCGTATTATTGGATAAGCCATTGGAGGTAGTCAAAGACTCAGTATGTATTGTATAAGATGGATTAGCGTGTATCCCTATGAAAATAAACATACAATATGAATACAGCATCCCAATAAACACCTGCCTTTTTCCTAAAATAAATGTCTTCATGTCACCAATTAAATTCTATGTCTTTGACATATTAGGTTAGAAAGGAACAAAAATAAAGAAATTATACAGAAGAAGCAATTATGACAAGAAAAAGAAATGCATAATCTCAAAAAAAGAAAAGGATCCTCCCCCGGACATCAGACCGGGGAAGGATCCCAAAACGGCGGCTACCTACTCTCCCACT
>ERZ827181.2028-NODE-2028-length-19144-cov-6.151763_pt1 | contig 19144 bp, 11 predicted proteins | sample MGYA00519778_ERZ827181 | MGnify/ENA primary metagenome ERZ827181 (study PRJEB31778, sample SAMEA3449273) | human gut metagenome | biome: human gut; feature: human-associated habitat; material: faeces | place: United Kingdom | collected 2010/2012 ...
CATATTTTCTATGCCTATTATTTTACAGAATTTTTTCGGTAATGTATATCCAAGGGATACGTTACGGATACGTAGAAAGTCTGCATCATAAAGATATCTTGTGGAGGGGCCAATATTGCTGCCTAGGTTATTTGTCCCAGCTTTGTGTGACCTTCCGTTTCCGGGATCGGTTGATGACTTCCAGCGTCCTAATCCGGATTCAGCTAGTACATTGTCATCGTATCGGTTTAAAGAAAAAGCACGTGCGGCTGCATAAATTACATTACCTCCGCATTGTCCGTCAATAGTGACCGCCAAATCGAAATCTTTATAAATAAAAGTATTATTCCATCCAAAGGTAAAATCCGGTTGATAGTTCCCTACCAATTGATAATCGTTGACGTCAATAGTGCCGTCTTTATTATAATCTTCAAATATTAAATCTCCAATATCCTGAGTTCCGTTTTTAGCATATTGGGCTAAATCTTTTTCTGTATTAAATGTGCCTATAACTTTTAGCATATACATGTCACCCATCGGACGTCCTACATAGTTTCTCATTACATTTCCCCATTTGGTTCCTGCACTTGCATTGGCAAGTTGATTTTGATTGTTGGCAAGTGAAAGAATTTTATTATTGTTTTTGGACCAACTAAGAGTCGTTTCCCAGGAAAAATCTCCTTTAAACGGAGTGGCGGAAACTTGGATTTCTATACCTTTATTTTCAATTTGTCCGGCATTCATATAAACGCTGCCTGCTATACCATTGAAATTAGGAATATTGGCTGGCATCACAATGTCACTAGTCCTCTTGTAGAGATCTACTACTATATTCAAGGCATTGAATACGCCAATATCAAACCCTAAGTCCATTTGTTTGTTTTTCTCCCATCCTAATTGTCGGTTTGAATAACCGCTAGGATAATAAGTAGGTATGGCTGTTGTACCAAACACCACATTTTGGTCTGAACTGATAGTAGATATCCATGCATAATCATTTCCTATCTGATCATTACCTGTTATTCCATAACTGGCACGTAATTTAGCGATGTCGAGCCAGTGTATATCTTTCATAAAGTCTTCTTCGGTTATATTCCATGCCAATGAACCCGAATAAAACCATCCTGCGCGTTTGTCCGGTCCGAATTTGCTGGAACGGTCGCGACGGACAGAACCTGAAAGGACATATTTATAATTATAATCATACACTAGACGGGCAAACATGGCGTCAAATACATAGTTGGAGTATTCGGAAGAACCTGTCCACAGTTTCGCTCCATTTACGTTGGTAATAGATGTATTGTTATAGGCAATGGGATTATCAGAATCAGTCCGATCGTCTTGTTGTACTTCAAAATCACTATTGTATTCGAAGTCATATCCGATCATGGTGTTCAAATGATGTTTTTCATTAAATGTAACATCATAAGTTGCTGTAGTGGACCAATAGGCATTATAACCAAATCCAGACAGACGGTAACCGTCTATGCTAGTCAAATCCGGTGTGGATTTGTTACCTGTATAACTTTTACCTAGTAAAAAGGCAGATTGGTAATAATCTTGTTTTGCTGCATTAGTCGTAAAGTTTACCGATGTGCGTAATGTCAGTCCTTTAATGGGTTTTACTTCAAAATAGGCATTGGACATTGTGCGGATAGACCATTTGTCATTTCGATTTTCTAGTAAATTCGAAACAGGATTGCGAAGTTGGTTATTAAGTCCTAAGTCTGCATAATGTTGAGCTATTTGAGTATAATCTCCGTTATTCTGGTAAACAGGAAGTATAGGTGGCATAGACAATGCCTGGGCAATTACGCCTGTTACGTCTTCAGTATTTCCACCGGTTGGTTGTTGGAGGCGTCTTTTGCTATAGGTTGTACTGAAATTGACTCCTAGTTTTATTTTCTTTGATAAATTTGCTTCAAATCCTCCTTTGATTCCGACTCTTTTGTAAAAAGAGTTTAACAGGATGCCATCCTCATTTTGATAGTTGGCAGAGAAGTTGTATTTTAAAACTTCTGTACCTCCTGTAATGGTTGCTGTTCCTCTATAATTCAGTGCATTACGGAATATGGCATCTTGCCAGTTCGTGTTTTCGTAATTCCCACTCTCTCTCATCTGAATCAACTTGGGAAAATTTTGAATACTTCCGTTGTTTGTACGTGCTTCAATGATCATGTCCATATAATCATCAGCTTCTAGTACGTCCACATAATTTTGGGCTTCACTCCATCCTACTTGTGTGGAAAAACTAACTTTAGGTTTTCCTGTTTGTCCTTGTTTAGTAGTGACAATAATTACACCGTTTCCTGCTTTGGAACCATAAATGGCAGAGGAGGCTGCATCTTTTAGTATTTGAATGTCAGCAATGTCTGCAGGGTTGATATTATTAAAAAGTTCTGCGTCTGTTGTGGGGTAACCGTCGATTACAAATAAGGGGTCATTTCCGCTATTGATGGAGCCTGCTCCTCGGACCCGGATTGCCGGAGCGGCTCCCGGCTCTCCACTGATTTGTTGTAAGGTGATACCTGACGACATACCCACAAGGCTTTGTGATATATTTGATGTCGGCATCTCTGAGATTTTTCCTCCCTTTACAGTTGAGATGGCGGTGGATACCGAACGTTTTTGTATGGCACCATAGCCTACCACCACTACTTCGTCCAATGTTTCTGTATCTTCTTCTAATGTTATAATAAGCTTATCATTTTTATCGACTTTAATTTCTTGTGTAATATAACCGATGTAAGAAATGAGTATTGTTCCTTGACTGTTCATTTGAAGACTAAAGTTTCCGTCAAGATCAGAAACTGTGCCGTTTGTACTTCCTTTTTCCATAATCGTTGCACCGACGATGGGAATACCCGCATTATCTTTCACAATACCTGTCACCTTATTTTGTTCTTGCTGTATTCCTTGCACAATCTCAGTAGAAAGAATGATTTTCTTTTCAAGCACCGAATACTTCACATTCGTTCCTGCGAAAATCTGATCCAATATCTTGAAGATATTATTGTTGTTTGCCGAAACTGATACAATACGTTTCAGATCTACGTGTTTATTGTTGAAGAAGAAATCAAACCCCGATTCTTTTTTCAGCTTTTCCAACACAGTGCCAACTGTTTCATTACGCACTTCAAGACTGATCATGGTCTTTTGCGCATACGACTCTGCCGCATAAGTCATACTTAGCGAACAGATTAAAAAGAGTACACTCAGTTTCATAGGTAATGGAGTTTTATTTAAGATTAACCTACACGACTTTATCATCCATAATAATTGGACGCTAAAATAAATTTTCATAATTTTGTAATTGAGATAAAGTGAATAAAATGTTGTCTTTGCTTGTCGCCAAACAAGCATGGAAAGATGATTTTTTCATACGGGGTGATACGCCAATATCCTCCCGTATGTTTTTGTTTAGGGAGCCTGTTGTCTGTTCATTTTTCTAGTATTTAAATTAAGGGTTAAACGTATATTGGTACACTTCTATTTTCAGCTTTTCCGTCTTTATATCTGCACTGTCAATGTAACGCCAGCGTATGTGGGAAGAAATCCGGAAATATTCCATAATACGCTCCAGACGCTGATGGGTGAATGTTCCTGTGAACGAACAGCCTTTCAGCCCCTTGTTGGACAATACGAATTCCACATTGAACCGCTTTCCAAGCATGTGCAGCACTTCATCCAGCGGAGTGTCATTAAAGATAAGCTTGCCGTCTTTCCATGAAATCTCCGATTCGCCCGAGGTAGCGTAGCACTTGATATCTCCGGTTTGTGGAGAATAAACCAGCTTCTGTCTGGGGGAGAGCATACTCTTTTGAAATTTTCCTTTGCTATTCTTATAAATAAACCCTACGCTGCCTTCGATAAGCGTGGTGGAAATGGGAGTTTCATTACCGTATGCTTCCACATTAAAACTTGTTCCGTACACTTCCACCTGCGAATGGTGAGGGGTGGAAACGATGAATCGTTTCCGGGGATGTTGGGTCACATCGAAATAAGCTTCACCGTTTAATTCCACTTGGCGCACATCGCCGGCAAAAAAGGTGGGATAGCGGAGGGAGGATTCCGAATTGAGGTGAACTACCGTGCTGTCCGGTAACAGGACGGAGGTAGTCATGCCTGCATTGGTTTTTATTTCCACCATCTGAGCGGTGACTACCGGCTGCTGTCTGTCCGGATACAGAGCCAATACACCTATCAGGAGGGGAACGGACAGGATGGCCGCAATGCGTTGTGTCCATCCCCACCAGGACAGGTTTCTAACTTTTGTTCTGCTTTTTACCTTGTCTAATGCCTTTTCCGTATCTATCTTCTTTGTGATGTGCTGTGTGTCTACAGCCAGATAGAGCGTATTCAGCTGCTTGGCTATACGCAAATGCTCCTCATCGGCATTCAGCCAGGCTTCTATCTGTTCGTTCTCCGGCGGAGTGGTGTTTCCTTCGAAATACTTGGTCAACAAAGTTTCTATATCGGTATGGTTTTCCATGAATTATACTTTAATGTTTTCCTTTATATTATTAAGACAAGCGAGAATGAAAGGTATCTAAACGAAAAATGCTTTTTTTTAAAAAAAAGTTTTTTCCGATAAAAACAACTATCTTTGTACACAAGGAAAACAGTTATTATACTATGAATCATACCGTGGAAGACTTGTCTTTGTTTAATGCTCTCCGACAGGGGGATGGTAATTCTTTTGACCATTTATTCAGAAGGTACTATCCTATGCTGTGTGCCTATGCTCACCGCTTGGTGTCGCTGGAAGATGCCGAAGAGATTGTTCAGGAGGTGATGTTATGGCTGTGGGAGAATCGTGGGGATTTGATAATCGAGTCTTCATTGAATCAGTATTTGTTCAAAATGACTTATCGGAGGGTCTTGAACCACTTGACGCGGGAACAGGTGAAAACCAAGGCGGAAGCTGCCTTTTATGAGCGGACACAGGCGGCATTGTGTGAAGTGGACTATGGTCGTTTTGAGGAATTGGACCGGAAAATAAAAGAGGCGATGGCTGCTCTTCCCGACAGTTATCGGGAAGCCTTTGTGATGCATCGCTTTAAGGAACTGAGTTATAAAGAAATTGCTGAAGTGCTGGATGTGTCGCCACAGACGGTGGCTTACCGCATCCAGCAGGCATTGAAGCTGCTTCGTGTTTCCTTAAAGGATTACTTGCCCATGCTGGTATGGCTGGTGGGCTGAAAAGTATCTCCCCCGGAGTTTCCCCTGTTTTTTCTTTCAAATCCTTCAGCCTCTTCGCAAACGCCCGTCAATAAAGAAAAGCGGCTGAAGAATTTCCTCCCGGAATTCCTTCAGCCTAGTGTAGAAGTTTCAGCTCTTTATGGTTTGAGCTTCGTTTGTAGAAGTTTTCTATTATATTGTTTCGTTGTATATTTACTTTATTGTCAGGTCCGTGTCGTTTGTTGCCGATACGTTTTCCGTTTCGTTCTCCGGTTCGGGCAATTTCTCTTTTCCGTAGAATCCCGGCATCGGTTCATAGATGGGGTTGCGCGGAATGGAGATATTGCGCAGTTTTTTATCTTTCGCCAACTGAGCGATATAACGTCCCGCGGTAGCTCGTGTCAGTCCGCATAACGATTCAAACTTCCGGCGTGTCAGCACGCTGTTTGTCAGGAAGTATTCCGTCAGTGCTTCGTCTATACTCTCTTTGGTTACCGGCATGGAGTGCGGCTTGTATTTCGAACGCTCGGTCTTGACGTCGCTCAACTGATGCTTCAGGTATTTGTCCGCACGGAATGTCACCGATTTGAATTTCACCTTGTTGGCACGTGTGGAGCTTGGTGTCCGTGTCTCGGGGCAGGTAAGCGATATATGGAAATATCCTATCCCTTCGATATGTACCCGGGCACCGTCCTTCAAGTAGTAGGCCAGTTTCTCGCTGAGCGAGATAATGGTTGCCTTGATGTCCGCCACGGTGAGCGAGGAGCCGTACTGTATTTCCCGCGCCAGATAGTCGGTGTTGATGCGCTGCCAGTTTACTACACGGGCGTGATAGCGCTTCTTGCGCGTACCTATCGTATTGGGTGATTCATAAAATTCAAATTTGATAGCCATTCGCTTATTTGTTTTTATCCGGTTGTTTATGCTTTCTTGTACGGAAGAGTTTGCTGCAACTTCCTTTCAAGTTAATCGTTTCACTTTAGTGATGAAATAATATCACTTGAGTGATGAAGTTGTATCACTTAGGTGATGAAATTTCATCATTCTAGTGAAACGATTAACTTGACGGTGCAAAAGTATGAAATAGTCTTGATAAAAACGAATAATTTCCCAGTTATTTTCGCTTAGTCACTTTTTTGCGGTAGTGTGGGGTAAATGCTTGTAAAAGGGCATTTTGAGTGTTATCTTTGTGATATTACACAACCCCAAATAATGAAAAAGGATGAAAAAATTAGTGGAAAATTTACTGAGTTGGTGCAAAAAGAGTATGAAAATGAGGAGATGCGTGGGAAAAAGCACGGCTCCGGTTACCGGGCAGTCGGTGGGGCAAACCGGAAATGCGGAAGGGGTGTTGCCTTCAACGGCTACGGAAACGGTGGATGAAATTGTTCTCCCAGCGGCTGTCGAAACAGCTGGCATGGTAGAAACTATCGATGAAAAGGCGGCTTTTGGCAAATCGGGGCGCAAGAAGCCGGAGAATATGCTGGATGCCTTGCAACGCTTCTTGACCATACGCTATGATTTCCGTTACAATCTTCTCACTGAACAGACGGAGTATCGTGGGAAAGAGATGCCGGATGAAGAGTATGCCATGGTGGCTCAACGTGATTTGAATACATTCTGCCTGGAGGCGCGTACCGGTGGCATCAACTGCTGGGATAAGGATGTGAGCCGTCTGCTCCATTCCAGAAAGGTGGAAAACTATCATCCTTTTCTGCATTATATGAGCCACTTGCCTCAATGGGACGGGGTGGATCGTGTTACTCCGCTGGCCGTGCGTATATCGCGTAAGCCGATGTGGGTGAAAGGGTTTCACCGTTGGATGCTGGGTGTTGCCGCCCAATGGCTGGGGCAGGCGCAGGATTGCGCCAATGCGGTGGCGCCTATGTTGGTGAGTCGTGAGCAGGGGAAGCGCAAGTCTTCTTTTTGCAAGATTTTGATGCCCAAGGAACTTACACCTTATTATATAGACAAGTTCGACCTGACGAGCGAGAGTGGATGTGAACAGAAACTTTCGCTTTTCGGACTGATCAATATGGATGAGTTCGACAAGTACCGTGCCGGGCAGATGCCTGCCTTGAAGAATCTGATGCAGACGACCACACTGACTTTCCGCAGGGCACATCGTCCGGCATTCAGTCATCTGCCCCGTATCGCCTCTTTCATCGGTACGTCCAATATGACGGATCTGCTGACTGATCCCACAGGAAGCCGCCGTTTCCTCTGTGCGGAAGTGGATGATAAGATTGACTGCACACCGCCCGATCATGCGCAGCTGTTCGCCCAGCTGAAAGCGGAGCTGGCCGGAGGAGAGCGTTACTGGTTCTCGGAAGAGGAAGAAAAGGAGATACAGCACAGCAACCGGAATTTTTATAAAATGCCTGCCGAACAGGAATTGTTTTTGCGTTGTTTCCGGATGCCGCAGGAAGGGGAGTTGTCCAAGCCCTATACCACGACGGATTTGTTCAATTATTTGCAGAAACATTATCCGGCGGCCATGCGTGGGGTGACTCCGAACCGGTTGGGCAGGATGATGGTTGCATTAGGGATACAGCGTGTTCATACTGAGTATGGCAATGTGTACCGGCTGGTGAAGCTGAAGGATTCTTCCGCGGCCTGAAACTTTTTCCCGGTGTGATCCTTCAGCCGGAACGCCCTCCTGCAAAGGGTTTGCGGGAGGGCTGAAGCTTTTGAAGGATTTTTCAGGGGGAATCGTATAAGGGGAAATAAATGAAAAATATTGCTTGGCGATTTGTTTGTTCGACTTTTTTAGTGGTGGCGTTTTTATCTATAAAAACATGGAAGTGACAGTTTACATATTTATTACATTGTTTCTTCTTGGGATTGTCCGGAAACGAGATACTCCAAGTTTCATGCTGCTCCGGGAGATACTTTGCAGTTGAAAGTTTCCTTCCGGTCGGACAGCATAGGGGTGTTTGTCCGTGAATTTCATATCTATGGCAACTTTTCCTTTTTGCCACTTGGTCTGACGGTGGAGGGCGATTGCATATAAGGCAAGCTCATAGCATATAAGAGAAAGAATTAACAGGATAATTTTGTTTTTATCGAAGGTTTATTGCTAACTTTGCTCTACCATCGTAATATGGATGAAAAGCACAACCGATATACAAATGAGCAAAATGCCTGGAAATTCTTTTAATGATATCTATACCTCTTATTATAAGAAGTCTTTTTTCTTTGCCAAATCATACGTTCATAATGATTTGGCGGCAGAAGATATTGCCTCCGAGGCATTAATAAAGTTGTGGGAAAAGTTGAAGGCCGAGCCTGTTGAAGAGAAATATATCTTACCATTGTTACTGACAATTTTGAAGAACAAGGCTTTGGACTATCTAAAGCACGAGGAGGTAAAACGCAGTGCTTTTGAAGTGATGGCCGACTGGCAACAACAGGAATTGTCTATCCGTATGTCTGCCTTGGAAGCGTGCAATCCTGATGAGATTTTTTCGGAAGAAGTGGAAAAAATCATCAGTGCTACTTTAAGTACCTTGTCGGAACAGACCCGACGGGCATTTATTTTGAGCCGTTTTGAAAATAAATCCAATAAAGAGATTGCCGAAGAGATGGAAATCTCTATAAAGGGGGTGGAATATCATATATCAAAAGCATTGAAAGTACTGCGGGTGACTTTAAAAGATTATCTTCCTTTATTTTATTTCTTCTTTTATTATTAAGCCTGACCGGATAGGGATACGGATGTTTTTGAGGACAAAAATGATTTTTTTATATTTTTCTTCATTTTCTTTTAGGGTAGTTTCTTCTTGAGTCGTTTCTAATAAAACAGCATAGAATATGAATCCTGAATTATTGCAAAAATATATAGCCGGAAATGCTACTGAAGCCGAAAAGCAGCGTGTGACCGAATGGATACAGGAAAATCCTGAGAACATGCGTGAATATATGGCACAACGGAAGTTGCATGACATGGCATTGTGGCGTACGGAACCTGTGGCGGAGGAGAATAGCCGGGAAAGGAAACATTTCTCGTTACGCGGAGTATGTATGGAAGCTGCCAAGATAGCAGCGGTATTGGCGATCGTCTTGTTGGGTACACATTATTGGACAGGAAAACATCAGGTACCGGAAGACAAAACATGGCAGTCTATTTATGTGCCGGCGGGCCAACGGGCAGAATTGATGTTGGCGGATGGTACGAAGGTTTGGTTGAACTCACGCAGTACCTTGACTTTCCCGGGAAGTTTCAAAGGGAATATCCGAAATGTGAAATTGGATGGTGAGGGTTACTTTGCGGTGACAAAGAATGTGGAACAGCCTTTTATTGTAGAGACGAACAAGTGTAATGTGAAGGTGCTGGGTACAGAGTTCAATGTAATGGCTTATGCAGCGGATAGCGTATGGGAAACTTCTTTGTTGGAAGGTGCTGTAGAAATTTTAGTGCCCGGTTCGAATAACAGTGGAATGAGGCTGGAACCGAACATGATGGCCAGCTTGAAAGGCAACAGACTGGTGAAAGGACGCATCAAGGAGGCCGATTATTTTTTGTGGCGTGAGGGCTTGCTTTGTTTCAATGATATATCCGTACGTGATATGATAGAGAAACTGAAACTGTATTATGGGGTGGATATTGTGGTAAATAATACCCGGATTTTAAAGAACCGTTATACAGGTAAATTCCGCACGAAAGATGGGGTGGAACACGTACTGAAAGTTTTGAAACTCAATAATAAGTTTACTTATACAAAGAATGATGAGACAAATGTGATAACAATTAATTAACCCTTAAAAAAGAATATGCCTATGAAATAACACACATGGTCTAAAAAGGAAATGGGATAGTGCTGCAACACCATCCCATGGAAACGTCAATTACGTATTGACAATTTTTTTCTCAAATAATCTTAAGTTGAACCTAAAATTAGTAATGCAAATATATGAAAAATATTTTGTATCAGGAATCTATTGTAGAAATTAAACATTTATTCCGTATGATGAGAAACACACTCTTAGCCCTGTTTGTCTTTGCCGGAACAGCCTTTGCCACTGAGTCTTATTCTCAGACAATGAAGGTGACTGTTGTGGCGGATAACATGTCAACAGGCAAGGTAATCAGTGAAATAGAAAAACAGACAGATTATCTGTTTGTATATAATGTAAACGAGGTGAATCTGAAGCGCAATGTGAAGGTGAATGCGCAAAATAAATCTGTAGCCGAAGTGTTGAATAAGGTTTTTGAAGGTACTGATATTTATTATGCCATGGAGGGTAAGAATATCATGCTGATGAGCAAGGCGAAAGATGGGGAAGTTGCCCAACAGGCAAATAAGGTGACAGGTATTGTGAAAGATACGAATGGCGAGCCGATAATCGGTGCCAATGTCACGGTGAAAGGTCAGTCAATAGGTACGATAACAGATATAGATGGGCGGTTTGTGTTGGATGCCCCGAAAGAAGCCGTTTTACAGATTACGTATATCGGGTATGTTTCTCAAGAAGTGAAAGTTTCTGGGAAGAGAGAAATTAATGTAGTATTGAAGGAAGATTCGGAGATGTTGGATGAAGTGGTGGTGGTAGGTTATGGTACAATGAAGAAAAAGGATTTGACAGGTGCAGTTTCTCAGATTCGTCCGGCTGAACTTTCTAATGAAGCTCCGAAAACTGTACAAGATGTTTTGCGTGGTACTGCTGGCTTGCGGATTGGATTTGATGGGTCTGCTAAAGGTGGTGGCTCCATGCAAGTTCGTGGTCAACGTTCTGTTTATTCAGATGGAGGACATAACGATCCACTTATTATATTGGACGGTATGATTTTTTATGGAGAATTGTCTGAAATCAATCCGAATGATATCAGTCAGATTGATGTGCTAAAAGATGCTTCTTCTGCTGCGGTTTATGGTGCTAAAGCTGCTAATGGAGTAATTATTGTAACGACAAAAAAAGGACGTTCGGAAAAACCTGTTATCAATTTTAGTGCAAATATAGGCTTCGTTACTATTGGTGATAGCCGGAAAGTATATGACTCTCATGGATATCTAAAATATCGTGAAGATTTTTATACGACAGACACTTATGGTATAAATGCTCAAACAGGAAATTATGAAGCTTATCAGACAGGAAATACTCCTGTTGGTTATTATAGTCGTCCTACAGAAACTAATTTGAATAAGTATGGCATTACTTTGGAAGCTTGGAAAGCTCAAAGTAATCAAGATGGTTCGATGAGTACAGAGGAGATTTGGGGAAGAAGATTGGGATTACAAGCTAGTGATATAACATTAAATAATTTTTTATTAGGCAAAACGTTTGATTGGTATGATCATTCTTTCCATACAGGATTGAATCAAGATTATAACGTCAGCATTTCAGGTAATAATGAAAAAGTGAATTATTATCTTTCATTAGGTTATCTTTCTAACGAAGGGGTAGCAAGAGGTAATGAGTATAGTGCAATACGCTCAAATATGAAACTTAATGCCCAAATAACTTCTTGGCTTAATGTAGGGGCAAACATTAATTTTCAGAATCGTACAGATGGGGATATTGCAACTAATTGGGAAAGCCAAATATTGGATAATAGTCCATTTACTTCTCCTTATAATGAAAATGGGGAACTAGTGCCTCATCCTATGGGTGAAAATGCTTATTGGAAAGGATATAACTTTGATTACGATCGCCAATATCTTGACTTGGATAAAGGTTTTACAGTTTTAAATTCTATTTTAACAGCCAAAGTAACTTTACCCTTAGGAATTACTTATTCGTTTAACGTATCACCGCGTTTACAGTATTTTCATGATCGCTACTACCGATCATCAGAACATCCTGATTGGCAAGCGGAAACAGATGATCGTGTAAACCGTGAGCAAAGTAAACGTTTTGATTGGTCCTTAAATAATACTATTACTTGGGAGCACATTTTTGCAGAAAAGCATCATACTATTTTGACTTTGGTACAGGAAGCTGAAGAACGTCAATCTTGGGCAGATCGTATTGAGGCGCGTAATATTCTACCTTCTGAAGCTTTAGGATTTCATGGCACTGCTAATGGTGATAAAAATCTGAGCTCATTTAGATCTACTGATACGCGTGAAACAGCATGTGGTTATTTGGCTCGTTTATTTTATTCATACAATGATACTTATATGGCTACATTTTCTTTTCGTCGTGATGGTTATTCTGCATTTGGAACAACTAATCCTTATGCTAATTTCTTTTCAGGAGCATTGGCATGGACTTTTACTAATGAGAATTTTTGGAATTGGAAGCCGTTAAGTTCTGGTAAGCTGCGTGTGTCATTCGGACAGAATGGTAACCGTAGTTTGGCTGATTCATACATTGCTTTAGCAAACTTGTCACTTGGAAAATATACACAAGGATATATAAATTCTGCTTCGGGGGCGTTGATGGATCTAAAGTATCTTTTTGTAAGTCGTTTGGCTAATCCGAATCTACAGTGGGAAAAGACTACTTCTTGGAATGTAGGTCTTGATGTGGGATTTTTTAACAATAGGATCAATGCAAGTATGGAATATTATGTAATGCCTACTACGGACATGATTATGAACCAATCATTGCCTGACTTTACAGGATTTAATTCTATTACAACTAATTTGGGTAGAATAGAGAATCGGGGATTTGAATTGTCTATTAATTCACGTAATATTGAAAAGGCAAATTTTCAATGGGAAACCGGATTTACTTTTTCAGTTAATAAAAATACTATTAAGAAATTATATGGAGAATATGAAACCATAGTTGATGCATTGGGCAATACAATAGTAAAAGAACGAGATGATGTGACTAATGGCTGGTTTATTGGGCACCCTGTTAGTGCTATTTGGGATTATAAAGTTACAGGTATTTGGCAAAAAGATGAGGTGAAAGAAGCTGCCAAATATAGTCAACGCCCAGGTGATCCTAAAGTACAGAACATTTATACAGACGATGATAAAGTAAATGCTGATGGAAGCGTAACCCCTGTTTATAATAATAAAGATAAACAGTTTATGGGGGAAACAACACCTCCTATACATTGGTCCTTGAGGAATAGTTTTACTATTTTTAAAGATTGGGTTTTTTCATTTAATATGTATTCTTATATGGGACACAAGAGCTTGGATACTAATTATTTGAATAATGATAATAATTATTCGCAGATAACTAACTGTAGAAATGTCTACACTAAAGAATATTGGACTGTAGATAACCCTTCCAATACTTATGCGCGTCTTAGTGCACAAGGTCCAACTGGCATATCTGCACCGGCCCGTGTGATAGATCGCTCATTTATCCGATTAGAGAATATTTCGTTGGCTTACAATATTCCAATGAAATTTTTAGAGAAATATAAGATTCAGAATGCCAAGATATTTACTACTGTCCGTAATGTAGCAACTTGGAGTAAAGAATGGGAATATGGTGATCCTGAAACAGGTGGTTTGGCTCCTCGTACTTATTCTTTGGGAATTAACTTAACATTTTAATAATATGACATATGAAAAACTATAAAAATATATTTAGAATATTGATAGGAACTGTTTGTTTTCAATTATCTATGACAGGTTGTTCTGACGACTTCTTAACCCCCGATCCGCTATCACTTTATGAACCTTCAATAACTTTTAATACAGTAGAAGGGTTAAATGCAGCTTTAGCTTCAGCTGATAAAGCATTGCGGGCTTATTGGACAAATACCGAAGCGTGCGATCTGATGCTTCCTTTAATGAGTGAATACCTGTTCTCTGATTTAACCGTAGCAGCAAAAACAGACGATGCGCTTATTTTTTGTGACATCAATGAACGCTTTACTCCTAATAATGGTTGGTATAATTTTGACCAAAACCGTTTGGTTATCTTTTGGGGAGAAACCTATAATGGTATTAAATATGCTAATACGATTATCAGTTATATTGATAAAGTGGAAGGACTGGACGAATCAATAAAGAATGAATATTTAGGACGAGCCTATTTTCATCGTGCTTATCGCTATTTAAATTTGTGCTTCCAATTTGGCGATGTACCTTTTGTGTCAAAAATTATAGATCGACCAAAACAGGATTATAAAAGTACAAAACGAGAGGCTATCATAAAAAAACTAGTGCAAGATATGGAATTTGCAGTGCAGCATGTGCCTGATCAAAAGGATATGACTTACATTGGTATGATTAATAAAGGAGCTTGTCGCCAGCTACTTATTAAATGTTATTTAGCTAATGGGGAGTTTCAGAAAGCCAAAGAACAAGCTGATATATTAATTAGTCAGTCTGGGTATAAGCTGATGACGGAAACCTTTGGTACTTTCTCTAATCCACACCCTACTACATGGAATATTACTAATAATGTGATTTGGAATTTGCATCAAGGAAATAACAAAGTTATTGCAGCTAATAAAGAAGCAATTCTTGTTATGCCTAATCGTTATGGTTCAGATTCCGGTATCCGGACACGTACAATGCGTAATTTGGTACCTTGGTGGAATGCAACGTCTATTTCTACGCCTGACAACAAGTTGGCAGTAGACCGTTTTGCTCTTACTCATGCTTCCTATGATGCATCAATGGATTATAATAGAACGTTTGGACGTGGAGTAGGAGTTGTACGCCCCACTTATTTTGCAGAAAACTCATTATGGTATCTTAATGGTAACCATGATGATGGGGACTTGAGGCACAATTCAAAAGTTGGTAATTGGGTACATATGGAAGACTTGAAATACAACAATCCCAATTCTGTATATTATGGCAAACATTTGAGCTACAGTTGTATTAATGATAATGGAGAAGAACAGATCCTTTGCAATGATACTGTTCGGACTTGGTTTGATTGGCCTCATTATAAGACATGGTCTGAGTCTCCAGAAGATGAGGCTCCTCATCTTAATAATTATCAAGGTAGTGGATATAGTGATTTCTATTTGTATCGATTAGCTGAAACTTATTTACTTCGTGCTGAGGCCAATTATTATTTAGGTAATATAGAAGAAGCTACAGCAGATGTTAATATTATACGTCAACGTGCAAAATGTGACATCTTCTATTCAAAAGTAAATATTGATGATATTGTAGACGAACGTGCTCGTGAACTTTATATGGAAGAATGGAGATTTACTGAGTTGAGTCGTATTTCTTATTGTTTGGCTTTAAGTGGTAAACCTGATAATGAAGGGAAGGTATATGATGTGGATAAACTTTATGAAGATAGTTTTTGGTGGCATCGTATTAATAAATATAATAATTATTATAACAAGCCTGATGCACCAATAGTAAAAGGACGTAAATATACTATAGGACGTCATAATATAAATTGGCCTATTCCACAAAGTGCAATTGATGCTAACCTGTTAGGGAAACTCGGTCAGAATCCTGGATATGACGGTTATGATCCTACTGTAGAAAAGTGGAACACATGGGAGGAGGCCGTAGCCGACGAACAATAAATCAGAATAGATTTGAAGAAAGTAAATTGATACAATTGGGGCTGTTGCGTCAATTTACTTCTTCAGAACAATTACAAATTAAATATTGACTTTATGAAATGTATATTGGGGATGGTTGCATTATTATTGCTTGCAGCATCTTGTAGTAATAAAAAGGAAAATACTGAGACTTCTGAGGAATTACTGGAAATAATTCATCGTGTGAACCAGCGCTATCAGTCTATGCATAAGCCACAAGTCCGGTCATTTTGGGACAATGCTGTATATCATACTGGAAATATGGAAGTTTGTGCACTGACTGGAAATAAGGATTATCTGCAATATTCTATTGATTGGGCTGACTATAATCAATGGAAAGGAGCTACCAGCAACAACAAAGCTGAGTGGCGAAGCACTTATGGAGAATCACCGGAATATGTTCTTTTTGGTGATTGGCAAGTTTGTTTCCAAACTTATGCCGATCTATATAAACTTGACCCTGATACAATAAAAATAGCGCGTGCCCGCGAAGTAATGGAATATCAGATGTCTACTTCAAAACTTGATTACTGGCATTGGGTTGATGCATTATATATGGTAATGCCTGTCATGGTGAAGATGTATGATATAACAAAGAATCCATTATATTTGGAGAAATTACATCAATACCTTACAGTAACAGACAGCATTATGTATGATAGGGAAGTTGGTCTTTATTATCGTGATGCTAAATATCCGTATCCGTTTCATAAAACAATAAACGGAAAAAAAGATTTCTGGTCACGGGGAGATGGATGGGCATTTGCCGCATTTGCTAAAGTACTGAAACAATTGCCGGCAGAGGATAAGTATCGTGAAGAATATATAACTCGTTTTCAGACAATGGCAAAATCTATTGCTGCCTGAGCCACAGCCTGAAGGCTATTGGACACGTAGTTTAATAGATCCGGAACAAGCTCCGGGTCCTGAAACAAGTGGTACTGCTCTTTTTACTTACGGCTTTCTGTGGGGAATTAATAATGGATTGCTAAATGCGGATATTTATTCGCCTATTGTAGAAAAGGCTTGGAACTATCTTAAAACAACAGCATTGCAAGCTGATGGAAAAATCGGATATATTCAACCTGTCGGAGAAAAAGCAATACCAGGGCAGGTGGTGGATGCTAATTCATGTTTCAATTTTGGAATAGGAGCTTTTTTATTAGCTGCTTGTGAACGAGTACGTTTCTTACAATAAAAAGGTAAAGAAGATGAATAAGTTTATTTTAATTGGATGTACGATATTATTTTTGTTTTTCTCTGCCGATTTGTGCGCTAAGCACAAGACAAAGAAAATGGCTGATCGTGAAATATGGTGTGATGTCATGTATCGGATGGCTGCACCGGTATTAAGTAATATCAGTGAAGGAAAATTGCAAAAAAACATGCAACTTGAATTAAGTCCTACGTGGGATGGACGTGACCGGCGAGTTTCTTATATGGAATGTTTCGGACGTTTAATGGCTGGTCTTGCACCATGGCTTTCGCTACCAGATGATGATACAGCGGAAGGTATTCAGCGAAAACAGTTAAGAACTTGGGCATTGCAAGGATATAAAAATGCTGTGGATCCCTTATCTCCTGATTATTTACTTTGGAGTGAAAATTTCCAAACATTGGTAGATGCGGCTTATATAGCTGAGAGTTTTATTAGGGGATATAATTCACTTTGGATGCCACTTGATGAGGTAACAAAAGAACGATATATAAATCAATTTGTTGCATTAAGGCGGATTAATCCATTATATACTAATTGGTTGCTGTTTTCATCTACTATAGAAACATTTCTTCATAAAGTAGGAGCGAAAGCAGATTATTACCGCATAGATTCTGCCTTGCGAAAAATTTCAGAATGGTATATTGGTGATGGATGGTATTCGGATGGTCCTTCATTTGCCTTTGATTATTATAACAGTTTTGTTATTCATCCTATGTTTTTTGAATGCGTGGAAGTTCTTACTGATGGTGGAAAGAAAAAACGGGAATGGGCGGGAACAACTTTTGCTCATGTTACTAAACGTATCCAACGTTATAGTATTATTTTGGAACATCTCATATCTCCTGAAGGAGCATTTCCTGTATTTGGTCGTTCCATAACTTATCGCACAGGGGTACTTCAACCTTTAGCATTGATAGTTTGGAAAGGATTGTTACCAGAAGAACTTAGTAATGGTCAAGTAAGAACAGCAATGACTGCCGTTATAAAACGTATGTTCGCTGATGGACAAAACTTTAATGAAAAAGGATTTCTCACATTGGGATTTAACGGTAAGCAGCCGCATACGGCTAATGTATATACTAATAATGGAAGCCTTTATTTAGCATCTTTAGCATTTTTGCCATTGGGCTTGTCAGCCGATCATCCTTTTTGGACTTCCCCTAGTGAATCTTGGACTTCCAAAAAGGCTTGGGAAGGAGAAGAATTTCCTAAAGATCATACATATTATGAAAAACACTCAATGAATTACCAGTAAAAAAATAATGTATGCAGTATAAAGTATTATTCAAGAGATGCTTGTTGGCTATAGTGGTAATGTTTGTCGTTACCTCTTTACAAGCGCAGCGGGAAATGAAGACTATCAATGATAATTGGGAATTTCGGAAATCTATAGATGAATCATGGGAATCTGTCAATCTCCCCCATACTTTTAATATAGATGCTTATCAACAACGAAATTATTATCAAGGTAAGGGATTCTACAGGCGTACTCTCGTTTTACCGGAAATTGTTGCGGAACGTCGTTATTATATGAAAATAGATGCTGCTAGTAAGGCTGCTAATATTAGAGTGAATGGAAAGGAAGTAGGCAGTCATGTAGGTGGTTATACAGCTTGTATTGTAGATATAACAGAGTATATCAGAAAAGAGAATTTGATAGAGATTACGGTTGACAATGGGAGAAAAGATATTACTCCTATATCGGCAGATTTCACTTTTTGGGGGGGGATCTACAGAGATGTATGGCTCATATCTACTCCAAAACAACACTTCAATATGAGCAATATGGGATCTGATGGAATTTTTATTAGTACTCCAGTAGTGAATGAAAAAAGAGGAGTATTGAAAGTAAAATGTGAAGTGACTAATGATTCTCATGAAAGTTCTATATTGGAAGTCAGAAGTGCAATTTATAGTCCGCAAGGAAAACTTTTGCAGACTATTAAACAAAAACAAAAACTTAAGAGTGGCGAAACCTATATTTTTGAAAACACATCTGGTGCTATTGAGAGTCCTGATTTGTGGAGTCCAGAAACTCCTTCACTTTATTTGGTAAAAACTACCTTGGTAGATCCGAAGTCAGGAAAGCTATTGGATGAAAAAAATCATAAGGTGGGATTTCGCTGGTTTACCTTTGATGGAAGTAAAGGTTTTTTCCTTAATGGAAAATCTTATAAATTACGTGGACTCAATCGTCATCAAGATCAAGCTCCGGCAGGGGTAGCTTTAGATGACGAAGCCCATCGACGAGACATATTTTTAATGAAAGAAGAACAAGCAGATAATTTTGCTTGTGAATATTTATTAAATGAATCTCGATTAAAATTTGCATC
>ERZ827181.2029-NODE-2029-length-19143-cov-3.697559_pt1 | contig 19143 bp, 19 predicted proteins | sample MGYA00519778_ERZ827181 | MGnify/ENA primary metagenome ERZ827181 (study PRJEB31778, sample SAMEA3449273) | human gut metagenome | biome: human gut; feature: human-associated habitat; material: faeces | place: United Kingdom | collected 2010/2012 ...
TATGATCTTGGCGTAGTAAATACACCGGAACCATACGCAAAACGTTCCATCCAGGGATTGATCCTCGGACCGGACGGAGATAAAATGAGTAAATCCAAGGGCAACGTAGTTGATCCGCTGGATATTGTAGAAGAATACGGTGCAGATACTCTTCGTACCTATGTACTGTTTATGGGTGACTATGGCGCAGCTACACCGTGGAGCGAGAACTCTGTAAAGGGCTGTAAGAAGTTCCTGGATCGTGTTGCAGGGCTGACAGATATCCTTTCTGAAGAATCCGTATCTGATGAACTGGAGATGAAACTCCACCGTACCATCAAAAAAGTTTCTTCTGATATCGAGAACCTGAAATTCAATACAGCGATCGCCAGCCTGATGACACTCATTAATGAGATCACAGCAGAAGGACACTTAAGCAAAGATGACCTTACCATCTTTATCAAACTGCTTAGCCCGTTTGCGCCACATATCTGCGAAGAAATCTGGGAATTTATCGGAGGTGAAGGCTTACTGGCAGTTTCCGAATGGCCGAAATACGATGAAGGCAAAACAATTGCCAAGACCGTTGAGATCGGTGTACAGGTAAACGGTAAAGTAAGAGGAACAATCGTAATCCCTAACGGATGTGAAAAAGAAAAAGCATTCGAGATCGCCAAAGCAGACGAGAGAATTGCTTCCTTCCTGGAAGGTAAGAACCTTATCAAAGAGATTTATGTACCGAACAAGATCGTAAACTTTGTTGCGAAATAATAGAAATAGTAAAAAGAGGACTGACAGAAATTTTTCTGAACAGTCCTCTTTTGAGTTTGACAGCTATATTAAGAGACCTTTAGACCTTTTCAGGCAACCGCCTGCTGATATGCCGGAATGTCAGTGTAAACACGATTCCCTTCACGATAGAAGAGATTGTAAGCGCCCACCATACACCATTTAATCCCATTCCCGCATGTGTCAGGATCAATGCCAGCGGGATTCGTGAGCCTGTCAGGATCACACTGATCGTACTGGATAATCTGGTGCGTCCAAGTCCTGATAATGCGCCCACTGTCATCAGCTCAATGGACATAAAGACTTCACTGAATCCGATAATGACCAGATAATTGACAGCAGTATCCAGAGCTTCTTTTTCGTGGAAAAATAACCTGGCAATTGGTTCCGGAAGAAAGACAAAAGCTGCAGTGACAAACAGGCCCCAAATTGTGAGAACGCGAAATGACAGACTGTAACCTTTACGGATACGGCCTTTTTTTCGTGCACCGTAATTTTGGGCAATAAAAGCATTCAGTGCTGAAGCAAAACCATCAGCAGTATTCCAGGATACGGATTCAATCTGTCCGCCAACACGCTGCGTTGCAATAGCGGCAGCACCATAACCGGAAACCATACGGGTCAGAATCATGGAGATGAAACAGTAAATGCTTCCCTGTATAGCTGTGGGAAACCCGATCCTGAAAATGTGCTTATAATATTCTTTTGGAAAAACAGACAGCAGATTCAGATGCTGTAAAACATTGGGCTCCAGTCTGGAATGCCGGATACGCATAACCATCACCACAAAAACCAGAATCTGTGAACTTACTGTCGCAATAGCGGCTCCGGCAACCTCCAGCCTCGGGAAAGGTCCGATGCCAAGGATCAGCAGCGGATCCAGGATCATATTTCCTGCAAGCCCGATAAAGTTTGCAAGCAGGGGAGTGCGGGAATCTCCCTGTGCAGTAGAGAGTCCTGTCAGCGTCAGATTCAGATAAGAAAAAAGAATCAGTCCACAGGTGATCAATGTATAAGATTTGGCAGCAGTATAAGTTTCTGCGTCGGTCAGATTAAAAAATCCCAGCAGAGGCTGTATGAAAATAACACAGACAGCAGCAAACAAAATGCCGGACAGTGCAGTGAGCTGCAGAGAACCGGCAGCATAGGAACGTGCCTGGTCATAATCTTTGCGCCCGCATGCCTGAGCTGTATTTACCTGTCCGCCCATTCTTGACAGGGATGCAAGCCCCTGGGAGAGCCAGACATACATTCCGCCTACTCCCACGCCTGCAACCGCCTTTGCACCAAGCAGTCCGATCCATGCCATATCCATAATACTGTATGCTGTTCCCAGCATGGAAGAAATCATGATAGGCAGAGCCAGCTCTGCCAGAGTTTTCAGGATCGGACCGGAAGTCAGATCCACAGTTTTTGATTTACTCATTTGTAATAACCCTTCATGTACCAATTATTATAATACTTTTGTAGTCCATTTACTGCAGTCCCATACCTGAGAAACCACATCGCGGTAAAACTCCGGTTCATGGCAGATCAGGAGAATGCTTCCCTTATATTCGATCAATGCCTGCTTCAAAGCTTCTTTTGCATCCACATCCAGGTGGTTGGTAGGCTCGTCAAGAAGAAGGACATTTGTCTCTTTGTTTACCAGCTTGCAAAGGCGGACCTTGGCCTGCTCACCGCCGGAAAGCACACGGACCTGACTCTCAATATGCTTGGTGGTGAGACCACATTTTGCAAGTGCGGAGCGTACTTCATACTGGGTATAAGACGGGAATTCTGCCCAGATCTCATCAATACAGGTAGTTTTGTTGTCACCTTTTACTTCCTGCTCAAAATAACCAAGTTCAAGGTTATCACCAAGTTCAACACTTCCTGATAAAGAAGGAATCAATCCAAGAATACTCTTTAGCAATGTGGTTTTTCCAATTCCATTTGTTCCAACAAGTGCGATTTTCTGTCCACGTTCCATAGAGAAATTCAACGGTTTAGATAATGGTTCATCATATCCTGTCACAAGATCCTTCGTCTCAAAAAGCATCTTACCAGGAGTTCTTCCATATTTGAAATGGAATTCCGGCTTTGGTCTTTCTGCCGCAAGCTCGATCACATCCATCTTATCCAGCTTTTTCTGACGGGACATCGCCATATTTCTTGTAGACACACGAGCTTTATTTCTTGCAACGAAATCCTTCAGCTCGCTGATTTCCTGCTGCTGACGCCGGTAAGCCGCTTCCAACTGTGCTTTCTTCACCGCATAAACTTCCTGGAAATGATCATAATCGCCCACATAACGGTTCAATTCCTGATTTTCCATATGATAAATAATATTCACGACTTCATTTAAGAACGGAATATCATGTGAAATAAGGATAAATGCATTCTCGTAGTCCAGAAGATAACGCTTCAGCCATGCAATATGCTCCTCATCCAGATAGTTTGTCGGCTCGTCAAGAAGCAGGATATCCGGCTTCTCAAGGAGAAGTTTCGCAAGAAGCACTTTCGTTCTCTGTCCACCACTTAAGTCTGTCACATCTCTGTCCAATCCAAGATCAAGTAATCCAAGTGCACGCGCAACCTCTTCTACCTTCGCATCAATCGTATAGAAATCATGCAGTGTCAGTTCATCCTGGATCGTACCAAGTTCTTCCATCAACGCATTCATTTCTTCCTCATCTGCTGTTCCAAGCATATCACAGATTTCATTCATTCTCTGCTCCTTCTGAAGGAGTGGATTAAATGCGGATTTCAGAGCCTGACGGATCGTCATTCCTTTCTCAAGAACTGCATGCTGATCCAGATAACCTGCATGCACATTCTTTGACCACTCAACCTTACCTTCATCCGGTAACATTTTCCCTGTAACAATGCTCATAAAGGTGGATTTTCCTTCTCCGTTGGCCCCCACAAGACCAATATGCTCTCCTTTCAGAAGTCGGAATGACACATCATTGAAGATTGCACGGTCTCCAAATCCATGTGTCAGGTGTTCTACATTTAATATGCTCATATCGCTCTCCAATCGTATTCTTATTCCTGATGACTCTCCAGCCATTTCACCGCACACTGTGCCAGACATGCCACACCGATCGGGCAGACATCTTCATTAAACTGTACCTTCGGATTGTGTGCCGGATAAGTTCCCCGCTCATCCGTATAACCTGCTGAGAGATACATAAATGTACTCGGAACTTTCTCTGCGATCACTGCAAAATCTTCCGATGCACTTGCACTCACATCCGGAACTGGAGTAAGACCCGGAATATCCATCTCTTTCATATATCCAATCATTTCGTCCGTCAATGCCGGATTGCAGATCAGCGGCGGGACTTCGGAGATCATCTCGATTTCTACACTGCCATTATACACAGCTGCAGTCTTCTCTGCCACTTCTTTCATTCGACGAACAAGAAGTTCGCGCTCTTTCGTATTATTTGTACGGATCGTTCCCTGAAGAACTGCTGTCTCTGGGATAATATTTGCCGCCTCGCCGGCCTTAAACTGTCCAATTGTCAGAACGCATGCGTGCGCCGGGTCAGTCTCTCTTGCAATCAACTCCTGCAATGCAAGATGAATGTGTACTCCGATATTAATCGGATCCACACCCGCATGAGGATAGGCTCCGTGAGAACCTTTCCCTTTGACCGTGATTTTAAATCCATCAACAGAATACATCATTGTGCCTTTATCATTATACATAAAAAGTCCGACCGGCATCTTTCCCGGAGATACATGATACGCAAGTGCTGCATCTACCTTCGGATTCTCAAGAATCCCATGCTCAATCATATTCTTACTTCCCTGAAATGTCTCTTCCGCCGGCTGGAACATGAATTTCACAGTTCCTTTCAACTTGCTTTCCTGTTCTTTTAAGATTCTTGCCGCACTCAAAAGCATTGCTGCATGAAAATCATGTCCACAAGTATGTGCTGTTTTTCCTGTTGGACAGGCAAATGCTTCACCACTTTTCTCCGGCATCGGAAGTCCATCCATATCTGCACGCAGGAGAAGAACCCTACCGCCATTTCCAAGCGTTGCCGTAACTCCCTCTCCGCATTCAACCGGATCCAGACCATACTCTTTCAACTTATCCATCACATAAGCTTTCGTCTTCGGAAGCTCAAGTCCTGTCTCCGCATTCTGATGAATGTATCTTCTGTCTGCTACTGTTTCGTCTTTTAATTCAAGTGCTCTCTTGTAGAAATCCATCGTGATTGCCTCCTTGTGATAAATATAATTTTCTGCGTCCATTTTCCCAGGCGCTTTTGTGATTATAACACTATTTTGATGCTTATGCACTAAAAGAATACGCCCCAGATCTGCAACTGCTTTTTTGCATTTTTTAACTATGCTAACCACTGGACAGGCGTCTGCATCAACAAATATTTACATCGTCATTTCCACACTTTCCATCTATATATGGCTAATAACAGAATCCGGATCATTTTTATCGAAACAAACCTTGTCTCCTTCATTGATATTGTTTTTATAAAGCAGGGCATCCTCTGCTTTCACCCTCAATTCTTCTCCGGATGAATCTACAAGTGTAACCACTGCCATAACCGGAGCGTCTTTGGCTCGTTCTTCGCAACCAAAATCTAAATCTTCATCGATTCTCTTTACTGTATAAATCATAATAATTTATCCTTTACCTTTCTTATTTCCACGCTTTCCAGACATCCGGCTGATAACCAAGTGTTGATTGTTTTCCATTTCTTACAACCGGCGTTTTAATCACCTGCGGATTTTCAAGCACCTTTTCCAGCTTATCTTCATCTGCAATATACTTAATGAGAGCAAGAAGATCTTTGTCTTTTCCTTCCCAGTTGATCATATTTTCTAATCCACCATTCACCTGAGCAACTGAATTGAATTCACCCTTACTCATACCTTTTTCTTTCATATCAATGAACTGGAATTTGATTCCACGTTCTTTGAAAAACCGCTCTGCTTTCTTGGTGTTATTGCATTTCTTAGTTCCAAAAATCTGTATGTTCATTTCATTTTCCTCGCATCTTTATATTGTCAATATTTGTTTATTATTACACTTCCTTATAATACAAACAAATATTCTGATATGTCCCATCTTTCATACGGAATCCATTCGGTACAGTTCCAATCTGCACAAATCCTAATCTCTCGTACAAGTGACGTGCGTGAACATTATTTTCTACCACTGCATTGAACTGCAGGATTTTGAAATCATGCAGCTTTGCCTGTACAAGGCAGTCACTCACGAGTTTCTCACCGATATGCTTTCCACGGCAAGTTGAATCCACTGCATAACTTGCATTTGCAAGGTGGCCACAGCGACCGATGTTATTCGGATGCAAAATGTAAAGTCCTACAATTTCCCCATCGTTATCTGCAACACCACAATAAGTCTGTGATGCAAAGAATTCTGCCCCTGTCTTATCATCCAGGAACTCTTCCTGTGGAAATGCTTCACCATCTTCTACTACTTCATTCCAGATACGAACCATCTCGGAAATATCTTTTTCTGTGTACTTTCTAATTATCATAATATCATTCTCCTCTTCTAGTCTAACTTTATTGTACTGTTGAATTTTTACTTTTCCGATATTCTGTTGGAGTCATTTTATAACTCTTTTTAAATGCTCTACAAAAATAATCTACATTATGAAACCCTGTTTCGTAAGAAATCGTATTGATTTTTTTCTCTGTATTTTTAATCAACAATGCTGCCTTCTTCAGCCGGTAACCAATCAAATAATTAATCGGAGTGATATGTAAAAATCTATTAAAAAGATTCAACACCGTACTTTTACTAATATTAGCATAACAGGCAATTTCTTCCAAAGAAATGTCTTTTGCATAATTCTGGTGCAAAAACTGCATCATAAGCTGCAAGCGTGCCTGTGCTGAGCCGGAATCGTCCGTTTGCTCTTCCATACATGTTTTGTCAATATTTTCATAAATAATCAGCCATAATTTCTGCATAAGAACTGATGTAAGCAGCTCACCATCAACTTCTCTATCCTGTGCGGAAAATATTTGCTTCATAATTTCTAATGCCTCTCCTTGCCATAAATTCTCCCCATTTAAGATCAAGTATGACAACGATGATGAAACAATCGGTTGAATATATTTTTGATAGATCAAACTATTTTCCGGCGCAAGAAAGGACGGCATACAAAGGAAATTAGGGATGACAGTTTCATCACTGGAATAAAATTTGTGCAAAATCTTTGAATTTATAAAAATACCATTCCCTTCCGATAGTGTAAACATCGATTCACCAACACATACTGTCATGCTTCCGGATTCAACATATACAAATTCCCATTCTGTATGCCAATGCCAGTCAATACAATGAAAATCAAATTGAGATAACTTTTCAAAATAGCATTTAAACGGATAACTGTCCGTCCCATGTTTTGCTGATTCCATTAAATTCTCATCTGTTACAATTTTATTTTGTGCCATATCTTTCCTCACAACAACCTTTTTATTGGATTTACGATATAATACAATATTTATGCAATATAAGTCAATGTTTTTTCTTGTTATCTAATATATAATACGGTATAAAAAGAACAAAGGAGTTTTCTGTTATGCCAGATTATCAAAAAACAAAAGTGGCATGTTATCTGGGATTCGTCACTCAGGCGATATCCGCAAATTTCGCACCACTGTTATTTTTAAAGTTTCACAATGATTATGATATTTCATTGGGTAATATTGCTTTAATATCTACATTCTTTTTCTTCACACAACTTTTAGTTGACTTGTTTTGTGCGAAGTTTGTAGATCGAATCGGTTATCGTGTATGTATCGTAACTTCTGAAATATGCGCTGCTGCCGGATTAGTTGGACTAGCATTTCTTCCTGATCTGTTACCGAATCCTTTTATCGGCATTATTATGAGTGTAATCGTCTATGCTGTAGGAAGTGGATTGATCGAAGTTCTCTGCAGTCCTATCATCGAAGCATGCCCGTTTAAAAATAAAGAAGCAACCATGAGCCTGCTTCATTCCTTTTACTGTTGGGGTGCGGCAGCCACCATACTGATTTCGAGCTTATTTTTCTTCCTATTTGGGATGAATAGTTGGAAATGGCTGGCAGTCATGTGGGCACTTATTCCGGCGATTAATATATATAATTTCGCAACCTGTCCGATAGAACATTTGGTAAATGACGGAAATGGAATGGGTATCAGACAGTTATTCCGAACGCCTGTTGTCTGGCTGGCAATTTGCCTGATGATTTGTTCAGGAGCATCTGAATTGGCTATGGCACAATGGGCATCAGCCTATGCCGAAGCTGCACTGGGACTTTCTAAAACTTTTGGGGATTTGATTGGACCTTGTATGTTTGCAATTACAATGGGAATAAGTCGCTTGATTTTTGGAAAATATGGTGAAAAAATGGATTTGATGAAGTTTATGACAGGTTCTGGAATTCTCTGTGTGATCTGTTATCTTTTAACCACCTTATCATCGAATCCGGTAATCGGGTTAACCGGTTGTATTGTATGTGGTTTTTCGGTTGGAATCATGTGGCCTGGAACAATCAGTATTACATCTAAAAAAATGCCGGCCGGTGGAACCGCAATGTTTGCATTGCTCGCCATGGCCGGCGATTTGGGAGGCAGCATTGGACCTGGTATTGTAGGTTATGTTACCCAGAATTCTGATAATAATATCCGTGTTGGAATGGGAATTGGTCTTATCTTTCCACTTGTTCTCTTAGTCATGTTATTTATTCTTTGCAAGGGGAAGAAGACGCAGGAATCGCTTCATACAGTTTAATTTTAGTTGAAGTTGAATTTCTTATCCTAATTCAATCGATTCTTTCTCTACATAATTTATACTCTCTAGATGGAACGCATCACCTTGCACTCGTATGGTCTCAACGTTCCATCTACTTTCCATCAGAGTAATTCCCAAGCAACAATTCATATGAATCCCACTCTCTCTGCCATACAACTTTATTTTCTTCCTCACATAAATTGCACAGCACAACAAGTTTTGTTCCTTCTAATTCTCTTACATAGCCGATCACACCTTCACTTTCTTCATCAAAAAACTGAATGGTCCCATTTGCAATAACCGGCAGTTTTTTTCTTAACTGAATCAATTTTTATAGAAATTCAGGATAGTATCTAGCCTCTTTCTGTATTTTCTTTCACGCTTCGCGCTCTTCATCAGACTTGAAGTTATCTTACTTCGCTTTGAACTCTATCCACTCGTTATCTATAAGGACAACTACCCTGTCATCCTCAACAACTGCATAAGGTGTTCCTAAATCTCTGTTGAAATTGGCTTCGCCATCTTTTTGAGGTATGCCGTTTTCTGCATAAGAAGTAGTATATTGAATAACACTCTCGTCCACTTCAACAGGAACAGCATGATCAGTGGAATAGTAGTTAGTACCATTTACCATTATAGTTGCAGGGTAGTCACCACTATCTGATTTTCCACACCTTGCCAAAGTAAGAATACAAACTAATGTCAAAACTGATGCAATTAACTTTTTCATACAATCACCTCGCTATTCGCTTCTACTATTTCCGTAATAATATTGCCAATAAAACAATTAGAACTAATATAATTATCAAAAAAATAAACCTTATTTGACCGTGAAATCCTAATCCGATCCACTGCAATACTATTATTAACACAAAAACTAATAACGCCCAGTAATTTCTTTTCATGCAAATCCCTCCCTTAATGTCGTAACGGCTTGCCTTGGAAATCAAAAACGCATCTTGGGATCTCTTAATTCCTCGTTCTCTATACCGTCCAATGCAATTTCAACAATATGATCAGAGCCAACTCCATTCTCCAGTAAATATTGTAAACAGCAAAAAGGATTTTCCGCATCTGCACTTTTTTTAGTAATGATATTCTGTCATAAAACAAAATACGTTTCAATATTCATTCCTTGTTTATGCGTATGTGCGTATTTTTATGTAATGCACTAATAAAAATATGAAGCAGGCTGCACTTTCTCCTCTATATCAAGTGCATCTGCAAGCATCCTTGACTGAATATCAACTGTTTTCTTAAGCGCCTGAAGACGCTTTTCATTGATTGCATAGCCTTGCAAAATAAACTGTTTAAGGACATTATTTGCCCATTTTCTGAAAACTATACCTCTTTTAGAATCAACTCGATATCCGACAGACAAAATCATATCCAAATTATAAATTTTGGGTTTTCGTCCCCCTGTACTTCTGTCGGAAAAACCGACAGAAGTCTCATCCAATCATTTTCTTCATTCTATCACAGCATCTTATTATTCCGCCATCAATTTTTCAAACCAGGTACCCTTGACAATAATAAACTGGTCTGCGCCTTTCCATTCTTGCAGCATTTCATCCATCCCGAGCAAACTCGGACTTTGGCCCGTCACAATAATCGAGTAGGAGGGAGCATATCAAAGCGACAGCCCCATAGGTATCTTTTCAGTTTTATCATTTATTTTCGATTTCACATCATATCCGCAATTAATGATAGTTCATTTGTTGAGGAATACTCCAAACCATTCTTTGTAGTTCGTCCATATTCACTAAATAAATACAAGTTCTTTTTTGCCCTAGAACAAAGAACATAAAGAAGTTTACGCTCTACAGTGTCTATCACCGAAAAGTGTCCTATATTTAACGCTCACCTATATTTTTAGATATTTTTGTTGCAAACCGAATAAGTTTCACCACATTTCATCAAGATTTAAGGGTAAAGAAAAACCCCAGAACCGAAGTTCTGAGGTTTGTAATCTCTTTGAATTGTATTTCTCTTGCGAGATAATTATCTCTTTGAGAACTGTGGTGCTCTACGAGCTGCTTTGAGACCTGGTTTCTTACGCTCTTTCATACGTGGGTCACGAGTCAGGTAACCTGCTGACTTGAGAACCGGTCTGTAATCTGCGTCTGCCTCAAGGAGTGCTCTAGCGATTCCGTGACGGATAGCTCCAGCCTGTCCTGTGTATCCACCACCACATACATTAACGATTACGTCGAACTTGTCAGCTGTCTCTGTAGCCACGAGCGGCTGGCGAACAACAACTTTCAGAGTTTCAAGTCCAAGATACTCGTCGATATCTCTTTTATTGATTGTGATCTTTCCTGTTCCAGGTACAAGATATACTCTTGCGATAGATTTTTTTCTTCTTCCTGTTCCGTAATATTTTGCGTTAGCCACTGTTATTTCCTCCTTCTACCTAAAATGTAAGAACTTCCGGCTTCTGAGCCTGATTTGCATGCTCTGGTCCAGCGTATACATGAAGCTTCTTGATCATGTCTCTTCCCATAGGTCCTTTCGGAAGCATTCCCTTAACAGCAAGCTCGATCACCTTCTCTGGCTTCTTAGCAAGAAGCTCAGCAAGTGTAGTCTCTTTCATTCCTCCAACATAGTCAGAGTGATTGTAGTAGATCTTCTGCTGTAATTTCTTTCCTGTTACTTTAACTTTCTCTGCATTAACAACGATTACATAATCTCCTGTATCGATGTGCGGAGTATATTCCGGTTTGTTCTTTCCTCTGAGTACCTTTGCGATCTCAGATGCAAGACGTCCAAGTGTAGCGCCTTCAGCGTCAACCACATACCATTTTCTTTCAATCTTATCAGGGTTAGCCATATAAGTTTTCATGGGTGTTCCTCCTATAAATAATCATTATATACTATTGCTTATTTATTTGAAATCAGCATACTCCGGGGCTTTGGTGCATACTGTTTCTCCTTATGTCATACCTTGCTATTATATGTTGATTTATGTTCTGTGTCAAGTGTTTTTTGACGAAATTGCAATATTTTTTTACACAGAAATGCCTGTCCTCGACTATCTCCAGAACAGCCATCACTCATTTATTCAAAATGTACTGTTACCACCATGATCTCACTGTCCGTGCCCACACGGATATTCGGTCCATAGACACCTACTCCTGAAGTAACAATGCTGTACATATCACCTATCTTTTTAACTCCCCAGTAGTTTTTCCACGCAAAGGGCTGAACAATCGTCAGTGGAAAGAATTGTCCTGCATGAGTGTGCCCTGAGAATAAGACATCCACACTTGCTTTATCATACTCTCTCAATTCATCCGGCTCATGATTCATTACAAACAGTGGCTTTGTCTGATCTAACTCTGCTGTCAGTTCTTCGATGGACTTTCGTTTTGAAGTGCCTCGCCCATTCTTTTCTCCGTCCAACCTTCCAACAAGATAAAACTTCTGATCAATCAGTTCTGATTCATCCTCCAGCACTGTGATTCCGGCTTTTTCCATGAATTCATCCATTCTCGGATCGCGGAGTGCTTTCTTAGACGCGCCGATTGAGAATCCCGCAACCAATGTCTCTTTCACATCATGATTCCCATACACTGCATATGTTCCGTACTTACTTTGAATCTGATGCAATGTCTCTGACAAATATTTTGGATCATCTAATGCCTCGTATTCATTATCAAAAATATCTCCCGCCAGGACAACCAGATCCGGATCCTGCTTGTTGATCCTATCAACCATTTTCTCCATGTCTTTACTGCCAACACTATATCCCAAATGAAGATCTGCAATCAGCACGACTTTCATTTCCTTCAAATCATCTGCCTGTTTACTGATCGAGATATCATGAAATGATGTCTTAATCTTCTTCGCATGCACTGCTCCGTATAGTGTAAACAGGAAACTTCCTCCAAGGACAAAAACTGCCAGTAGGATCACACCTGTTTTTGTTCGGATCAATGGTTCGCCCATCCAGGACCATTTGAAAGCAAGGAGAGAACGCAATAACCAGATCAAATCACAGACCAGGATAAAGAAAATAACATAAATCAGAAATCCGATCCAATAGTTTCCAAATTGAAGAATTTTAAGCTGTATTTCACTCTGCGGAAGAAATTTCCCAAGGAATATGGAAGATGCAAGTAAAAGAAGTAAGAAGGCAATTCCTATGCTCACTATTTTCCAATGTGGAATCCCCATCCACTTTCTCCAGCGAAACCATCCCGTAAAAACATAGGAACACAGTACAATATAAACAAATAACATAAACCATTTAAACATTCCGTTGCCTTGCGTCCTTCCGCTTATTTTCTTACTAAATCTACTTCTGCTTTCATTCATTTCTCTACAAAATGTTCTATCTCAGCACGGAATTTCTCTTTCTCCTCATCGTCGCTCAGACTTTCAATCAGTTCTGCTACAATTTCCGGGATCTCCGGTCTGAATTTCATATACCAGTCAAGCGTCTCGCGGATGTATTTCTTGCGAAACTTCTCATTTGCACAGAATGCGCTCTGCAGATTATGAAGACGATCTGCCCCTTTCACTGCATATGCCATAGAATTTGTCTTAATCTCTGCAATATATTTCTCCATACAATATTCTTTTTCCTTCGTCACCAGCTTCACTGCTTTTAAGACATCTTCTCCCCCAATTTCTGCAATCTCCTGTTCTGAAGCATCTGTATCCTCTAAAAGATCATGAAATACTGCCGCAACCCGATATTCAACCTGCTTACCATCCTGTCGAAGAATCTCTGCAACTGCAATCGGATGTACAATAAAAGGAGCTCCACCTATCCGAAACTGTCCTTCATGCTTCTTCTTCGCATACTCCAGTGCTTTCTGGTATATCTCTTCTCCCATGATATCCTCCTTTGAATCTTCCATATTTCTGTATCATCCGTCCAGTATCTTCCTGTTATTTCGATAATTTTAGTATACGTTGTATTTCTCGTAAATGCAATTCTATCTCTTTAAACTTTTTCACCAAAACGCTCAACTTATGTTATAATTAGAAATAGGTTTTAAGAGTTTTTTATATCTCTGACTCTTTATCGAAATCCGATAAAAATCCGAATCAAGAAAGTGGGTAACAACTATGTGGGCTTACAATGAAACTTTTTATCAAATCTACCCGATCGGATTCTGCGGTGCTCCGGTACATAATGACGGAGTAACAGAACACCGGATTCTTAAAATTGGTGAATGGGCAGAATATCTTGGTGATCTTGGAATCGGTTCAATCATCTTGAATCCGATTTTCGAATCAGACAACCATGGGTATGACACAAGAGATTTCCGCAAGATCGACTGTCGTCTTGGAACGAACGAAGACTTTAAAGAAGTCTGTGAAAAGCTGCATGATAACAATGTAAAGATCATGCTGGACGGGGTATTCAATCATGTTGGACGTGGCTTCTGGGCATTCAAGGATGTGCAGGAGAAGAAATGGGACTCTCCGTATAAAGACTGGTTCCATATCAGCTTCGACGGAAACAGTGCGTATAACGATGGTTTCTGGTATGAAGGATGGGAAGGTCATTTTGAACTTGTTAAATTAAATCTGCAGAATCCTGCAGTTGTCGACTATCTGCTTGACTGTGTCAAGATGTGGATTGAAGAGTTCGGCATAGACGGACTGCGTCTGGATGTAGCTTATTGCCTGGATCATAATTTCATGCGCCGTCTGCGCAGCTTCTGTGAGGAACTGAAACCGGGATTTGCACTGATTGGTGAGGTTCTCTTTGGCGACTACAATCTAATTGTAAACGACGAGATGCTTCACAGCTGTACAAACTACGAGTGCTATAAAGGAATTTTTTCAAGCTTCAACTGTATGAACATGTTCGAGATTGCACATTCCCTGAACCGTCAGTTCGGACCAGAGCAGTGGTGTATTTATCGTGGAAAGCATTTGATGACATTCGTAGATAATCATGATGTCACACGTATCGCAAGTATCCTGACGAACAAGAATCATCTTCCGCTTGCTTACGGTCTTCTCTTTGGTATGCCGGGTATTCCGTGTATCTATTATGGAAGTGAATGGGGCGAGGAAGGTGTAAAAGCACCGGATAATGACTATGCACTTCGTCCATGCTTTGAAGAGCCGAAGCCGAATGAACTGACTGATTTCATCAAAGAATTGATTGAAGTTCGCAGAAACAGTGATTCTCTTTGCAATGGTTCTTACCGAAATGTTGTCATTACAAATCATCAGCTGATCTTTGAACGCCGCACTGATAATGAACGTGTTCTCGTTGCGATCAACGCCGGTGATTCTGAGTTTACTGCCGGAAATGGAGAATTGCAGGGTAATTTCACAGAACTGCTTGCAAATGCTGATGAAATAGAAAATATAACTCTGAACGGACAGCTGACAATGCCGGCTTACAGTGTACAGTTCCTGAAAGCTGTATAAGATTTTACTGATTAAGTCATTAGAAAAAGGATGAGTGGTAATGTATCTCACATTTACCATTCATCCTTTTCTTTTTATAACTTCTTCACAAAAAGTGTACGCATCGCATTGAGTATTGCAAGTACCATAACTCCCACATCCGCAAAGATTGCGAGCCACATATTTGCAATTCCAAGTGCTCCGAGAATCAGGCACACGCCCTTTACTGCGAGAGCAAATACAATATTCTGATATACGATTCCGAGACATTTCTTAGAAATTCGGATTGCCTTAACAATCTTCAACGGATCATCATCCATCAGGACAACATCTGCTGCCTCAATTGCCGCATCGGATCCCATCGCTCCCATCGCAATACCGATATCCGCTCTTCCAAGAACCGGTGCATCGTTGATACCGTCTCCGACAAATGCCAGATTTGCCTTCGCCGGCTTCTCAGCCAGAAGTCTTTCTACCTGCTCCACCTTATCTCCAGGAAGCAGTTCGCTGTGAACCTCATCAATACCAAGATCTGCTGCCACCTGGTCTGCCACCTGTTTCGCATCTCCCGTCAACATGATTGTCTTCTGAATTCCTGCCTGTTTCAGTTTCGCGATTGCTTCTTTAGAAGTCGGTTTCTCAACATCTGAAATCACAATGTGTCCTGCATATTCACCATCAATTGCCAGGTGAATAATCGTTCCTACCTTATGGCATGTCTTATATGGAATACCAAGACGATCCATCAGCTTTGCATTTCCTGCTGCAACGCTTCTTCCGTCTACTTTCGCTGTAATTCCGTTTCCACTGATTTCTTCTATCTCACTGACACGGGAACGATCCAGGTCTTTACCGTAAGCCTTCTGAATACTCTTGCTGATTGGATGAGATGACGCACTCTCTGCAAGTGCCGCATACTCTAAGAGCTGCTTTTCTTCCATCTGATTATGATGTACTCCGACCACTTCAAAAATTCCCTGAGTCAAAGTTCCTGTCTTATCAAAAACAACATATTTTGTCTTGGACAGTGCCTCGAGATAATTGGATCCTTTCACCAGAATTCCTTCATGACTTGCCCCGCCGATTCCTGCGAAAAAGCTAAGTGGGATGCTGATAACCAGCGCGCACGGACAGCTGATTACAAGAAATGTCAGTGCTCTGTAGATCCAGTCATTCCACTGCGGTGCAGCTCCCATTGCAAACATTCTCACAAGTGGTGGAAGCACTGCAAGTGCAAGTGCGCCATAGCATACCGCCGGTGTATAATATTTTGCAAATTTAGAAATAAAGTTCTCTGATCTTGATTTTCTGGATGTAGATTCTTCTACCAGTTCCAGTACCTTGGATACCGTTGATTCTCCGAACTCTTTTGTTGTACGGATCTTCAACACACCCGTCAGATTGATACAGCCACTGATGATCTCATCTCCGGCTTTCGCTTCTCTCGGAACGCTTTCACCGGTCAACGCACTTGTATTCAGTGTAGAGGTTCCCTCTACAACCACACCGTCGATTGGCACTTTTTCTCCCGGCTGAACAATAATCACTGTTCCGATCTCAACTTCATCCGGATCCACCTGTTCAAGACTTCCATCCTGCTCTATGTTTGCATAATCCGGACGGATATCCATCAATTCACTGATATTTCTGCGGCTCTTTCCAACTGCATAGCTCTGAAAAAGTTCACCGATCTGATAAAACAGCATAACAGCAACCGCTTCATTAAAGTCTCCGGACTTCTCATAAAATGCAATCGCAATCGCACCGACCGTAGCAACTGCCATCAGGAAATTCTCATCAAATACCTGACGGTTTAAGATTCCCTTCCATGCTTTCTTTAAAATATCGTAACCAACGATCAGATATGGAATCAAAAACAATACAAATCTGATAATTCCTGTTACCGGAAGGAAATTCAATAGAATCAGGAGCACCGCCGCAGCGATGATCCTGGTCAGCATCTTCTTCTGCTTCTTCGTCATTCTTCTCACCCTCTTACAGGTAGATCTCGCAATCATCCTCTACCTTCTTACAATTCTTCAGAACGTCTTTCATAACGCTCTTTGCATCCTGTCCCTCTTCAAACTCAACGATCATCTTCTGTGTCATAAAGTTCACTGTTGCATTCTGAACACCTGCTGTGTTCTTTGCTGCATCCTCCATCTTGTTCGCACAATTTGCACAATCCACTTCAATCTTATAAGTCTTCTTCATCTTTCTTCTCCTTTAATCTTCTTTGATTTTTGATCTTTGACTCTCATCAAATTTCTTACATCTTCTCTTATTTTTCATTAAACAATTAAGCAGTTGTTTAATCTTTATATTTACATTATAGCTCTCCAAATGAAAAAGTCAATACATTTGGCCATTTTTGTGTTACAATACGTTTATGATTAAAGAGATACTGAAGGTATTCTTGAATTGTAACTGTTCAGAGCCAAGCAAAATTTCATAAAACAGGTGTAAAATGCTTGCATTTTTAAGACTGTTTTTGAAATTTTATTTGGCGGATACGCCACACCGACGAAATGCGTAGCATTTTGGAGGTTGGCTCTGAACAGTTACTAGAAAATGGAATAAAAACGACAGGTTCTTCAATAGTTCAAATGAAGATCCTGTCGTTTTTAGGTTACATAAGAAAAATCTATAAAGCTTTTTTAAAGATAATTCCTCGATATTTGTTAAGTGCTCCGTAAAGAATCAGACCAAGCACACCGGCGGAAATCACTTCTCCGACACCAACTGTCAGCATCATGAAAGGAATCGGAAGTGGAACCATATAAGCGTATTTTAATACAAATGGAACCACGATGATGTTGGCAACAACCGGAGGAACAGGGGCAAGGAATTTGCTCTTGTTTCTTAAAGACCATGTAAAGATGGCACCGATCAGTGTTGCAAGGCTGCCGAAGATAATGTCAGGCAGGATCGCACCTCCAAGTGTGTTTCCGATGAGGCATCCTACAAACAATCCAGGGATTGCAGCCGGAGTAAATACCGGGAGGATCGTCAGTGCTTCCGCAAAACGGATCTGCACCTCTCCAAAAGCCAGTGATGCACCGACAACAGTCAGTACGACATAGATGGCAGCGATCATGGCTGCCTGTGCCAGGTAAAGCACTTTGTTACTTGAGTTTTTCATTATTCAGTTCTCCTTTAGTTTTGTTTTACGAGTGGAAGGTCACGAACACTCGATTCATTTTCGCGCAGCAATGAGTCAGGCGGCCATGATTGCATGGACATTTGACGAATGCCGCGGAAGGCATATACAGTAAGTATATGACCTTACGCCGGAAATCGGCGAAACCCTTGTAAGACCTTGTTTTTTCGGGTTTGGTAACGGGTGATAGTATAGCATGAAAAGCCGGGAAAAGCAACCTTAATGAAAAATTAAACTTAATTAAGAATTATAAAGCTACTGTAACCAAGCCGGATATGATAGACTATGAGTTGTGTAAAATATAATTCATGGAGGAAAAAATGAGTAGAATATACAACGCCCTGATCGAACTTGTTGCAGCAACAGTTTTTATAATTCCGGTTTGGTGCGTATATGAGAAGATTTTCTTTCAGAGCTGGAAACGAACGCTGATTTATATGATCTTTGGATTTTATCTAGTGGTAGTATTAGCATTAGTGGGATTTCCGAATATCACGATGTTGCAAATGGAGTTTACAGTGAATCTGATTCCATTTATTTATATGTTGTCAGATTTTGTTAATGCGTGTTTGAACGTACTCTTGTTCGTTCCGTTTGGTTTCTTTTTACCAATGTTATGGAAAGAATTCAGAAGTATAAAACGTGTTGCCCTGGCAGGAATCGTTGCAACGTTTTTTATTGAAATTTCTCAACTTTTTACTGGCAGAGCAACTGATATAGATGATATCATTACAAATAACATCGGTACTTTGATCGGCTACTTTACTGTGCGTTTTGTAACCGAAAACTTTACAAAGCGAACTTTATCAGATTCAAAAATAAATGATTTTTATTTGATTTGTAGTTCAGTAGGTGTTATTATGTTTTTCTTACAGCCATTTGTCTCAACATGGTTATGGGGAATACTTTTACGATAAATCCGGATATCAGTTTCAATAAGGAGGAACTTATAAGTGGCTAAACATATTGATTAATGTGGTTAAATGTACCTACGGAGGTATTATTATGAACACATCAAATATCACAAATTATAAACCAAAAGATTTTGCTGAATTACTTGGAGTG
>ERZ827181.2030-NODE-2030-length-19135-cov-3.390147_pt1 | contig 19135 bp, 17 predicted proteins | sample MGYA00519778_ERZ827181 | MGnify/ENA primary metagenome ERZ827181 (study PRJEB31778, sample SAMEA3449273) | human gut metagenome | biome: human gut; feature: human-associated habitat; material: faeces | place: United Kingdom | collected 2010/2012 ...
TCGGAGGAAAACTTCGTTTTCCCCTTCGTCGTTGCGCTCGCCTTTCACTACCTTTCCATAAGGTAGCAGGCGGCTCGGCAAGGCCTTCGGAGGAAAACTTCGTTTTCCCCTTCGTCGTTGCGCTCGCCTTTCACTACCTTTCCATAAGGTAGCAGGCGGCTCGGCAAGGCCTTCGGAGGAAAACTTCGTTTTCCCCTTCGTCGTTGCGCTCGCCTTTCACTACCTTTGTCCCTTTCACAAAATGGCTCGGCCGCAGTAGGAATGATGAAAAGATTGTTGTTGTTTTCGATCCTGTGTCTGTCTTCTTCCGCTCTCTTGGGACAAGAACAAGGGAAGGAAAAAGGGAAGTGGACGGAAAAGATCGATGTATCCCGTTTCCCCCACCGCGACAGCGTACGTCGCGAACTGGAAACTATCCCGGCTTTCGGGATATACAAGGACAATTATTTCGTGACCGGTACCAATTTCCGGGGAGGTGGCATCAACAAGAACAACAGCGATGCCAAATTTCAGGTGAGCATCATGCATCGGCTCATCAAGGGCATCCTCCCGCACGAGATGTACGTGTTTCTCACCTATTCCCAACGTTCGTTCTGGGATATTTACAAAAAGTCCGCCCCCTTTGCCGAGACGGTGTACAACCCTTCGTTGGGCGTGGGCAACAACATTGTCCTCAACGATCACGTGGTGGGCGTGCTGCTCTTTCAAGTGGAACACGAATCCAACGGCCGGGACAGTATCTGGAACCGAAGCGTGAACAAAGTCAGCTTCACCGCTTTGTATTCGGTCAACCGCAATCTCAACCTGCAGTTCAAGGTTTGGGTGCCCTTCTGGACGGCCAAGGAAAACAAGGACATCAACCGCTATGCCGGTTATTGGCACGTAGCCGCCAATTATCAGACCCCGAACCGGCGTTTTTCCTTTTCCGGAGTGTACACCAAACGGGGCGGGTGGGATCTCAACGCCAATTTTATGCTCGAAGCTGCCTTTCGCCTGACCAAAAGGAGCAACCAGTATCTCTGCATCCAGTACTACAACGGTTACGGGGAAAGTCTGTTGGACTACAAGGCCTTCAGCGGTTACGTCCGTGTGGGGATCGTCATCAAGCCCCAGCACGGCTTCAGCATTTATTGATCGGGAGACTCCGATCCGCTACTTGGACGCAGAATCTCGGAGTGTTCCAGAGGCATTTTGTCCCCCTTTTTCCTTTATGGGCAAATACCACGTCTCCGGGGAGTTTTTGCCTCGGATGTCTTGAATAGTCTTTCTTTGGAAATACTGCGGGGAAGCATTTGTTTTTCCCCGCAGGGCAGGGATTATTCGGACAAATACGAAAAATATCCGCGAAGTACCTCGTCGTTGTCTTCCTCTCGGGTGAACACCTCCAGCATCCGGGGGCGTGAGGAAGGTTCCCAGAAATCGCGCAAGGCTTCCCGGAGGCTTTCCGTATCGTCGGCTGCGCGATATTCCCAGTTGTGGAGGCGGGCTAGCGGTTCGACGCTTTTTCGGTGGGCGGCTTGCAGGTACCGGGAGCAGATGGGGCTGGTGCGTGCACCGTTGAGGATGCGGAAGATACCGCCCCCGCCGTTGTTGATCACCACGATGCGCATCTCGGCCGGGATGTGGTCGTTCCACAGCGCATTGTTGTCGTAGAGAAAAGCCAGATCGCCGCTGACCAGGGTTACCGGTCGGGGCGAGAGCGCTACGGCAGCCCCTACGGCCGTGGAAGTCGATCCGTCGATGCCGCTGGTACCCCGGTTGCAGCTTACGGTAACACTTTGCGGCAGGGGAAACAGTTGGTTGTAACGGATGGCGGCACTGTTGGCTACTTCCAGATGGGTATGGGGAGGAAGGGCATGGGAGAGCAGTTCCCATACTTTGAAATCGCTGTACGGCGCTCTCTGGCAGTACTCCCGGTGAGCGAGTTCCTGCTTTTGGTCAAGTTGTTTCCATGCGCGGAGGTATCCTTCGTCGGTGCTTTCCGCTCCGCACAGCAGCGGGAAAAACGCCTCGCCGCTCATCGGTATGCGGTGGGTGAGGGACATGTAGGTGTCCGGCCAAGTGTAGGGGCTCACGTGCAGGTGGTAGCGTGGGGAGGCGGCCTTGAGGAACGTCTTGATCTTTTTGGAGACGACCATTCCTGCGCAGGTGATCAGCAGGTCGGGATACAGGGCAGAGGCGGTGTCGGGGGAAAGGGGAAGGACGATCCGGTCGATGTGTTCGAAGAAGTCCTCGCCGTGCAGGTTGGAGGTAGTTTCGCACAGGACGACCGTATCGCTTTCGCGGGCGAGCTGGCGGAGGTGTTTTTCCAGCGTTTCACTTCGGCGGGAGGCTCCGACCAGGATCATTTTCCGGCGGCTTTCCTGCCACAGGTGCAGGATGTTCTCCCGGCTCTCGGGCGAGAGGGTCGTTGCGGTGGCGGGCTCCCGGGTCAGGATCGGAGCGGGTTCTCCCTCGGGCAGGTCGATGGTTTGGTACAGGGGCTCACTCAGAGGAACATTGATATGTACCGGAGCGCTTTCCCGCCGGGCAGCCTGGATGGCGGCACTGATCTCCCGGCGGTTGTACCAGGCGGTTTGCGGGTCGTCTCCTTCATGCAGGGTGGTGTTGTACACGGTGTGCGAGGCCAGTACGCGGTCCTGACGGATGGTTTGTCCGATGGCCTGGTCGATCCAGTCGGCAGGTCGGTCGGCAGATACGACGATCAGGGGAATGCGGGAGTAGTACGCTTCGGCCACGGCGGGGTAGTAGTTCAATACGGCCGAACCGGAAGTACAGACCGCTACGGCCGGTAGGTATTCCTCCTTGGAGAGGCCGAGGGCGAAAAAGGCAGCACTGCGTTCGTCCACCACCGAGAAGCATTGCAAGGGCGAGGCTGCGAATTCCTCTGCAAGGGGAGCGTTGCGCGAACCGGGGGAAAGGACGGCATGGCGCAGGCCGGCTGCCTGAAACAGTTGTACGAGCAGGCGTACCTGTGGGTGTGTGGTATGAGGAATGGATGGGTTCATCACGGTTTGGCTTGGTATGGTAACGAGGTGTTAAAGTTCCGGGGCAAAATTACGGCATAGCTCTTAATTTTTTATTAATTTCGCTTCCCGTGCCGAAAAAGACGGACAGAAGCGGTGGCGCGAAAAGTTTTATTGACTACTTTTGTCCCTAAAATAAAAGTGTTCAATTTTAATGAAAAGCCTACTCGCTCTCGGTGTTTGCATGGGGGTATCCCTGCAGGTTTTCGCTCAGGAAACCCCGTCGGCCGATACTCTTGCGACTCCTTCGACGACGCCCGAAAAGATCGCTCTGTTCAAAAACGAAGAAGTGCCTTCCGACTTTTCGGAACTGGGACGAACGGAAATCATCACCCGCCAGCAAATCGAATCCAGTGCTACCCAGACCCTTGCCGGAGTGCTGTCCCAAGCCCTGAACACCTCAGTGCAGAGCAGCGGTCCGATGCAGTCTTTCGGTCAGGTGTACATGCGCGGAGGTAGCGCGGAGGGTGTACTGATCCTCTTGGACGGGCAGCGGATGAACAGCGTGTTGCGCGAAACCTACACCTTGGACAATATCCCGGTGACCCTCGACATGATCGACCACATCGAGATCCGTACAGGTGCCAATGCGCGACAGTTCGGCGAATATGCTACCAACGGGGTGATCAACATCGTTACCCGCCGGGATGTCGAAAACAACGGGATCAGTGTAGGAGGCTTTGGGGGTACCCAGTCCAACTACGGAGGACACCTGATCGGAACGTACAATTATAAACGACTGGATGTGGTAGCCAGCGCGGCTGGAGAGACTTCCTCATGGGAAGACCAGGAGCGCACCGACGTGAAGACGCACCTGCATACGCAGTTCAAGGCAACCAAGTGGATGAATATATTCCTGGACGGGTCGTTCGTGTACAACCATTACAACATGCCGTTCATGTTCCAGCGTTCGACCGGGGCGGAAAACATGGATACGTATTACTTCCGGGGAAATTTCGGGTTCGATATGCCGGTAGGTCCCCGTTTCGACCTGTTCGTGAAGTACGCCTACTCCAATTTCAAAGACCAATACGATCCGTACGGTTACCGCAATACGTCGCTGGATGATCCTTTTGCACATTATTACCTCGATAAAGTCGTGTACGACCGGGTGCGTAACTCTTCGTTCGATTTCGGAGGTAAATATCGGGCCAAGCGGATCGACGTATTCTTCGGCTTCAATTTCAACTCGGCTCGATTCATGTCCAACGACATTTTGGGCGACTTGCTCAACGGGTGGACGCAGGTACCGGGGAAACCTTACAATTTCTACAAGTACGGCAACGGGATGGATTCCTGGCGCTTGTATCTGGACTTGAGCCTGAAGATGCGCAAGTGGTACGCCAGTGCAGGACTTTCGATCAACAATTCGACAGCTTATGAAAATGTAGCCTTTATGTATGGCGTAGAATTGGGTTACAATGTCATAGAAAACAAACTGAAGGTCTTTGCCAGCTTCGACCGGGCATTCCGCAACGAGACCTTTTTCGAACTTTATTCGCACAGCGACCTGTTCTGGGGAAACGACGATCCGGAGAACGAGTTCAACAACCAGTTCAATCTCGGGGTGAAATACCAGGACGATTACAGCAATCTGGTGCTTACCGGTTACTTGTCGAGTGTCAAGAATGGGATTATTTCTCAACTTCAGACAAGCGAAGGGTATTTCCAGTACGCCAACTACAGTTCGGAAAAGATTACGGTGATGGGCGTCGAGGGACGCTACCGGATCGACCTGAATCGTCTCACGGGTGGGACGATTCCGGTAACCAACCTCTCCGTGGCCTTTGCCTACAACCACAGCAATCTGAATGACAAATATTCCAGACTGACCTACAACTACGTCAAGTACAACGGTCAGGCCAACGCTTCGGTACGCATCCTGCGCAATCTTTCGCTCGACGTGGATTTCTCCCTGCAACAGCGCTCCGGAGACCTCGTAGAGACCATCGGTGCCGATACGACTACTTACAAATGGGCCTCCTTGCTTTCGGCTCGTCTGTTGTGGAAGCCGCAGAACGAACGCTACCAGGTATATGTACAGGGGCAGAATCTGCTGAACCAGAAGTTCTACACCACTTCTTACGTTCAGGCTCCGCAGATGTCCATCCTGGCTGGGGTGAAATACAACCTTTACGTGGGGCGCAGCCGGAAGAACTATCACTATCAGAAATAAAAACCGTTGGGGAGGTTTCGACACACTCCCCTTGCGGGCAAGCAAAAAGCCCGGGGCCAAAGGCCCCGGGCTTTTTGCTTGCCCGCAAGGGGGAAGCCCCCACGGAAGGAAAGACTTCCTATCCCAATTTTTGCAGCAGGTTGAACGTCTGGGTAGCGATCTCCATCTCTTCGTCGGTAGGGATCACCAATACCTTGACCCGAGCATGGGGCGGGTTGATCTCCCGGATACCGTCGCTGGGAGCCGTGTTGCGTGCCTCGTCGATCTCAATGCCGAAGAATTCCATGCCCCGGCAAACTTCGCTGCGCAGATAGAACGCATTTTCACCGATACCGGCCGTGAAGACTATCGCATCGAGCCCGCCCATCGAAGCCGTGTACGCACCGATGTATTGCTTGATGTGGTAGCAGTACAGCTCGAAAGCAAAGCGTGCCCGCTCGTCGTTATCCTTCAATCCCTGATACACGTCGCGCATGTCGGACGAACCGAAAAGGGCTTTCAGTCCGGACTCCTTGTTGAGGATGCGGGAAACGTCCTCGATGGAGTAACCGAGTTGTTCCACCATGTAGAAGATCACCGACGGGTCGATGTCGCCCGAGCGGGTCCCCATAACCAGACCGTTGAGCGGGCCCAGGCCCATCGATGTATCGATGCAACGGCCATCCTTCACCGCAGCCACCGAAGCCCCGTTGCCCAGATGGATGGTGATGATCTTGGAGTCTTTCTTGCCCAGGTATTCTATCGCCTTGCCCGAAACGTATTTGTGGCTCGTCCCATGAAAACCGTACTTGCGCACCCCATGTTGGGTGTAGAGTTCCTCGGGTATCGGGTACCGGTAGGCAACGGGCGGCATGGTCTGATGGAAGGCCGTGTCGAATACCGCCACTTGCCGGGCGTGCGGGAACACCTCGCGGGCCACTTTGTATCCTTCGTAGGTCGGAGGATTGTGCAGGGGTGCCAGAGGGTAGAGTTCCTGGATACGTTTTTCGACCTCCGGGGTGATCAGGCACGTGTCGGTGATGTATTCCCCGCCGTGAACCATGCGGTGGCCTACGGCGCGGATTTCGGACGGATCGGCGATCACGCCCACCTGCGGGTCGGTCAGTAGTTCGGCTACGCGGCGAAGGCCGGCGGTGTGATTGGGTATTTCGCACGTTTCGACGTGTTTTTCCATGCCCGTCTCGCGCAGGAACTTGTGGGTGATGCAACCTTCCTTTTGGCCGATGCGTTCCACCAGACCGGAAGACAGGGGCCGGCGGGTGTCCATGTCGATCAGTTTGTACTTGATGGACGAACTGCCGGAGTTTAGAACCAATATTTTCATGCTGTCAAATCTTGTTTTTTTCTCTGTATGCTTTCTTCCGGAGAAAGATTCCCTTTTCCGGAGGAGTAGGGGTTATTTGTCTTGTGCCTGGATGGCGGTGATGATGATCGTGTTGAGGATGTCGTCCACCGTGCAGCCGCGCGAGAGGTCGTTCACCGGTTTGTTCAGTCCCTGGAGCATCGGACCGATGGCCAAGGCGCCCGTTTCGCGCTGGACGGCCTTGTAGGTGTTGTTGCCCGTGTTCAGGTCGGGGAAGATGAGCACCGAGGCTTGTCCGGCCACTTTCGAGTCGGGCATCTTGCTGCGTCCTACCTTCATGTCGACGGCGGCATCGTATTGGATAGGGCCTTCGAGCAGCAGGTCGGGACGGCGTTCGCGGGCGATGGCAGTGGCTTCGCGTACGGTGTCCACATCGGCTCCCTTGCCGGAGGTGCCGGACGAGTAGGAAAGCAGCGCTACCTTCGGTTCGATGCCGAAAGCCCGTGCCGTGTCGGCTGACGAGATGGCGATCTCGGCCAGTTGGGCGGCGTCGGGATTGGGGTTGACGGCGCAGTCGCCGAATACGGCTACGCGGTCGGGCAGGCACATGAAGAATACGGACGATACGATCGAGACGCCCTTTTTGGTCTTGATGATCTGGAAGGCGGGCAGGATCGTGTGCGCCGTGGTGTGGGTGGCACCCGATACCATGCCGTCGGCCAAGCCTTTGTAAACCATCATCGTGCCGAAGTAAGAGACGTCGGCCACTGTGTCGTGGGCGGCTTCTTCGGTGATGCCTTTGTTTTTTCGCAGTTCGTAGAACGTCTTGGCAAAGTCTTCGTAATACGGGCTGTTTACCGGGTCGATGATGTTTATCTTTTCCGTGTCGATCTCTACACCGGCACGCATGGCGGTTTCGAGCACCATTTCACGCGTACCGAGGATGGTCAGATCCACCAGGTCCATGTTGGACAAGCGGGCGGCTGCCGTAACGATGCGTTCGTCGTCTCCTTCGGGCAGGACGATGTGGCGGCGCTGGGCTTTGGCCATCTTGTAGAGGTTGTACAGGAACATTTTCGGGGTCATGCCGTCCGTTTTGAACGTAATGATCTTCTTTTCGAGTGCTTCGGTGTCGATGGATTCGCGGAATGCGCGGAGCATGGTTTCGATCTTGTCGATGCTCGTGGGGTAGATCCGCGAATTGACCCGGCTTACGGTTACGGCCGTATCGAACGTGTTGCCTTGGACGCTCAGTACCGGCATGGTGAGCATATTGCTGTCGAACAGGCGGATGATTTCCCGGTCGGGAAGCAATCCGGCCGTGAGCACTACGCCCGAGATATTGGGACACGAAGGCGAGTGGTTGGCCAGGGCGGCTGCCATCAGGATTTCGCTGCGGTCGCCCGGAACGATGATCAAGGTATTGTTGTGTACCGTTTTGAGGAAGTTCGGAGCTTGCATGGCGCCTACCTGGGAGTCCTCCACCACATTGCCCAGGTAGTCGTGTCCCAGCAGTACGCGAGCCCCCAGGGCGCTGCGGATTTCATCCATCGTGGGGCAGTCCAGACGATGGTTGGCCGGGATGGCGGCGGTGAGCACATTGTCGTTTTCGAGTGCCAGGGAGATGTCGTCGCGCAGTTTTTTCAAATCGCCCGAGGCTTTGTTGGCGATGGCGGCCAGAACTTCGACGTCTTTTTCACGGAACTGCTTGTAAACCAAACATAGATTGGTTACGGTTTCTTCGTCCGTAAGGTCGTTCTGGGCTTCGACCAGGATGGTGGGCAGGCCCAGATTGCGCGGGATTTCGAGGTTGACCTCGAATTCCAGAATGGAACCTTCGGGATAAAAGTCGCTGCCGTCCACTAGGATGTAGTCGTAACGCTCTTCCAAGGCCTTGTACTGGGCAATGATGCGGCTGATCACCACGTCCTGTTTTCCTTGGTTGGTCAGGCGTTCGATCTGCGAACGGGTGAAGACAAAGGCATCCTCGTACTGTTGGTCCAGATTGAAGTACGAGAGCATGGTTTCGATGTGTTCGTCCCGGGCGCCGTTTACCGGGTCGGAGATCACGGGACGAAAATAACCCACTTTGCGGGCCATTCCCACCAGGATGTTCATCAGCCCGAGCGAGACGGCTGTCTTGCCGCTGCGGGCATGGGAGGTGGCCACAAATACTGCTTTGTTCATGTCTTATGATGTTTTATTCGATGTTTCTGCGGTAGGAATGTACAAAGTTAGTCATTCCGCCGGGAAATTGTTCCCTTCGCCGATGGGTTTTGCGCCGGGGACGACGAGAATATTTTCATAAAAGTTGCTAACGATGTATTAAAAAAAGGCTTGTCTTCATTGCCGTATCTAAAATTTAGACTTAATTTGTACCGATTCTCGACCCCAGGGGTCATCCGCCGCCAAAGGACAATGCCAGCAGGCTGCCTTTCACCGGGTTGGTCGCTTCCTGAAGGAAAGAGAACCGGACAAACAGATACTCATACTTTTCTCACCGACGATGAAAAACTCCTATGCAACAGGTAAGGCGGTAACGGTACTGCTGTTTCTTTGCTTATTGTCATTTTGTGAAAATACGTATGCGCAGTTGCGCGAGGAAGTCATACGCGGACGTATCGTCGATCTGTATACGAAAAAACCGGTGCAGAGCGTCCATGTGGTCAATCTGACGACCCTCAAGGCCTCCAATACCGACGAAAACGGTTTCTTTTACCTCGCGGCCGCTCTGGGCGATTCGCTGTACATCTCCTGTGTGGGGTACAGCAACGAAACGGTACGCGTGAGTGAGAATACGATGAACCGGGAATACACCTCATTTTACATCACTCCGGCCGTGTACGAACTGGGCGATGTGGTCGTGCGGGGCAATCACCTCACCGGTATCCTCGAAGTGGACGTGCGTTCGCTCGATCCGGTGGTCTCCGAAAAACCGGTTTCACTGGCCAATCTGAAGACTTCGGACCAGATCGACAAGTCGGCAGCCCGTCGTCTGAATCCGTTCAACCCGGTGGAATTTGTCAATTACTTCTTCTCCAACGATCGGAAGATCAAAAAGATGATCCAGGAAGACGAAGTAGCTACGATGCTGGCCGAGCGTTACGACCGCGATTTTCTCAAAAAATCCCTCGGTCTCACCCAGGAACAGATCGACGAACTGCTCATCTATTGCCAGCAGGATCCCAAATGGGTACTCCATGCTTCGGATCTGGAACTGCTCCAGGTGCTGATGAAATGCAAAGAAGAATTGGATGCCAAGAACGCTTGGAAGACCGACTCGACTGCGGCAAAATAACCTTCTCATGAGCCGGCGGCATAACTACAGCCGGGAAAAAGACCTAAAGAAGAGAAAGCAAAGAAAAACCACGCGAATAAAAGCGCCTTTCTTTTGAAAAAGAAAGGCGCTTTTTCTTATTTTCGCATATCTCATAACGCTACTACGACATGAAACATTTTCGATGGTTCCTTTTTCTGGTCTTTTCCCTCGGAGCCCTTGGTGCCCAAGCCCAACAAGAAGAACCGGACTATGTCCGGGTACGCGTAGAAACGCTTTCCGGGGGTTGGAGAGGAGATATCGGTGACTTTGGAGTGTTCTACGGCTCGCAGCCCATGTTCAAGGACCGGGAAGGGTATTACCACTGCCGGAAAAACCGGGAGTACAACATCCGCCCCCTGCGCCTGACCAAAGCCACCCGGAGCGGATATTACAGGGTAGAATGTTCTGCGCGGTTTTTCCGGCCGATCTCCCGGCGAGATTTTCAGGTAGGAGCCACGGAGAGAGACCTCGCCTTTCCGATCGAATTCCGCTCGTTCGACCTGCAGGAGAACCGACCGGTCGTGGTAAAGATCGGCTTTTTCTTCGATTAGCGACCCGTCCCTGGAGAGATGTCTCATTTTCAATCTATTGAACAACAACAATATTTGGAATAGGTATGGTTCTCAAACGCTTGCTTTTCTCTCTCGCGGCTGCCACGGGGCTGCTCACGCCCCTCTCCGCCCAGGAAACATCGGACACCCCCCTCTCGGATTGTCGCATCACCCATCTGGACGACCGTTATCCCGACGTGCGCATCACGATAGACACTCCCCGGAAGATGCACAAAAACCGGCCGACAAAGGTCATTTTCTACGCCCTTCCCAACGGGAACACCATCGAATGGACGGCCGGAAAACGCATGGAGCAGGGGGACGACTGGCATTACGACATCCAGCACATCGCCGCCCAGACGCGTTTTTTGCGCAAGCAGTGGAAAAAGGACTACAACATCGTCACGGTGTATTTGATGGCGGCCGGGAAAAGTTGGGGCGCCTGGCGCTCGCAGCACGCGGCGGACAAGGCGGAAATCCTTCCGGCCATCGTGGACGATGTGTTGGGAATGTATGTAGCCTATCACCCCTCGGCCATCCTGTCGAGCCATTCGGGCGGAGGGTATTTTATCTTCGAGTACATCCGCGTGCAGGATCGTATCCCGGAGTCGGTCGAACGGATCGTGTTTCTGGACAGTACGTACGGGTACGAGGATTCGCTCCATGTGGAGAAATTGGCCGACTGGCTCAAGGCGGATCCGGAGCATCGCCTGTGCGTGACTTCGTACGAGGATGCTACGGTGATTCTCGATGGAAAACACATCGTCAGTGCCTCGGGGGGTACTTGGGGGCGCAGCCTGGCGATGGCTTCGGATTTGTCCGAACGCTTTCCTCTGCGCCGCAGCGAGACGGACGAATTTATCTTCTACGAGGAACCGAAAGGGCGTATATGGTTCAAACTGAAGAAAAACCCCGAAGGGAAAATCTATCACACGGTACTGGTGGAGCGCAACGGTTTTATCGATACGGTGTTGGAAGGGACGGAGAAAGCCGGGAAAGACTACGAGTTTTGGGGTGAGCGGGCGTATTCGGACTATATTCCCGAGGGGATATTCCGGTAAGGGGACTTCCACGGGAATGCGAAAAGGGTTCCGATGCACCGCATCGGAACCCTTTTCGCCTGTTTTTTCCTGCGTATTTTTTTATCCGGACGGATCAGGGACGGCGGATCAGGTAGATGTCTTCGTCGTCCTTTTTGAGGTTGTAGTGTTCGCGGACGAATTTTTCCATTTGCTTGGGGTCGCTTTCCAACTCGCGCAGGAAGGTCTTTTGCCGTTCGATCTCCCGTTTGTAAAACGAGATGGAGTCCTGGAGGGCCGCGATGTTGCGTTCGCGCTCCACGTGCAGCAACAGGGAGTTGCGGTCGAAAAAGGTGATCCACACCAGGAAGAGGATCAGGACGGTCATCAGTTTGTGCCGCAGAAGGTAGGTGGCCGTTCGTTTGATCTGCGGATGGCGGTCGGCAAAGGATCGGAGGGCTTCTTTCGGGGAACGCATATCAGAATCGGGGAGCGTGGTCTTTTCCAAGTTTTTTTTCGATGACGGTCAGCAGGACATTGATGGCGACCTCCAGCCCGCCGTAATTGGGGATGATCAGGTCGGCATACTTGCGCGAAGGCTCGATGAACTGTTTGTGCATCGGCTTGACGATGGTCTCATACCGGTCCAGCACCATCGTGGCAGTGCGTCCGCGTTCGACGATGTCGCGGCGGATGACGCGGGCCAGGCGGTCGTCGTCGTCCGTTTCGACATATACCTTGAGGTCCATCAGCTTGCGCAGGGCTTCGTTTTGCAGCACGAGGATGCCTTCGACCAGGATGACGGGACGGGGTTCGACGTGGACCGTTTCCTTCCCGCGCTGGTAGGTGGTGTAGGAGTAGGTAGGCTCCTCGACGGCTTCTCCGCGCTTGAGGGCGGCTACGTGCCGGGCGAGCAGTTCGAATTCGATGGAGTCCGGGTGATCGACATTGATGCGCTGCCGCTCCTGCGGCGGAACGTCCGAGCTGTCGCGGTAGTACGCGTCCTGCGAAAGGACGGCGACATCCTGCGGATCGATGCTCTGGAGGATTTTCCGTACGACGGTCGTTTTTCCCGAACCGGCTCCGCCGGCAATGCCTATGACCAACATGGTGCTTGTGGGTATTTTGGATAGGGGTGAAGGGTTGTGAAATGGAAATGTCGCATGTGTGGTACAAAAGTACGGGATTTCTCGCTCGATGCCGCAGTACACGGAAATATTTTACAGCGGGCAATACCGCGAGAGGAATGCCGGGCGGTCGTCTTCCATGCGGCGTATGACGAAGGTCGTCCCCTCGGACGTTTCGCCCTGTTCGATCCGCACCCGGTCGCCCTGGTGCAGCTCGGCCAGGAAGTTCACCTCGATCTCACCGCAGGTGATGCCCAGGGCGGTCTCGTACGGAATGCTGTCGAGGATCCATTGCGTATATTTGATGTTGTTTACGTGACCCATGGCGTCGATGTCGCTGAAGGCTACCCGGTATTCGCGCAGCAGTTCCGTCTGCTGGGGCTGGCGGATGCGGGCGGCACGCGGCACCTCGAGGGAGAGGTCGGCGCGCATCAGGTATTCAGGGTAAGGCAGCAGGATGTGTTCGGGGGAGCGTTTTTCGTAGTTGATGCAGGCCCATACGGTGCTCGCCTGGGCGATGACCCGGCCCTGGTGTTCGACCTGCATGTTTCGTTCCGACACGACGCCGTTTGAGGTGTGTATCCAGGTCGATACCCGCAAAATCTGGTGGCAGGCGGGCATTTCGGTAAAGCGGATGCGCATCCGGTTGAGCACCCAGGCTTGTCCGGCTGAGAGCATGTCGTAAAAACCGAACCGGCACACGTCGGCATGGTTGCCGGCGATGCGTTGGATCATGTTGAACAGCCCGGTGAGCGACAGGCGTCCCGTGGCGCAGGCCTCGTCCCATTCGACGCAGAAGTCTTCGGTAAAGACGGAAGGGAACGGTTTTTCGTTCGGAGTATTTTCACACATGGCAGGTTCTGTTTTTCGCGGCGGGAAAGCGCGTCAGCGGGCGAAAAAATCGATGTCCCGATCGCCTTCCGGGGTTTTGCGCAGGGTGATTCGCGCCGGGTCGGGGGGCAGCAGGTCGGCGACTTTCTCGCCCCATTCGACCAGGCAGAGCGAACCGCCGTAGAAATACTCCTCGTACCCCATGTCGAAGGCCTCGCGAGGGTCGTCGATGCGGTAAAAGTCAAAGTGATAGACGGTCTGTCCGTTTCGGAGCAGGTACGGATTGACCAGAGCGAAGGTAGGAGAGGTAACGCCGTCGTCCGAGCCGAGTTCGCGGACCAGGTATTTGACCAGTGTGGTTTTCCCGGCGCCCATTTCGCCCTCCAACAGGACGACGCCGTGGCCCAACAGCGGGGCGATCCGGGCGGCTACGCGGGGCATATCTTCTTCCCGCACGTGGCGGAAGGACAAGGTTTCGGACATGATCGAGGGTCGTGTTTTTTGGTTTATCCTCCCAAAGGTACGTTCATTTTTTTGATTGCCCAAAAAGTCCTACTTTTACCCTTCTTTTTGTCCAATCTATTCGAACCGCACGATGGCCGATACGCACAACCGCAACCTCAACGACCCGGTTTACGGGTTTATCCGCATCGACGACCCGCTCATCTCCGCCGTACTGTCCCACCCGTACGTGCAGCGCCTGCGGCGCATCACCCAAGTGGGGCTTACTTCGCTGGTGTACCCGGGGGCGGTGCACAACCGCTTCCTGCATTCGGTCGGGGCGATGCACCTGATGGGGCGCGCCATTGCCACCTTGCGCGAGAAGGGCTTCGAGATATCCCCGCAGGAAGCTACCGCAGCCAAGATCGCCATCCTGTTGCACGATGTGGGGCATGCGCCGTTTTCCCATACGCTGGAGAAGGAATTGTCCGGAGGGGTATCCCACGAGGAGGTCTCCCTGGCGGTGATGGAACTGCTGCGCGACCAGTGGCAGGATCCGACCCTGGATACGGCGGTGAGGATCTTCCGGGGCGACTATCCGAAGCGGTACCTGCATAGTCTGATCTCCTCGCAGTTGGACATGGATCGTTTGGACTACCTGCGCCGCGACAGTTTCTTTACCGGGGCTTCGGAGGGCATCGTGAGCCACGAACGCATCATCGCGATGATGGACGTGGAGGACGGGGAGATCGTCTTCGACGAAAAGGGGCTGTACTCGGTGGAAAAATTCGTGATCGCTCGCCGGATGATGTACTGGCAGGTGTACCTCCACAAGACGGTGCTGGCTGCCGATGTCCTGGTGGAGGGGATCGTGCAGCGCGCCAAGGAATTGCTGAGCCTGGGGGTGGAGGTGCCCGTGCACGAGCCGCTGCGGAGTTTGCTGCAGCAGGACACCCCTCGCCGGGAGGTGGACCGGGATTTTCTGGAGCGGTACATGGCGGTGGATGAATCGGACCTGTGGTGCGTGTTCAAGCAGTGGATGGGCAGCAGCGACTTTATCCTTTCTTTCCTGTGCGATGCGGTGGTCCATCGGCATCTCTTTTCGGCATCTTTGGCCGACGTGCCGCCCGACGAGCCGGAAACCCGGCGCATTGCCCGGTCGATCCGGGAAAAATACGGACTGCAGGAGGAACTGCTTCATTACCTCTTTACCGTGCGGCGCATCGACAACCATGTGTACCGTCCCAAGGAAGACAACATCCGGATAAAACTGCGCGACGGCCGTGTGCGCAACATTACCGAAGTATCCCAGCAGATAAACTTCACCACGGACCGCACCGAGACGAAATACCTGATCGTCTATCCGAAAGAGTTCCGCTCCGGGCGCTGATCCTCGAAAAAGGCGGGTAGCGGGGGCTTGTAGATATTCTCGGGACATGTCCCGAAAAAAGAGACGACGATGCGGGCACCCCATAAGCGTTCAAGGCGGAGCTTCCTTCGGAAGCTCCGCCTTGAACGCTTAAGTACCCGGCGTGGGGATTATTTCAGTTTTTTGAGGATGTCTTTCGGCACTCCATCGCGATGCAGGACCATCGAGATGGTTTTGTAGCGCATGTAGGCTTCGCTGACGTAGTACAGACCGTCGAAACCGGTTTTCGTGCCCCAGGAGTTCTTGATGATGTAGTACTTCTTTCCGTTGACATCGCGGGCGATCCCGGTGATGTGCATGCTGTGGTCGTCCATGGTGGAGTAGTCGTCGAAGCCATCCTGACGCATCTGCTCGGTGATCGTTTTCTCGGGTTGCGGGCCGTCGAACATCTTCAGCGTATCGGTCGTCTCGGGAACCACGGCGATGCCCAGCGGCACGGAAAATCCCGTTTCCGTCATGTCGGCCGCCCAGAGCACCGTATAGCCGTTCTCGAGCGCGTAGTCCAAGGTACGGATCATGTCATCCAAAGGCAGGTTGTAGTATTTCTCCCAAGACCAGTTGTCGGGCACCAGCAGATGGCTTTCCCGATAGTACGGCACGTCGGTCCACGACATGAAGTACAGGTAGTCGTCGGGGTCGATGTCGACGACTTCCCGGGCAAAGGACACCGGGTCGTATTCCTTGCCCTGGTAGGTGAACTGTTCGGGCAGACGGCCCAGGTAACGGTTCAGGAGTCCTTTCACGCCTTCCTCCCATTCGCCGCGGATGCGGTCGGCTTCCACCACGCCCTTGACATAGGACGAAAGCGCACGGTCCATCTCGCGGTGGTTGTCCCGGGTCTCGCCCTTGACCAGACCGGAATAGGCCTCCTGCGGCACGATCCCGTAAAGGCGGATCGCATCCAGCACGTCGTGGCCTTCCCCGCCGGGGGAGAAAGTGGCATTGCCGTGCATGCGGACATAGCGGCGCGCCTTGTCCAGATAGGCGTGGTAAACGATGAACATTTCGGCCAGGTCGATCGGCTGTTTGCCCTGGCGGAGCATTTCGGACTCGACGAAAGATACGCCGGCGTAGTCCCAGCAGGTGCCGGAGTTGGCTTGGTCCTTGACCGGGGTAGCGGGGTTGTCCTTGACGGTGGTAAAGCCGAACTTGGCTTTCCATTTTTCCTGTTGTTCGGGCAGGGTGTTGTTGAAGGACAACAACAGCGGCAGGAACATCAGGGCAAAGAGCGAAAAGAGGTTGTTCTTATACATAGCGACAGGTTGTTTTGTTTCCTTTCGTCATAGCTTACTCGGCGATGAGTACCCGAGCGCAGCCTTGCAACTCGATGCAGTCCGCAGGACGGAGCTTGGCACGCTTGCGGGTTTCGACCGTCCCGTCCCGGGTAACGAGCCCCTGGGCGATCATCTCGTGCGCCTGTCCGCCGCTTTCGACCAGACGGAGCAGCTTGAGCAGTTTGTCCAGTTCGATGTACGGTGCTCCTTCGAGGGAAAATACGATCTCTTTCACGGTTTACCGATGACGGCCTCCCCGGACCAACTGTTGCTGTTGGAAATAGCCCGGTTGTCCCGGTGTGCGTTTGAGCCCCTGTTTGACCATGGCGATCTGGTCGTCCAGCAATTTTCCCTTGTCCAGGCGTTTGGCCTCCGCTACCAGTGCTTCGGCTTCACGGCGACGGCCTTTCTGCATGGCGATGGCCCCCAGTTGGAGCTTGGCCATGGCTTTTTCCTGGCGGGAAAGGCCTATTTCGAGGGCTTTCTTGAACAGCCGTTCGCTTTCGGTCAGGTTGCGTTGCGAACGGATGGCCCCCAGCAGGAAGTAATAGGAAGCTCGTTCACGGCGTACCAATGCGTGGTCCGGATCTTTGATCCGCAGCAGGCGGCGTTCGGCTTTTTCGACTTCGTTCTTGCGCATGGCCAGCAGGGCCATGATCATCCATTCGTTTTTGAAGTAAGTAAACAGTACGATGAGCGCCAACAGGATGAGGAAGATCCCGTTTCCGATGTTGGACACCCAGAATTGCCATACCGAACAGCCGGTCAAGGCAACCATTAGGAGGATTCGTAGGATTCTCGAAACCATAGTTTTGTCCTTTGTATGTTTTTTTTCGTGCGTTTTTTTTCTCGGCGAGTGCGGGAAAATCTATTCAAAGGTGCGGATGAGCTCTTTGACGATCTTCATTACTTTCGGGGTGGCTGTACGTCCGACGGCCTGAACCTCTTCGTGGGAGACGTTTGCCATCTTGCCCGGCAGTCCCAGGTCGGTGATGATGGATACGCCGAAGACCTCGATACCCATGTGGCGGGCGACGATCACCTCCGGGACGGTACTCATGCCCACGGCATCGCCTCCCAGACGCGAGACCATCAGGTATTCGGCCTGCGTCTCGAACGTGGGGCCCTGGAGAGCCAGGTAAACGCCTTCGCAGACTTCGATGCCGTTTTCGGCGGCGATCTCCTTGGCTCGACGGATCATGGCCGGGTTGTAGGCATCCTTCATGTCCACGAAGCGGGGTCCGAGCTCGTCGATGTTTTTCCCGCGAAGAGGATGTTCGGGGATCATGTTGATATGGTCGTTGATGATCATGATGTCCCCGATGCGGTGCGCAGGATTGATGCCTCCCGCGGCATTGGATACCACCAGACGGCGGATGCCCATCAGCTTCATCACCCGCACGGGATAGGTAACCTTGTCCATCGGGTAGCCTTCGTAGTAGTGGAAGCGTCCGTTGAGAGCCATGATGTATTTTCCGCCCAGATAGCCGAAGATCATCTCGCCCGAATGCCCTTCGACGGTCGATACGGGGAAGTGGGGAATCTGGCTGTAAGGGATACGGTGGCGAACGTCGATTTCGGTGACCAGGTCGCCCAGACCGGTTCCCAGGATGACGGCCCACTCGATGGGCTGGTCGGCGTAACGACCGAGAAATTCGGCGGTTTCTTTCAGTTTTTCAAGCATATTTACGATTTTTTGTGCTCCTTGTAACGTGCCAGGGTCTGTTCGACGATGGCATCGAAGGCAGCCTGATCCTCCGGGAGGATTTCGGCACGGATGGCCAGCGAATAGACCGGATATTCGGCCAGGGGAGTGCCGATGATGCGTGCCATGTCCTTTTCGGTGGTCAGGATGATGTTTTTGCCTCGGGGCAAATTTAGGAATTCATTTTTGATTTTTTCCACGTCCCGATGCCGGAATACATGGTGGTCGGGGTACTGGAGATGTCGGCAGGTAACCTCGATCGAACCCAGGTGGGAAAGCAAGGGAATGGGATTGGCTACTGCGGTGATAAGCAGGATGTTGTAGTTCTTCAACTCTTCCGAAGCAATATGTCCGAGCAGCGGGTTTTTTACCTGGTCGGCATAGTGGTAGCGTGAGAACACTACCGGGGCGTCGGTGTACCGGGCGATCTCTCGTCGCAGTTTTTCCCGGGCAGCGCAAGCCTTTTCCGAGCTGTCTGCATACCGCCGGGGAACCTTGGTAACGATCACGCAGTCCGCTCGCTGGGCACCGTGGCGGCTTTCGCGCAGGTTGCCCGCCGGCAGGAGATGGTCCGAAGTGAAAGGCTGGTCGAAAGACGTGAGCAGGAAGTAGCACGAAGCCTTTACCCGCAGGTGTTGGTAGGCATCGTCCAGAACGATGACCTGGGGACGGAAGCGGCGCATGAGTTGCCGGATGCCGCGCGCCCGGTTTTCGCAGACGGCGACCGTCGCTTCGGGCAGTGCCCGTTTGAGCATCAAGGGTTCGTCGCCCGTGCGGCGGGCGCTGTCGTGTTGGGAGACTTCGAGGAATCCTTTCGTGCGGCGGCCGTATCCCCGGCTCAAGAGAGCCGTGCGGTAGCCTTGTTCCATCATCCGGCGCGCCAGCAGTTCGGCATGGGGGCTTTTTCCCGTCCCGCCGGTGGAAAGGTTGCCGA
>ERZ827181.2044-NODE-2044-length-18991-cov-4.356728_pt1 | contig 18991 bp, 15 predicted proteins | sample MGYA00519778_ERZ827181 | MGnify/ENA primary metagenome ERZ827181 (study PRJEB31778, sample SAMEA3449273) | human gut metagenome | biome: human gut; feature: human-associated habitat; material: faeces | place: United Kingdom | collected 2010/2012 ...
GGGCCCGGGGGAGGGGAGGCCCTTTTCACATGGGCAAAAGGGCCTCCCCTCCCCCGGAAAAACGCCGCCCGCGCCTCCCCCGTCCCTGCCTGCCCTCTCGACAAGTCACGGGAGAGGATGGTAAAAAACTCCTTTCCTCATCCTGTCCCTGCAAGGAGATTATCCCGTGTGCCAGAGTGATTTTCCCGCCTATCGCGGTCAGATGGAATATGTGTGCCTGCACTGCGGCCAGCGTTACCCCGGTGACAGCCTGCTCTACACCTGCCCGTCCTGCGGCGGCGTGTTCCTGCTGGAAAACACCAAGTTCGACGAACTGAAACAGCGCAGCGGCGCGGAATGGCGCGAGATCTTCGACCGCCGTGCCTCCACCCGCAGCACGGCCCTGCGCGGCATCTTCCGTTATTATGAACTGCTGGCGCCCCTGCTGGACGAGGAAGACATCGTCTACCTGGGCGAAGGCCTGACCCCCATCGTGGAAGCCGCTCCGGCCCTGCGCGACCGTGTGGGCGTGCCCTTTGCCTACAAGAACGACGGCCAGAACCCCAGCGCCTCCTTCAAGGACCGCGGCATGGCCTGTGCGTTCAGCTATCTGAAATGGCTCTGCCGCCGCCACCAGTGGGACGAGGTGCTGACCGTCTGCGCCTCCACCGGTGATACCTCCGCCGCCGCGGCCCTGTACGCCTCCTATGTGGGCGCGCCCCTCAAGAGCGTGGTGCTGCTGCCCCACGGCAAGGTGACCCCGCAGCAGCTCTCCCAGCCCCTGGGCAGCGGCGCCACGGTGCTGGAACTGCCCGGCGTGTTCGACGACTGCATGAAGGTGGTGGAGCATCTGGCCGAGAATTACCGCGTGGCCCTGCTCAACTCCAAGAACAGCTGGCGCATCCTGGGCCAGGAATCCTACGCCTATGAAGTGGCCCAGTGGTACGGCTGGGACGTGTCCGGCCTGTGCATCTTCGTGCCCATCGGCAACGCGGGCAACATCACGGCCGTCATGTCCGGCTTCCTCAAGATGCTGGAACTGGGCATCATCACCAGCCTGCCGCGCGTCTTCGGCGTGCAGAGCGAACACGCCGACCCCGTGTACCGCTACTATGCCGCGCCCAAGGACGCCCGCGTGTGGCAGCCCGTGACCGTCACCCCCAGCGTGGCCCAGGCCGCCATGATCGGCAACCCGGTCTCCTTCCCGCGCGTGCAGCGCCTGGCCGAAAAGTTCATCGAAAAGGGCGGCGAAAAGGCCTTCCAGGTGGTGCAGGTGACCGAACAGCAGATCATGGACGCCATGATCGTGGCCAACCGTCACGGCCACATCGCCTGCACCCAGGGCGGCGAATGCCTGGCCGGTCTGGTCAACGCCCGTGCGCTGGGCCTGGTGGGCGATGACGAGCACGCCGTGCTGGACGCCACGGCCCACGCCCTCAAGTTCTCCGGCTTCCAGGACATGTACTTCAACGACAGCTTCCCCGAAGCCTACGGCGTCAAGCCCCAGGCCGAGCTTTCCAACAAGCCCGAACTGCTGCCCGAAAGCGCCCGCGAAGGCAAGGACGTGGCCACCTTCGCCCGCATGGGCGCCGATGCCGTGGTGGCCCGCCTGGGCCTGAGCCGCAAGTAGACATCATCCCTGTTTTCATAAAGGTAACGTCAGCAAGAATGCCTAAAAACAATGTATAAACTCCTTGATCTCTTTTCAGGTTGCGGGGGAATGACTCTCGGCTTCACAGATCCACGTTTTTGCGGTGGGTTCGAAAGTATTTTTGCCATTGACCATGACAAGGCTGCCGCAGCCAGCTATGGACTGAACTTCGGTGATCACAACATCTGTGGAGATATCGAGGAGTGGGTTTCAGGGAATCATGCGGTTCCCAAGGCTGATATTATAATCGGCGGTCCGCCGTGCCAGGGCTTCAGTCTGCTGAACAAGTCCAGACAGGGAGATGCCCGCCGAGCACTCTGGCAGCCGTATATGGATATCGTCGCCATTTCCGGCGCGGCGGCATTCGTTATTGAAAATGTCCAAGGTCTTCTCGGTTCGCCGGAACATGAAGCGATCATACGCCGGGCCGCAGAACTTGACTTTCTGACAACAGCCGCAAAGCTGAATGCCGCTGATTACGGGGCTCCGCAAACCCGTATCAGGACATTCATTTTCGGATGGAAAAAATGCTTTGCCCCAGAAATCCCTTGTCCGCCGCCAATAACGCACTCACAAATCCCTAAGAACGGACTTTTCCCTTGGCGAACGACACGGGATGCCATAGGGGATCTTCCTCTTCCGGTAGGTACGGAAATCCGGGATGTCCCTCCGCCGCTGGATCTTCATTTCGGTCGAAATCCGACAGAAAAAAGTCTGCAGCGCTACAGGGCCGTTCCCCCCGGAGGCAATCGTTTTGATTTGCAACGAAATGCCCCAGAGCTGACCCCCGCTTGCTGGATCAAGAAAACCAGCGGCGGTACCGATCTATTTGGTCGTTTATGGTGGGACAGGCCATCCGTAACGATCAGAACAGAGTTTTTCAAACCGGAAAAAGGCCGCTATCTGCATCCGGAACAGCACCGCCCGATAACACATCGGGAAGCCGCACGTCTGATGGGCTTTCCTGATGATTTCCGCTTTACCGGTTCAAAGACTGAGATTGCTCGCCAAATCGGTAATGCCGTACCGCCTCCGCTCGCAGGAGCAGCGGCTCGACATATCCGCAGCTTGCTTGATGCCTGGCTCTCCTAATGCTTTTTGTGCCGAACGTCATGACAAATATTGCACAGTGTGATTAAATTATCTGTTGTGTTTTCTCCTCCCGCTGCATGCGGCTTTATATGATGTGCTTCAAGATGACGCGGATCGGAACGGTTCCACTGTTCATGTGTCCATCCACAATCTTGACAGGTATAGTTATCCCGGACAAGAACATCCCGGTAAATTTTTTCTGGGATTTTTCTGTCATGTTCAGGAGCCTGTCTGTCCTGTTCCAGCACATATACCCCAACAGGTAAATCGGGGCGGCCGGTAAAATGCGTGACTATCGGCCAGCCAAATTCCGTCCGTAATTCACGGACACGACGAGCCCACTCTGTTTTATTTCCGGCAACATAACGCAATTCATCGATTACGACCTCTTTACCTACAAATTCTCTCATATATTTTAATATTTTATCGCGGACACTGTATCCTTGTTTCCGGATATCATTCGCGACATTCCATCTATATGCGGCTTCAGTATCTTGCATATCAGAAATCAAAATATATTGGTCAGGTTTTAATTTTATATTTTCTGTTTCAAATAGATATTTAATTTCTTCCCGGCTCATAGTCTGAAGCGTCACGCCGGTAAGAATTTTCCATCCGTACTGGACTCGTAATTCCCTGACCCTACGGGCGTATTCAGAAATGCCTGCAACGACCATCAATTCATCTCCGGAAACAATTATCCCCTTATATTTTTTAAGGTAAGATAAAATGCGATCCCTTGCGGAGGTTATGTTTCTCCCCTCGACAAGGGAAGCTCCTAAATTCCGTAAAATTTCATTCACCGGTACCAGATATAGAACCTGTTCCCGAAGACTCCCATCATTCAAATACATTTCAAAATTATTGAGAAGATCAATAAGTTTTCGTCTGTACAGCTCAGAATTCTGTTTAACGATGCTCATTTATTCCTCCTAAAAAATCAATCAATCGTTGTCGCAACATATCTTCATTTTTTATTTCGCACTGCCAGATAACAAGACAAGAATAGCCTAGTTTCTTTAGACTATCCAGTGCGAGCCGATCTCGTTCTTTATTTACAGTAACCTTATGTTTCCAAAATTCATGATTTGTTTTTGGAATTGTTGCCCGCTTGCAGTTTTCATGCCCATGCCAAAAACATCCGTGAACAAATATAACAGATTTATATTTGGGAAGAACGATGTCAGGTGTCCCCGGCAATTTTTGATTATGGATTCGAAAACGATATCCAATTCTGTGCAAAATAGAGCGCACCTTTTTTTCAGGAGTTGTGTTTTTACTCCTTATCTTTGCCATATTCAGGCTTCTCTGCTCTTTACTCAATCTGTCCATATATAATAAAAAAGATGTCGAGAATCCCCGACATCTTTCCTCGATTTTTTTCTGAGAATATAACCTATAGTCCCTACCTGGCGGTCTTGGAGTCCGGCTCGGCCATGGCTTCGGGCCAGCGCTCGGCGGCCATCTCGCGCAGCTTGAATTTCTGGATCTTGCCGCTGGCGGTCAGGGGGAAGCCGTCCACCACGGCGATGTAGCGCGGAATCTTGTACCAGGCGATCTTGCCGCGGCAGAAGGCGCGCACGTCTTCGGGCGCCACGGGCACGTCGGGCCGGGCGATGATGAAGGCGCCCACTTCCTCGCCATATTTGCGGCTGGGCACGGCCACCACCTGGATGTCCAGCACGCCGGGCATGCCCATGAGGAATTCCTCGATCTCGCGCGGGTAGACGTTCTCGCCGCCGCGGATGATCATGTCCTTGATGCGGCCGGTGACGCGCACGTAGCCGTCCTCGTCCATGGTGCCCAGGTCGCCGGAATGCAGCCAGCCGTCAGGGCTGATGGTGCGGGCCGTCTCTTCGGGCATATTGTAGTAGCCCTTCATGACGTTGTAGCCGCGGCACAGGATCTCGCCCACTTCGCCGCGCGGCAGTTCCTCGCAGGTCTCGGGATCGCCGATGCGCACCTCGATGCCGGGCATGGCGCAGCCCACGGTCTCGCAGCGCAGATGCAGGGGGTCGTCGGGGTCGGACTGGGTCATCACCGGCGAGCCCTCGGTCAGGCCGTAACAGATGGTGATGTCCTTCATGTACATGTCTTCCACCACGCGCCGCATGAGCGGCTCGGGGCAGACGGAACCGGCCATGATGCCCGTGCGCAGGCTGGAGACGTCGAAGCGCTTGAACATCTTGTGTTCCAGTTCGGCCAGGAACATGGTGGGCACGCCGTACAGAGCCGTGCAGCGCTCGCTGTCCACGGCGGCCAGCACATGCAGGGGGTTGTAGGCTTCGAGGATGACCATGCAGGCCCCGTGGTTGACGCAGGCCGAGACCCCCAGCACGCAGCCGAAGCAGTGGAAAAGCGGCACGGGCAGGCAGACGCGGTCCTCGTCGGTGAAGCGCTGGTTGCGGCCGATCCAGTAGCCGTTGAGGCCCACGCCCACATGGGTCAGCATGACGCCCTTGGGGAAGCCCGTGGTGCCGGAGGTATACTGCATGTTGATGGCGTCCCAGGGGTCCAGGCTGTCCTGCCGGGCCTGGTACTCGGCATCATCGGTCATGACGGACATGGACAGGATCTCGGGCACGGAATACATGCCGCGATGCTTCTCCGCGCCCAGGAAACAGACGCGCCGCAGATGCGGCAGGCGCGCGAAGCTGAGCCGGTCGCGGCTCTGGTAGCGCAGCTCGGGGGCCAGAGTGTAGAGCGTGTCGATGTAATCATGGTCGCGCAGGCTGTCCATGATGAAGATGTTCTCGCACTCCGACTGGTTGAGCAGGTATTCGAGCTCGTGTTCGCGATAGTTGGTGTTGACCGTGATCAGGATGGCCCCGATCTTGGCCGTGGCGAACTGCAAGGTCACCCAGTAGGGCACGTTGCTGGCCCAGACGGCCACCTTTTCCCCTTTCTGCACGCCTAGCGCCATGAGTCCTTTGGCGAACAGATCGACGGTATCGGCAAACTCGCGCCAGGTCTGGCGGTAGTTGCGGTCGGCATAGACGATGGCTTCCTTGTCGGGGATGCGGGCCACCGTCTCGTCCAGGATCTGGCCAAGGGTCTTTTCACGCAGTTCGAACAGCGCCTGGCGCTGGCGCACTTTCTCGTCCATGGATCATCCTCATATACCGCGCGGGAGCGCGGGCTGTGTACGCAAAAGGGCCGGGGAACGACGGAAGGCTACGGCGTGTAGGTCACAGCCAGCAGCTGGGCCGGGTCGTCGCCGTGCGCGCCCACATAATGGGGCACGATGGAGTTGTAATAGATGGTCTCGCCGGCCTTCAGGTAATAGGTCTCGCGGCCGTAGACCACCATCAGCTCGCCCTTGAGTACCAGGATGAATTCCTCGCCCTGGTGCGAGATGGTCTTCCGCTCTTCGTCCTTGTCGGGATAGATCTCGATGAAAAAAGGCTCTATGTTGCGGTCGCTCTTGCCCTTGCCCAGCGCCTGATAGATGTAGCTGGAACGGGGGGTGCGGCCGGTGTGCATGGCGGGGTCCACGCTGCCCAGCTGGTCTATGCGGGAAATGATGGGATCGCGGGTGAACTGGTCATCCAGGAAGGTGCCCAGACGGACGCCCAGCGAGCGGGCCACCTTCTGCAGGGGGCCGATAGTGGGATATATCTCGTCATTTTCCATGCGTTCCAGAAAATTGACGGTCAGTCCCGTATTCTGTGAGAGGGTCTCAAGATCCACGTTCCTTTCCTCGCGGAACGTGCGGATGCGCTTTCCGACACTGCTTTTTCCGGCCATGTCTGTCTCCTGTTGCAGCCTGTGCAGAAAAACCAAGGGTAAAAAGTGTTCTGAAAAATATCATAAAGTCTTATGGCCCCGCAAGGCGGCAGTCCGTGCGTAGCGCAAACGTCGAAAAAACGCTAGGCTCGTCCCATGATACAGCACAAACGTACGGCCTTGCTGGCCGCAGGACAGGTCCAGGGCGTGGGCTTCCGCCCCTTCATCTACAGGCTGGCCGTGGAAGGCGGCCTTTCCGGCAGCGTGGGCAATACCTCGGACGGGGTGCGCATCGAGGTGCAGGGGCCCCCGGAACAGGTGGATGCCTTTGCCGTGCGTCTGCGCCGGGAGCTGCCGCCCCTGGCCCGGCTCACCCGGCTGGAAATCACGGAGCTGCCCCCCTTGGACGGCGAGACGGAATTCGTCATCGTGGCCAGCCACGGCCATGCCGGCCACAGCGTGCTGGTCAGCCCCGATGTGGGCATCTGCGAGGACTGCCTGCGCGACATGCACACGCCCGGCAATCCGCGCTTCGGCTATGCCTTCACCAATTGCACCAACTGCGGGCCGCGCTACACCATCACCCGGTCCATCCCCTACGACCGCGCCACCACCAGCATGGCCTGCTTCCCCTTCTGCCCCCGCTGCGAGGCCGAATACCGCGACCCTCTGGACCGCCGTTTCCATGCCCAGCCCGTGGCCTGCCCGCAATGCGGGCCGCGCCTGTGGCTGGTGGACAACCCGCTGCTCCCGCCCGGCGGCACCCTGCCCCCGGACAGCGCCCCGGCAAACTGGCCCGGCCCGGAGACCCTGCCGTCGGAAGCATCCATGCGGGATGCCGTGGCACGGGCGGCCGCCCTGCTGCGGGAGGGCCACCTGCTGGCCCTCAAGGGCCTGGGGGGCTTCCAACTGGCCTGTGACGCCCGCTCCGCCCGCAGCGTGGCCCTGCTGCGCCTGCGCAAGCGGCGCCCGCACAAGCCGCTGGCCCTGATGGTGCCGGATCTGGCCACGGCACGGGAGCTGTGCGACCTTGCCCCGGAGCACGAGGCCCTGCTGCTTTGCCCGGAAAAGCCCATCGTGCTCTGCCCGGCCCGCAAGGGCTGCCTGCCCCCCGCCATCGCGCCGGATACCGCCGGTATCGGCCTCATGCTGCCTTACACGCCCCTGCATGCCGTCCTTTTCGACGAGCTTGTCCGCCTGACCGCTACGGCCGGAGAGCCCGCGCCCGTGCTGGTCATGACCTCGGCCAATGCCAGCGGCGAGCCCATCTGCCTGGGCAACCGCGAGGCCCTGCGCCGTCTGGCGCATCTGGCCGATGCCTGGCTGCTGCACGACCGTGACATCCTGGTGCGCGTGGACGACAGCGTGGCCGGTGTGCGTCCCCTGCCCGCCGACGGGGAAAAACCCGCCGCGGCGCCCTTTTTCTACCGCCGGGCACGCGGCTATGTGCCCCGCCCGGTGATGCTGCCCGAAGCCTGGGGCACGGATCTGCCCTGCGTGCTGGGCACGGGCGGCGAGCTCAAGGCCACGCTCTGCCTGACGCGCGGCAACGAGGCCTTCGTCAGCCAGCATGTGGGCGACCTGGAGAACGCCCCCACCTTCGGTTTTTATGAGGAAGTGGCCCGCCACCTGCAGGATCTGCTGGAGGTGCGGCCCGCCGCCGTGGTCTGCGACCTGCACCCGGATTTCCTCTCCACCCGCCATGCCATGGAACTGGCCCGGCGCGAGGGCCTGCCCCTCTGGCATCTGCAGCACCATGCCGCGCACGCGGCCTCCGTGCTCACCGAGCACGGCCACACCGGCCCGGCCCTGGCCCTGACGCTGGATGGCACCGGCCTGGGCACGGACAAGAGCATCTGGGGCGGAGAGCTGCTGTTCATGGAACTGGATGCGCCCCGCTGGCAGCATCTGGGCCGTCTGGCGCCCTTCCGCCTGCCCGGCGGGGAGGCCGCCATCCGCGAGCCCTGGCGCATCGCCCTGGGCCTGGCCCTGCAGAGCGGTCTGGCCCCCGAAGCTCTGACCGGGATCTGGGCGGACTGCGCTGACGACGGGGACGATGTCCGCCGTGCGCCGCAGGCCATGGCCGTCACGGCGGTCAGCGAGATGTGGCGCCGGGGCCTCAACTGCCCGCCCACGTCCAGCGCCGGGCGCCTGTTCGATGCCGTCTCCGCCGCGCTGGGCCTGTGTACGCACATCACCTATGAAGGACAGGCCGCCATCCGTCTGGAAGACGCCGCCGCCCGCAGCGCCCTGCCGGGACAATGGTGGCGCATGCGGGCGGAAGAGCTGCGGGCCCCGCAGCCGGAGCACGAGCTGCTGCCCGCCCTGCCCCTGACGGAAGAAGACGGCCTTTGGCAACTGGACGGCACGGCCCTGTTCGCCGCCGTGCTGGCCCGGCGCGACCGCCTGCCCGTGGAAGATCTGGCCGCCCGTTTCCACTGGCAGCTGGCGCAGGGCTTCACGGCCCTGGCCGTCAGGGCCGCCGGGGCCACGGGCGTGCGCGTGGTGGGCCTTTCCGGCGGCGTCATGCAGAACGCCCTGCTGGCCCGCCTGCTGCCGCTGCTGCTCGCGGCGCACGGCCTCACCCCCTTGTGCCAGCAGGAAGTGCCGCCCGGTGACGGCGGCATCTCTCTGGGGCAGGCCGCCTGGGCACAGGCCTGTTTGCGAGCCGGTCTGCCCACGGAACTAGTATAGTCCGCTGACGGCCCATGGTGGCCCGGACACCCCTGTTGCCGGGGCAAACGCTGTGCGCTTCTTATGTAATTTATTGATATAAAAGGATAAAAAAGAAAAATCACTTTTTTTGATTTTTTCGTTGACAGCCAGGGTCTTTTTGGGCAGTATGCATTTCTGCCGAGGGGCTGTAGCTCAGTTGGGAGAGCGCTTGAATGGCATTCAAGAGGTCAGGAGTTCAATTCTCCTCAGCTCCACCAAAAAGGAAATCAGGGTTTGCGGAAATGCAGACCCTTTTTTCGTTTCTGGCCACAGAAACACAGACAGCAAAAAGCCGGGGCTCTGATGAGCCCCGGCTTTTTTGTATCCGGCTGGAGGCGGGCCGTGTCCCCGCCCTGCGGCAGCCTTACTTGACGGTGATGATGTCCGAGGCGGCGATGGTCTCGGGCGTCAGTTCCTGGCCAAGGCCGGGCAGTTCGGGAACGGTGTAGCGGCCCTTGCTGGGCATGTAGTTGTGGATGCAGGTCCTGGTGTTGGGTTCCAGCAGGGCATAGCGGTGCAGTTCGTGGATCATGAAGTTGGGGATGGCCGCTTCCATGTGCAGGGCGGCTGCGGTGGAGATGGGGCCGCCGCAGACATGGATCTGGACGGTGACGTCATAGACGTGGGCCATGTCGCAGATCTTCTTGACTTCGGAGATGCCGCCGCAGGTGCAGATGTCCGGCTGGATGACGCTCAGGCTGCCGTCTTCCAGGAAGGGGCGGTAGCCCCAGCGCCAGTAGATGCGTTCACCGGAGGCCAGCGGGATGTTCACATGGTCGGCCACCTGCTTCATCATCTTGGGGTTCAGGGGCATGACGGGCTCTTCGTAGTACAGGACGCCCAGCTCCTCGATCATGCGGCCGAACTGGATGGCCGGTGCCGCCGAGGTGAAGGAGTGCATCTCCACGATGATGTCCACATCGGGACCGATGGCGTCGCGCATGGCTTTCAGGCGGTCATAGCCCAGGCGCAGGATGTTGTCCGGCAGCAGGCCCTTGAGGTCACGCTGGTTCCAGTTGCCGTGTTCGTCCATGGCCAGCACGTCCACCTTGATGGCGTCATAGCCTTCGCTGACGGCGACACGCGCCACGTCGGCGTACTGTTCCGGCGACACGAGCATGGCCTTGTCGGTACCGCCGCCCCAGCCGAACTGGAGCTGGCTGGCGTAGGCCCGGATGCTGTCACGGCTCTTGCCGCCCAGCAGGACATACAGGGGCACGTTGAGGGCCTTGCCCTTGATGTCCCACATGGCGATGTCGAGGCCGCTCATGGCTGCGGAGAAGATACCGCCGCCGCCCTGGCCCCAGAAGGTCTTGCGCAGCATCTTTTCCCAGATGGCTTCCGTATCCATGGGGTTCATGCCGATCAGCAGGGCGGACAGATCCTTGGCCACGCCGATGCCGCCGGAGGCGCCGACGCCGTAGGCGAGGCCCACTTCACCGAAGCCGCTGATGCCTTCATCCGTGTTGACCCGGACGACGGTGGGGCGCCATTTGCTGGTGGCGGAAGAAAAATCGTTGGCGACATCGATGATATCGATACTGGTGATTTTCATTACAGGCTCCTTGAAGTCTGGATTGATTTGATTTTATTTAATATTTCTGGATAGCGAGGATGGCTGCCGCCAGCGTCGCTGCCGCACCGGTGAAGACCAGGCACAGCAGGCCGCCGCTGAACTGGCCCGTCAGGGTGATGAACAGGCCGATCAGGGCCGGGGCCAGCGCGGCCAGACCATTGGCGAAACCGTTCATGATGCCGGAGGCCGTGGACATGGACGAGCCGGGCACGAGGCTCTGCAGGAGGGTCCAGGCGACAGGGGTGCCCATGGTGCAGAAAGCCACGGAGCAGGAGAGCAGGACGGCGGAAGCGTACTTGTTGTCCACCGAGGCGCCGAAGTAGACGCACAGGCCGGCGAACAGCATGGCGCACATGAGGATGGGCGCACTGCGGCCGACCTTGTCGGCCAGGATGCCGCTGGAAGCCTTGCAGAAGATGGAAAGGACGAAGGGCAGGGAGGCCAGCCAGCCCATCTCGCTCCAGGAGAAGCCGCGGGCGGTCTTCAGATAGCTGGGCAGCCAGGTGATGAGGCCCCAGTACATGCACTGCAGGCACAGGTACCAGAACACCAGCAGCCAGTAGCGGTAGTTGCCCGCAAAGGCCTTGAAGCGCACGGCGACGGGGATCTTTTCTTCGGCGGAGGCAGGGGCCTGCTCCTGACCGGCTTCGATGTGGGCCAGTTCCGCGGCGTTGATGCCCTTGGCCTGACGGGGGGTGTCCGCCACATGGCGCCAGAGCAGGTACAGGGGGATGAGGCCCAGCACGAGGCAGACATGGAAGTTCATGCGCCAGCCGTGGGTCCCGATGAGCCAGGCAAAGAAGGGCATGGCGATGGCAGGCGCAACGGACTGCCCCACGACCCAGGCTGCATTGGCCCGTCCCCGTTCCTGTTTGGGGAACCAGTTTTTGATAAAGACACTTTGCAGGGGATAGTACCCTCACCGATGCCCAGTATGATTCTGCTGACGATGATCAGCATGAAGGATGTGGCGATACCACCAATGAAGAGGGATATCGTCCACAGTACGATGCAGAGCATCATGCTTTTACGCGGTCCAAGATAGTCCCCGATAGGCGAAAGGACGACATTGGATATCCCGTATGCCGCAAGGAAGACGGACATCATCATGCCTATGCGTACGGGCGTATCCTTGATGCCCATTTCAAGGAGGAAAGGATCGTTAGCCGCAAGTACAGATACGTTCACTCTGTCGAGATAGGCTATAAAAATACCTATAAAAAGGCATATAACGATTATAAAACGCTTCTTTGTTGGATTTTGCTGTATAGAATTTGCATTTTCCATATGCATCTCCAATTGTTATGATTTTGATTTTCCTGTACGCTCTAGAGCAAATACGATTCATCAGATCTTATTTGGGAGTATCCATGAAAAAACAGGGGATGTACAATTTTTTTTGTTGATCGATGCATCACTTCTGCTTATGCATCCGTCACGAATCCGCCAGCAGCCCGGGATGAACTATGAATATCACCATTCGTCAGGTAGATGCCTTTTTGATGGTCGCGGAGCTCCGCAGCTTCACGGCGGCCGGTGCGGCGCTGCACATCACGCAAAGCGCGGTCAGCAACCTGGTCAAGGATCTGGAAGACCAGATAGGCGTCCAGCTTTTTGACAGAGGGAGGCGAGTCGTCAAATTGACGGCGGCGGGCAAGATATTTTTCGAAAAGGCCAGCAGGGCCCAGGACGTGTTCCGCAGCATGGAGCAATGCGCCACGGAACTGCACGATGCCCGCATCCACCGGGTACGCATCGCGGCGGCGCCGCTTTTGGGCTGTACGCTGATCCCGCTGCTGGCCTACCGCTTCATGCGCCGGTATCCGGAGATGCGGGTCGAGCTCGTGGATCTGCCCATGTCCAGGGTCCAGCAGGCCGTGGTGGACGGCAGCGCCGACCTCGGCTACGGCCCTGCCCGTGATCTGGAAGCGGGCGTGACGGGCGAGCTGTTTTTTGAAACGTCTGTCCACATGCTCTCGCTGCCCCAGCACCCGCTGGCAGGGGAGGCCGTCTCCTGGGAGCAGGTGCGCAAGGCGGACGTCATCGCCGTCGGCCGGGAGTCCATCCACTACATCTCGGCGGATGTGGGCGGTGAGGAAGACTTCCATGTGGCGCATACGGTGCACCACATGGCAACGGTGTTCGCTCTGGCGGCCACCGGCGCGGGCATCGCGCTGGCCGGGCGTTTTTCCATCCTGCTGGCCCGGGGCTTCGGCCTTGTGGCCCCCCCTGTCTATCCGGTGCTCCGGCGCGCCATGCTCCTGTACCGGCCGGCACGGCAGGAGCTCTCGTCCCCGGCGGAGCTCTTCGTCAGCTTCACGCAGGAATATGCCCGCCGCCACTGCCTGGATTCCCTGCCCGACGATTCCCTGACGGCTCTCGCCAATACGGCAGGCTAGCCCGGTGATACCGGCCGGAGTGTGCGTGCGCGCACACTGGATTCATGCGGCTTTGCTGTCCTATCAGGAGCGATTCTTACTTGTCAAAAAGGCAGGGTTGTGCTAGGGTATGCAGCAGCTTCGTGCCGGGAAAGGCACGTTCTTTCATGCAAGGAGACCCCATGCCCCGCAAGAAAAACACCTGTATGTATCTCGTGGCCGCCCTGCTGTTCCTGGGTGGTCTGGGCTATCTGGTCTTTTCCGGCCTGTCGGAGAATACCGTCTATTTCCTCAACGTCTCCGAAGCCAGGGCCGCCACGGCCGACAAGTTGCAGGCGGCCCGCCTGTTCGGCACCGTGGCCCCCGACAATCTGCTCAAGAACGTGGACGGCCCCGGGGCCAGCTTTTTGCTGCAGGACAAGGACGATGCGGGCCTGACCCTGCCCGTGGTCTACAAGGGCGCCGTGCCGGATACCTTCAAGGCGGGCGCCGAGGTCATCGTGGAAGGGGGCCTGCAGCCCGACGGCCGTTTCATGGCCAAGACCCTCATGACCAAGTGTCCTTCCAAGTACCAGAAGGAAAACCGCAAGAGCTAGGGCGGCGCAGGCCGTACCCTTCCTGACGCACGGCCGGGCCTCGGGGGCCGGTCGCGTCCTCACCGGAAATGTGCCGCCATGGCTGGTCGTGGCGTGCCCAAAGGAGCCCCATGTATTTCATTGCCTATGCCATGCAGCTGCTGACCCTGATCTGTGCTCTGGGCGGCAGTGCGCTGGCGCTTCTGCAGCTCTGGCAGCAGCGCGGCGACGCCCTGGCGCTGATCGAAAAGGTCCACTGGGCCATCACCGGCGCCCTTTCCCTGGCGGCGGCCCTGCTGCTGCACGCCCTGTTCTGGAACGACTTCAGCCTGGTCTATGTGGCCAGCTACACGGACCGTGTGCTGCCCGCCTTCTACCGCCTGACGGCCTTCTGGGCCGGGCAGCCGGGCTCCATGCTGTTCTGGGCCTTTTCCGTGGCCATCAGCGGCAGCATCTTTGCCCTGACGCCCGCCTACAAGCGCCTGACGCCCGCCACGCGGCTCTGGTACTGGGGCTTCTTCTACGCCATCATGGCCTTCTTCGCCCTGATCCTCTCCTGCTGGAGCAATCCCTTCGAGATGCAGTCGCCCGTGCCGCCGGACGGCAACGGCCTCAATCCCCTGCTGCAGAACCCCGGCATGATCTTCCACCCGCCGCTGCTCTTCCTGGGCTACGGCGGCTTCACCGTGCCCGCCTGTCTTGCCTTGGCCCAGAGCCTTTCCGGCGGTGAGGGCGAGGACGGCTGGCACCGTGTGACCCGCCCCGTGACCCTGCTGGCCTGGGCCTTCCTGACCGCGGGCATCATCCTGGGCATGTGGTGGGCCTATATGGAACTGGGCTGGGGCGGCTACTGGGCCTGGGACCCGGTGGAGAACGCCTCCCTCATCCCCTGGCTCATCAGCACGGCGGCCCTGCACACCCTCATCGTGCAGGAGCGCCGCAACAAGCTGCATCGCGTGAACGTGGCCCTGATGTGCCTGACCACCATCTCCGCCTTTTTCGCCACCTATCTGGTGCGCAGCGGCGTGGTGCAGTCCGTGCACGCCTTCGGTGACGGCAGCGTGGGCACGCCCCTGACGGTCTTCGTGCTGGGGGGCCTGCTGATCTCCTTCTGGGCGGCCTTCTCCGTGCCCGCGCGCGGGCGCGAGCTGGCGGGCATCGTCAGCCGCGAAGGTTTTTTGGTGATGGTCTGCTGGCTGCTGCTGGCCCTTTCGGTCATCATCCTCGTGGGCACCATGTGGCCGGTCATCAGCCTGCTCTGGACGCCGGAGCCCCACGGCCTGGACGCCAATTTCTACAACCGTGTCTGCGTGCCCCTGGGCATGCTCATCATGCTGCTGCTCATGGTCTGTCCCTGGCTGCGCTGGGACGGCGGCCTGCGTGACGCGCCGCGCTTCTGGCTCGCTCTGGGGGCCTTCGTGGCCTCGGGCGCCGCTTTCTTCTTCCTGGGCTACCGCCAGCCCGTGGCCCTGCTGGCCGCGGCGGGCTCCGTGGCCTGTCTGGCCGGGCTGCTGGCCAGTCTGCCTTCCCTGCCGGGCAAGGGCGGCTGGCGTGCCGTCGGCGCCGCGGGCCTGCATGTGGGCCTGGCGGTGCTGGTGCTGGGCATGGCCTTCTCCGGCCCCTACAAGCAGGAATACGACCTGCTCTTCCAGAACGGCAAGGGCGTGCAGCAGGCCGGCGCCTACCGCGTGGAGCTGCTGGAGGCCCAGCAGGGCCGCGCCGTGGACCATGACTATCTGGAAGCGCGCCTCAAGATCTATGAAGGCGACACGCTGCTGGGCGAGCTCAAGCCGCAGCGCCGCATGTACGACAAGTTCGGTACCATGCAGTTCTCCGAAGTGGACGTGGTCCCCGGTCTGGGCAACGAGCTGTATGCCTCCTTCCTGGGCCTGGACGAGAACGCCTCGGTGCTGATCCGCTTCAGCGTGGAGCCCCTGGTCAACTGGATGTGGATCGGCGGCACGCTCATGTGCCTGTTCCCCTTCCTCATGCTGGCCCGCGGCCGCAAAAAGCAGACGCCCGAAGCGGGGAGCGACGCTCCCGCCGACAACGGGCCGCAGGCCTGAGGCCGCCATCATGCTGCGTCTTGAGAACCTGGCCAAGCTCTACGGCCTCAAGGTGGTCTTCAAAGGGGTGAGCTGCCGCTTCACGGCGGGCAGCATCACCCTGCTGGCCGGGGGCAACGGCGCGGGCAAGAGCACGCTGCTGCGCATCATCGCCGGCCTGTCCCGTCCCTCGGCGGGCGAGGTCATCTTCGACGGCACGGGGGCGGGCGGCGTCGCCCGTGAAGACGGGCCGCGCCTGGCCTATCTGGGGCACGCCACCTTCGTCTATCCGGGCCTGAGCGCGCTGGAGAACCTGCAGTTCTGGGCCCGGGCCCACGGCCTGCGCCCCTCGCGGGCGGAGCTCCTGGCCCTGCTGGAGCATGTGGGGCTGGCCGCCCATGCCGAGGAGCGGGCCGGGGTGTTCTCGCGCGGCATGGCCCAGCGCCTGAATCTGGCGCTGGTGCTGCTGCTGGACGCGGACCTTGTGCTGCTGGACGAGCCCGGCACCGGCCTGGACGTCAATTCCATGGCCCTGGTGCGGCGCGAGATGCTGGCCGCCCGGGAGCGCGGGGCCTGCGTCATCGTGGTCAGCCACGATCTGGCGGGCGACAGCCCCCTGGCCGACCGCCTGCTGCTGCTGGAGAACCGCCGCTTGGCCTATGACGGGCCGCCGCAGGGCCTTGCCGCCGTGGATTCCGTGCTCAACGCGGCCACGGGGGATGTGGCGGCGCCCACTGCCGGGGAGGTTCCCGCATGATATCCTTTGCCTTGACCGTGGCCCGCAAGGACCTGCTGCTGACCTTCACCCGCGGCAGCGGGCTGGTGCAGGGCCTGCTGCTGGGCCTGTTGCTGCTGTTCGTGTTCAGCCTGTCTCAGGGCGTGGGCGAACGCATGAGCCCGCAGGGCGCGGGCGCCGTGTTCTGGCTGGGCTCGGCCTTCTGTCAGGTGCTCATCTTCAATACGCTCTATGCGCTGGAAGAGGCCAACGGCGCGCGTCTGGGCCTGTTGCTGGCCCCGGCCCCCATACAGGCCGTGTGGCTGGGCAAGGCCCTGGCCGGGCTGCTGCTCTTGCTGGTGGCCCAGATGTTCTTTTTGCCCGCCGCCGTGGTCTTCCTGTCGCAGGAGATAGGCGCGCTCTGGCCCGTGGGCCTCGGCACGCTGCTGCTGGTGGACGTGGGCATGTGCGCCCTGGGTTCGCTGCTGGGCGCGCTCTCGCAGGGCGGCGCGGCGCGCGAGTCCCTGCTGAGCATCGTGCTCTTCCCCCTGCTGGTGCCCCTGCTGCTGGCGGGGATCGGCGTGGCGGCCCAGGTGTTCGGCGCGCCCGCGCCTGACGGCCCGGCCTCGTGGATAGGGCTGGCCGCCGCCTTCGACGGTGTCTTTCTGGCTGCCGGACTGCTGCTGTTCGGCTTCATGTATTCGGGAGACGAATGATGCAACGCGCCTTTTCCGTGTGGCCCCTGCTGCTGGTGTTGCTGGGCGGTGCGGCCCTGGCCGTGTGCCAGTGGCTGATCTTTTTCTATGCCCCTGTGGAAGCCCAGCTGGGCCTGATGCAGAAGGTCTTCTATACCCATCTGCCGCTGGCCTGGTGGGCGCTCATCAGCTTTCTGGTGGTCTTCGTGGCGTCCATCGTCTACCTGATCCGGCGTTCCCCGGCCGCTGACCGCGTCTGCGCGGCCGCTGCCGAAGTGGGCGTGCTGCTGGCCGGTCTGGCCCTGGTCACGGGCATGATCTGGGCCCGCCGCTCCTGGGGCGTCTGGTGGACGTGGGATCCCCGCCTGACCACCACGCTGGTCATGTGGTTCATCTATGCGGGCTATCTGGTGCTGCGCGGCCTGGACCTGCCGCCCCAGCGCAAGCGCATGATCTGCGCCGTAGTGGGCGTGGTGGCCTTTCTGGACGTGCCGCTGGTCTTCCTTTCGGCCCGGCTGTGGCGCTCCATCCATCCGGCGGTGTTCGCCTCCAAGGGCGGCGGGCTGGAACCTGAGATGAAGCTGACCGCCATCGCCTGTGTGGCGGCCATGGGCCTGTTCTGGGCGGGCCTGGTGTGGCTGCGCACCCGCCAGCTGGGCCTGCGCGACCGGCTGGACAGCCTGCGCCTGCAGGCGGAAGACTGATTTTCGGTCCCCGGTCTGTCCCGTCCGCCGCATGCGGCGGGATGACGGCCGCGGATGCGCCGCTCCCGGGGAGCGGACAGGCGGAGCCGTGCTCCGTCCGGGCTCGGTGAGCCCTGTTTTCAACGGATACAAGCGGGATCCCCGCTTTCAAGGAGTGCCCTATGGACAGCAATTTCCTGTGGCTGGTGGCGGCCGGTGCCGCCGTCTGGCTGGGTCTGGCCGCGTACCTGGTCTTCATGGGCTGTGCCCAGCGACGTCTGGATGCCCGTCTGCGCCAGATGGAGATCCTGCATGACTGATAGCCGTCTTTCCTTCACCGCCCGCGCCATCATCCTGCTGCTGGGCCTGAGCCTTTTGGTCATGCTGGGCGTCACCATCAAGGAACGTGTCAGCAATCCGCATCTGGTGACCGAACGTCCCACGGCCCCGCAGGGCATGGGACAGGAACAGAACCTGCTGGCCAGCCTGATGCAGAAGGTGGCCGCCGAGCCCACCAATAAGGATGCCCTGATGCATCTGGCCGAACACCTGATGGCCACCCAGGAATGGGATGCCGCGGCCACCTTTGCCCAGCGCGCCGTGGCTCTGGACGTCAACGATCCCCAGCCCCTCTACATGCTGGGCGTCATCCTGCACAATCAGGGCAAGCCGCAGGAAGCGGCCGCGACCCTGGAAAAGGTGGTGGCCCTGCGGGACGACGCCACGGTGCGTTACAGCCTGGGCGTGCTCTACAGCTACTTCCTGCAGCAGAAGGACAAGGGGCGCGCCCATTGGGAGGCCGGCCTCAAGGATCCGAAGATCTCGCCCGAGATGCGGCAGGCCATCGAAGAAGAGCTGAAAAAATAACCCCTTCCCCATCAAAGACAAAAAGGGCGCCCTCGGGCGCCCTTTTTTCATGCCCTGTGGCCGACAGGAGATGGAGGCTACGTTGAGGCCCCCTCTTCGCCGTCTCCAGCCTTTGCCCGGCATCCTCTCCTTCCGGCTCGTTCCGGGGCAGGCAACCTGCCTTCTTTATTAAAATTTCCTTTGTGGTTTGAGACCTCTCCCTTCAGGGGGACAGTCCGCACGACCCCTGTCCGTCGGCTGCGGAGGCGGTAGCCGTTGCCCGCACCAGCGGGCTTACGGATAGCGACAGCGCTT
>ERZ827181.2052-NODE-2052-length-18956-cov-10.547273_pt1 | contig 18956 bp, 16 predicted proteins | sample MGYA00519778_ERZ827181 | MGnify/ENA primary metagenome ERZ827181 (study PRJEB31778, sample SAMEA3449273) | human gut metagenome | biome: human gut; feature: human-associated habitat; material: faeces | place: United Kingdom | collected 2010/2012 ...
AGAAGCTGTTTTGAATTTCTCCAAAAAGTTTTTCTTGTCTTGATGTATCCGTTTTCACATGTGTTTTGGACGATTTTTTGTCCTTTCTGCTTCTATTCTTTGTCAGATAGCTCGCTATCTTCCTCATCCCACAAGCGGAAATGCCTCAAAAACTCATCCCAAATCAGCACACGATAAATTCAAAACAGTTTCAAAGATAATGTTTAAAATGGTGGTTCCTCCTCGGACGAGCCGAATAAGATATCCAATTCATCTTTCTCGTCATCAATGACGGGCTGTGCTGGGATACTTGGTTGCGAAGTTGTCCTTTCCACTTTCCATGCCCTGAACGAATTATACCATCTGCCTTGATATTCCCTTGCGTTAATGTCGAAGTAAACCGTTAATTCTTCACCTATCTGAATGTTGAACTGATTGATTTTGTCTTCTCCAAATACATCAAAGCATAACTTTTTAGGGTATTGCTCATGCGTTTCGATGACATATTGCTGGACACTCCACGGGGTATTGGTTGATGCGGATATTCCATTCCTCTTATCCAGCACAGCTATTATTTTCCCACCTATCTCAAATGACATATTCCTGTATTATTAATTTGTTTGTAATCTGTTCGTTGTTTTATTCTTGTACAGAAAAAGTATCCATATCTATCTTTAAATCCATCACGATATTGTCTATGCCGGCCTTTGTTTTAAGTAATGAGAGATGTAACGTATTGGTCAGGTCATTTCCTTCTATATCCATGTTGACATTATATCCGGCAGGTCTGAATACTCCTAACACTATATCGCTGATTTCATCCAGGTCTCCTACATACCTTAAATCACCCAATTGTGGATATTTGCCTTCTACGCCATCCCTGTTTTCAATCCACCAGTTGAGGAAAGATGTGGTCACAATGGCCACGTTCCATTCCAAGGCTAATTTTTTAAGTGCAAAAGCGTGTCTTCTGTAACTTTGGGGCATATAGCAGTCGGTATTGATGTGCTGAAATCCGATGACGAATACAATTTTCACGCCCTGCTTCTGGACAACTTCTTTGATGCTGTCTGCCAATTCGCTCATGGTCAACAGGCAGAATCCTCCAGCGTAAGGCGGAACGTTGACGTATAAGGGAGATGTTGCAAGTTGTTTTGTGGCTTTTTCCAACTTTTCTTTTTCTTCGGGCGAAAGGACTGCATTTTTTCTTAGCGTATGGCAAGGCAATGCAGCTACATTCGCCATAAGCTGATGGATGAACGTTCTTTGATTGGATTCCAGGCAAAAGATAGCCGTGGGGATTTTGTCCGTCAAAGCAAACTTATGAGCCAAGGAAAGACACAAAGCCGTTTTTCCCATGCAAGGTCTGCCTGCTATCGTGACAAGCTCTCCCGGCTGGAATCCCCCGATAAGGTTGTCAAGGCACGCAAACCCTGTGTTGAACGTATGACAATTGCCCTTGTTTTCCAAAGGACAGTCATTCAGTATTTCACTAATATGCTGGCATCGTATCATAATTACATAGTTTTATCTGTTTCTTCAGTTCTAATTTTAAAATTCTTAAAGTCAAGAACCCATTTGTTTTCGATTAGGAATTGTATTCCTATTGATTTATTTATAAAGAACTTAATTGTGCTAAAGATTTAGTCATAAAGTACATGCTATGTAAAACATTCTTAAACGAAAAATGATCAAAGAGAAAGTTTACATTTTGTAGCAATAAAACGTAAGCTATTTACGACATCATCAAAAGATTCATTTTTTAGCCACAATAAGTAGCAATATAATTCGTAGTCAGGAGTTCTATTGACATCTTTCTCATAAACGGCTTTCAATGCAGGATTTTCACTTACTTTTTTCCAAAATACAATTCCATTTGCGGTTAGAGGCAACCCTAAGGTTTTTAATTTTTGTTTATAGCTTTTTATGTCAAAATTATCTTCAGCGACGCTTCTGTGGCTTAAGTCATTTCTGACGTTTCTTATATATTCTAATATATGCTTTTGCTTCCAGTCTATTTTGAATTCATTTACGAAAGCATATAACTTCGCACTATAAGATATAGCAATTAGAGACTTGGCTGTTTCTATTTTGGCATTAGGATAATAAAACTTAATATGCTCAACGATGTCTTCAAGAACTCCGTTGTTTTTTTGGTCATAATAATAATTTAGGAGCATTTCTAATTGAAGTTGAGCATATCTACAAAACTCAGCAAAACTTATAGAATGATATCTTGTTCCATAACGGTAACGGAACATTTCTCTGTTGTCTGATATTAAGAGATTCCTTACTTCTTGTATTTTAATAAACGAATAGTCTATTATTGAAGTTTTAGAATCAACAAAATAATCAAGCCCCAAATATTTTTCAATATGCTCAATACGTTTTTCATCAAGCGAAAAAGATTTTACAGAAAGCTGTAAATTCAAAGCTTTCCGTAACTTTAACCCGAATTCGGCATTTTCATTAGCCAAGCGTATTACCTTTTTTAAAACTTCTCCTAATTTATCATCCATGTCCTATATCCAATAAAGCATCCAATTCTTTATTAAGTTCGTCCACGTCAATAGGCTCAAATGGCGGTACCGTGACTTTTTTGCTGAGATGAATCAGCCAGAACTGTTTGTCATTTTTGTCACGGCATATTGATATTGACAACTGCTCTTTTCGCTTTTCCATCTCCGGCTTTATTCCATTATTGACCGAGGCGAATATTTTTTTACCGTCGAGCATGAAGTAAGCATAACGGTGTGGTCTGGCCTGTTCTCCGCTGTCCGTCATAGTCTGTTCCACTGATGTCTCAGACTCTGTTATAATCACTTCAGTGGTGTTTTGCTTCTCAAAATCCAGCAACGGTGTGGTCTCCACGTAAGTGATTGAGTGGGCGGTGGTCTTCAACGGGTCACGCGTCTCACGGACGAGTTTCTCAAACTTATCATGCAGACGCTTGTAAACACTATCGTTTTCACCTTTGACCATTTTCATGTACATCAGTTTTCCGTCAAGAACATTCACCAGGTCAGGATTGCCTTTTTTCACATGCCCCTTTTCCTCCTTGTACTTCGGGAAGAACTTGGAATAGGTCACACCGTAACCATACCTGTCCCAAATGTAAAGTATATTGCGTATGTCACGCACGTACTTTTGCGTTACATTCAGTTTGTCGCTTACAATTATGCCTGTTACTTCCTGCCTGCCGCCTATTTTCTGCAAACGGGTCTTTTTCTCATTTATTGTGAAGCCTTGGCTTTGTATTATCCGTACCAGTTCTTTACGGAAATCTCCGTCTTTTTGATATACATTGTGCATTGACGAGAAAGTTATGTCGTCTGCATAACGTGTGTAGCGCAGCCCAAAACGTTTGGCAAGTCCGGCGAGCCTGCGGTCAAGCGTGTCGCAAATCATATTTGTAATGATAGGCGATGTAGGTGCACCTTGCGGTAGCACGTAAAAGTCTTTCTTTGTCCCGTTTTCAAGTGTACGTGTTTCTTTCATCGAGCATATGCCAGCCAACACATTAGCCACAGGTATGGGAAAGTTGAAAGGCTCAAGCTGCAAGCGCTTCCAGACACGCGGTTGCTCTATGCTCGGGAAAAAGTCTTTCAAGTCAATGTTGAAGATATAGTTCTGTCCTTTATGAACATTGGCGTTGGTTACGACAGACCGTTGCTCGGTGAAGCCCATTGCATAGTCAGATGGAGAGTAAACAGCCTTGAAAATTTCGTTTACATACCGCAACAGCAACATGAAACTTTGATTCCTCGGCGCAGTAATCTGTCTGTAACCGCCTGATTTCTTTTTTATCTTGAACTGTTTGTAACGGTGAAACGTGTGATTGGGGTTACAATAAAAGGTTATATGTTTCATCGTAAATGGATAAAACTTATCAATCTGCCCCATTTCTTCCATTTCATCTTGTTTAAGGTGATTGAGCAGAGCAAGAATGTCATCCTTGCTTTCCATGCGGTGTGCCAATGCTGCTATTTCTGTTTTATCCATTTTGGTTTATATAAATTAAAAGCGGTCATTGGCTTATCTGTGCTGAAACGTTCTTTTCTTTATGTAAATCCATCTATATAAGTATATCAAAATCTAAGATGGAGTTAGTGCCATAAACAATGTTAGCTTTCACGGACAGACATTGTTATCTTCAAGCCCAGATGAGCAAGAAGACATCCCGCGAATCCACTCCCGAAAGAGCAGGGCTTACGCCACGCAAGACGAAGTTCAAAATGTTGTTTCAGTCGACAGACTTGCCAAAGACCGCCTTATTTAATTATTCGATTACAAAGTTATATCATTACTGCGAAATCTTTGTTCGTAATAAAGGATAAATTTGCATTTAAGCCATTTATATTTGCTCAGTCAATATTCCAATAAGCATCAGGCTCTCCGTCCAAAGCATCATTTATATCTTGGTCACTCCATCCCATTACATCTTGAGCGTAAGTGCCATTGTAGTCATCATAGGTTTTCTGTTCTCCAAGATATTTATCACCGTAACTATTGGATTTTATGACTCGCTTAGGTAATGACGGATTTAGGTCGTGGAAATAGACTTCTCTTGCAATGCCATTTTTGACAACTCTTGTGGAATACCGTTTTTTACCGGAAAAACGCCATATATCTTCATATTCGCATGGCAATACTTCTTCTCCCTTTTCATTGATGATACCCCATTTGGCGTATTTATCAGGATTCTCTTTCTTATCCTTTTCAATGTATGCTTTAATATTTTCCGCACCTGATATTGCTTCATTGTCGCCTATGATACCTATGAGATTTTTTGAAAAGCCCGGATTCTTATTTGTCCTTACACGGGCTAGACCGTTATCAAAACCGTCAATCCATCCATATTTACCGAAAGGTACAATTATATTTCCATCTGTGTCAATTACGCCCCATTTGTAATCAGAGTTCTCAACAACTGTTACATCACCGTAATTCTTCTCTACAATGTTTCTCATATTCACCTCGTTTTTTGTTTTCTGTTGCAAAGGTAACGATGTGTCACGAAGCCTATTTTCGCACTTTCAGATATTCTGCTTCCATTCCGCATATCCGCTCCCAAATTTTGTCTTGGATTTCTGACGGTTCAAGCACGACGAGGTCTTTACCGAAAGAGGCCAATTCGCGTATCAGTTCATAATTCTCTTTGCAGTCAATACGATAGAAGCGGCCACCGTTAAGTGCGGGATACTTCTCTCTGAATTCTGATGTTTTCGCATCATTCAGTGTGCGCTGTGACTCATGGATAGGCTTTGTGGCAACGTAGTCCTTTGACAAATCGCTCACCCAGAAATATATCTCATACAGCGGACTGTCATCAAACAATGTCACACCAACGATGTCTTCAAACTGTTCATTGATGTCCCCCTCATAGTCAATATATTTATGTGACGGCAATGGTACGATGCCGTCAATACGGTCAAGAGCGAAATTTAAAAGTTTTAGGTCGCTTTCGGTCGAAGCGAACAAATACCATCGTCGATTATATTCTTTTAGCAAATACGGATATATAACAACCGTCTGCCCTTTATTTGGAGCATTGAATTTATGGTAATGCAATTCTATTACCTGACATTCGGAAATAGCAGTGAAGAGCTTGCCAAAGATATTCGAGCTTTCAAGTGGATTCTTTGTAAATGATACAATTTTTCTATCAGCATGCTTTACGCCAAGTCCAAGCCTCAGGCCTTCTAAATCTTCTAAGTTTGGAAGCCCGTCAAATTGCCCCAACAACGACAAGGCTTCTTTCAACAGATATTCCTCATCATCAGTAAGAGGTTTGCTGAATATTGAAAAACTTGGATTGGCGTAACGCAGACACATTTTCTTTCTTCCATTCCTTTCATCAGCAACATAATAACGTTCGATATTCACGCACTCAAACGGACCTTTGTATTCAAGATATTCAATGTCTTTTTCTATCGTCCTGCGACCAACACCGTCTGTTTCTGGATTTATTTCGGATAGCTGGTTGTTTACCTCTTCGGTTAAGTCGTCAAGTGAATAATTATGGTACCTGTTGGACAATAACTCGTCCAATATTTTGTACCTTGTCATTGCATTTTTGTTTTTCGGCATAATTCTTAATTTTAATCAAGGTGAAGATTTCGTATTACGACAGTTCCATCTTGACCAACTATCATCAGTTTTTTATTGTCAAGTGAGAATGAGCATGAAGATACTGATTGTGCTTTATTTGTATCGGCAATTCCTGCATCTGACAAATCGTCTATGGCTGGCATTATTTGTTTATTTGGATCATTTACGGCGTGGATATATACGCTTGTTGATGGTTGATGTCCCCAATTAAGGTTATCGGCACTATAAGGAATATAACCTTGATTAGATAATGCCATGTACTTCCCATCGGGGCTAAATGCGAGAAAGTTTCGATTTCCAACTTCTTTTATGCCTTCATCATTACAAACGTTTCCACATAAAAGTATAGGATGGCTATCATAAGCTGCATAAAATCCGTTTTTTGTGAAAGCAGCAGTCCACACAGCATAGGAAGTCATACTTTTTGCTATTTCCTTTTGTTCAGTCATATCGTAAATCATGAACAATCCACTGACATAATATCCTTTTATTTCCGTGTCATTTGGATAGCGTCCGGCGATTGCAACATATCGTGAATCGTATGAAAAGGCTACATAGTTTAAGAACCACAATGCGTGTCCAAGCTCTATTTCGCAATAAATTTCATCCGTCCCAGTTTTCCGTATTATTGCATATCCCAACTCTTCAGCAATCTTATCTCTGAAATTATCGACTTTAAGCAAATTATCAGTTTCTTCGCTGTTAAAGAAGCTCTTGTGAGCATGGATAAAATTTTTACGCGCTTCTTTCTTTTCGTCTTTCGTCTTATCATCTATTTTCCATTCGTAATCATATTTTTCTGCCAAAGCATACCATTCTTCTTTTGATATAAATTTATCGTTTACTTTATCATGATATTTTACATACTTGCTCAATGCGCTGTCCGCATACAAATTACCATCAGGACTGACAAAGCCATAATTTGTGATAAAATCTTGATTTATATACTCTTTTGTCAAAGGATCTATTATCCTTGGGCGACGGTGGCTGTCGTCAACCTTGAACAATGGACGATACCCGTTAATTTGGGATATGAAATTCAGATTTGGAAAGTCCTGTACTTCTTTCGTCTCTGTATTCATCAAAAACATTTCTTTATCTTTCTGGAAAATGATGTTTTTTCCATTATCAGACATTAACACATTGCCATATGATGAAGAATCGAACAAAGACTCTAATATTTCCTCATTTACGAAGCTGTCTTTAGACCTCTTGCCAAGGAAAACATGACTACCACGGATGGAAATGGCATAATTTTTCTTTTCTGACAAAGCCGTAATATTTTCAGGTAGGATGATGCTCCCTGCCAACAATAAATTTATTCCATGATAATATATAATTTTTTTCCCATACATTAAAGACATTTCTTGTGGCCATTCCGAAAAACTACAATTTGCATCGTCAAACTTACACATTAAGAATGCAACGCAAAATTTATGGGAAGTAAAAGCATACAATGTTTTATCTCCAATTCGCTCTAATATGCCGTATTTAATAAAATACTCCCAATTAAAATGCCCAGTTATTAAAGGTCGCACAAAAGGTTGCTCTTCCCCATCAGCAATTTCATCATATTCATCATAGATGCATTCATTTGTATCGCCATCTTTTACAGAAATAATGGTTCTGTTGTTAAATTGGTGTAAGGTTGCATCTTTGCTAAAAATGACCTTTTCATCTTTTACCACAAATACATGATTATATGTTGTAATATATAAACAGTTATCTGAGAGAACAACCATAGGAAAATTGTGGTTGATTTCCAAGTTAAAGTCACTTCTCGATATTCTAAGGTATACTTTATAATTTCTACGTCTCGCACCATATCGGTTTATCGTATAAGAATACTCCTTGACTAAATAATAAAGTTGATTTGACAAAACATAAAGCCCTTCTATTTCATTATGTCTGTAAGAAATGCCTAAACCTCCAAGAAACCGTGCTTTTTTTGTATTGAACAAATCAAGTTCTTCTGCTAAATTAAAAAGTCTATCTACTTTGTCCTCCTCAGTATGAATGTCGTTTATATTCACATCTTCACAAATAGATATGGGATATTCGGAGGATATATACCACGATTGGTTTGATAAAATGTCTTTTACAGATATTATCGTACAGCTTATTTCTTGTTTAAGTTCAACATAATAGTGTCCATTTGTAAATTTAATAAATTCGTTATCATTGAAAACATTTTTTATCGTTTCAAGAGAGTCCAATGATATAACATCTATTTGTTGGTTTTTATATATACAAATAATTCTACTTTCTTTGCAAACGGAGAAATGTTCGCATTCATATTCTTTTTTGTCAATGATGGTGTCGGTAAATCGATAAACATTCAACTTCGTAGCATTACCTGTTTCATCCTTAACTATTAAAATATTATCTTGCAATAAAATCTCATCTGTAAATGTGATAATGGGAGCTTGCTCTGTCAATGAATATAAAGTATTCTCTTTATGTTTATCATTGCTTAATAGAATAATATCCTTATTCACGTAAGAAATCTTGTCTGGAGATATGCTTTCCACATATTCTTCACCACTATCACGATTATAAAAATATGTACGGTCTTTCATGACAATAAAGCACCACGGTGTTTCATCAAAGACATAACTATTTTTATGTGTGCTGCCACCAAATTTAATGGCATCTTTTACTTCAATTTCAACTGCACTTTCTTTGTCATCGGGGAATTCAATGACATATCTACCAGGCAACTTAAATGCATAATTCGCCTGTAAAGTTTTCTCATTTAAGAGCAAGAAAGAAAAAACAGGCTTATCAAGCTTTGATTTATCAATAGGATAGATGAGTACCATTTTCTTTTCATCAGAAAAGGATTGGATACTAAATTCTGTATTTAGATATCCTATATGAGGGTGTACTGATAACTTTGTCATAATCGAATTAAAAAAATTATATGCAAAGTTATAAATAAAGCACGAACTCTATATTCGTAATATAGCCAAATCTCGAAATTGCACTATAAAACAGTTTTGATTTTATTCGATAAATTTGTTAAGCATGGTTTATGAATGCGACCTTACCATAGCTTTCGCAGTTTTAGCAAGGAATTCGCAATCGATGGTCAGTATTCTGAAGTTTTCCAGCCATGAGAAAGAGCGTTCCACAATCCAGTGTTTGGGAAGTACCTGAAATTTGGATGGACATTCATCCGGTCTTGTTGATATAAAGGATTCCATTCATTATCTCCCCATTCATTATCTCTTTAAGCGATATGTTAAATAAGTTTTCACTTCATCTTTATTCCAAGGAATATGCGTATCTTTGCACCCGAACTAAAAAGTGGAAAGATTTGAGTAGCTTGCAACCACGGAAAAAAATGCTAAAACACAAGTTCGTTTTTGATTTTCCCCCTCTTTGTATTCCTGCTCTTGTCCGTACACGGCATTTATTAATCCTTTTAATTTATAAAACAGAAATGGGATATTTATTCACATCCGAATCGGTGTCTGAAGGACACCCCGATAAAGTGGCGGATCAGATTTCCGACGCTGTGCTTGACAAACTGTTGGCTTATGACCCCAGTTCGAAAGTAGCTTGCGAAACATTGGTCACTACCGGACAGGTGGTGCTGGCAGGAGAAGTGAAAACAAAGGCTTATATCGACCTTCAACGAGTAGCACGTGAGGTGATTAACCGTATCGGTTATACCAAGAGCGAATATATGTTCGAAGGCAATTCGTGCGGGGTGCTCTCTGCTATTCATGAACAAAGCCCCGACATCAACCGTGGCGTGGAACGTGAAGACCCTATGAATCAGGGTGCGGGCGACCAGGGGATGATGTTCGGTTATGCAACGAACGAGACCGAAAACTATATGCCGTTGTCGCTCGATCTGGCACACAAGTTGCTGATTGTGCTTGCCGAAATCCGTCGTGAAGGTAAAGTGATGACTTACCTCCGTCCGGATGCGAAAAGTCAGGTGACTATCGAATATGATGACAACCGGCGTCCGGTACGTATTGATACAATCGTAATCTCTACGCAGCATGATGAATTTATTTTGCCAGAAGACGATACGCCGGAAGCACAGGAAAAGGCAGATCGGGCAATGTTGGAACAGATTCGCAAGGACGTAATCGGCATCCTGATTCCCCGCGTAATAGCCGAGATTCATCATCCGGAAGTGTTGAAGTTGTTCAACGACCAAATTACGTATCATGTGAATCCTACTGGTAAGTTTGTTATCGGAGGACCTCATGGAGATACGGGATTGACCGGGCGTAAAATTATTGTGGATACTTACGGAGGTGCAGGTGCACATGGTGGTGGTGCCTTTTCGGGAAAAGACCCCAGTAAAGTGGATCGCAGCGCTGCATACGCCGCACGTCACATAGCCAAGAATCTGGTAGCAGCGGGTGTGGCCGATGAGGTATTGGTACAGGTGTCGTATGCCATTGGCGTGGCACGTCCTATAAATATCTACGTCAACACTTATGGACGAAGCCATGTAGCCATGAGTGACGGTGAGATAGCGAAGAAAGTAGACGAGTTGTTCGATATGCGTCCGTATGCCATCGAGGAACGTCTGAAGCTCCGTAATCCTATTTATAGTGAGACAGCCGCTTACGGTCATATGGGACGTGAACCGAGAAAGGTGATCAAGCATTTCGAATCGCTTTACGAAGGCAACAAAGATGTGGAAGTGGAGCTTTTCACATGGGAAAAACTGGACTATGTGGATAAAGTGAAAGCGGCTTTCGGGCTGAAGTAAAATAATTATAATGGAAACGCAGATTTTCGCAGATTAAGAAACTGTTTTGAATTTCTCCAAAAAGTTTTTCTTGGCTTGATGTACCCGTTTTCGTGTGTGCTTTGGGCGATTTTTTGGTCTTTTTCGCTCCTGTTCTTCGTCAGATAGCCCGCTATCTTCCTCATCACAGAAGCGAAAATGCCTCAAAAACTCATCCCAAATCATCGCACGATAAATTCAAAACAGCTTCTAACGCAGAAAGAATTTTTTAATTTATCTGTGAAAATCTGTGTTAATCTGCGTTTCATGAATCACTTGACATTATGAGTGAAATAAAGAATATCTGTGTATATTGTGCATCCAGCCCGCAAATTGCTCCGGTTTATTTTAAAGCAGCCGAAAGGCTGGGATATCTTTTGGCGGAAAAAGGGATAAACTTGATTGATGGGGCAGGTAAGGTAGGGTTGATGGGGTGCCTTAACAATACAGTCCTTGCTGCAGGCGGTACGGTAACGGGTGTTATTCCCCGGTTTATGGTAGAGCGGGGCTGGCATCATTCCGGCTTGACACAGTTGGTGGAGACAGAAACGATGCACGAGCGTAAGAGCTTGATGGCGCGTATGTCGGATGCTGTCATTGCGCTTCCTGGAGGATGTGGCACGATGGAAGAATTGTTGGAAGTCATTACGTGGAAGCAACTGGGACTTTACCTTAAACCGATTGTTGTCTTGAATATCCAAGGGTTTTATAATCCGTTGATAGAAATGTTAGAGAAAGCCATCGGCCAGCAATTTATGCGTCGCGAACACGAATCGCTTTGGCAAGTGGCCTTTACTCCCGAGGAAGCTGTGGAGCTATGTGTTTCTCTTCCGGCATGGGACAAGAAAATCTGTAAATTTGCAGCTGTATGAACGATACATGCTCCGTCGGATTCGAATACATTGTCGAAAAGGTACACGAAGAGTCCTTGCAACTCGATAGTGCCTTGGTGAGAAGTATGCAGACTGTTTCTGGTATGCCGGGTGAGGTTTTACCTTACCAGATTCGTTCCGAATGGTCGGTTACGTGCCTGATTTTGTTTTGTTTCCTTGTGTTTTCGCATATTGTGAAGAATGGAAAGAAATATATCATCCAGCATATCAGAAGCCTGTTTCAGCGCAAGGACCGCAGTAGCCTGTTCGATGAGGTGCAAGGTACGGACAATGGGTATACGATGGTATTTCCACTCTTGACTTGTATTTGTTACGGTCTGTTTTTCTATTATTATTCGGTGGAGTCATTTCCGGCATTGGTTTATGTTACTCCTCACGAGGCATTGATTGGTGGGTACATTTTGTTGTCGATTTTTTATATGTTGTTCAAGTGGGGAAGTTATAATTTTGTCAACTGGGTTTTCTTTGAGAAGGAGCAGAGCAAGGCGTGGATTCAGACATACTTCGACCTTCTTAGTGCCCAATGTTTCCTGTTGTTGCCTATTATCTTGTTCATTATTTACTTTCGTCCCGATGTCATTATTAGTAATATATTGATAGCTTTTACGTTGATTTCCGCTAAAATATTGTTATTTTATAGGGGATTTAGGAACTTTTTCAACCAAAGTTATGGTTTTCTACATTTTATTCTGTACTTTTGTGCCCTCGAAATGGTACCCCTTTTGCTGTTGGCGAAAGGTATCCTCTATATGAACCAGATTGTGATTTTAAATTTTTAGTGCCTTGAAGATTAAAAAAGTCCTCGTTTCTCAGCCTAAACCTACATCAGAAAAGTCACCTTATTTTGACATTGCTGAGAAGTACGGAGTGAAAATAGATTTTCGCCCGTTTATAAAAGTTGAGAGTTTGTCGGCAAAGGAATTTAGACAACAGAAGATTTCCATATTGGATCACACTGCTGTCGTATTTACTTCGCGTCACGCCATAGACCATTTTTTCAACCTTTGTGCGGAGTTGCGTGTAACTGTCCCTGAGACGATGAAGTATTTCTGTACTTCGGAAGCCATAGCTTTGTATATTCAGAAATATGTTCAATACCGTAAGCGGAAAGTATTCTTCGGCGCTACGGGCAAGTTTGTCGATTTAGTGCCTGTAATTGTGAAGCACAGTACGGAGAAGTATCTGATTCCGATGTCGGACGTGCATAACGATGAAGTGAAAGACTTGTTGGATAAACATCACATCCAACATACTGAAGCGGTGATGTACCGTACCGTAAGTAATGATTTCACACCGGAAGAAGATTTTGATTATGATATGCTGATTTTCTTCAGTCCGGCTGGAATCCAATCATTGATGAAGAACTTCCCTAAGTTCGAGCAGAAGGATATCGCCATCGGAAGTTTCGGACCGACTACGGCAAAGGCGGTAAAAGATGCAGGATTGCGTCTGGATTTGGAAGCTCCTACGGTAGCTGCTCCTTCGATGCCTGCCGCATTGGATATGTTTATCCGCGAACATAATAAATAAGATTCATCGGTATATATTGAAACGCAGATTAACGCAGGTTGGCGCGGATAGTATAATATAAATCTGTGAAAATCTGCGTTAACCTGCGTTTCTTTAATATTCAAATTATGACAGAACCGGTAAAAAAAACTTTTCCGAAAAAGGAACATTTAAGCAGCTTGCTGGTGATTGACAAATTGTTTGCAGGAGGCAGCAAGTCATTGGCTGTTTTTCCTTTGCGTGCTGTTTATATGCCGGTGGAAAATGCAGGTCTTCCTGAGGTCTCTGTCTTGATTAGTGTCTCTAAAAAGCGTTTCAAGCGTGCGGTAAAGCGCAATCGGGTGAAACGGCAAATCAGGGAAGCCTACCGTAAAAACAAGTCTCTGCTGACAGATGCTTTAGAAGCGAAAGGCAAGAAACTTGCGGTCGCTTTCATTTGGCTCGATGATGAGCTTCATGCTTCTCCGGAAGTAGATGAAAAGGTGAAAAAGTTGCTCCAGCTGATAGCGGAGCGTGTCGGATGAAGCATGAAAAAGATACTTTCGTTTTTGCTTTTACTTCCCATTTATTTTTATCGGAACTGCATTTCTCCCTTTACGCCTCCATCGTGCCGGTTTACACCCACATGTTCGGAATATGCCGTTCAGGCAATAAAGAAACACGGTCCGTTCAAAGGGCTTTACCTTGCCATACGCCGCCTGTTGCGGTGCCATCCGTGGGGAGGTTCGGGATACGACCCTGTTCCTTAGTTATTCACTACAAAGGATTCTTAATTCTTCATTCTTCATTTATTATGATGTGTTTTGATGTCCATACTCATCACTTATCTGCATGTCCTTCCGAAGCTATATTCAATGCCGATAGCAAGTATATTCCTTTACCCGATGAAGCTATGTGGCTTTCGGTGGGGATACATCCGTGGCATCTTACTTCCGAGAATTATCCGATGCAGCTCCGGTGGATAGAATCTGTGTTGGGAAAAGACAAGCGGGTGATTGCTTTGGGAGAAGCGGGGCTTGATAAGTGTTGTCATGCGCCTTTTTCCTTGCAAGAGGAAGCTTTCCGCATGATAGTTTCTCTTTCCGAACACTACCGCCTGCCTCTGGTTATCCATGCCGTAAAGGCTTATAATGAATTGATTGCCTTGAAAAAAGAAATTCATCCTTCACAGCCTTGGATTGTCCACGGCTTTCGGGGAAAGAAGGAACTGGCGCAGAGTCTCGTAAGGCAAGGGTTTTACCTCTCTTTCGGCGAACATTATCACGCGGATGCATTGCGGTATATGCCTGAAGGAACCTTCTTGCTGGAAACCGATGAGAGCCGTGTGCCTATCCATACCTTATACCATAGGGCGGCAGAGATACGTGGAATCCATCCGGATTTATTGGCGGATAATGTCAGCCGGACGGTTAACTCGCTCTTTTTTAACCGGTAAAAATTGGTTATTCAGATAAAGTGTCGTACTTTTGCCGTTGACTTTAATATAATGTTAAACTAAGAATCTCATTCGATGAATTTTGTAGAAGAATTAAAATGGCGCGGAATGGTGCATAACATGATGCCGGGCACAGAAGAATTGTTGGAAAAAGAAATGGTAACGGCTTACTTGGGTATCGACCCTACTGCCGATTCCTTGCATATCGGACACTTGTGTGGTGTAATGATGTTGCGGCATTTCCAGCGTTGCGGACACAAGCCTTTGGCTTTGGTGGGCGGAGCTACGGGTATGATTGGCGACCCTTCCGGCAAATCGCAGGAGCGGAATCTGCTGGACGAAGAAACCCTGCGCCATAACCAAGAGTGCATCAAGAAACAGTTGGGCAAGTTCCTCGATTTCGAGTCGGATGCCCCGAACCGTGCAGAACTGGTGAACAATTACGATTGGATGAAAGACTTCACCTTCCTCGATTTTGCTCGAACCGTAGGCAAGCACATCACCGTCAACTATATGATGGCGAAAGACTCGGTACAGAAACGCTTGAACGGTGAGGCACGCGACGGACTTTCATTCACCGAGTTCACCTATCAGCTGCTCCAGGGATATGACTTTTTGCATTTATATGAAACCCGCGGATGCAAGCTCCAGTTGGGCGGAAGCGACCAATGGGGAAACATCACTACGGGTGCCGAACTGATTCGCCGTACCAATGGAGGCGAGGTATTTGCACTGACTTGTCCGCTGGTGACGAAAGCCGACGGCACGAAGTTCGGCAAGACCGAAAGCGGAAACGTATGGTTGGACGCACGTTATACCTCTCCTTATAAATTCTACCAGTTCTGGCTGAACGTGAGCGATGAAGATGCCGAACGCTACATCAAGATATTCACTTCGCTTACGAAAGAAGAAATCGATGCGCTGATTGCCGAGCATAAGGAAGCTCCACACTTGCGTGTGCTCCAGAAACGTCTGGCACGAGAAGTTACCGTCATGGTACATTCTGAAGAAGACTATAATGCAGCGGTAGAAGCATCGGGCATTCTTTTCGGAAACGCCACTTCTGATGCCTTGAAGCGTCTGGACGAAGACACGTTGCTTTCCGTATTCGAAGGTGTGCCTCAGTTTGAGGTGGCTAAGAGCGAAATAGAAGCCGGCATCAAGGCTGTAGACTTGTTTGTGGAGAAAGCCGCTATTTTCCCCTCGAAAGGCGAGATGCGTAAGATGACGCAAGGTGGAGGCGTATCGCTGAACAAGGAAAAGCTTACCGCATTCGACCAAGTGATTACTGCCGATGATTTGCTGGATGAGAAATACTTGCTCGTTCAGCGCGGCAAGAAGAATTATTATTTGATTATCGCGAAGTAAGTATAAAGCTATTCACCACAGATTACACGGATTTTAAAGTTATAGTCAATCAGAAATGAGCGAAAAATCCGTTAATCTTTTATATTGAACACAGAGACGCAGAGACACGGAGAAATTGACAATAAAAAACTCTGTGCCTTTGTGTCTCCGTGTTCAATTCTATTCATAATCAGTTGGGTTTGGCTATTATTTTTACAAAGATAGCGTATTTTGATTTCCTTTTCTTGAAAAATTCCGTAATTTAGCGCGCGAAATGAAAAATAAAGGAATTATGAAGATAAATGTTTGTAAAAGACTGATGTTTGCCGTATGCTTTGCTGCAGGCGTGGCGGTTTACGGACAAGACGCAACGGGACATGTCAATCCGTTCTTGAGCGAGTTCAATACGCCTTACGGGGTTCCGCCTTTCGAACAGATTACGGTTGCGGATTACCGTGAAGGGTTCCTGAAAGGGATGGAAGAGCAGAAACAGGAAATCGATGCCATAGTAAACCAGCGCTCGATGCCCGATTTCGAAAATACCATTGTGGCGCTCGACCGTAGCGGAGCGATGCTGAACCGGGTAGCTTATGTATTCTTTGGGCAGAGCGGATGCAATACGAACGCCGAGATGCAGGCGTTGGAGCAGGAAATGGCTCCGTTGCTTTCGGCTCATAGCGATGATATTTCGCTGAACAAACGCTTGTTCCAGCGGGTGAAGGAAGTATATGAGAACCGTACGAAATTCAATCTCGATAAGGAACAGGCTAAGTTGTTAGAGGAAACGTATAAAAGCTTTGTACGGAGCGGAGCCAACCTGAGCGATGACGACCAGCAGAAGCTTCGGGCGTTGAACGAGAGGATTTCGACGCTTCAGATTACGTTCGAGCAAAATATGCTGAAAGAAACCAACGCTTTCAAGTTGGTCATTACGGACGAGAAAGACTTGAGCGGGCTGCCAGCCAGCCTGATAGCACAGGCCGCCGAGACCGCTAAGGGCATGGGTGAAGAAGGCAAATGGGTGTTTACCTTGCATAACCCCAGCATCATGCCTTTCTTGCAATATGCCGATAACCGTGTGTTGCGCGAGCGTATTTATAAGGCTTATATCAATCGGGGAAATAACGGGAACGATGCCGACAACAAGCAAGTGGTGCGCGACCTGATTACGGCACGTCTGGAAAAAGCCAAGCTGATGGGCTATGAAGACTATGCCTCGATGGTGTTGGAAGACCGTATGGCGAAGAACGAAAAGAACGTGTACGACCTGCTTAACCAGCTTTGGACACCTGCTCTTGCCAAGGCGAAGGAAGAGTTGGCTGATATCAAGGCGGAAATCAAGCGTGAGGGCAACGATTTTGAGCCGGAAGGCTGGGACTGGCGTTATTATTTCGAAAAGGCGAAAAAGCATAAATACGACATGGACGAGAACGAAATCCGTCCGTATTTGGAATTGAACAACGTGCGCGACGGTGCTTTCTATATGGCAAAACGCTTGTATGGCATTACGTTCCGTCCCTTGGAATACATGCCGAAACCGCACCCCGAAGCGCAAGTGTTCGAGTGTATCGACAAGGACGGAAAGCCCTTGGGCATTCTTTATTTCGATTTCTTCCCACGTGCCAGCAAGAGCGGAGGCGCATGGTGCGGCGAATACCGTCCCCAGTCGTATGATGAGAACGGCAACAAGGTGGTGCCTGTAGTTACGATTGTATGCAACTTCACCAAGCCATCGGCAGGTGAGCCTGCCCTTTTGAGCCCGGATGAAGCGACTACGCTTTTCCATGAGTTCGGGCACGGGCTGCATTCGCTCTTTTGCGATGTGCACTATACAGGCGTGAGCGGTGTGCCCCGCGATTTCGTGGAGCTTCCTTCTCAAATTGACGAGCATTTCACCTTCGAGCCGGAAATGTTGCAGGTATATGCGAAACATTACAAGACAGGCGAGGTCATGCCGACCGAACTGGTAGAGAAATACGACAAGAGCAGTAAGTACGGACAAGGTTTCGCTACGGTGGAATACCTTGCCGCATCGCTTCTGGATATGGATTTCCATACGCTGAAGTCGGTGCCTGCCGATATGGATGTAATGGAGTTCGAAGCCAATACCTTGGGCAAACGTGGCTTGCTGAAGCAGATACCGTCGCGTTACCGCACTACGTATTTCGCGCATACCATGGGCGGAGGCTATACTGCCGGATATTATAGCTACATCTGGGCGGAAGTGCTCGACTGTGATGCGTTCGGAGCATACGTAGAGAGCGGAAACCTGTTCGACCCTGAAGTGGCAAGCAAGTTCCGCAAGTATGTCCTCACGCCGGGCGGCATTGATGACGCGATGGATATGTACGTCAATTTCCGCGGAAAAGGTCCCGATATCAAGTGGTTGCTCGAGAAGCGTGGCTTGGATACTCCTGCGCCTTTGAAACAAGATAAGGAATAAACATAGTTAATTAACAATTAAAAGTGAATAGTTAATAACGGCAATCAGAGACATCCACCGTTATTAACTATTCATTGTTCATTATTAATTATTCACTCTTAATTATCTCCGACATGCCGGACCTATCATTTTCGTTTATCTATACCTCCTATTATAAGAAGGCGTTTAGTTTTGCCAAGTCGTACGTCCACGATGAGGCGGTGGTAGAAGATATTGCTTCGGAAGCGCTGATAGCTTTGTGGGAGAAAACAAAGGTAGAGTCTGCCGAGCAGGTAGCACCTCTTTTGCTGACTATTCTGAAAAATAAGACATTCTTTTGCGCATGTAAATATTACTCAGATAGGCCTTTAGCAGTCCGATGGAAATCGAGGGATAGTATCGTTGGCGCATGACCTTTGCGGTGTTTACCGATGCCAGTGAGGCATTGAAAGCGAAATCAAGTTTCCTCAAGTCCCTTGCCTGACAATCGTTGAGTCCGGT
>ERZ827181.2058-NODE-2058-length-18919-cov-3.651346_pt1 | contig 18919 bp, 17 predicted proteins | sample MGYA00519778_ERZ827181 | MGnify/ENA primary metagenome ERZ827181 (study PRJEB31778, sample SAMEA3449273) | human gut metagenome | biome: human gut; feature: human-associated habitat; material: faeces | place: United Kingdom | collected 2010/2012 ...
GTGGAGAAGATCGGGCTCGAACCGACGACCTCTTGCATGCCATGCAAGCGCTCTAGCCAACTGAGCTACATCCCCATTTGCGCTGAGCAAAGATAGGATTTTTTGTGAAAAAGCAAAACAATCCTGCCGAAAACTTTTTTCACCGGGGTGAAAAATACGACCTATGAAAAACGGCTGACGGAGTTTTGCTCTGTCAGCCGTGTAAAAAAGAGTTTTTGGATTTTTCTTCTTGCTTTTCGCGGGGTTACAGTTGGATCTGGCGCATGTAAGCCAATTTTTCCTTCCACTGTTCCAAGGCCTGGGACTTGCGTTCAATGTTTCTGTTCACCTCTCGAACCAGCGGGTTGTCACTCGAGGCCGAGGAGAAAAACTCGATGTTGTTCTTCAACCGTTGTACTTCGCGGGTGATTTCGTCGATCTTGCGCCGTACGAAGTCCATTTCGGCGTAGAATTTTTGTTTGTTTCCTTCGGCAGCCAATTGGTCCACTTTGTTCTTGAAGTGGATCAGGGCAATGTCGTTTCGGCTGACTTTGAGTTTTTCAAAATAGCTGTCGATCAGCGCATTGAATTTGTCCTCGATGCGTCGGGCCGAATAGGGCACGCGACCGGCGGCACGCCAGGCAGAAGAGAGCGCCTTGAGGGTCTCGATATCCGCATTCGGGTCCTCGCCCGGAACGAATGCTTCGGCTTGCGCCAGCAATTGCTCCTTTTGTTCGAGATTGGCCTGCATTTGCGCATCTCCGTTTTTGCGTTGAGCGCTCATGTTCTCAAAGAAATGGTTGCATGCGGCGCGGAAACGAGCCCACAGGTCGTCCGATTTTTGACGCGGCACATGGCCGATCTCTTTCCATTGTGTCTGGAGCGATTTGAGTTCTGCCGCGGTTTCCGCCCAATCGGTGGAATCTTTCAAGGCCTCGGCTCGCTCCACCAAAGCGGTCTTCTTTTCCAGATTGGACATCTGGCTGCGTTTCAACTCTTTGTAGTAGGTGTTCTTGGCCTGATTGAATTTTCGATTTACTTCCTTGAAGCGTTCCCAGACTTCGTTGTTGTGGTTTTCAGGGACGATCCCGATCGCTTTGAATTGCTCCTTGAGCGCTTCTACTTCGGCCATTTTCTTTTGCCATCCGTCGTGCGAGGAAGCTCCCTGCGCGGCCAAGTCTTCGATTTTTTTGCAAACGGCCAGTTTGGCTTCCAGGTTGGCTTTCAGGATTTCTTTCTGTTGGCGCAGGAACTGGTGGCGACGCTCGTGAATGGCGCGGGTAGCCGCGCTGAAGCGTTCCCAAACGGCTTCCCGCTGGTCGGCAGCCACGGGACCGGTCTCTTCCTTCCACAAACGGTGGAGCATTTGCAGTTCCTCAAAGGCTTTTTTGACCGAAGGTTCGTTGATCAGCTCTTCCGCGCGGGCGATGATCTTGTTCTTCTCGGCCAGGTTGCGCTCGAATTCCATGTCGCGGAATTCGCGATTGAGTTTCAAGTAATCGAAAAAGCGCTCCACATGGTGTTGGTAGGTCTGCCATACGGCAGAGGATTGTTCGCGGGGCACCATGCCGCATTTGCGCCAGCGAGCCTGGATGTTGTGGAATTCCCGGATCGAAGCATTTTCCTCCTTTTCGATCAGGTTTTTCAACTCTTCGATCAGTGCCAAGCGTTCTTCGAGGTTGGCTTTTTGTTCGACCGCCATCTGAGCGGCGAACTGTTCGCGTTTTTTGCGGTAGTCTGTCCAGAGTGCATCGAAATGCTCCCGAGCCTGGGTCAAGGCTTGTTCCGCTTGGGAAGGCTCTTCCGCAGCGGGGCTCTCTTCACCTTGGGATTCTTTCGCCGTTTTGGCGAGCGAAGCTACTTGTGCCTCGAAGGCTTCGTGGATGCTTCGTGCCTGTCGGCCGATATGTTGGATGGGTTGTTCCTTGAGCAGGGTGTCGAGTTCGGCGATCAGTTCGTCGGGAGAAAGCTGGCTGTAATCCTTGGCCGGATGCTTTTCTTGGGCCGCTTGTTCTTCGGAAGCGGGGGCGTCGGTAGTTGTTGCACTCTCTTGGGAGGCGATGGGCGATGCGGTCTCGGCGGGTTGTTCGGTCGAGGGAGTATCGGAAAGTTCTTCGTTTTGAGTGGGTTGCTCTGCCGGCGTCTGATCGTTTACGGCCGCGGTTAGCAGGCGGCTCGGCATTTGTCCTTCTGCTTGCGGGGCAAGCAGGTTGTCTTTTTCGGTGTTCTCTGGAGTCATTTTGTGATGGAATGAAATGTTTGCGAAAGGACAAATATAGCAAAAGGCGAGCGCAGCGCCAAACCGAAAACGCAGTTTTTAGCATTCGGCAATGCCGAGCCGCATCCTGTATTCTGGAAATATAGGCAAAGCAGGAATGCCTCATGAAATAAAAGGGTGTGGCAGGCAGCAGCGAAAGATTACCGCGATGCCTGGAGGAGTTCCCGACACCGCCGGGCATCCTTGGCCAACTGTTGCTTGAGGTTGTCGAGGGAGCTGAATTTGACCTCGGAACGCACCCAGGCGAGGATCTCGACAGAGAGCGTTTGCCCGTAGATGTCCCGGTCGAAGTCAAAGAGGTTTACCTCGATCGAACGTCCGGGATAGTCGTCCACCGTGGGGCGCATCCCGATGTTCATCATGCCGCCGAAGACCTCCTGCGATACGTGTACCTGCACGGCATACACCCCGTCGGGCGGCAGGAGTTTTGCCGGTTCCTCGACGCGGATATTGGCCGTAGGGTATCCCAAAGTGCGGCCCAGTTGTTTTCCCCGGACGACGGTCCCATAGAGGCTGTACGGCCGTCCGAGCAGCGTGCGGGCCAGAGCAATATCGCCCCCCTCCACGGCACGGCGCACCGAGGACGAGCTGACGGTGATCCCCCCGATCTCCAGACGGGGGATACGGATCGCCTCGACACCGTAACGCGGGCCGACTTTCGTCAGAAAGTCAAAAGCGTTGTATTTTTCCCGGCCGAAACTGTGGTCGTATCCCGTCACGACGAGCGTGGTGCCCAGTTTGCCCACCAGGTCTTCACGCAGGAATTCTTCGGCCGAAAGTGCGGCAAAGGCTTGGGTGAAGGGCTGGACGATGAGCAGATCGACCCCGTATGCTTCGATCAGGCGGGCTTTCTCCCTCTCGTCGGAGAGCAGGCGTACGCCCGCATGGGGCGAGAACAAAGCCCGGGGGTGGGGAGAGAAGGTAACTACGGCACTCGTGGCATTTCTCCTGCGGGCTTCTTCGACCAGGGTTTTCAGGATTTCGGCATGAGCCGTGTGAACTCCGTCGAACGTGCCGATGGTAACCACCGTGCCGCCTGTCCGCCGTTGCGAGGGGGAAAGTTCGTCGAATCCTCGGTAGATGTTCATAACGGAGGCAGTTTTACGTCCTTGAGGTATTGCAGGGAGTCCGGCCCGCAGCAAAACAGCAGATCGACGATGCTCAGGTTGGGTTGGAATCCGAAACGGTCGTCGAATACCTGGGTGTAGGCCGGAAATTCGGCGAGGCTTTCTTTTTTCGGGGAAAAAGCCTTGCGCAGGTCGAGCGTATCGGCGGGCGAATCTTCGTAGCACGAGGTGGTCGCGGGGTTTTCCTCGATCCCGAGCAGGTGGCAGACCAAACGGTGTGCCCGCAGGTTGAAATCGAGCAGGCCGACGGGCTCTTCCTCGAAGTACAGGTCGCGAAACAGGTCTTCGTAGTACTCGAAATAGGGAGAAGTGCGGTAGGCGGTCTCCAGCGAACGGAAATGCTGCCGTGCCCAGCGAAATTCGGTTACGGTGCGCGCTTGATTCATCTTCTGGTGCCCGATGGCCTCGCCCGGGTGTTCCACCGGGATGTTGAGCGTCAAGGGACCGTTGGCTCCGCCGATGCAGGTACGCGAGCGGATGGTCTGTTTCTGGTAGTTTTCGTGGACTTCGAGCAGGGGGGCTTCCGCCTGCACCCACCGGGCGTAATATTCCACCGGAGCCAGGTATGCACTGCAAAACAATGTTTTCATGACCTTTGTCCTCAGGATTTCTTTTGGGCTGTTTTTTCGCCTTTGGATTTCTTGCGTTTTCTGCGCCACCATTCGTACCCTCCGTACAAGGCACCTCCTACCAGGATGATGGGCCAGAAGTACGAACGGAGCGGGCCGTCGCCCCCTTGCGGGAAGGAGAAGATGCGTTCGGTGCGGATGCGCTTGAACAGCGGGGTAGAGCTGTCATCGGGAGCGATGCTCAGCCAGATCATGGCCGGCGAACCGACGATGTGGTCGGCTGGGACGTATCCCCAGTAGCGCGAGTCGAGCGAGTTGTCGCGGTTGTCTCCCAGCATGAAGTAGTAGTCCTGGGCAATGGTGTAGCGGTCGGTGGGTTCTCCGTCGATCAGGATCCGATCCGGGAGCACCTCCAGGGTGTGCCCTTCGTATTTTTCGATGATGTCCCGGTATTGCGGGAGGTTCTCGGGGGTGAGCAGGACCGTATCGCCCTGGCGGGGAACGTACAGCGGGCCGTAGTTGTCGCGGTTGTACGTGCTCCCGGACGGGAAAAGGGCATGCCCTTCCGGATCGCCCGGAGCCAGGACGAGGCGTTCGGCCGTTACTCCGGGGAACATCGCTTTGACCTTGTCGAGGTTTTCCTGCGAGAGGAAGGCCTGCACCACTTCATTCCCTTGGGCGTCCGTATCCAGGTAGGAGAGTTCCAAGCCCATTTTCAGCAGTTGGCGGAACGGCTCGTAATACGTCTTGGGGAAAGTCAGGCGGTATTCCTTTTGCGGCCGGGCGCGTTGGTTCCAGGTCTGCGGCTGTCCGTTCACGTACAGATCGCCCAAGCGGATCTCCAGCGTGTCGCCGGGCAGGGCGACGCAGCGTTTGATGTAGTTGGCCCGTTTGTCGATCGGTTTGTCCCGGCTGTCGGCCGGCCAGTTGAACACCACGATGTCGTTGCGTTTTATCTTGCGCAGGGCCGGCAAGCGCAGGTAGGGGAGGCTTACCCCCCGGATGTACGAGCGGGTCTTGACCACCGGGATGGTGTCGTGTACCAGCGGGAAGGACAAGGGGGTCATGGCAATGCGCGTGCCGTAGCTCATCTTGTTGACGAACAGGAAATCACCCACCAGCATCGAACCTTCCATCGAGGACGTGGGGATCGTGTAGGCTTCGTAGGTGAAGGCCTTGATCACCGAAGCGGCCACCGTGGCAAAGACGATCGCCCCCAGAACGCTCGAGTCCAGAGCCTGCCGGTGGTCGCGGTAGTGTGCGTCGTAGCGGGCGCGCCCTCCGTAGTTGATGTAGGCCAGAAAGAGTCCCAGGGTGATCAGCGTCAGGATGACCTGTCCTACCCGCCGGAAGCCGAATGCCCGGCAGGTGTCCGACCACACCACCAGTGCCATCACGTTGCCCGCTACCGGGACATACAGCAGAATGACCCACCACCACGGGCGTTGGAGGATACGCATCAGGATCACGGCCGAATAGATGGGGACGGCCGCTTGCCAGGCTTTTTGTCCGGCCAGGATGTAAAGCCGCCAGGTGCAGGCCCAGTGCAGCACCTGCATGATCAAAAGAAGTAAAAGAATGCTCGTCATCGTCGTCTTTCGGGGCGATCCCGCCCTCCTTTTCTTTTTTAAGCGCCGCCCCTTGATGGGCGCCTCGCTCGGTTTTCGTGTATCGACGGGTGATCCCGCCTCGTTTTTCTTTTCTTAATTTAAGAGCCCCGCTCTGTGTCCTGCCTTTTTTTCACGTTTACTTCTCGGTGCACAAAACGTCGCGCATGGAGAAGATCCCCCGGCGGCCGACGATCCATTCGGCCGCTATGACGGCGCCAAGTGCGAATCCTTCCCGGGAGAAGGCTTCGTGCCGTATCGCAAGGGTATCCACGGGACTGGTGTAGCGCACGGTGTGTATGCCCGGGATCTCACCTTGCCGGATGGCGCGGATGGGGAGCTGGTCTTGCGGGGCGGGGGTGTCCGTTTCCAATGTCCAGCCGGTGTACCGGGGGTTGTGTTCCAAAAGTCCTTCCGCCAGCGTGATGGCCGTGCCGGAAGGGGCATCCAGTTTGTGGATGTGGTGTACTTCCTCGATCTCGGCGCGGTACTGGGGGTAGGGGGCCATCAGGCGGGCAAGGGTTTGGTTGAGCGCAAAAAACAGATTGACACCCAGGGAAAAGTTGGAACTGTACAGCAGGGCGCTTCCGGCTTTCTCGACCGCTTGGCACACCTCCGGGTAGCGATCGGCCCAGCCTGTGGTGCCGCATACGGCCGGGATGCCGGCGCGGGCGCAGTCCAACAGGTTGTCCGGTGCGGAGGCCGGGGTGCTGAAGTCCACCACGACATCGGCTCCCGCAAAGTCGGCCGCTCCGGTGTGCGTGTCGATCCGGGCGACGATGCGGTGTCCGCGTTGCAGGGCGATCTTCTCGATGAGCCGTCCCATTTTTCCATATCCCGACAGGGCGATGTTCAAGGCTGTTTTCATGGGGAAGGAATCGGTTAAAAATGAATGGCCAGTTGCAGCCCGGGGGCTGGATAGCGGTTTACCCCTTGGTTGGGGTGGACCATGGCCGGGGAGAAAGTCAGGGTAGAGGTGGCGTCCTGCCGCTCGAACATTTCCTGAAGTTCCAGCATCTTGCGGTGTTTGCGCTGGGTGCGGAACTCGGAGAGCTGGACCGATACATTGGCGTGCAGGATGTTGAGCAGATAGACCCCGACGGTGCCCAGGATCCACAGGTCGCGTTGTTGTTCGGCGTATTGCATCTGGCTCACCAGGGTGGCATCGTCGTAATATTCATAATCGTGCACCTCGCCAGTGAGGATGCGGTTTTTGTATTCCTTGCGGAAGTCGTTGTAATACCCGTTGTAGAACGATACAGCCAGCAGCGTACCGGTCATCCCTCCCCAGAAGGCCGGCGCCATCCACCATTGGGAACCGCCGTAGATCTGTCCCAACCCCGGAACGATGGCCGAAAGGAATGCCGCATGGGCGGCGCTTTTCGGTTTGGGGGCCGGCGGTTTTTTCAGCATCAGCGCCTCGCCGATCATCGTCGAGTCGTCCTTGTGGTATTCGGCCGTATTGGGGATGGAAAGGCTGTCGAGCAGCGGATCGGGTTCGGCCGGGGGAACGACCTCGGCCCGGGAAGTGTCGGTAACCACGTGGGTGAAGTATTCCTGAACCTCCCGGCGCAGTTTTTCCTGTTTCTTGAGTTCCTTGGCGTGGCGTTTTTCCTCGCGCTTTTGGAAACGGGCGAGTTTTTTCGCTTCACGCGGCGAAAGGGTGTGTTCCTCTTGTGCCTCGAGGAGAGCGATGGCCTCTTGAGGAGTCATCCCGTCGATCGACGCAGCCTCGGGTTCGGATCTCTGCGGGACAAAGCGCGCGGTATCGGACGTTTCCCGGGGTGCAGGGAGCGTATCGACCGCCTGCCCGCACAGGGGGATCGACCACCCTGCGGAAAGGAAAAAAAACAGAAGGTACTCTCCGATCTTCTTCAAGGCCATGCGTGCGGTAGGTTCAGTTTTTTTCCAGCAGATTTTTCAAGCGTTCGAAATCTTCCCGGGAAGAAAACGGGATGACGATGCGCCCTCGTCCTTTGGCGTTTACCCGGACGTCTATCTTGGCTTGGAGGGTCTCTCCCAGGCTTTTTGCTGCCTCGGCCCACTCCTGCGGCAGCGCCGTGGCGTCGGCCTTCTGTCCCTCGGGCTTTTTGTCGTCCAGGCGGCCTTCCTGGTAATCCTTGACCAGTTTTTCGGTTTGACGCACCGAGAGGCTACCTTCGACGATCTTTTGGTAGATGCGCATCTGGGCATCGGGGTCATCGACGTTGATCAGCGCCCGGCCGTGGCCCATCGAAAGGATGCCATCGCGCATTCCGGCCTGGATGACCGGCTCCAGACGCAGCAGGCGCAGGTAATTGGTGATGGTGCTGCGCTTCTTGCCCACGCGTTCGCTCATCTGCTCCTGGGTGAGGTGGCAGCTGTCGATCAGTTGGCGGAACGAAGTAGCCACTTCGATCGGGTCCAGGTCGCGCCGCTGGATGTTTTCGATCAGCGCCATTTCGAGCATCTCCTGGTCGTTGGCCAGGCGGATGTAGGCCGGGATGTGGGTCAAGCCGGCCAGACGGGCGGCACGGAAACGGCGTTCGCCCGAGATGAGCTGGAAGGAATTGAACCCCGTCTTGCGCACCGTGATGGGTTGGATCACACCGAACTGGCGGATGGAAGCCGCCAGTTCCTCCAGGTGTTCTTCCGAGAACTGCGTGCGGGGTTGGAACGGGTTGGCCGAGATGGTCTGGATGTCGATCTCGGCGGTTTTGCCCACGATCTTGCTCGCTCCCTCGTCGCTGGCGGAGTTGATGTCGTTTTTGGCGTCGCTCAGCAGGGCGGCCAAACCTCGGCCCAGTACTTTCTTGCTCATAGGAGGTTCATGTGGTTTTTCTTGATGATTTCGGCCGCCAGGCTGATGTAGTTTTCAGCCCCCCGGCTGGTGGCGTCGTAGTGGAGGATGCTTTCCCCGTGCGAAGGCGCCTCGCCCAGTTTGACGTTGCGCTGGATGATGGTCTGGAACACGATGTCCTCGAAATGCGTGCGCACTTCCTCGACCACCTGGTTGGACAGGCGAAGGCGTGGATCGTACATGGTGAGCAACATCCCTTCGTAGGTGAGCGAAGGATTGAAACTGCTTTGGATGCTCTTGATGGTGCTCAGGAGTTTGCCCAGTCCCTCCAGCGCGTAGTATTCGCACTGGATAGGGATGATCACGCTGTCGGCTGCCGTGAGCGAGTTGATGGTCATCAGTCCCAGGGACGGCGAGCAGTCGATCAGGATAAAGTCGTAGTCCTCCCGCACGGGGGCCAAGGCTTCCTTGAGCATGTATTCGCGTCCCTGCATGTCCGAGAGTTCGTCTTCGGCCGCGACCAGGTCGATGTGTGCCGGCAGCAGGTCCACGCCCGCCGCCGAAGTGGGCACGATCAAGTCCCGCGCCTGGGCCCGGTGCTCGATCACTTCGTAGGTGCCTCCCTGAATATCGTTTTCATTTACCCCCAGGCCCGATGTCGCATTGGCCTGAGCGTCGGCATCCACCAGCAGCACTTTCTTTTCGAGCGCCCCCAGAGAAGCCGCCAGGTTCACGGCCGTGGTGGTCTTTCCCACGCCGCCTTTCTGGTTTGAAATGGCGATGATTTTTCCCATAGCTTTTCCGTAACACATTCCCGGGCTGTCGGCATATGGCGAGAAGGCCGGGAAATCTGGCGTAAAATTACTCATTAATATCCATCTTCCCCCGTCCCGGGGCGAAACTTTATCCACAATTTGGATATTTTTAACGCCTCCGGCGGCTCATAAAAGGCGGAGTTCCGCCACGATTTCCCCGCCAGCCTGTGCGTTGAGCGCTGCGCAAAGACGGGTGCGCTCCAGCAGCAGTTCGTTTTTCCAGGCATCGTTCGAGACTTCGACCGTCATCACGCCTCGGGAAAAGTGCACCTGCACCGTGTAGCGCCGCGCCCGTTCGCCCAGCAGCCGCATCCAGACTTCTTCCAGACGCCGGGCGGTGAGTCCGTCGGAAAGGTTCGGGTGGCGGGCGGAAAGGTCGGCCAGCACGCGGCCGGCCTGGCGGGGTTCGTAGTCTTTCATGGGCGGCGAGGGGAGAGGCGGAACGAAGCGTAATCGGTGTGCGGGATCCCCTCCATCAGGGCATCGACGCGCTCGGGGTGGGTGTCCGAGAGAAAGATCTGCCCGAAGGCCTCGTCCCGTACCAGCGAAAGGATGTATTGCACGCGCGAGGAATCCAACTTGTCAAAGACATCGTCCAGCAGTAGGATGGGTTTTTCGCCCTTCGCACGGGTCATGAACCGGAATTGCGCCAGCTTGAGCGCCGTGAGGAAGGTCTTTTGCTGCCCTTGCGAGCCGTAATTCTTGACCGGGTAGCCGTCCAGGGTCAGGCGCAGGTCGTCCTTGTGCACCCCGACGGTGGAAAATCCCAGAGCGAGGTCCCGCGGGCGGGCCTGAGCGAGAAGTTCGGCCGGGTTCGGATCGTCGAACACGCTGCGGTAGGCGATCTCGGCCTGTTCGCCCCCTCCCGATATTTCGGTGTACACCTGCCGGAATACCGGCACGAAGGCTTCGAGGAAGGATTTGCGGGCCGCGTGGACCTTTTGCCCCAGTTCGACCATCGGCAGGTCGTACACGTCCAACTCCAGCGGGGATACGCCCGGCCGTTTGAGCAAAGCGTTGCGCTGTTCCACCACCCGGGCGTGTGCCGTGAGGAGGTTGAGGTAGCCCGGAACGGTCTGGGCGATGACCCCGTCGATGAACTTGCGGCGCTGGGAACTCCCCTCGGCGATCAGGTCGCTGTCCGAGGGGGAAACGATCACCAGCGGGTAGAGACCGGCGTATTCGCTCATCCGGTCGATGGGTTTCCCGCAGCGTTTGACCGACTTTTTGGCTCCGCGTTGCAGGCTCATCAGCACCGGGTCGGTGTCCTCGCCCCGGCAGAAATTCCCCTCGAGCATCATGAAATCCTCGCCGTGGCGGATGTTTTGCCCTTCGGCGGCGGAAAAATAACTCTTGGTAAAACACAAGTAGTACACCGCGTCCAGGATGTTGGTCTTTCCGGTGCCGTTGGGGCCGGTGAGTGTGTTGATCTTGGGCGAGAAGTCCGCCTCGAACGCGTCGAAGTTCTTGAAATTGACCAGGCGGATATTCTTGAGATACATAAGGCAAAGGTACTTTTTTTTCCGGAAAAAAACTCCCCCGGCTTCCCGCGCTTCTGCGTATTTTTGGGGGAGGGGAGCACCCCGGGACTTCGTATCCGAGCCGGGAGGAAAAAAACGAAAAAAACTTTTCGCCGGTGAAACTTTTTTTCGTCCCCCGAGGTCTAATGCAGTAGAAAGTTCACAGAGAAAAAACGACGAACAACCACAAAAAAGAAATGAACGGCATGAAAAACAAAATTTTACTCTCCGCGGTATCGGTCCTGGGAACCCTGTGTGCGCTCTCGGCCTCTCCGCAGCAGACTTCCGACGAGCAGGCACCCGCCCGGGAAACGGTCGTGGTGGCCGATACGCTTTCGCCCGAGGCCTCTTCGCAGTATGCGCTCGATTCGCTGCGTTACGCCTGGGAGTACAAGCAGAAAACACGGCTCGAGGAATTGCGCACCGAACGTTACCTGGATTCGGTGGTGTATGCGCAGATGAACGAAAACCAGCTCTACCGCCTCCAGATGAGCCGTCAGGACCGGTATTGGGAAAGCGAAACCCAACGTTTTTTCGAAGGCCCCTTTATCCTGTTGGTAATCCTGATATTCATCCTGCTGGTCTTCGGAATGGTGCTGCGCGCCCGCGACCGGGGCAAGCAGCGCTCCCAGGAACTTAAACTGGCCCAACTCGAAGCCATGAAGAAGGGGCAGATCGTCTTTCTGGATCGGAAAACCGAGCAGGACCGCTCCTGCGCGCCGGACGAACCGATCTCGGAGCCTTACCCCGGCGATGTGTCCGATTACACGGCCGTCTTCGAACAAACCCGGCGTCAGGCCGCCCGTTACCTGCGTTCGCCCCGGCGTTACCGCAAGACAGGGGTACTGTTGATCCTGTTCGCTTTCGGGACGATGCTGTTCTTCGGCCTGGTGGGAAGCGGCGATGCATGGGTGCTGGGGATCGTTCCGCTGTTTATCGGTTTTGCCTACCTGTACCTGGACTATGTTTCGCTCAAGACCGAGCAGCAGCGGCGCGAGATGGAGGAATTCCGCCGCTACAAGGCCGAAAAGGCCGCCGGGAAGTCTTCCGCCGAGGTGCCCGAGACACCGGCTCCGCAGTCCGATTCGCAGGCGCAGGAGGGCGCTGACCGGGAATGATCCGGAAACAGAAGGAACGAACGCCTACTCATGAATACCTTTAGCCACCGAGTGCTGCGATGAGCCAAGCTGAAGATTTGATCCTGGTGGGGCAGGTAACCCTCTTGGACAGCCGCCGTGCATTCGACACCCTGGTGCGCAAGTACCAGGGGGATGTGCGGCGACTGCTGCTCAACCTCACCGGCGGCGACGCGGATCTGGCGGCGGACATCGCCCAGGATACCTTTCTGAAAGCCTGGTTGTACATCGGTTCGTACAAGGGCAAATCCCGCTTCCGCACTTGGCTCTTTTCCATTGCGTACAACGTGTTCTACGACTACGCAGCCTCCTGCCGCCAGCATGCCCACAGCGATTTGTCGGAATGTGAATATCATTTAACGGACGACGACGGCCGGCAGGTCGAAAGAAATATCGACCTTTACCGGGCGCTCGAAAGCCTTCGCCCGGCCGAGCGGACCGCCGTAGTGTTGTTCTACATCGAGCAGCAGAACAGCAGGACATTGCCCGGATCATGGGTGTGCCGCTGTCGACGGTCAAGACCTATGTTTCGCGCGGACGGGCGCACTTGGCAGAATTGTTAAAACGATGAGCGGAATGAAAGACAAACGAACGCAAGACCTTCAAGAGTTTTTTACCGATCCGACCGACCGCCGGTTGGCCGAGATCCTCTCGCCCTTGCGGGAGACGGTCGTCCCGGACGAAGGCTTTTCGCTTCGGGTGCGGCGAGCGCTGCCCCGGCGGGATATTTCCCTCTGGGTGATCCTTTTGGCCGTCTTGCCCGGAGGATGTGCCGCGGTGGGTATCGTGGGTTGGCAGCAGACGCTCGAATTTTTCGGGGCGTTCCGGGATTTCTTTGTCTCGATGTTCGACATGCGGCAGCCCTCGAGGATGTCCTGGATCAGCGTAGCGGCCTTTGTGGTTGTATTGGGCTTTGTGCTTTACGCTTTCCTGGATACCGACGATTACCAGAGTCAGCCCGGGTGGGATTGAGCGGGGCAGGAAGTGTTCTTTCCAAAAATCGGCCGCGGTTTTCTCTCCTTTCGAGAGAAACCCGCGGCCGATTTTTTTGGGAGGTTGGGTAGGCAGGATCCGAGAATTATTCTACCGAGAGCACTTCCCGCACGAGGAATACTCCGTCGTATTCGGCGGCAAAACCCTCGTCCCACTTCCCGTTGTATTCCACCTTGAGGGTTGCCCGGGCCGGTTTGCCGTTCTTTTGCCCCTGTGTGGCGCGGTCGTATCGGGCGATGAGGGTGCCGGTCTTGTCGACGATCCAGAATTCCTCCGGGCTGCCGTCCGGGCGGAAAGAGCGGACTTCGTGGCCGATGCGCACTTCGCCCGTGAGCGTGTACAGGAGGTCCGTCGAAAGGGCCGAATCGGCTTGTGCGGTAAACGCGAGGCAGTTTTCGTCGAACAGCGGAGCGTCTTGGCCTATCTCGACAAAGAGAGCCTTGTCGGGGCGGTTTTCATGGATCTCAAAATACCGCTGCCCGCTGTTGCCTGTCCCCCAGCCGTTGCACGTGCTTGGGACGGGGCTTTGTTCGATCTGGCGTTTCACCTGCCGGGCGTACTCTCCCGTAGGAACGAGGCGGTAGCGGCGCACTCCGGGGCGTTTGGACTCGATCGGTTGGAAACGGCAGGTTTGTTCCTTGTCCCACTGCGGAGTGTTCTCGAGATAGCGCAATACGTCGTCGATCCGGTTGTTTTCCAGGTCGAAAATCCGGACTTTCGGGCAGGGAGAAGGATCGCCATCCCGGACTTGGACGATCCCCGGCAGCGAAGGGTCGATCAAAAGCCGGATGTTTTCATTGGCTTGCGCCCATAGCTTGAGGCCGGCTCCGGACAGCGTATCCCATCGGAAGCCTTCGTAGGCCGGCCGGGAAGGTGCCTGCAGCGTGGTGTCCGCCGGTGCGGATCGTTCCGGGTTTGTCGGGGCAGATGTTTGCTCGTCGGCATTTCCTGCTGCGCAGGCGCACAGCCCCAGGGTGAAGCACAAAACCGATGTTTTCATTTTTCTGAGACGTTTGGTTTGAGGATTGCGGAAAAGGGCAAAAACAGGCTTGGGGCCAGGTCGTGGAATTCCTGTCTGGATGTTTGTGTGTGCATGAAAAACGGCCGGGACAAGACGTTCCGCCGCCCTTGGAGGGCAAGGAGCCGCAGAAGTCGTAGTCTGGAATATTTGCAGTGGTGCTTACAGCCGTTCGACGATCAGGGCGGAAGCACCTCCGCCGCCGTTGCATACCGCGGCGCAGCCCAGGTGGGCGTTCTTGCGTTCCAGTACCGTGAGCAGGGTAACAAGGATGCGCGCTCCGGAGGCTCCCAGAGGGTGCCCCAGCGAAACCCCTCCGCCGAAGACATTGACCCGGTCTTTGTCCAGTTCCAGCAGGCGGGTATTGACGATCCCTACCACGGAGAATGCTTCGTTGATCTCCCAGTAGTCGATGTCCTTTTCCGTCAGTCCGGCTCGCTGCAGGGCACGGCGGGCGGCCAGCGTGGGGGAGGTGGGGAAATCCCGGGGCGCTTGTGCGGCATCGGCGTAGGATACGATCCGGGCTAAGGGAGACAGGCCGAGCGCCTGCGCTTTTTCTTCGGAGGTCAGCACCAGGGCGGCGGCTCCGTCGTTGATGGTCGAGGCGTTGGCGGCCGTGATGGTGCCGTCTTTCTTGAAGGCGGGGCGCAGCAGCGGGATTTTGTCCAGTTTGGCGTTTTTGTATTCTTCGTCTTCGCGGATCTGGAAGGTGTGGCCTTTGCGGTCGGTTACCTGGACGGGGACGATTTCGGCGTCGAATACCCCTTTGCTCCAGGCTTTGGCGCTGCGCGTGTAGCTCTCGATGGCAAAGGTGTCCTGTTCCTCCCGCGTGATGCCGTAGGCCTCGGCGCAGGCTTCCCCGCACAGGCCCATGTGTTCGTTGGAAAAGGCATCGGTCAGTCCGTCGTACAACATGCCGTCCACCAGGGTAACGTGGCCGAATTTTTGCCCGTCGCGTCCCGATGGCAGGTAGTGCGGCACCCGGGACATGCTTTCCATCCCGCCGGCAATGACGATGTCGTTGTCGCCTATCTCAATGCTCTGGGCGCCCAGCATGACGGCCTTCAGTCCCGAAGCGCAGACTTTGTTGACCGTGGTGGCGGGAACGCGGTCCGAGATACCGGCTTGCAGGGCGGCTTGTTTGGCCGGGGACTGTCCCAGACCGGCCTGGAGAACGCAGCCCATGTAAACTTCGTCGATTTCATCTTTTTTTATGGACGGGCAGCGTTCCATTGCACCTTCGATGGCGATGGCGCCCAGTTGGGTGGCCGGAATGTCTTTCAGACCGCCGCGAAAACTGCCGATGGGAGTGCGTGCTGCCGCTACGATGACTGCGTGCCGTTTTTCCATGTGTTTTTGTGGTGTTTTTCGGGGAGTTTTTCAGGTTTTGAGGGCGCAATTTAATAAAAAAAACAAAAAAAACGGGAGACGGCCCGATTTTGCGAGCTTTTTTGCGCTCTGTGGCGTTTTTTCAGGCAGGGGACGAAGGCCCCTCGGTGCCGCCGGGAGCGAAAACTTTGTTTTCTCCTTGCCGCTGCGCCCGGCTTTGTTTATTTTTGTTTATCGGAACAAAAAAAGAAACATACGGTATGGAGGAGATTCGCAACCGGGGGGAAGGTTTGTGGAGGGCAGTCCGGGCTTTCCTGAAGACGAATGGAAGCCGGGTGTTCAAGTTGTCCCTGTTTTTGATTACAGCCCTTGCGGTGGTGTTGGTCATCCCCAAAAACCATAGCTTCAAGTACGATTACAGCCGGGGGCAGGCCTGGCAATACGACGACCTGACGGCACCTTTTGACTTTGTGCTGTCCAAAACCGACGAGCAGCTCCGCACCGAACGGGAACAGATCCGCTCGTCCAGCCGGCATTATTTCGTGTATTCGGATACGGTCTCTTTGACCGTATTGCGCAAGTACGAGGACAATTTTTCCTCGATGTTCGCCGAGTCGCAGGGCAACGTCGAACGCCTGAAGAAAACCGGCCGGGGGCTTCTCGAACGGATCATGACCCGGGGAGTAGTCTCCCAGGCGGCTTCCGGGGTTGTTCGCAGCCGCAACGAATTGGTATCCCTCTTGCAGGACAACCGGGAGGAGGAGGTGATCTTTTCCGAACTCTATACCCCGGATTCGGCTTTGGAATATGCCGGAGGACGCCTTCGGGCGGCGGGCGTCTCCTCGGAGGATACCGCGCGGATGCTGGCGCTTTTCGAGGCGGTGCTCACTCCCAACGTCAGCTACGACATCGATCTGACCGAGACTGCTCTCTCGGAGAGTCTCGACGAAATATCCCCCAATTACGGTTTTGTGGCGCGCGGGAAACTGATCATCAGCAAAGACGAGCCGGTGTCCGACTACACGTACAATGTCCTGGAGTCCCTGCGGAAGGTCTACAATGCGCAAGGAGACAAGGATGGCTTTTGGGGAACGACGCTGGGGTATGTCGTGGTGGTATTTTCGGTGTTCCTCTCGTTCTACGGGGTGCTCCGGCAGTTCAAGCGGGGAAAATACTTCCACCGCAAACCGCTCCTGCTGCTGCTCTCCACGATGTTCGTTTCCTTCGGCTTGTGCTACATCGTGACGCGTTTTTCCCCGGCGATGATCTACATCGTACCCATCTGTTTGCAGACCATTGTGCTGCGTTCGTTTTTCAATGCACGGATCGCTTTCATGGAGCACCTCTTCACGGTGTACCTTTGCTCGTTCATGGCACCGAACATGTACATGTACCTGTTCGTCGGGCTTATCACCGGGGTGGCTTGTTCGTTTACCTCGAACGTGATCTACCACCGCAGCCGGCTTTTTGTCAGCGTGGCGCGCATTACGGGGATTTCCATTCTGGTTGCGATCGGGGTGATGCTGATCCAGAACCCGTCTTTCTCGGCAGAAATGCTCTCCATCTCGGGATATTTGCTCATCTCGGGTGTGTTGATGCTGTTTGCCCAGCCGGTGATCTACATCTATGAAAAGGTGTTCGGGCTGGTATCCGATATTTCTCTGCTGGAGCTCACCGATACCAATTCGCCGCTGCTGCGCCTGCTGTCGGAAAAAGCCCCGGGTACCTTCCAGCATAGCCTGGCTGTGGCCAATATCGCCGAGCAGGCCGCCCGGGAAATGGCCGGAAATGCGCTCCTGGTGCGTGTGGGGGCGTTGTACCACGATGTGGGAAAACTGAAAAACCCGGGCTACTTTATCGAAAACCAAGGGGCGCATTACAATCCCCACGATGCGTTGGATCCGAGGGAAAGTGCAAATATCATCCGCCGCCATGTGAGCGACGGGTTGGAATTGGCGCGCAAGTACGGCTTGCCTTCGATCGTTATGAAGTTCATCGCGACCCACCATGGCCATTCGCTGGTGTACTACTTCTGGAAAAAGGCCGTCGAGATGTACGGAGCAGAAAATGTTTCGCAGCAGGATTTCCGGTACACATTCGGAAAACCGGTATCCAAGGAGGAGTCCATCCTGATGATTTGCGATTCGGTCGAGGCGGCTTCGCGCAGTTTGAAACATATCTCCGAACAGTCCTTGCGCGATCTGATCGCTTCGGTGGTGGAACGTCAGCGTCAGGATGGGCAGTTCGATGAAGCCGAAATCTCCTATCGCCAGATTAACCGCCTGAAGGAGATCCTGACCGAAAAACTGCTCGAGATCTACCACAGCCGCATCGAGTACCAGAAAGATTGATGGGGCAGGGCGTGCGGGCAAGCAAAGGGGGCGGAGCCATCTGGCTCCGCCCCCTTTGCTTGCCCGCACGCTTGAGAGGCCGGAAAAAGATCAGTCCCTCAACTGAATGCTGATGGGCCCCGTCTGGAAAAATCCCTTGTCCACGTCCCGGCCCGGTACCAAGGTAACCCCATCGGGCGGAAGTTCGAACCAGCGCGCCTGTTGCGCATCGAACCCGATCCGTTCGGCATCGGACGTATTGACGATGACCACCGGCTCGTTGACCACCAACAGCAGGTGATCGTCGATCGTTTCCGTCACCGGATCTTCCTTCCCGTAGGCCAAATCCTCGCTGGCGAAGTATGTCTCGTCTGCCTCGTCCGCATTGTAGGGCGTTTCGTGATGGTGTCCTCCGCCGCAGCACTCGTGTCCGTCCTCGTGGTGATGTCCTCCGCCGCAGCACTCGTGTCCGTCCTCGTGATGGTGTCCTCCGCCGCAGCACTCGTGTCCGTCCTCGTGATGGTGTCCGCCTCCGCAGCACTCGTGTCCATCTTCGTGATGGTGTTCGCCGCCATGATGATGCCCGCAGCAGCAGCCGGAGACGACCCGGCCGGTGGCATATACGAACAGATTGGCACCGCCGAGGGCCTGCATGCCGTCTTCCTGGCGAAGGGCGTCTTGGGTCTGCCGAGGCAGTTGCGCCATGGGGATCAGAAGTATTTTTCCGTTGAAGTTCAGTGGTTTCATCGTTTTTCTGAAATGGTTTTTATGGTTGCAAAGATAGTGAAAGCCGAGAGCAAAGCCGCGAGGAGAAACGAAGTTTTTCCTCGCGGGGTTTGCCGAGGCGCATCCTGTCTTATGAAAAGATAGGGAAAGCCGGGACCAAAGCCGCGAGGGAAAACGAAGTTTTTTCCCGCGGGTTTGCCGAGGCGCATCCTGTCTTATGAAAAGATAGGGAAAGCCGGGAGCAAAGCCGCGAGGGGAAACGAAGTTTTTCCCCGCGGGTTTTTTCGGATGGCCTCCTGTTTTGGGCGGAGCCGAAGGGAAACCGGAAATTTCTTTTCCGGAAGTTCCGGGGGAGGTCTTCCGGCGGGGTCGACAGGGGACTTTCCGGAGAAGATATTTCGCCGGAGATTTTGGGGGTTGGCCGGGTTTGATTAATTTTGCAGATCGTTAGCGAAAACCGCTTGACAATACGAAAGAAACGCAATGGCAAGGTGCCTTCTGCGGGAGAAAAACCTCCTTCGGAGGGGCTTTGCGATAAAAATCAGAATAGACCATGAATTACAATCATCGGGAGATCGAACGCAAATGGCGGAAATATTGGGCGGAACACAAGACGTATGCCGCCTCGAACGATTCACCCCTGCCCAAGTATTACGTGTTGGACATGTTCCCCTATCCTTCCGGTGCGGGATTACACGTTGGCCACCCGCTCG
>ERZ827181.2062-NODE-2062-length-18898-cov-8.399459_pt1 | contig 18898 bp, 13 predicted proteins | sample MGYA00519778_ERZ827181 | MGnify/ENA primary metagenome ERZ827181 (study PRJEB31778, sample SAMEA3449273) | human gut metagenome | biome: human gut; feature: human-associated habitat; material: faeces | place: United Kingdom | collected 2010/2012 ...
CCTCAAAAACTCATCCCAAATCATCGCACGATAAATTCAAAACAGCTTCTTACTTATAACATTATGTTATGAGAGAAATTCAAAACGGTTTCTAAACAGGTTTTTATCCGAATCTGAAATTTGTGCCGATTGATAGGCTGATTTTTGGCTTATTTATGATATCCTTTTAAAAATGGGACAAAGATTATATAAATAGACCTTGTATATATTGGGAATTTGTCCCATTTTTGCGCTTGATTTACAACAACTCGTATAAGATATTTGTTGATTAACTAAACTTTAATTAGAAAGAAATGAAAAAGAATTTGTTTTTTTATGTGTTTGCCGTGCTTTGCACGATGCCTTTCTTCACTTCGTGTAGTGATGATGACGATCCGGTAGAAACTGTTTCTGCGGCGGATTCTGTCATTGGTGATTATCAAGGTAATTTGAGTATTGCTTTGGTTACAGATGGGGTTTCTGTTCCTACGGGGGATGCTATTTCACAGACCATATCGGTTGCGAAAGCAGGAGACAATGCAGTAGATTTGCAGATTACAGACTTTACATTTATGGAAATGCCTATAGGCAATATTGCCTTGGAAAATTGTCAATTGACGAGCGCAGGTGATAATACCTATAATTTCACAGCTACTTCCAATTTGGCTGTAGCGGGGATGCTTGAAGCTGATATTGATGCTACGGGTACTTTTGAGAATGGGAAATTGAATCTTGATTTAAACATAGACAATGTATCGTTGTTGGGAAATCCTGTTTCTTATACAGTGGAGGTGACTTACGAAGGTACAAAAGCTGCCAATTGAAAATGAAAATTTTTGGGGTACGGGTGTGAGGAGAGGTTTCTCGCTTTCCGTGCTTTTTTATTGGTGATTCAATTTTGATGGAAATGAGAAAATATTTGTTTTTTTACTTGTTTGTTGCAGTATGTATTGCATCGTTGTTTACATCATGTGATGAGGATGATGTAATAAGAAGCAGTGAAGCGAATATAACATCGTTTACTTTTGACACAACGGTAGCTGCCAATGCTGCAGTACTTTCTCAACCGGTAATAGATGAGGCAAATGCTACTATTACTTTCAAGGCAGAAGAAGATGGTGATGTAAGTGCTTTGGTTCCGACTATTGAAGTTTCAGCCGGTGCTACGGTAACTCCGGCAAGCGGTTCGGCTGTAAGTTTTGCAAGTGGCTCGGCTACATTTACTGTAGTAGCTGAAGATGGTACTTCTAAGACTTATACTGTTTCTTGCAATATGGGTAGCCTTATCCAGTACGATTTCGAAACATGGGCTACTCCCGAAGGTGCTATGTATCCCGAAGTGGTAAATCCCAAAGGTTGGGCTACTTGTAACGATGCCGTAGCCTTGATAAAGAACTTAGGTAGTTTGGGGGGCATTACTTATACGGGTGAATATCCGGTACGTCAGACCACAGATGCTCATTCAGGAAGTACGGCTGCTATGCTGGAATCGGTTGATACGCAAGGTGGAAGTATTTTGGGACAAACCATACCGAAGGTGACTGCCGGTTCTATGTTCTTGGGTACGTTTAATGCTTTTGCTGCTATGACTGACCCGATGGCAACGACTGAATTTGGTATTCTTTATGATAAAAAGCCTGTGAAGGTATCAGGTTATTATAAGTACACTCCGGGTGCAGAGTTTTATAATGCTGCAGGGGAATTGCAGGCAGACCAGAAAGATGCTTGCGCCATCAGTGCTGTTTTGTATGAAGTGGAAAGTGAAGATGAAACGTTGAATGGAAGTACTATCTATACATCAGACAAGATTGTGGCAATGGCTTCTTTCAGTTCTGGAGAAACTGTAGCTGAATATACTCCGTTCGAACTGAATTTGGAATATGTAAAGGACTATGATGCCAGCAAGACATACAAGTTTGCCGTTATCTTCTCGGCAAGTGCAGACGGTGCGGCTTATAATGCGGCTGTAGGAAGTACATTGTATATTGATGATGTAACGATAGAAAATGAAGCTGTAACAGAATAAATCTGTATACATCTGATATTGTCAAAATAGTGAATCATCCTGAAATCGGAAAGTAAATTGCTGGTTTCAGGATGATTTGTTTTTTGTCAAAATGCATGTTTGCCAACAGCCAATACATACTCCTTAAAAATGAATATATACTGCATGCGCGGTTGAATATATACTTCATCGGCGGTTGAAGATATCTTCATCAGCAGTTGAAGTATATCTTCATCAGCGAATGCAGTGCTACTGCGTTTTCAACCCTAGCTGGACTGGCTGGTTGCGGACATGCGTATTGGGCAATTATTGTCCATAGGCATACCTGAAATCATTTTTACGTGTTGTTCCCAAGTGTGGTAGAGGCTTTGCCATTGAGGATAATTTCTTAAAGCTTCCTGTATTCCAGCGGACTGATGCCCACATAGCGTTTAAAATATTTGCCGAAGAACGAGATGTTGGCAAAGTTCAGCGAGTCGGAGATTGCCTGTATGGTGAGGTTGGTCGATTTCAGTTGTGACTTGGCATCCATAATAACCATCGATGAAATGACATCAATGCATGTCTTGCCCGTTATCTGTTTTACTACGGCGCACAGATGTGCATGCGTAATACCCAGTTTTTGTGCATACCAGCTTACGTTGCGCGTCTGGTTGTAGTGTTGGGTGACCAGTTGCATGAAGCTGCGGCATATCAGTTCGCTTTTCGACAAGGAAATCTTGTCATAATGCCGGCTTTTGTAGATGATGGAGATACCCGTATGAACGTCAGCATATAGGTTGGGGGCTATTTCCTGGCGTATTTTTTCGTTGAATTGTTCGTACATACCTATCAACATCTGCAGGTATTTTTCCATCATGAGTGCTCCTTCGGATTTTAGTGGGATAACTGGCCGCCCTAACGTAAGGAAGATAGCGTCCAGCATGGAACGCGACTGTCCGCTCCGTTCGATAAATCCCGAAGAAAATCCTAGAAAATAGATTTTCAGATCACCTCGTACTTCGTTTATCTGGAAGATGGTGCCTGGCATCAGTGTAATGACGTCGTTGGGCCGCACTTGTATTTCGTTCAGGTTCACCATGGCTTCCACTTCTCCAGCGAGGCACATTACAAACATTTCACATTTCAGCCTTACGGGATAATGTGCATACAGGCTCAGCAGGTCTTTGTTGATGTCAGTACCTATCACCCAGTCTTCGGGCAGGTCTATCTTAGGCAATTCTTTTTCGTTTGTTTCCATGCTATTGATTGGTGTTTGGAGGCAAAGTTACTTTTTAATCTTGAAATCCGTCATTATCAGGTATAAAAGATTTTTTCAAATTAACAATTGAGACACACGTAATGTCTGTACCGGACGATTGTTTGTCACGAAGGACACAGAGTCTCGGTCAATTGCGGCGATTCCGTACAGGTAAGGTGGTGAAGCGTTTTGTGTCTTTGCGTTCAGTTGATCAATAGACAAAAAAATACCAGATAATAAAAATAGAACAAAAATAATAAAAATAGATATTGTGAGTTTTTGTGAAAGATTGCAATTTTGCAGACGAAAAAAAATAACAATACAAAGAGTAAACGGGGATTCCGTATGTTTGGAGTCGGGAATGAATGTGTTTACCGAATCCTAAGAAAAGGACAATATGAATGATGCTCTATGGTTTATATTCCGGTTATGGTGAAGAAAATACAATATTTGTACGTTGGTGGGTTACCGGAAACTTAAAAAACAAAAACGGATGAAAGGCTAGCAAGCTTAAAATTAAGTAAAGTAGCAGAGCATCGTAATTATTGAAGAAAAGGCCAAAAGACTAAAAAAAAGAACAATTGGGGAAACTCAAACTTAAATACTTAAAACTCGAACAACAACAATTTTAACATGAGAAAGATGAAAAAGTATGTAGTAATGTTTTGTGCGCTGTTAGCGATGGGTGCATCTGTTGCATCCTGCTCTTCAGATGAGGAGGTGGTGCAGGGCGCAGCAGAAGGCAAAGGCTTGGTGAAGCTTTCGCTGAATGTAGGGACAGAGTTCCAGTCGCGGGCTATTACCGAATCGGATTACACCAATTTGGCTAACTATACCGTACAGATTCTGAAAGACGGGAATGTGGTGGAAGGTTGCGAATGGACAGGTACGACTATCCCACAAGATTTGATAGAATTGGATAACGGAAGTTATACGGTGCTCGCTTTTACTGGTGAAGACTACAAGGGGGTTGGTGCTACCACGAAAGGAATGTATGTGGAAGGAAGTGCTGGCTTTAATGTGAACAGTGACCAAACGGCGACTGCCACGGTGAACTGCACCCCACAGTGTGCACGGGTAACGGTGAACTTCGATGCCAAGATGGCAGATTATTTCAATGATTATTATGTGGTGTTTACCGGAACTGATGCTTTGGGTGAAGGTAATTATACATGGAATAAGGATAATGCCGACCCCGTCTATATGGCGGTCACAAGTTCAGAAAAACTTACCGCTACCATTAAGCTGGTAGATAAAGAAGGAAAAACTGCCAGTGATATTGTAAGGACACACGATATCAGTGCTGCCAAGGCATGGAAGCTGAACATTACCCCGGTAGTGGAAGAAGCGACTGGAAATGTGGGTATTACTATTGAGATAGACAATTCGGTCAATGATATTCCTATCGATATCGAAATCCCTTCGGATTGGCTTTAATAGATAAACAAACTTTAAAACAGAACAACGTATGAAATTATTCAATACAATAACGGCATGTCTGCTGCTTTGTGCCGGTCTCGTATCGTGCGAGATGAAAGATGAACTGAAAGGCAGCGGTGCGGGGACTTCCGAAGTGGGATACCTGAACTTGGGTGTAGCGGTCAACGCTTCGCAAAACAGTGTGGTTTCGCGTGCGGATAATGCAAACAATGATGGTGAAAATGTAGGTGTAGCAGTCAGTGCCGATGATTTCCCGGTAACCATTATTGGTGTGACCGACCCTTCTTACTCCAAGGAATACGAAAGCTATGCAGCCTTGAAGGCGGAAAACGGGGGCAAGGTGGAACTGCCCATAGGCGAATATACCGTAACGGCGCATTCCAATGCTGAATTGAAGCCACAGATGGCTGCTCCTTATTATGAGGGTACGACACCTATTAAGATTACTGCGGGAGTGGAATCTTCTGCCGAGGTAAAATGTACCATGAAGAACATGAAGATTCAGCTTACTTATACAGCAAATTTCTTGGCGAAGTTTGAATCGTGGGACATTACGATAAACGATGGTAGTGACAATATCTTGAATTTTGACGAAACAGACAAGAATCCGGCTGCAGTTTATTGGATGGTAGCAGAGAATGTTACAGAAATCAAGGTCGTTATTACCGCTACGCCGATGGGCGGAGGGCAGGAGGTTCCCGAATCGCGTCTCTTGTCTAAACCTGATGGCAGCAATTGGGCAGGCAGCGATGCGTTGACTATCCAAATGGAAGAAAATACTTCAGAAGATCCGACAGGTATCCAAGGTAGCGGCATTACGATTAATGCAAGTGTTTCGTTTGATGAAGATTCAGAAGATGTGCCGGTAACGGTTAAGCCGGGTAATGATGGTGATGATGACAATAAAGAGCCGGAACCGCCGACTCCAACTCCAGAACCGGAATTGCCTACTGTGACATTCCCGCAAAATACATATACATTACCTGCGGATGCTTCTAAGAATGCGGATGCTGCCATTACATCTACAGCCAAAGGTGGATTACAGAGTGTAAAAGTTCAGATTATCGGTGGTAATGTTGGTTTCGCGGGTATTACTTCAGAGATGGGGTTTGCAGATGGACTGGAACTTGTTGGAAATACAACTTTAGGTCCCGTTATTGGTGCCATTGTTCAAGGCTTGGAAATGCCTCAAGCAGGGGATACGAGTTATACATTTCCTGTAGGAGGTTTCTTCGAAATTTTGCAACAAATGGGAGCGACTACCGCTGAGGATGGACATGTATTTAACATTACGGTGACCGATGCGAATGGTACAGCTTCTGAAAGTTTAAGTGTAAAAGTCACAGAGTAAAGAGAGGAGGATTAGAACAATGAAACGCATATATACTATTTTATTAATAGCAAGCACCCTCTTCTTCTTTGCTTGTCAGCAAGAAGAAAACTTGACAGGAGGGGCTACGGGTTATCTTCGCTTGACTGTAAACGAAGACATGAGTACCAACTCGCGTGCAGATGTGCCCGAGGGCTATAAACCCGAACAAATCGCCGTACAGATTGTGAATGCAGAGGGCGAAACAGTGGAAGAGACTGAAGACTGGATATTGTGGCAAAATAAATCCATTGAACTGCCTGTAGGTACGTACACTATCAAGGCTTCTTCCAATGGATGGGACGGACAGGCTGCCGGTTTTAATATTCCTTATTATACAGGCAGCAAGGAAGTGACGATTGCAGCGGATAAGGAGGTTAATGAAACCATTACGTGTACGCTGGCAAATGTGAAAGTGACCGTGAACTTTGATAAGGCATTGCTTACAAAAGTACGTTCTGTTGCGGCAACTGTTGACAACGATACTGTATCGAACGGCACATCGGCTACTTACAGCTTGGCTTTTGAGTCTACGGAATCCCGTTCGGCCTATTTTCCGGTATCAAGGTTGTTCGCGAATATTACAGTGGTGAACAATGAAGGTGTTTCGAACTCGATGCGTAAGGAGTTGACCGATGCGGAGGGTAATCCAGTGAAAGCCCGCGATCATTTCATCTTAAATATTAAGGAGTCGGGTACAGGCGAAAGCGGCATTTCGGTTACTGTGGATCCTACTACGCACGAATATTCGTATACCTTCAATGTATCGACCAAACCTACCAGCGGAGCGACTATGACAGCAGGTGCATGGGATCGTTTGGCATACTTGCAAGCTACGAATGTAGTTCCCGGAACAGGCGTAAGCACCGAGGGCATGAAGTTTCAATACCGGGAAGCTTCGGAAACTGCTGTGTTGGCTGAAACAGATGAGGCTTCGTGGACAGATGTGGTAACGACAACAGAAGAAAACAAGTATACCGCTATGTTGAGCGGCTTGACTGCTGAAACAGCATACGAATACCGCTTGGTAAATGGCAATGGAGATGTAATCTCTACTCAGTCGTTTACTACGAGTGCGGCAGATGCACAAACGGCATTGTATAATGGTGGATTTGAATTATGGTCACAAAATGGTCAAACGGTATATCCGGAAAATGAGTCAAGTGCAGGCAATACCACTTCGTTCTGGAATACAAGTAATCCAGGAACATCACAAGGATTAGGTGCTATAGGTGGTGCTGTAAATCCGACGACAGGTATAACTTCTCCTGTTGTTAGCGGAACTTATGCTGCCAAATTGCAATCAACCAATAAATTGAGCGTATTTGCTGCAGCAAGTTTATATACGGGAAAATTCCAAGGTTTGTCAGGAATGAGTGCTAATATGGAATTTGGACAACCATTTACTTCTCGTCCTATAGCTTTGCATGGATATTACCAATATACGCCTCAAAAGATTAATCATGTAGATAGAACACCGGATGGTGTTACTATAACTAACGGTGAAACTATGGACGAATGTTCTATTTTTATTGCTTTGGCTAAGAAGAGTTTTACTTTCAATAATAAGAAGGAAGAGGAATACATTGATTACGAAGGTGATGATAATATTATAGCTTACGGTGCTCTTCCTTCAGGAGCAGCTACAAATGAAACAGCTAATAATGGATATAAGGAGTTTACTATTCCTTTGCAGTATAAGGAAAGCCAATTCGGTGAAACTCCGACTCATATCATTATTGTTTGTTCGGCAAGTAAATATGGTGATTATATGACGGGTGCTGATAATAGCTTATTGTATCTTGACGATTTCAGCCTCATCTACGAAGGAACACCTGCTATTTGGAAAAATAAATAAGATAGCTTAGTAATGTCATCCTGAGCGTAGCGAAGGATCTCTGCCACTTGGTGTGGATGTACGCGAGATTCTTCACTTCGTTCAGAATGACATTTGTAGCGTCTAAGCATTTATACATCGAAATAACCTTTTACATGACAAAAAGATTACTTTTAGCCATTGTGCTTTTGGTAGGCGTGACGCTTACGGCAGGAGCACAGAAAGAAAGACGGAAGTTCAAGCGCATCGACCGGGGTGTGCAGGAATCGGTATTCATCCCCAAAGGGCAATGGATGGCAGGAGGAAGCATTTCGTATTCCGAGCATGAGGAAGACAACTTGAACTTTTTGGTACTGAAAGACGTGGAAGGCAAGGGATACAATTTTAAAGTCAGTCCTTATTTCGGCTATTTTTTTGCTGACAATATGGCGGCAGGGTTCCGTTTTGCCTACAACCGTACGTATTTGGACATGCCCAATTTTAATTTGAATTTGGGCGATGACCTGAACATCAGCCTGAGTGACCTCTACTATTTGCAGCATCGGTATGACGTGTCTGGTTTTCTACGCACCTATATGCCGATAGGCAACAGCAAGATATTCGGCTTGTTCAATGAGCTTCGTCTCTCTTATGGTTACAGTACCGGTAAAAACTCTACCGGTTCGGGTACGGAGTATGACGGGACTTTTGAGAAAGCCCATCATCTTCAGATTGGTATTGCGCCGGGTTTGACGGCATTTGTCACCAACTGGGCTGCGGTAGAAGTATCAATGGATATCATGGGATTCGACTTCAAGTGGCAAAACCAGCAGACCAATCAAATAGAGACGGGCAAGCGGCGCACCAGTTCGGGCAATTTCAAGATAGATTTGTTTTCTATTAACATTGGTATGACGTTCTATCTTTAATTTTACTACTTGAATACTTTATTTATTTGCATACGAAACATGATAAAGAAGTTACTTTATACCACGTTATGCCTGCTGGCACTGCATGGTTGCAAGATAGAAAACGACATTCCTTACCCCATTGTGGAAGGAAACATTACGGCATTCGAAGTAGAAGGACAGCGTGCGGGTGAAGAAGGTGGCAATGTACAGGCTGCCATCAGTACGCAAAACCGCACGGTGACGCTCTATGTAGACGATTCGGTAGACCTTAGCGAATTGCGGATTACCCGTCTCGGCATATCCGAGGAAGCCGAACTGCTACCCGATTCGGCTTCGTGCAAGGATTACAATCATTTTCCTCGTGAAGGATTCGATTCGGTAGACGATTTGCCTCTTTCGATGGATACGCGGATGGACTTTACCCGACCGGTGCATTTCACCCTGCGTACGTATCAGGATTACGACTGGACGGTGACGGTGACCCAGATTATTGACCGGGAGATTGTGGTGGAAAACCAAATCGGGAATTCGGTGATTGATGTTCATTCAAGAAGTGTGATTATTTATGTTTCACCCGAACAAGAGCTGGATGCCATCCATGTCACTACGTTCAATTTAGGCGGAGCGCATGGCAAGGTAGTGCCCAATCCGGAAGAATACGATACGTTCGATTTCTCGACACCGCAAGAGTTCTATGTATCTTATGCCTGGGAAGAGGCTTCTTATCCGTGGAAGGTCTATGTCTACCATCAGGAAAGCAGCGGAGCTACGGGTGATGTCTTTGCGCGGGTGACTACGGCAGAGTTAAGCGGAACGATTCAGAACGGCAAGACACCGGTGGTGGAATATAAGGCACAGGGTGAAAGTTCGTGGACGGCATTGTCCGCTTCGGCTGTGACGGTGAATGGCACGTCTTATTCGGCTTCGTTCAGTGGACTGAGTGCGGGGACTGTTTACCAGTACCGTGTCAGTGTCGACGGAGTGGCAGGCGAGGAGCAGACATTTACTACCGCTCCTGCCACCCCGTTGGAGAACGGAGGCTTTGAAGACTGGTCGGAAGAAAAAGCTGGTACGCAAACGTTATACAATCCGTGGGCTTCGGGTGCCACTTCGTTCTGGAGTACAGGCAATGGCGGTTCGGCTCCTTTCATAGGCAGTATCACAACGCCTACCAATGATGCGGTGTCGGGCACGGCTGCCCATCTGCAATCGCGCTGGGCGGCTATCAAGCTGGCCGCGGGAAACATCTTTACGGGCGATTTCGCTTTAGACGGCACGAATGGTGTCTTGGCTTTAGGGCGTGAGTTTGCTACTTTCCCTTCGGCTTTGCGGTTTTCGTATAAATACAAGACATCGAAAGTAAATCGCATCAAGGAAGACCGTTTCGAGTATATGCGCAATCAGAACGATTCGTGCCACGTGTATTTTGCCCTGACTACGGCAAAATATACCATCCGTACGGCAAAAGGAGATTCGTTTAACCGTCACGACCCATCGGTGATAGCATACGGCGAATTTGCTTCCAATCAAGACCAGCCGACGTACAAGGAAATGGAAGTGCCGTTTGAATATTACGACCGGAAGAAAACGCCGAGCTATCTGATTATCGTATGCAGTTCGAGCAAATACGGCGATTTCTTTACGGGAGGTGATTCGAGCGAAATGTTTATAGACGAAATGGAATTGGTATATGAATAAGGTAAAGTTTTTAGTGGCAGCATTGTTGGGGGTGCTTTTCGTGGCATGTAGCGAGGAAGAAAACCTGTCGCAAACGAGTAAGACGGGTTTTCTTGTGTCACTGACGGAAGATGTAAAGGTGGATTCGCGCAAAACTCCGGAAGAACTGGGCAAACCTGCGGCTTCGCAATTCAAATTGAAAATAACGAATCAGGCAACAGGAAGCGAACTGTACAACGATTCGTACACAAATCAGTTGATTCCGGCATCTGCCGGCACGTATGAGATAGAGGCAACGTACGGTGATAATCCGGTTTTGGCTCTGGATGCTCCTTATTATAAAGGTACTACCGAAGCGGAGCTGGCGGATGGAGAATCAAAGACTGTGCAAGTAAACTGTAAAGTTGCCAATGCCTTGGCTTCGGTTGTGTTTGATAATAGCGGAACGAATACATTCGAGAGCCAGTTTGCTTCGTCGTATGGAGTGAGGGTCAGCGTCAATGGCTCTTCCACCACATTGACCAATAATGGGGAAAGTGCTTATTACCGTGCAGGTTCGATGCCTGTCTTTACTTTTGTGGGAACTTTGCGGAACGGAGGAGGCGTGAAGGAAGTGCCTTTGGAGAATTCCAATCTTTCCAATCCGTCTACCTTTGTTGCCGGACAGCATTGTCAGATTACACTGAAGCTAAGTGACGCTGCTCCAGGTTTGCGTGTAGAGATAAGCAAGGTAGAAGTGAATTCTCTTACCATTAACGAAACGATTCCATTGGAATGGTTGCCGAAACCGAAAGTGACGGCGGAAGGATTTACAGACAATACATTATCTATGTATGAAACAGAAACACCGACTGCTAAATTTAATTTTAATCTTTCTTCCGCTTTGCAAGAATTGAAGTTTACGTTGAATTTTGCGGATGAGACATACCAGTCATTAAATAAAACTTATACGTTGTCCGAATTATCGGAAGAGGACAGAACGGCTTTAACAAATGCCGGTGTTGTATTGCCTGTGATTGGTTCCAAGGAAGCATCGTTAGATTTTACAGGATTGGCAGCTAAATTGACAGGAAGTACAAGTGGAGAAGTCTTGTCGAATGTCATAACACTGGATGAAGTGAAAGCTAACAACCGTGTTTTGGAAGGCGAACAGGTTTACACGATTCAAACCAGTGCGCCTGATTTTGAGTTGATTGTTTATCCGGGTAATACTTGGACGAAACAGTTTACAGCAAATACGCAAATTATACATGGCAATGCCGATGTGATTCGAGAAGGGATGACGTTTGAATATAAAGCAGGTGAGACTAATTGGATTTCTTCACGAGATAGTTTAATTACAGGATTAACACCGGGTACAAATTATCAGGTAAGATTGAAATATGGCAAGCATTACAAAGAGACGAATGTAGCGACTTATCCTATAATTGAACTGGAGAATGGAGATATGGAACATTGGACAAAAGAAGGGCCAGCCAATAACAATACGTATTGGTATGTTATGTATCCATGGAATGAGGAAGATGAAAAGAAATATTGGAATACAATAAATCTGACTACAACACAAGATGGAGAGATACGAAATAGTAGTTGGGATTTATTTCCTCCTTATACTTGGACTACTTATGTTGCAAATTCAGGAACAATATCAGTAACTGATAGTCATTCTGGAAATGCAGCTTTAATACGAACTGTAGGCTGGGGTAGTGGCAGCACTGCTGCAGGCGATGCCTCAGATATAAAACACGTAACGCCTGGTGAACTTTATTTAGGTAGTTATGATTTGTCTTCCCATCTGCCAGTTTATGGCATAGAATATAAGTCCCGCCCTACAAATGTTAAGTTTTGGTGCAAATATGAACCTAAGTCTTCTGATTTAATGATTGCCCAGATTATAATTATGGATGCAAATGGAGAAACAATTGGAAGCGCAAGTGTTCCAGAGAATGAGTCAGGAGCAATAGCGAATTGGACTGAAAAGACGTTGGATATACAATATACAGATTTGGAAAAAGAGCCAAGCAAAATGTATATCTTATTTAAGTCAGGTTCTTTGACAGATACAAATGTAATGGATAAACCAAGTTTTGGAAATTTATCGGATGGTGAATCTGTCGGCAGTAAGTTGTATATTGATGACGTGGAATTAATTTATAATAAATAATTATGAAACAAACCATACTATACCTCTTATTAGGAATCTTCCTCTTGTCAAGCTGCCAACAGGAAGATATATCAAGCAATACAGCTACGGGATACTTGGTTTTGGAAAGCATTGACATGCAAGTGAGCCAACAAACAATATCATCGCGTGCGGTAGATGCAGACCTTTACGTCGATATCTTGCAAGAAGATGCCATATTCCGTCAATATGGTCCGGGGATGGTGCCCGACCGCATCGAACTGCCTGAAGGAACCTACCGGCTTCATGTGTATAATGCAGCTGCTACTTTGCCTGATCCTTATGACGGAAACGGGGTGGCTATATTTGAATATACCGGAGAGCCTATTACGGTAGAGGCCAATGGAACAACGCTGATAGAAGAGATAGAAGTACCGATGATTAATTTTGGTGTTACGTTGCAGCTTCCAGAAGAATTCAATACCTATTTCAAAAACTATACATTTACGGTAACAAGCGACAGGTCGGTAAGATTGAAAGAAGGCGAAACCGTTTATTTTCCCTATAGCGAGAATATGACATTTAGCTATTCGCTGACTGCAATAAATGGGGACGATGAGGTTACGGTTCCTCAAGGTGGAACCTGTACGAAGGTAACTTCCGGCACTATCTACACCGTCTCGTACGAAATGGAAACTCAATCGCTCAATATAACTGAATAATCTGTCCGTAATCGACCGGTCTTTATAGGCCGGTTGCGGACTTTTACCAGATTATATTCTCTTTCTGATATCAGTACAGACCGTGTCCTCGACAATTATTCTAGTACAAAGACCGGATGGTTGGGAGTACTGGCTTCAGGGCGGTAGGTAAAGCCTTCCCATTTGAATGTCTTGATTTGTTCGGGGGCTTCTATCCGATTTTTTAAGAGAAAGCGTGTCATTTCTCCGCGACACATTTTGGCGTAGACGGTAATGCTTTTGAGCTTTCCCTCTTTTTGTACCCAAAAATCAGGGGTAATGACGTGCACGGCTTCGGTGATGCGTTCCCAATGAAACAGGTCTTTCATTTCTGCACTGGCAAGATTGACAAGTATGCCTCCCTGCTTACGGATGGCTTCGATAAACCAGCTGGTCAGTATGGGTTTCCAGTAATCAAACATTGTGCAATTGTGTTTAGGCAGGCATACGTTGCCTTCGAGACGGTAGGAATGAATCAGGTCGAGCGGACGCAACAAACCGTACAAAAAGGAAGTGATAAGCAGATGCTCTTGTGCATAAGTGAAATCATCGGGCGTAAATGATGAGCCATTAATGTGCTTGAATACCATACCTGTATATGCCAGCAAGGCGGGGAGTGAAGGTGTGTCGGGTGAAAAGAAGTTCTGATAGCGCAGGTAGTTCTCGGCAGCCAGCTTGGTATTGATATGGAGCAGTTTGCCTAAATCATCGGCACTGAATTGATTCATTTCCATAGCGTTTGCCCAGGCTTCGTTTTCGAAGTAGGGTAAGGTGGTAAAAGGTAAGGTGACCCGGGGGTGACGTTCGGTCATGGTTTTGGCACACGAAATGAATAGTAGCATACAAATTTTGTTTTTTAGAGGTTAAAAGAATAAAGTAGTTGAGGCGTTGACGCCCCAACTACTTTATTCCTTTATTTATATTCTTGCCAACTCTTTATCTTGATGTCTTCCTGCTTCATCTGACAGAAAGCTTCGATAAAGGCTTTTGCCAGGCGGGCATTGGTAATAAGCGGGATGTTATGGTCGATGGCACCCCGGCGGATACGGTATCCGTTGGTCAGTTCACGTTTGGTGTGATTTTTCGGAATGTTTACAATCAGGTCAAACTTATGACCGGCAATCATCTTCATTACGTTGTTTTCGGCATGTGGACGTTCATCGGGCCAGAATACCGGAGTGGTAGGAATGCCGTGTGAATTGAGGAACGTGGCTGTACCAGCTGTGGCATAGATGTGGTAGCCGTTCTTGCTCAGTTCGTGGCTGGCATCCAACAGGTCGACTTTTGATTTTGTGGCACCCGAAGAAAGCAGGATGGATTTTTTCGGTATCTTGTATCCGGTGGCTATCATTGCATTCAGCAGGGCTTCGTCGAAATCATCACCCAGGCAGCCTACTTCTCCGGTAGATGACATGTCTACTCCTAATACCGGGTCGGCATTCTGCAGACGCGCAAACGAGAACTGGGAAGCTTTTACGCCTATCCAGTCGATGTCGAATGCCGACTTGTCGGGACGGGTGTAGGGAGCATCGAGCATGATGCGTGTGGCTGTTTCGATGAAGTTGCGTTTCAATACTTTCGATACGAAGGGGAAGCTGCGTGAAGCACGCAAGTTACATTCGATAACCTTTACTTCGTTTTTGCGTGCCAGATACTGGATATTGAACGGACCGGAGATATTCAGCTCTTGTGCGATGCGCCGGCTGATTTTCTTGATTTGGCGAGCTGTCGAGAAGTATATCTGCTGTGCGGGGAAGACCAAAGTGGCATCACCCGAGTGTACACCGGCATATTCGATGTGCTCAGAGATGGCATATTCTACAATTTCGCCGTTTTGTGCCACGGCATCGAATTCGATTTCCTTGGTTTCCTGCATGAATTGGGATACCACTACAGGGTATTGCTTTGAAACCTCACTTGCCATTTGGAGGTAACGCTTCAATTCTTCTTCATCGTAGCATACGTTCATTGCAGCACCGCTTAATACGTACGATGGGCGCACCAGAACAGGATAGCCTACTTTTTCCACGAATTTCTCTACGTCTTCCAGGCTGGTCAGTTCCTGCCAGGCGGGCTGGTCGATACCTAGTTGGTCGAGCATCGCTGAGAACTTGTTGCGGTTTTCGGCACGGTCGATGGAGATGGGTGAAGTACCGAGGATGGGTACCGACTGGCGGTAAAGCTTCATGGCAAGGTTGTTCGGGATTTGTCCGCCTACCGACACGATGACACCGCGGGGCTGTTCCAGATCGATGACATCCAGCACACGCTCGAATGATAATTCGTCGAAGTACAGGCGGTCGCACATATCATAATCGGTCGATACGGTTTCTGGATTATAGTTAATCATGATTGATTTGTATCCCAGTTTGCGTGCAGTCTGGATGGCATTCACCGAGCACCAGTCGAACTCTACCGACGAACCGATGCGATAGGCACCTGAGCCAAGCACAATGACTGATTTTTCGTTCTTATAATAATTGATGTCATAGCCTTCGGTGCCATATGTCATATAGAGATAATTAGTCAGTTCAGGATGTTCCGAAGCCACGGTGTTGATACGTTTTACTGCAGGAAGGATACCCAGTTGTTTGCGATAGTCGCGTACCATAAGATTTTCTTTTTCCATGGTTCCGTTTGCAGGCTTCAATACGAAACGGGCAATTTGGAAATCGGAGAATCCCAGGCGTTTTGCCTCACGCAATACATCGGCAGGAAGTTCTTCCAGTGTGTTGTAAGTCTGTAACTTGTGCTTGTAATCAACGATGTTTTTCAGGCGTTCGATGAACCATGGGTCTATCTTGGTCAGGTCGTAAATACGTTCGATGGTATAGCCTTCTTCCAATGCCTGTGCGATAGCGAAGATACGGAGGTCGGTGGGGTTTGCCAGTTCATCGTCCAGATTATCAAAGCGGGTATGGTCGTTGCCTACGAAGCCGTGCATGCCCTGTCCTACCATACGCAATCCCTTTTGGATGATTTCTTCGAACGAACGTCCGATGGACATGATTTCGCCTACCGATTTCATACTCGAACCAATACGGCGTGATACGCCTACAAACTTGGTCAAGTCCCAACGCGGAATTTTGCAGATGAGATAATCCAGCGAGGGAGCCACGTATGCCGAATTGGTCGTGCCCATTTCACCAATTTCATCGAGGTTGTATCCCAAAGCTATTTTTGCAGCTACGAAAGCGAGCGGATATCCGGTGGCTTTCGATGCCAATGCGGAAGAACGGCTGAGGCGTGCGTTCACCTCGATGATGCGGTAATCATTGGTTTCGGCATGGAAAGCGAACTGAATGTTACATTCACCCACGATGCCCAGATGGCGTACACATTGCTTGGATATTTCCTGTAGCATGGTGACTTGTTCTTCTTTGAGCGAACAAGTGGGGGCAACTACGATGGATTCGCCGGTGTGGATGCCCAGTGGGTCAAAATTCTCCATGCTTGCTACGGTGAAACAATGGTCATTTGCATCGCGGATAACCTCAAATTCGATTTCTTTCCAGCCTTTCAGCGATTCCTCTACCAAGATTTGCGGAGAGAATGTGAAAGCACTTTCAGCCAGTTCGATGAAAGCTTCTTCCGTGGGGCAGATACCGCTTCCCAATCCTCCCAGCGCGTATGCCGAACGAATCATTACCGGATAACCGATGCGGCGTGCGGCTTCGATGGCATCTTTCGTGTTTTCTACAGCTTGGCTGATAGGGGTCTTTAGCGAAATTTCATTCAGCTTCTTAACGAAAAGATCACGGTCTTCGGTGTACATGATGGCATCTACCGAGGTGCCCAGCACTTCTACGCCATATTCTTTTAATGTTCCGTTGGTATACAATTCAGTACCGCAATTCAGGGCGGTTTGTCCTCCGAAAGCCAGCAGGATGCCGTCGGGCCGTTCTTTCTTGATGATTTCGGTTACGAAATACGGAGTGACCGGCAAGAAATATACTTGGTCGGCAATGCCTTCCGAGGTCTGGATGGTGGCGATGTTGGGATTGATGAGCACCGAACGTATTCCTTCTTCGCGTAAGGCTTTCAGTGCTTGCGAGCCCGAGTAGTCGAATTCTCCGGCTTGTCCGATCTTGAGTGCGCCCGACCCAAGGACCAGGACTTTCTTTAATTCCTTTTTCATGGCATTATATAGATTTATGTTGAGTTAATAATTAATAGTGAATAATGAATAACGAGGGTTGTAGTCTGCTACCGTTGTTAATTATTCATTGTTCATTATTAATTGGATGGACTCTTTTTGCAAAGGAACAATTTATTTTTGAAGAAAACAAAGGTTTTGATTATCTTTGTCCCAATAATTTAATAAGAAATTGCAATATGGAAAAAGAAAAGATTATTTTAACCGGTGACCGTCCTACCGGTAAATTACATATCGGACATTATGTTGGCTCTTTGCGTCGTCGTGTAGAACTTCAGAACTCAGGGCTTTACAAGAAAATCTTTGTATTTGAAGCCGACGGACAGGCACTGACCGATAACATTGACAATCCCGAAAAGGTGCGTCAGAACGTGATTGAGGTGGCGCTCGATTATCTGGCTGTGGGCTTGGATCCTTCGAAGTCGACCATTTTCATCCAGTCGCAGATACCGGAATTGTGCGAGCTTACCTTTTATTATATGGACTTGGTCACGGTGTCGCGCCTGCAACGCAACCCCACGGTGAAGACCGAAATCCAGATGCGCAATTTCGAGACCAGCATCCCCGTGGGCTTCTTTACCTATCCCATCAGCCAGGCGGCGGATATCACTGCCTTCAAGGCAACGACAGTGCCTGTAGGCGAAGACCAGGAGCCGATGTTGGAACAGGCACGTGAGATTGTGCGCCGCTTCAATTACATCTATGGCGAGACGCTGGTAGAACCCGAAATCCTGCTTCCCGACAATGCCGCTTGCCTGCGCTTGCCGGGAACGGACGGGAAGGCAAAGATGAGCAAGTCGTTGGGCAACTGCATCTATCTGTCCGATTCGGCGGATGAGGTAGAAAAGAAAGTGAGAAGCATGTACACCGACCCTACCCATATCAAGGTGAGCGATCCGGGTAAACTGGAAGGCAATACCGTATTTACTTACTTGGACGCTTTCTGCCGTCCGGAACATTTCGGCCGTTACCTGCCCGATTATGCCAACCTCGATGAATTGAAAGCGCATTATACACGTGGCGGTCTGGGCGATGTGAAAGTGAAGAAGTTCCTGGCAGCTATCATGCAAGAGGAACTGGCTCCGATACGCGAACGCCGGAAAGCGTATGAAAAAGACATTCCGGCTATTTACGACATGCTGAAGAAAGGGTGTGAGGTGGCACGTGAAGCCGCTGCACAGACACTCGATGAGGTGCGCCGTGCCATGAAAATCAATTATTTCGATGACGAGGCGTTGATAGCTGAGCAAGCCAAGCGGTTCGGGCAAGAATAATTATATGGAAAGGGGCTTATTTGCCATGGAACGGTAGATAAGCCTCTTTTCCATTAAGAGAATAAGAAGCTGTTTTGAATTTCTCCAAAAAGTTTTTCATGGCTTGATGTATCTGTTTTCGTGTGTGCTTTGGGCGATTTTTTGGTCTTTTTCGCTCCTGTTCTTCGTC
>ERZ827181.2075-NODE-2075-length-18738-cov-10.163089_pt1 | contig 18738 bp, 16 predicted proteins | sample MGYA00519778_ERZ827181 | MGnify/ENA primary metagenome ERZ827181 (study PRJEB31778, sample SAMEA3449273) | human gut metagenome | biome: human gut; feature: human-associated habitat; material: faeces | place: United Kingdom | collected 2010/2012 ...
ATTCTCTTGGCTTTATGCTATTTTGCTAGCACATTACAAACATAGGAACTAAATATATCTTCATTTCGCATATCATTTATTTTAGCTAAAAGAACATCCATAATTGCCACTCCCCTGGCACAAACTCAAAAACTTACAAACTCAAAAACTTACAAACTCAAAAAATAATTGTATATTTGCACACTCGTACTTAATAATAGATTTATGTCGTGCATTTTACATATTGAGACCTCTACAGAGGTCTGTTCGGTTGCCGTCAGCCAGGACGGAGCATGTATTTATTCGGAAGAAGACTTCAACGGGCCTTCACATGCCGTGACTTTGGGCGTATATGTAGACCGGGCGTTATCATTTGTTGAAAGCCATGCCATACCGTTAGATGCGGTAGCAGTAAGCTGCGGGCCAGGTTCGTACACAGGTCTCCGTATAGGTGTGTCGATGGCCAAAGGAGTGTGTTACGGGCGTGGAGTACCTCTTATCGGACTTCCTACACTGGAAGTGATGTGTGTACCGGTATTACTTCGCCACGAATTGCCAGACGATGCATTGCTTTGCCCGATGATTGATGCGCGTCGTATGGAGGTATATGCTACTATTTATGACCGTGCGTTGCGAGTCGTACGTCCTACCGGAGCAGATGTGATTGACGAGCATTCATATGCAGAATTGCTTGCCGATCATCCCGTATATTTCTTTGGAAACGGTGCGGAAAAGTGCCGGACAAAGCTAACACACCCCAATGCACATTTCATTGAAAAGATCTATCCGTTAGCCAAATGGATGTTCCCTTTGGCTGAAAAGGCAATGGCTATCGAAGATTTTAAGGATGTAGCCTATTTTGAACCTTTTTACCTGAAGGAATTTGTGGCTTCAAAGCCAAAAAAATTATTATAAATGAGTCGGTCCGATGCTTATAAGTATATTAAGAGTCGAGCCAACTAGAACATGAACCCTAGTCCCTAACTTAAAAAATATGGAATATAATACCCAACAACGAAGATTGCCGCTACCGGAATATGGCCGGAGCGTACAAAACATGGTAGACTATGCTTTGACGATAGAAGACCGCAAAGAGCGGCAACGCTGTGCCAATACGATTATAAACATCATGGGAGGCATGTTTCCTTACTTGCGTGATGCAAATGACAACAATCATAAATTGTGGGACCACCTTGCCATTATGTCCGATTTCAAGCTAGATATCGATTATCCGGTGGAGGTAGTAAAAAAGGAAAGCCTGGAAATCAAACCCGACCGCATTCCTTACCCACAACATCGTATCCGTTACCGGCACTATGGCAGCTATATACAGAACCTGATTCGCATAGCTGTCGATTATCCGGAAGGGGAAGAGCGTAAGCGTCTTTTGCAAATGATTGCCAACCACATGAAAAAAGATTACCAGAACTGGAACAACAAGGATGGTATGGAAAACCAGAAAATACTGGATGATTTGTATGAACTTTCAGGAGAAAAAATCAAATTGACCATTGATGATGTGCAATTGGTAGAACAACGCACGATGCCCCGCAGACGCCAAATGAACAATAACAACCAACAGAGAAACAATAACCAGCAAAAAAGGAAGTATTGAAAACCAGAAGACTATATGGCATCATTTGTAATTGAAGGAGGACATAAACTGCACGGCGAAATTATCCCGCAAGGAGCGAAAAACGAAGTGCTGGAGGTTATTTGTGCCACATTGCTGACCGATGAAGAAGTGATTATCAGCAACATTCCGAATATATTGGACGTAAACAACCTTATCCAGCTGCTTCGAGATATGGGGGTAAAGGTAAAAAAGCAGAATGCGGATACATATGCGTTCCGTGCCGATGCTGTCAACTTCGATTATCTGGAAAGCGACGATTTCTTGGCGCGGTGTTCGCGCTTGCGTGGCTCGGTGATGCTGGTAGGACCGCTTGTAGCACGTTTCGGACGTGCGGTCATTTCCAAGCCGGGAGGAGATAAAATCGGACGACGCAGGCTGGATACACACTTCTTGGGAATCCAGAAACTGGGAGCTGATTTTCAATATGATAATCAAAGGGGTACGTTCCGCATTCTGGCAAAGCGATTGAAAGGCACCTATATGTTACTTGACGAAGCATCGGTAACAGGTACCGCCAACATCGTAATGGCAGCAGTGCTTGCCGAAGGGAAGACCACCATCTACAATGCTGCCTGCGAGCCATACATTCAGCAGCTTTGCCGGATGCTGAACCGCATGGGAGCACATATCGAAGGCATAGCTTCGAACTTGTTGACTATCGAAGGGGTAAAGACATTGAAAGGATGTACACACCGTGTCTTGCCAGACATGATTGAAGTAGGCAGTTTTATCGGTATGGCAGCAATGACAGGAAGTGAAATTACCATTAAAAACGTATCGTACGAGAATCTGGGAATCATCCCAGACAGTTTCCGCCGGTTGGGCATTCGCCTGCAACAACATGGCGATGACATTTTCGTACCTTGCCAAGAACACTACGAAATCGAATCGTTCATCGACGGGTCGATTATGACCATAGCCGATGCGCCTTGGCCCGGACTGACCCCCGACCTGCTAAGCGTCATGCTGGTAGTTGCCACCCAAGCCAAAGGGAGTGTCCTGATTCATCAGAAGATGTTCGAGAGCCGCCTGTTCTTCGTGGACAAGCTCATCGACATGGGCGCCCAGATTATCCTTTGCGACCCGCACCGCGCGGTAGTTATCGGACATGACCGTACGTTCCGGCTTCGCGGAGGCAACATGACATCGCCCGATATACGCGCAGGCATTGCCCTGTTGATAGCCGCACTCGATGCGGAAGGCATCAGCCGTATCCATAACATCGAACAGATAGACCGCGGATACCAATATATCGAACAACGCCTGTCGGCTTTGGGCGCACGTATCACCCGTATTGAATAAAGCGTATGATAAGAAAGGAAGAAGTTTTTAAAATCGGTGTCATCAACAAGCCGCACGGCATAAAAGGAGAAGTGTCTTTCACCTTTACCGATGATATATTCGACCGTGTGGATTGCGATTACCTTATCTTGCTCATGGACGGCATCCTGGTTCCGTTCTTCATGGAGGAATACCGTTTCCGTTCCGATACGGTGGCACTGGTGAAATTCGAAGGCATCGATACCGCCGAGCAGGCACGCAGGTTCACCAACGTAGAAGTGTATTTCCCCAAGAAATTCATGGACGAGCAAGAAGACGTGACTTCCTGGAACTTCTTTATCGGTTTCCGGGTAGAAGATGTGCATCACGGCTATCTGGGAGAGATAACGAATGTAGACGATACCACCCTCAATGTCTTGTTCGCCATCGAGAAAGACGGAGAAGAACTTTTATTGCCTGCCCACGAAGAGTTTATCATCGGTTTAGACCGGGAGAAGAAGGTAATGAAAGTAAACGTGCCCGACGGATTAATCGAACCTTAATATATATATAAGGTATAAAATAAATAAGGAGTAAGGTATGAAAAAAACGCGCAAGGCATTTTGGCATAACATCCGGTTCAAGTACAAGCTGAGTATCGTCAACGAGAACACGTTGGAGGAGATCGTGGGGATTCACGTTTCGAAATTGAACGGATTGTCGGTATTGCTGGTGTCGTGTGCGGTGATATTCTGCATTGCTGCAGCCATAATCGTCTTTACGCCTTTACGCAACTATCTGCCCGGCTACATGAACAGTGAAGTGCGTGCACAGGTAGTGGCAAATGCCCTGCGTGCCGATTCGCTACAGGCTGCGCTCGAACGCCAAAACCGCTATGTGATGAATATCCGCGACATTTTAAGCGGACAGGTAAAGGCAGATACGGTGCAGTCTATCGATTCGCTGACCGACTTGCGCGAGGAAGAACTGATAGCACGCTCGAAGGAAGAAGAAGAGTTTGTAAAACAATACGAAGAAAAAGAACGTTATAATCTGACGGCAATTACTGAAGAGGGAGCTGCCGGACTGATTTTCTACCGTCCGGTACGGGGCGTGATGTCTACGAACTTCAATCCGGACAACCGCCATTATGGAGTTGATTTGACCGCAAGCCCGAATGAAACGATACTGTCCGTACTGGAAGGCACAATCATCTTCGCCGGTTATACACCCACGTGGGGATACGTCATCCAGATACAGCATCCGCAGAACTTCATCTCGGTGTACAAACACTGCAATTCGTTGATGAAACGCGAAGGCGACAAGGTAAAAGGAGGAGAAGGAATCGCCTTGGTAGGTGATGCCATAGACAAGGACGACAAGCCCCACTTGCACTTCGAGTTATGGCATAAAGGGAATCCGGTCAATCCCGAACAATACGTTGTGTTTTAAATTTACGATTGGAACATTTACGATTTACGATTTTAAAAGTATGAACGTGAATGAACCAAGAATGAAGAAACAAGTAAATAGTAATTTGTAAATTGTCTAATAATAAATATGAAAAGGCAAATAGCGATATTAGGTTCTACAGGTTCCATCGGGACACAGGCCTTGCAAGTCATCAAGGAACATCCCGACCTGTACGAAGTGTATGCTCTTACGGCAAACAATCAGGTGGATTTGCTTGCCCGACAGGCACGCGAGTTCCAGCCCGAAGCCGTTGTGATAGCCAATGAAGACAAATATCCGGCACTGAAAGAAGCACTCTCCGACTTGCCCGTAAAAGTGTATGCCGGAAAAGATGCTTTGGCTCAGATTGTAGAATCCCAACCGATTGACATCGTTTTAACCGCTATGGTGGGCTATGCCGGTCTGCTGCCTACAATGAATGCCATCCGTGCGGGAAAGGCCATCGCCCTTGCCAATAAGGAAACCATGGTCGTAGCGGGTGAGATTATCAATGCTCTGGCACAAGAATATCATACCCCTATTCTTCCGGTAGACTCGGAACACTCGGCAATTTTCCAATGCCTGGAGGTGAACAATCCTGTATCGAAGGTGATTCTTACCGCGTCGGGTGGCCCGTTCCGCACGTACACCATCGACCAGCTCCGCACGGTCACCAAGGCGCAGGCTTTGCATCATCCCAACTGGCACATGGGAGCCAAGATAACCATCGACTCGGCTTCGATGATGAACAAGGGCTTCGAAGTAATCGAAGCCAAATGGCTCTTCGGCGTGCGCCCCGAACAGATTGAGGTAGTAGTACATCCCCAGTCGGTCATCCACTCGATGGTGGAGTTCGAGGACGGAGCGGTAAAAGCCCAGTTGGGCGTGCCCGATATGCGTCTGCCCATCCAATACGCTTTCTCTTATCCCAAGCGGGTTTCCCTATCGGGAGAGCGGCTGGACTTTGCCAAATACAATACGCTGACTTTCGAGAAGCCCGACACGGAACGTTTCCGCAACTTGGCTTTGGCATACGAGGCACTGCATCAGGGAGGCAACATGCCCTGCATCGTAAATGCCGCCAATGAAGTGGTGGTGGCGGCATTCCTGGAAGACAAGATTTCGTTCCTCGGCATGAGTGAGGTCATCGAGAAAACCATGACACGCGTGCCGTTTATCCAGCGCCCGAGGTATGAAGACTATGTGGCTACCGATGCCGAAACACGGCGCATTGCCGCAGAATTAGTGATAAACAAGATGACAAGGTGACAAGACAACAAGGTGACAAGGCTTAAAATACCTTGGGAGAACATTCCAAAACCTTGTCAACTCGTCCTTTTCACCTTGCCAACTAAAAAATTAAAAACAAGAAAACGATATGGAAACATTTTTGATTCGTGCTCTCCAACTCATTCTCAGCCTTTCGCTGCTGGTAATTGTGCACGAAGGAGGACACTTTTTCTTTGCCCGCCTCTTTAAGATACGGGTAGAGAAGTTTTATATTTTCTTCGACCCGTGGTTTGCCTTGTTCAAATACAAGCCCAAACATAGCGATACGGAGTATGGTATAGGCTGGCTACCCTTGGGAGGGTATTGCAAAATTTCCGGTATGATTGACGAATCAATGGATACCGAACAGATGAAAAAGCCGCCTCAGCCATGGGAATTCCGCTCGAAGCCTGCAGGCCAACGGCTTCTGGTAATGGTGGGCGGAGTGCTGATGAACTTCATCCTTGCCTTGTTTATTTATTCCATGATTCTTTTTACATGGGGCGATTCGTACATTGCCCTGAAGGACATGACGTATGGAATGAAATTTAATGAACAGGCAAAAGAGATAGGTTTTCGTGACGGGGATATTCTCCTAAGTGCCGACGGTGAGGAATTAACCCGCTTCAACGGAGACATGATTCGGAGCATCGTCGAAGCGCACGAAGTGACCGTGCTTCGCGATGGAGAAGAGAAACAAATCCTGATGCCCGAACTGAGCCTGCTCGATGTAGCCCAACAGAGTCCGATGTTCGTATCCGTATTCCAGCCGAATGTAGTGGATTCGGTCATAGCCGGAGGAGGATTTGCACAGGCAGGCATCCAAAAGGGAGACTCACTTGTAGCATTCAACGGTACGGAAATCAATTCTTGGAACGAGTTCTTAGACCAGATGAACCGCCTTCAACTGAACGCCGAATTGCAGGAAAAGACTTCGGGCGAGTTCACATTGGTTTATTCACGTGCCGGAATACGGGATACAGTCAATGTACAGACGGATGCCAGCTTCAAGGTAAACGCCTACGGAGGCTTGATCGATTATAAAGTGACCGATGTGTCGTATGGCTTTTTCCAGTCTTTCCCAGCAGGTGTTATGTTAGGAATCAATACATTGAAAGGATATGCCAACGACATGAAGTATGTCTTTACCGCCGAAGGAGCCAAGAGTCTGGGAGGTTTCGGTACCATCGGAAGCATCTTCCCAAAGGTATGGGACTGGCAACGTTTTTGGGAAATGACCGCGTTCCTCTCCATCATCCTCGCCTTTATGAACATCTTGCCTATTCCGGCGCTCGATGGCGGACACGTATTGTTCCTGCTCTACGAAATCATCGCCCGCCGCAAGCCGAGCGACAAGTTTATGGAATATGCGCAGATGGTAGGCATGTTCCTGCTCCTTGCCCTCCTCATTTGGGCGAACTTCAACGATGTGATGCGGTTTATTTTCTAATATAAATATAAAGGAAAATAGATGAACCTGCTTTACATTCATTGGAATCCCGACCCCGTACTGTTCCACATCGGAAATTTCGGACTTCGGTGGTATAGCATCTTCTGGATGATTGCCATTCTGGCAGCTTGCCAAGTAGTGTACAAGCTCTATCAAGTGAGGAAATTTCCGATAGATACTTACCAGTCGCTGTTCGTATATTGCATGGTAGGTACATTTGTGGGTGCCAGGTTGGGTCATTGCTTATTCTATGACCCTTCCTACTTTCTGGCACATCCCTTGGAAATCGTACTTCCAGTCCGCTTTCTTCCCAACGGAGACTGGATATTTACGGGTTATGCCGGACTTGCCAGCCACGGAGGGACGTTGGGCTTGATTATCGCCCTGTATTTCTTTTGCCGGAAAACCAAGATGCACTATTTGGACATACTCGATATGTTGGGCATCGCCGCACCGGTAGCTTCAGGCTTCATCCGCCTTGCCAACCTGATGAATTCCGAAATCATCGGCATGCCGGCCAATCTTCCTTGGGCGTTTGTCTTCGAGCAGGTCGACCTCCAGCCCCGCCATCCCGCGCAGCTATACGAAGCCCTTGCCTATTTCTTATTCTTCGGCATCATGGTCTGGATATTCCGGAAGCGAAAAGACAACGTACGCAAAGGGTTCTACTTCGGGCTCTGCATCACCCTGATATTTACGTTCCGCTTCTTCATCGAGTTCCTCAAAGAACGTCAGGTGGATTTCGAGAATGCCATGCCCATCGACATGGGGCAGGTATTGAGCATTCCCTTCATCGCACTGGGACTTTATTTCGTGTTGCGCCGGAAAACGGTCAAAGCATGAGCAAATGTAATTCAAATACGGAAGCAACGGTTTCGGGGAGAAATAAAAAAACGGATGAGAAAGGTTGATAATATTCTTTTCTTTGTTACGCCGGAGCACAAATCCGGCGCAACAAAGAATACACAAATCATCGACAGGTATTACCGGACTTCAAACCTTACGCTTACATCTCCACCTTCCAAGGCTGCGGCAAGCCCTTCGGGATTGTCTATCTGCCCCAAGCGTGTGTAACTATAGCCGGACGAAAAAGTTTCGTAAAACAAGACGACGCAAGACGAGCCGTAAAGCATCAGGTCGCCTGTCTGGATTGTCCCCGGACGATAGCTGTCCGTAGGCCGATTTTCCGATAAGTAATGGTATTTCTCGTTGCCGTTCATCTCGCTCATATCCAGCGTAAGGGGGAGCATGGCTGCAAAAGCCCGTGCAGCCTCATTGTCTGCCAGCGTAGCGGCAAACGATGTTCCGTTTACTGAAATTGTAATATTTCTTTCCATGGATGCATTGTCATCACCGTTATTGTTATCGTTGTTTCCTTCATTATCGCCCTCATTTTCATCAGATGGCGGAGCAGGAACTTCCGTCCTTTCCTCCATCGGGTCATCGTCCGAGCAGGCAATAAGGGCATTTGCCGTAAAAAGGAGGAAAATAGCCACTCCACAGCAGTAAATCAACCGTTTCATATCACTTCAGGTATTGGTTGTAAAACTCGACTATCTTGCCGAACGGTATCTTTTCCAGGTTGTCGTACAGGTCGGTGTGGCTGGCTCCCGGCACGATATACAATTCCTTGTTGTCACCTTTCAGCTTCTTGAAGGCATCCTCGCCGAAATAGCGCGAATGTGCCTTTTCGCCATGCACCACCAATACGGCACTGCGGATTTCATCGCTGTAAGCCAAAATGGGCATATTGAGAAGTGAAAGCGAGGAAGTGACGTTCCACCCCAGACCTGAATTGATGGAACGGGAGTGATAGCCACGCTTCGTTTTATAATAGTCATAATAATCCTTCATAAATTGTGGCGCGTCATCGGCAGGCTGGGGATTCATCACCGTGCGCTTGGACGTGCCGTTGCGATAGTCTTCCGTCCGTTGGGCATTCAGTTGCTTGCGCATTTCATAGCGGGCGTCCGCATTGTCATTGGCATCGAAGTAGCCGTTTGCCGTCCCCCGACAGATGTCATACATCGTGGAAGCCACCGTCGCTTTGATGCGCGTATCCATAGCCGCCGCGTTGATGGCAAAACCTCCAAAGCCACAGATGCCGAGTATGCCGATGCGCTCCGGGTCTACATCGTCACGGGTGGACAGATAGTCTACCGCCGCACTGAAATCTTCCGTGTTGATGTCCGGCGATGCCTCACTACGGGGCTGCCCGCCGCTTTCTCCGGTAAAAGAGGGGTCGAAAGCAATGGTCAGGAAACCGTGCTCTGCCAATGTCTGCGCATACAGTCCCGATGCCTGCTCTTTCACTGCCCCGAACGGTCCACTGACCGCGATGGCTGGGAGCTTGCCTGCCGCGTTCTTGGGTTTATACAAGTCGGCAGCATCCACCGTATCGAAGAGGGACCTGTGCCTGAAGCCGATGCACTGTTGTTTCATCCCGATTTTCTGTTCCGTACCCCATTGGCACAGAAAATGAAGCAATATAGTTTCTTTTCGTATGCTTCCAATGAGGCGTTGCACTTGTCTGCGGACGAACGTGTCATCGTGCAGGATTATATGAACAAGATAGCCCATGAACTGGAGCACCCCATCGACAGATTTTCCAAACCGCTGATAATCTCCAACATTGAAGTGCTGCTCAATTATTGCATGCGCTTTTATGAACGTCAATTCGTCACGCGCGAAGTACTGAACAACGATCTCCTTATCCGTTTCGAGCAATTGCTGGACGGGTATTGGGATTCCGGCACGGCACGCCTGCAAGGGCTTCCCACCGTGAAATATTTTGCTGAAAAAGTTTGCCTTTCTCCCAACTATTTTGGCGATTTGGTAAAATCAGAAACCGGCAAGAGCCCGCATGAACTTATCCAATCCAAAATAGCGGAAATCGCAAAGAGCGCTCTTCTTGACCCCAAGATGAACACGAAACAGGTAGCGGATATGTTGGGATTCCAATATCCGCAACACTTCCTGCGCTTCTTCAAGAAAAAAGTAGGATGTACTCCAAAGGAATATCGTACTCAAAACAACTTGGCTGTATGTAGTTAATCAGAAATGGATTGCGAAAAATCAGTGTGATTCTTTATTTGAATATCCGCAAAACCGATACACTTACTTGCATTTTTCGTATCTTTGGGGCTTGAAATAAATTTTAATTCAAGCAGAGTTTATGAAAATACGCATTTTATCCCTTATGCTCTTGGGACTTGCCCTTCAGGCAATGCCTTCCGTTGCCCAAGAGCGTTTGCCCGAATACCTTCAGGCAGAAAAATTCACGCGAGAGAAACTGAACACCATGCTGTTCTCTACCAAAGTCGACCCGCATTGGTTCCCGACCGGAAACGATTTTTGGTTCGAATACAAAACCAGCGAAGGCACATCGTGGTATGTAGTCGACCCCGACGCACGCCGGAAGACTCCGCTATTCGACCGCGATGAATTGGCATCCCAACTTACCGAAATCGTTCACGACCCGTTCGAGGCACGCCATTTGCCCATCCAAAACCTGAAAGTGAAAGAAGACGGACGTACCTTTACCTTCGAAGTAACCTCTTCGCAAGACAAGAAGCCGAAGAAGGATGACAAGAAAAAGGCGGACACCCCCGAAAAGGAAGTATTCTATTTCTCCTACGATTATCCGACACGCAAGCTGACCCTGCTGACCGAAGAAGCCAAGGAACCGAAACGGCTGGATTGGGCATCGGTCTCTCCCGACGGACAAACGGTGGTATATGCCAAGGACTGCAACCTCTACCGCATGAGCATCGCCGATTACCGTAAGGCGCAAAAGGACGAGAAGGACAGTACGATTGTAGAAATCCAGTTGACGAAAGACGGAAGCGAGCACTTCGGCTATGGCATTCCATACAGCATACTGAATACCGATACCCTGTGCAACGGCAAACGCCGGGGCGTATGGGGATACTGGTCGCCCGACTCGAAACATTTCGTGACCGTAGTGACCGACGAGCGCAAGGTGAAAGACCTGTGGGTCATCAACTCCACGGCTTCGCCCCGTCCCACACTGGAGACTTACCGCTACCAGATGCCGGGCGAGATGGATGCTCCCGAAGAGCACCTGTACATCTTCGACATGACCACGAACACCCGGAAAGAAATCCGTACGGCAGCATGGAAGAACCAGACGCTGATGCTGGAAAACCGTCCGTATCAGATGAAAGAGCGGGACGCCGAATTTATCCCCGATGTATGGCAGGGTGACAACAACCGTTTCTTCCTGACCCGCAGCAGCCGAGACCTGCACCGCATCGATGTATGTACGTACACCATCGGACAAGACTCCATCGTCCCCATCGTAAAAGAACGGATGAACACCTATCAGGAAACACGCCCGATTCAGGTATTCAACGGCGGAAAGGAATTTATCCAATGGAGCGAACGAGACGGCTGGGCACACCTTTATTTATATGATGACCAAGGAAACCTGAAAAACCGCATCACCAAAGGACCGTGGCACGTAGAGCGTGTCGTAAAGGTAGACCCTGCCACCCGCACCATCTACTTCACTGCCAACGGACGCGAAGCGAACGAGAATCCTTATTACGAACACTTGTATAAAGTAAATGCCGACGGAAGCGGCTTGAAACGGCTGACCGAAGGCGAATACTTCCACGAAACAGACATGGACGACGATGCGCGTTTCATCGTTGACAATTATTCGCGGGTAAATACCGTTCCGAATGCTGTCCTGATAGACCGCAACGGAAATAAGGTGATGGATTTGCAGGAAAGCGATTTCTCCCAGCTTTTTGCCGCAGGCTACCAGTTCCCCGAACTCTTTACGGTAAAAGCTGCCGATGGTGTGACCGACCTCTATGGCGTGATGTACAAGCCTTATAATTTCGATTCGACCAAAGTCTATCCGATAGTCGACTACGTATATCCCGGTCCGCAGGTAGAAGCGGTCTATTATCCGTTTACCCGCATGAGCGTACGCACCGACCGCCTGGCGCAGGCTGGCTTTATCGTGATTTCGGTAGGACAGCGCGGAGGACACCCCAGCCGCTCGAAATGGTATCACAACTACGGATACGGAAACATGCGCGACTATCCCCTTGCCGACCATAAGGCAGCGGTAGAGCAACTGGCGGCACGCTACAAATACATCGACATCGACCGCGTAGGCATTCACGGGCACTCGGGAGGCGGATTCATGTCTACCGCCGCTATCCTTCAGTATCCTGATTTCTACAAAGCCGCCGTATCGTGTGCCGGGAATCATGATAACCGCATCTACAACCGCTGGTGGAGCGAGACCCATCACGGCGTAAAAGAAGAGATTACCGAAAAGGGAGACACGACCTTTGTGTACAAGATAGCAACAAATCCCGAAATAGCCAAACAGCTGAAAGGACACCTGATGCTGGTACACGGCGACATCGACAACAACGTACATCCGGCAAACACCATCCGCGTAGTAGACGCGTTGATTCGTGCCAACAAACGCTTTGAGATGCTTATCCTCCCCGGCCAGCGTCACGGCTTCGGCGATATGGACGAGTATTTCTACTGGCGCATGGTAGACTTCTTCTCGCGCTGGCTGAACGGAAAAGCCGAAGATTCGGTAGATATTCCCCGAAGGTGAATTTAGAAGCTGTTTTGAATTTCTCCAAAAAGTTTTTCTTGGCTTGATGTATCCGTTTTCGTGTGTGCTTTGGGCGATTTTTTGGTCCTTTTCGCTCCTGTTCTTCGTCAGATAGCCCGCTATCTTCCTCATCACAGAAGCAAAAATGCCTCAAAAACTCATCCCAAATCATCGCACGATAAATTCAAAACAGCTTCTTACTGTTTTTTGGAGAGGTGTCAAACTGGCACTCCTCCAAAATTAACCAGTAATCAGAATATCGAAGGCTTGGTTCGAAGGATTTCCATTATATTGGCAGGAGGACGTTGTGCTGTCAATTCACGTGCCATAAAGTCCATATAAGGTGCCACGTGGGCAAAATATTTGTAAAATCCGGGACAAAGATAATTCAATCCATATTCTCCGTCCGAAGTCAAGCAAAAACGGTTTTTGGGACATTCTCCGTTACAGGCGAAAAGATAAGGACATTCCTTGCATTGATGTGGCAGGCTTGAACGTTTAGCCAAGCCAAATTGCCGTTGTTGTTCTCCATACATCATTTCTACAAGCGTCTTTTCACGAATGTTTCCCAATTTGTATTGTGGGAAAACAAAATGGTCGCACGAATAGACATCACCGTTAAATTCCATTACTCCCGCATGTCCACATATCGGAGCCAGTGTGCATATTCCCGGACTGGTTCCCACCCAATTAGCAAGGGTCGCATCAAATAACTGAATGAAATACTTTCCTACATCATTTTGCACCCATTCATCGAAAATGGCACAAAGAAAGTTTCCCCATTGCAGAGGCGATACGGAAAAAGCTGCCAAATTTTCTTTGCCAGTCTTATCCACAGAAGCCAAATAACGTCCGTCACTATGATGTGTGATACGTTCTACAACAGGAGCAAATTGAATATAATGGCATCCTATCTGCTTGAAGAAATGATAAAATTCCAATGGATAATCTCCATTGAGGTTGTTTACGACAGCCATAGCATTCCATTCTACACCCCGTTTATTCAGTAAATGAATGCCGTTCATTACTTTGGAAAAAGAAGGATTCCCCCCTCGTGTTTTCCGATAAGCATCGTGAAATTTTTGAGGACCGTCAATCGAAACGCCTACCAGCCAGCCGTTCTCGTGAAAAAAACGACACCATTCATCATTTAATAACGTGCCATTGGTTTGAATACAATTGTCTATTATGCGACCCTGCGCATATTTACGTTGCAACTCCAAAGCTTTCCGATAAAAACTCAATGGACGCATCAAAGGTTCTCCACCATGCCAAGTAAATAGTATCTGAGACGTGGTTTGCGACTGGATATATTCTTTAATGAATTTTTCCAGTAATTCATCGCTCATAATAGAAACATTTTTTTGAGGATATAAGTTTTGCTTTTCCAAATAGTAGCAATAATCGCATCTCAGATTACATAAAGCACCTCCAGCTTTTAACATAATGTAAAGCGGACGTGCAAAAGGGGCTAATGTATTACTCATGTTATGGTATATAAAATTAAGTAGATGTTGAAAATCAGTTTGTATAAAATCTGCGTTTCTGATAAATATCATTAAGAGCCTGTTTAAATTTTGCTCAGGTTAATTTTGCGAATTGTTTTCGAGGATGTTTTTCTGATTTTATGAGGAGGATAGCGGGCTATCTGACGAATAAAATCGGGAAAACAGACCGGGAACAAACGAAAAAGAACCTGATAGAATATTACTTTATTGGAAAATTTAAACAGGCTCTTAATTTTGCATACACATTAAATGTCCGCAATTTGCCAATCTGACCGCATAAAAAATGCAGTAGTACTGCATTTGCCGATAAAGTCTATATTCATTTTTAGGGAGATGTATTGACTGTTTGCAGTATTCATTTGTAAAAATTAGAGTTTCTTAGAAACGGTTTCGTTTTTTGACTCATGACGGATTTTTGCAACTCTCCATTAAAAAACAGCCTTTCCCCTATTTTTAAAAATGAATACCGTATGTATGTTTCAACTCATCCATCACAAAGACACTTTCCAGTGAACTTAGATGTTCAATAGTACCTAAGACATTAAGTATGAATGCTTGATAATGTTTCATATCCTTGGCATGGATTTTTAGCAAATAATCATAGCTTCCGGAAATGTTGTAACATTCGGTCACTTCTGGAATCCCTTGCACAATGCGACTGAAATCTTGGGCAATGTCACGGTTAAGACGAGTCATCTTCACTTTACAAAAAACAATAAACCCCTGGTGAAGTTTTTCAGCATCTACTATCGCCATATATTTCTTAATGTATCCATTTGCTTCCAGCCGCTTCAGACGTTCGAACACTGGAGTAGATGACAGGCTGACCCGTGCGGCAAGTTCTTTAGTCGTAAGCCGGGCATTTTCTTGCAAAACACGAAGAATCTGCAAATCTATTTTATCTAATGTTTCCATAAAAGAATTCTATTCTGTTTTATATCCCTTTTGGAATATTACATTGTGCAGTTATTCTATTTTAGGATACAAATATAGATAGATTTTCCAAATAAAGGACAAACATTGATTGTTATTTCCAGAATTACTTATTTTGCAGAAAATATTTAGAAGAAATTCAAAACAGTTTCTTCAGTCAATAATCTTTATAAAAAAACAATGGACAAGACTAAACTTCATTTCGAAACGTTGCAATTGCATGCCGGACAAGAATTGCCCGATCCCACAACTGGTGCACGTGCCGTTCCCATTTACCAGACCGCTTCGTATGTGTTCCACGATTGCAGACATGCTGCAGACCGCTTCGCTTTGCGCGATGCCGGAAATATCTACGGACGCCTCACCAACGACACCCAGCGAGTATTGGAAGAACGCATGGCTACCCTTGAAGGAGGAGTGGCAGCTTTGGCTGTAGCCTCTGGAGCTGCAGCAGTAACTTACGCCTTGCAGAACATTTTACATGCAGGCGACCATTTGGTAGCAGCCGATAACCTCTATGGAGGCTCGTACAACCTGATTACACACACGCTTGCAGAACAGGGAATTACACATACCATTATCCGCATCAACGACCTGCATGCGCTGGAAGCTGCCATTCGTCCCGAAACAAAAGCGGTGTATGCAGAAACATTCGGCAATCCTCATTCGGATATTACCCACATAGAAGCTGTGGCAGAAGTAGCACACCGTCACGGAATACCTTTGATTGTAGATAATACCTTTGGTACTCCTTTTCTTATCCGTCCCATCGAGCATGGAGCAGACATAGTGGTTCACTCCGCTACCAAGTTTATCGGTGGCCATGGTACTTCGCTGGGCGGAATCATTGTAGACAGCGGACGTTTCGACTGGAAAGCCTATCCGAACCGCTTTCCTACAATGACTCTTCCCGACCCGAACTATCACGGAAACATTTTTACCGATGTGGCAAAAGAAGCAGCATTTGTCACCCGCATTCGGGCTGTCCTGCTCCGAGATACGGGAGCAACCATCTCACCTTTCAATGCTTTCCTGTTGTTGCAGGGACTTGAAACCTTGTCACTGCGCGTAGAGCGTCATGTGACCAATGCCCTAAAAGTAGTAAAATACCTTGTAACACACCCTATGGTGGCAAAAGTCAATCACCCTTCCCTACCTTCACATCCCAACCATGCACTGTATCTTCGCTATTTTCCACAAGGTGGTGGAAGTATCTTTACTTTCGAGATAAAAGGCGGACAAAATGAGGCATGGCGTTTCATCGATTCACTGAAAATCTTTTCACTTTTGGCAAATGTAGCGGATGTGAAAAGCCTGGTGATTCATCCTGCCACTACCACCCATTCGCAGCTTTCGCCTGAAGAGCTGAAAACGCAACACATCACGCCAGCTACCATCCGGCTTTCCATCGGTACTGAGCATATTGATGACCTGTTGGAAGATCTGGCACAAGCATTTGAAGCTTGCAATATACCCAATTAATAGAAAACATTACATGATAGAATAGCTTTTATACTTCTCGCAGCATTAATTCGTGCACATGGCTGCGTTGTTTGTAAGATTATTAATCTTCACGCCGGAAGATTATTAATCTTCAAGCTGTAAGATTAATAATCTTACAAACGATGCAGCTATATAGCGGAGAGAAAAGTGCTTGACATGCCGGATGTACAATCTGGCGTAATTGAAGAAACGGATTTGCAATCCAGCGTGACACTGGCAAAAGAAGTAACACCGACAGTGTATATTCATCCACTTTCCACCCCTATAAAATTATCAGCCCTTTCATGCTAGTATTCCCATTTAAATCGTATCTTTGCCCAATACGATAAACAATATTTGGCACCAACAGACAAGATGGACGAAAAAGACTTGATAAAAGAACTGAAATCCGGCTCGGTCACCGCCTATCGGCGACTCTATGAGCAATGGGTTTCCAAACTATACCATTTCGTCTTCCACTATGTCAAGTCGGAAGCCGTAACCGATGATATCGTACAGGAAACTTTCTTACGCATCTGGACCGGACGCGAACGGCTGGACCCTCTTTGCTCTTTCAAGTCGTACCTGTTCACCATCTCCTACCACCTGCTCCTGAAAGAACTACGCAGGCAACTGAACCATCCCTCGATGGAAGAATACCTGAAATACCAGAACGAAGCAAGCGTATCAGAAGAATATATCATTGATGACATCGATTTCGAAAGCTTCTGTACAGCCTTGGCACGAGCCAAGCAGAAACTATCTCCCCGCCAGCGAGAGATTTTCGAATGGAACAAAGAGCAAGACATTCCCGTAGCTGACATCGCTAAAAAGCTTTCCATCAGTGAACAAGTAGTGCGCAACCAGCTTTCAGCGGCACTTAAAACCATGCGTGCCGAACTCCAAAACCATGCCTTTTTGTTAAGCATCTTCCTGTTAAACCTATAAAAAAGCAACAAATCCTGCTTTATAACATACAAATCAGCATGTTATAAATCCTTTGTTCGCGGATATTACTTACAAACAAAGGAAAAACAGGCTCATGAACAAACCCAATTACGACATAGAGGATTTATTACGGAAATACCATGCCGGACATATCTCAAAAGAAGAATTTGCTCGGCTAAAAGCCGCCGTCAACCGCTCGACAGATGAAGAGATGAAAGATTTCATGGCGCGGCACTGGGACTTCTATGCCGATGAATCTCCTTTGCCCGAAGCGAAAAAAGTCCGGCTCTATCAGAACCTGGAACGGAAGATACGTGTTCCCTTATACATCCGCCTGCGGACACATTGGGTTCAAATCGCCGCATGCCTTTTGCTCGTGCTCAGTATCGGCATGTCGGCATTGCTCTACACGCAACATCACGAATTACAACAACTCACTTCACGCAATGTTGTTATCCGTTCCGGCGAATCGCCTTCTTCGGTCACCCTACCCGACGGGACCAAAGTAAAGCTGAACACCCATTCTTCGCTTACTTACCAACAAGATTTCGGACGGGAAAACCGCTGTGTAGAGCTTTCGGGTGAAGGCTATTTCAACGTAAAGCGCGACGAGAGCAAACAATTCGTCGTACAGACAGGCTTTATCAACATCACCGTACTGGGCACATCTTTCAACGTCTACGCTTACGAGGACAAAGACTTCCTGGAAATGGCTCTGGTAAAAGGAAGCGTACGGGTGAATACGGTCCGCCCACCCTACAAAAGCCTGCACGCACGTCCCAATGAAAAGATAACCTATAACAAGCATACGGGCCAGCTGATCTTGGAAACCACTTCGAACTGGGCGGAAACGGCATGGACGAAAGACACATTGACGTTCCGCCACGCCCCGCTGCGAGAAGTGTTCCGCTCGCTGGAGCGCAAGTTCGGTGTCATTATCCGGACTTCGGACACGCTCTTTGCCAACGATGCCTATACGGGTACCTTCAAGGAAGCCACGCTGGAGAATGTCCTCGGCGTACTGAAACAGCATTACGGTTTCGGCTATACCCGTACCCAAGACACGATTCATATCGATATGAAATAATTACCGGATTTATTAACCTCAAAAACACAAGCACACATGAAAACATAACAATGCCAGCAAAAACAAGAACCTGTCTTATTTTAGAAAAGGTTGACTCATAAATCAGAGTCAAGAAAATGAAAA
>ERZ827181.2077-NODE-2077-length-18673-cov-4.855838_pt1 | contig 18673 bp, 21 predicted proteins | sample MGYA00519778_ERZ827181 | MGnify/ENA primary metagenome ERZ827181 (study PRJEB31778, sample SAMEA3449273) | human gut metagenome | biome: human gut; feature: human-associated habitat; material: faeces | place: United Kingdom | collected 2010/2012 ...
CTTCGGCGCCCCCGCTTGCCCGCTCCGGTTGCAATATATGTTTTTTTACGAAGCGACTTTGATCCCGATCACCCCCACGATGATCAGCAGCGCGGAAAAGAGCCGCAGCATGCTCGCGCTGTCGCCGAAGCACAGGATCCCGATCAGTAAGGTCCCTACTGCGCCGATCCCCGTCCATACCACATAGGCCGTTCCCACCGGGATCGTCTTCTGCGCCAGGTAGAGAAAATACCCGCTCAGCGCCATGCTCACTACCGCCAAGGCAATCCAAAGTATTTTGTGGGGCGACCCGTGCGAGAGCTTGAAGCCCAGCGGCCAGCCGATTTCAAAAATACTGGCCAGCAGCAGGTAAAGCCAACTGATGCTCATCTGTTTTTCTTTTCTTTCTAAGGCCAAAGGAGGTTAGTCCTGCGTCCAGCTTACCGAATCGCCCGCCTGGATGCCGCGCGCGGCGCACATCCCGCCGGGAATCTCCAGTACGTACTGCGCCGGAGCCTGAGAGGGCAGGGAAGTTTCGTCGTACGGCCGGGCGTTTTCCGCAATGCTCACGATCGTGCCGTTTGCTCCGATGTAGAGGATGTCGAGTGCCATCCGCGTGTTTTTCATCCAGAAAGCCTGCGGAGCTTCTGCGGGGAATACGAACAGCATTCCTTGGTCGGCTCCCAGCGAATCGCGGTACATCAGTCCCTGTTCGCGTTGTTGATCGGTCGAGGCGATCTCGATCGTGCCTTGGTAAAGCTGCTCTCCCTGCGGGTTGCTGATGGTTACCGTCCCGTCGGCGCGGAAGGGAATGTCGATGTGCGTGGTCTGCTCCGTTTGGAATCCCGGAGCGGCCTCGTCGAAGAACGAGATGAACAGGTAACCCAAAACAAACAGAACCGCCAGCGCGATGGCCGCGGCACTCAACCAAAACTGTTTCTTTTTCTTGTCCATAGTTTTTGAAGGTTTTTTATAGTTTACGCGATTGTTTCTGCGAGAAATACAGGATCACCCCTCCGGCCAGAATAAAAGGAATGCTGAGCAGCTGTCCCATGTTCAAGGGCAAGGCATCCTCGAAAGCCACTTGGTTTTCTTTGAAAAATTCGATGACAAAGCGGATCGTGAAGAGAGCGATCAGGAATATTCCGAAGAGGAAACCGACTTTTTGCCCGTAGCCTTTTTTGTAGAGAACCCACAGAACGAAAAACAGGATCAGGTACCCGAAGGCTTCGTAGAGTTGGGCCGGATGGCGGGGAAAGTCTTCACCCAAGCGTTTGAAGATCACCCCGAAGGACGACCCGGTCGGTTTTCCGATGATTTCCGAATTGAAGAAATTGCCCAAGCGGATAAACATCCCGCCCAGAGCCACCACGATGCATAGACGGTCCATTATCCACAGGAAGGGTTTTTTGATCTTCCGGGCAAACAGGAGCATTGCCACGACAATCCCGATAGCCGCCCCGTGGCTGGCCAAACCTTCGTAGCCCGTGATGCGGAACTTTGGGGAAAACTGCACCGGGAGGATCATTTCCAACAGATGATCCTTGTAATATCCCCATTCGTAAAACACGCAATGACCCAACCGCGCTCCGATCAAGGTCCCGAAAAATACGTAGAACAGCATGGCCGTCAGCTGGTCGTCCGTCAGACCGTCTCGTCGTCCTATCCGAGTCATCAACCACACCCCGCAGATAAAGGCCGCGAACCACATCAGACTGTAAAACCGCAAGGTATATACTCCCAAATCTATGCCCAGCGCAGGGTCCCAAAGGATAGCCAAAGTCGTCATTGTCTTTACTTTTTTCAGGGCGTTTTTTGCCGATGGCACAAATGTACGCAAAAATGTGGTAAAGCCTCTTTGCGTGTGGATTTATTGTTGGTCGTCCGGGGAAAAGTCGTTATATTTACCTGTTGTTTTCCCCACGGACGGGAGCGGCAACACCTTTACCAGACGACCGATGAAATCATTGTTGTACCAAGAGTTGCGGGATCTCGCCCGCCGGATACTCGACACCCCGGAGCAGGACCTGTCTTCGCTTCAGGGGCAGGCGCGCGTCTTGTATGAAAAATTGACGGTCCTCCGTTACACCGACGGGCTTCTGGAAGAACTTCGGGAAACGCTGGAAGACCAAACCCCACCGCACCCCCTCGCGGAATCGCCTGCCCTGGAGCAGACTCCCGCAGCGGCTTCTCCCGCGTTCCCCCAGGACGCCTCCGGGGAAAAGGAAGTCCCGCAGCCCGCACCGGAATTTTCCCGGGAAGAGCCGAATATTTCGGCCCGGGAAACCCCGGTCGAAGAACCCGCCAAAAAGAACGGGGAAACGATCGCCTCTGCCCCCAAGTCCCCTGCAACAGCTTCTACCGGAGGAAAGTCTTCTTCCGGGAAATCCCGGGGGAAGGACTTCGACGAATTCCAGCAATCGCTCTTCGGAGAAGACTTCTTTACCCAGGAACTGAATTTCGATCCCGATGAGGAGCTTTTTGAAGAACTTCCCGTAACCCCGCCTTCGCCGTCCCCGTCGCTCGATCCGGAAGGCCCGCTCCCGGAGGAAACACCCTCTGCTGCGCCGTCCCTGTCGCTCGATCCGGAAGGCCCGCTGCCGGAGGAAACACCCTCTGCTGCGCCGTCCCCGTCGCTTGACCCGGAAGGCCCGCTGCCGGAGGAAGCATCTGCTGCCGCGCCGTCCCCGTCGCTTGACCCGGAAGGTCCGCTGCCGGAGGAAACACCCTCTGCCGCACCGTCCCCGTCGCTCGATCCGGAAGGTCCGCTGCCGGAGGAAACACCCTCTGCTGCGTCGTCCCCGTCGCTCGACCCGGAAGGTCCGCTGCCGGAGGTTCAGGAAATGGAAGAAAAACCCTTGGAGGAGTCCGTAGAGGTCTCTTTCTCCGGGGAGCAGGATAAAGAGAGTGAAGGGACGACTTCTTTCTTTTCTTTCCAGGTGATTCGTGAAGAGGAAGAGGTTTCGTCCGATGATGAGGGATCCCTCTCGGCTCAGTCGGTCGTCGAGACGATGGAGGAGGGCAAACCGGCCGGGGAAGGCGAAGTTTCTTCGGAGCAATTAGGGACGGTCATCCAGCCGGAGGAAGCCGCCGAAGTGCCCTCGCGAGACGATGCTATTGATATGCAGCCTCAGGAAGAACCTCAGTCCGAGGCTCCGGTTGTTCCGGTCGATCCGGAATCTTCGCCGAAGGAAGAAGAGCCGCGTCCGACGATCAATGAAGTGGCCGCCGAGAAAGAACAGGCGCGGCGTCCTTCGCTCAATGAAATTCTGGCTCGCAGCAACGTCCGGATGGATATGAACGATCGGATTGCCTTTATCAACAACCTGTTCGACGGCGATGCCGAGGCGTTCGAGACTTCGGTGCGGTATATTTTCTCGCTCACGGACCTCGATGTGGCCAACGAATACATTATCGAGATCCTCAAGCCTTCGTACAACAACTGGTTTGAAAAGGAAAAATACGAACGCCGTTTTTCGGAAATCGTTCTGCATCATTTTATCGAGCAGGAAAAAAGGCGCTGACGGGAGGTCAGTCATAAGAGCCCAATTCTGGAAGAAAGGCGAGAAAGCACGCGGGACTTTGGAAAGCGGGATGGCGATGTGTGCGCTGTACTTGCAATACAAAAAGGGGCGATCCCGGATGGGATCGCCCCTTTTTTTGACGAAAAAATCGTCTCTTTCGTTTAGGCAATGGTTACGCGGACGAAAGCCACCACTTTCAGGTCTTTGTTTACCGAGGCTACGTACTGGGCAACCGATACTTTGTTGTCCATGATGTATTCCTGGTGAACCAAGGTGTTGTCCTTGAAGAAGCGGTTGAGCTTGCCTTTGGCGATGTTGTCGAGCATGGCTTCGGGTTTGCCTTCCTTGCGGAGGAGCTCCTTGGCGATCTCGATCTCTTTCTCGATCACTTCCTTGGCTACCTGTGTTTCATCCAAAGCGATGGGGTTCATGGCCGCAGCCTGCATGGCTACGTTGTGAGCAGCTTCCTTGGCACCCTCAACGTTGGCCGAAAGACCCACCAGAGTAGCGAGTTTGTTGCCATTGTGGATGTAGGCGCCTACCAGCGGAGCTTCCAACCGGGACAGGTTGCTGATTTCGAGCTTTTCGCCGATCACACCCGTCTGTTCGATCAGTTTTTCACCGACCGTCAGGCCGCCCTTGAAGGGAACTTTCAGAAAGTCTTCTACCGTAGCGGCATCGCAATTCAGGGCCGTCTGGGCCAATTCGCGTGCCAGGGCGACAAAGCCTTCGTTTTTGCCCACGAAGTCCGTTTCGCAGTTCAAGGCGACAATGGCACCTTTGGTGGCCTCGTCGTTGAGCACGGCGATCACGGCTCCTTCGGCCGAGGTGCGGTCTGCGCGGTTGGCAGCGACCTTCTGGCCTTTTTTGCGCAGGACTTCGATGGCTTTCTCAAAATCGCCATCGGCCTCTACCAGCGCTTTTTTGCAGTCCATCATCCCGGCGCCGGTCTGTTGGCGCAGTTTGTTTACGTCTGCAGCAGTTATATTTGCCATTTTCTTTTCAGGGTTAAGAGGTTAAAAGATTACTCGGCTTTTTCTTCCGCCTTGGGAGCTTCCTGGGCCGGAGCAGCTTCTGCCTTGGGAGCTTCAGCGGCTTTGGCATCGGCTTCTTCCTTCTGGCTCTTGCGCTCGGCCAAACCTTCTACGACACATTCGTAGAGGTAGGAAACGATCTTCTGGATGGACTTGGAGGCATCGTCGTTGGCCGGGATGGCGAAATCCACGCTCGTGGGGTCCGTATTGGTATCCACCATGGCGAATACCGGGATGCCCAGTTTGTGGGCTTCGCTGACGGCGATGTGTTCGTGCATGGCGTCCACCACGAAGATAGCTCCCGGCAGACGGGTCATGTCGGCGATGGAACCCAAGTTCTTTTCCAGGTTTTCACGCGTACGTTCGATCTGGAGTTTTTCGCGTTTGGACAGCGTGTCGAACGTGCCGTCGGTCTTCATGCGGTCGATGGCCGACATCTTCTTGACAGCTTTGCGGATGGTAACGAAGTTGGTGAGCATGCCGCCGGGCCAACGTTCGGTGATGTAGGGCATTCCCATTTTGGAGGCGAGTTCGGAGACGATCTCCTTGGCCTGTTTCTTGGTGGCTACGAACATGATCTTGCGACCCGAAGCAGCGATCTTCTTCATTGCTTCGCCGGCTTCCTCCATCTTGGCTGCGGTCTTGTGCAGGTCGATGATGTGGATGCCGTTGCGCTCCATAAAGATGTAGGGAGCCATTTTGGGGTGCCATTTGCGGGTCAGGTGGCCGAAATGTACGCCCGCCTCGAGCAACTCCTGGATATCGATAGTCTGTGCCATTTTTGTTGTTTTCTTTTGTAATTAGTTTACCTTCTGTTAGCTTTAACTTGTGCAACCTGCAAGTAGCCCGCCGGGCGGCATTTTTTTCCTTCCTCCTGCGGAGTCTTGCCGGTTTGGATACTAAACTAATCTTGCACTATTAAGTATGAGTAACAGAACTTGATTGAAAAAATAGGTGAGAATATCCTCCGGATTAACGTTTGGAGAACTGGAAACGACGACGGGCCTTTTTCTGACCGAACTTCTTGCGCTCGACCATGCGCGGATCGCGCATCAGCAGGCCTTCGGGTTTGAGTTTGGCACGGTACTCGGGGTTTACCTCGCACAGAGCGCGGGAAATACCCAGGCGGATAGCCTCTACCTGGCCGGTGATACCGCCGCCTTCGACCGTAGCTACTACGTCGAAAGTGCCTTTGGTGTCGGTCAGTTCGAAGGGCTGGTCGAGTTTGACGCGCAGCAGTTCCGTGGGAAAATATTCGGCTGCAGGGCGTTTGTTGACCGTGATTTCGCCTTTTCCTTCGGAAAGGAAAACTCGGGCTACGGAAGTCTTGCGACGCCCGATGGTGTGGATGGTTGCCATTTACTTGATGTCGTTAAGGTTGATTAATACGGGTTTTTGTGCCTGCTGCTGGTGTTCAGGGCCTTCGTAGATGAAGATGTTCTTCATCAGCGCAGCGCCCAGGCGGTTTTTGGGCAGCATGCCTTTCAGGGCAAAGCGCACCAGACGGGTAGCGTCTCTGTTCATCACCTCGCGGGCGGTGAGGGTGCGCTGTCCTCCCGGGTAACCGGTGTAACGGGTGTAAACCTTCCCGTCCATCTTTTTGCCCGTGAGAACAATCTTGCCGGCATTAATGATAACGACGTTGTCGCCACAGTCCATGTTGGGCGTATAGCACGTTTTGTACTTGCCCCGGGCTATGTTGGCAACCTTCGAAGCGAGACGTCCCAGGGCCTGGCCTTCTGCATCGACCAGAACCCACTTTTTGTCGGCTGCTTCTTTGTTTACCGAAACTGTTCTGTAACTCAGTGTGTTCATTACTTGTACTTAAATATGTTAAAATATACTCATATCCCCGCTTTTCGGGGAGTGCAAATTTACTATTATTTTTTCGATATATCCTAATTCCGGTGCGATTTTTTGCCTCCGGGCTATTTCAAGGCGGGAAACCTCGGGAGGAACCCCGAAAATGTTATTGGAACAGCCGCAGGATGTCGTTTCCAAAGGCCAGCACCATGATCAGGATCAGGATGACGAAGCCTACCATTTGTGCCCATTCGAGGACCTTTTCCGAAGGCTGCCTCCGGGTGATCATCTCGTAGAGGATAAAGACGGCGTGTCCTCCGTCCAAAGCCGGGATCGGCAGAATGTTGATCACCGCCAGCATGATGGACAGAAAGGCTGTCAGTTGCCAAAAAGCCGTCCAATCCCACACGGGCGGGAAGAGGCTGCCCATCGTGATGACGCTGCCCACGCTCTTGTACGCGCCGCTTTCGGGATTGACCAGTTTCTTGACCTGGGCCCAATAATTGGCGATCTTCTCGCCGGTAACGCCCACGCCCCGTCCCAGCGCCGCGAAAAATCCGTACTGTTTTTCCGTCACAGGGAGGATCTCCAGCCGGATCAGCGTTTGGGGGGAAAGGTCGTTGATGATGCCCAACTGACCCTGCGGCGATACCTTGGCGCCCAGGAACAGGGTGGTGTCGGCCCGGTGGACTTCCAGCAGGACGTTCCCCGAGGCGTGCGAGCGAAGGACCTCCTTCGCCTGATCGAAAAAGGGTACCGGCGTTCCCGATATCGACACGATGCGGTCGCCGGGACGCAGGCCGCAGTGAGCGTTGATCGACGAGTCGGGCACCGCAGCGACGATCATCGGTACGCGCGGGTAGTAAAAGTACGGGGAGTCGTAGTCCTTGAACGTGTCGATGAAATCCACGGGGATCGTCAGGGTGGTATCGCGTCCCTGGCGTTGCACGGTGAGTTGCGAGCCGAGCAGGATGGCTGAATACGTGTCGAAGAAATTCTCGTATTCCTTGCCGTCGACCGACACGATGCGGTCGCCGGGGCGCAGCCCGATGGTGGAGGCCAGCGTCGAATCCGTGATGGCGATCCCGTCTTTTACGTCGCGGGTGGCGATGTACGTCTCACCGTACTTGTAGGTCATCATCGAGTAGATGAACCAGGCCAACAGCACGTTCATCACCACGCCGGCCACGATGATGATCAGGCGTTGCCAGGCGGGTTTGGAGCGGTATTCCCAAGGTTGGGGTTCGCTCTTGAGTGCTTCGGTATCCATCGATTCGTCCACCATGCCGGCGATCTTGCAATAACCGCCCAGCGGCAGCCAGCCGATGCCGTATTCGGTTTCGCCGATTTTCTTCTTGAAGAGCGAAAAACGGGGGTTGAAAAAGATGTAGAACTTATCGACCCGTGCTCCGAAGGCTTTGGCGGCCAGGTAGTGGCCCAATTCGTGAATGGTCACCAGGATGGTGAGCGAGAGCAGCAGTTGAAGAATGCGTATCAGTATGTCCAAAACGAATGTATGTGGGTTGGTTGTGGTTTTGTCGTCCGCCGGGGCGGACGGCCCTTTCTTGGGCGAAGCCAAAGATACGGAAATCTTGCGTTATTCCTTTGGCGGGAAATACTCTATCCGTGTTAATTGTTGCAGGAACTCCAGCGAGCGGGGGCGTTGGAAACCTTCGATGTGCAGGGAAAAATACGTCATCAGGATGTGCCAGAGGTTCAGGTAGTCTTTTTCGTGGGCGAAGTCGGGGCTCTTTTCCGGGTCGCCCAAGGCAAAGAAGGGGGCGGCATGGGCCGGGGTGAGGTAGTAGTTGTGCAGCGGTTTTTCGGCCACGAATATGCCCGAGCGGAGGTCGAAGTATTTCCGGTCGGTCCCCTTCGGGTAGCCTGGGGCGAAACCGAGCAGGCGGGCGAGTTGGTAGGTGTACCGCAGGCAGAGGAAACGTTCCCCCTGGTGGCACAGCGAGCGGATGGTCTGGTAGAGCAGTTCGTAGAGGCGGGGACCGCTTTCCTGTTCCCGGGTGGTATGAGCGGTGAGCTCGCAGATGAACAGCAGTTGGGCCGAGCGGTAGGGGGACAGCCGCGAGATGTCGGCCGCAGCCGTGTCTGCGACCAGTTCTCGCACGGAGGGAAGAGCCGACCCGCGGGGATGTCCCACCACGAGCGATACGAAGTTCCCCGGTTGGGTTTCGGCGGTGAGTCCCCGGTTTTTCCCGGGAAGGATGACGGCAGTCTTTTCCGTCGGGGTGAGGATGTCCAGGATGACGCCCTTGGACAGGTACGGGATGCGGCGCAGGACGATGCCTTCGATCCGGTTCATCGTCCGGCCTGTTCGAGGCGCGAATCGATAAGGTCGAATACGCGCTGTTTGAGCGCTTCCTTGTCTTCGATGGTCATACCGGCGGTCTCGATCGGGTCGTCGATCACGGCGCGGATCACACCCGGATGGCCGTCCGGTTTTTCACTGGGGAACAGCCGGCAGTTGTCCAGAAAGGTAACCGGCAGGATGGGAATGCCGCAGTCGATGGCGATCACGAAAGCACCGTCCTTGAACGGTACCAGGCGTTTGGTGATGTGTTTGGATGTCCCTTCGGGGTAGATGCAGATGCTGCGCCCCCGGGCGATCTCGGCCTTGGCTTTGGGCAGTACGCTGCGGCGGGATTCCAGCGAAGTGCGGTCGACCAGGATGTTGGAGGCGCGGTAGATCATCCCGAACACCGGGATGCGTGCCAGGGATTCCTTGCCGATGAACATCATGGGCAGGGGAACGGCTACGTAGCTGAGCATGATGTCCAGGATGGAGGAGTGGTTGGCTACCACGACGTATTGCCGCTTGCGGTCGATCTTGCTGCGCCCTTTCACCCGGAAAAGGAATCCGGAGCAGAAGAGGATCAGCACGCTCCAGATGCGCGCCAGCACGGAGAAAAATCCGTAGAAGCGCGGCGTGGACACCGAGATGAACAGCGGAATGGCCAATATCAGGGTAACCAGGCTGGCTACCACAACGGCCCACAGTTTCCAGATCTTGCGCAGGATGTTTTGGATCAGTCGTATCATCGGACTTGGGATGCTTTTTTAAGGGATGTTTGGTGGAAAAGGAGGGGCGGGGTTCAATCCAGCCGGTGCATGAATTTTTCGGGATCGACTACCACGCGCGTGTGTTTGGCGCGGCCTATCAGGTCGTTCCGTTCGTTTTTCACTTCGATCTGGATGAAGATGCTGCTGCCTTCGTGCGCTTTCATTTCGGCGGTGGCGGTGAGGGTTTCGCCCACTTTTGATGCGCGCAGATGTTCGATGAATATTTCGGCACCTACGCTGGTTTCTCCTTCGGAGAGTTCGCCTTTTATCGCTTGAATGGCGGTGTTTTCCATCAGAGCCCCCAACGAAGGGGTAGAAAAAACCTCAAGAGAACCCGAGCCGATGGCTGCGGCGGTCTCTTGAGGCTGTACGGTGTGCTTTTGGGTGAATACCGACGGTTTTTTCATTTTTGCCTGTATTTTCGACAGGCAAATATAAGCAAAATATCGGTATTCCGTCCGTCAGAACCGGATGTCCACCCCGAGCATGAAGTTGGTTCCTGCCTGGGGGAAGTAGTAGGCGTCCGTGCCGTAAATGGCTCCGTTGGAGATGTACATCGCGTTAAAGACGTTGTTGAGCTGTCCGCGGACGGTGAAGGCCGGCAGATACCGGCTCTTGGGTACGTTGTAATTGATGGCCAGATCGCTCACGAAATATCCGTCGAGTTTCGACTCGGGGATGTTGTTGTTGCTCATGTACTGCTTGCCTACGTAGCGGCTGGAAAAGGCAACCGTCATAGCCTCCAGCGGACGGAAGGTCAGCAGGTTGTTGAAGAGGATGCCCGGCGAGTAGGAGATCTTGGTGTCCTTGCGGGTGCCGTCGGAGAGTTCGAGCCCCTTGATGACGTTGTCCGAGAAGGTGGCGTTCAGGCTCCAGGTAAACCATTTGACGGGGCGGTATTCGGCCTGGAGTTCGATACCCAGGCGGTAGCTCTTGTCCACGTTCATCTGAATGGCGTAACTGCCGTCGTTCAGTTCTCCGGTGGGCACGAGTTGGTCGAGGTAGTTCATGTAGTACACGTTAGCCGAAGCATCGAAACGGGAGGAGGTAAAGCCGTATCCCAGTTCGAAATCGTCGAGGTATTCGGGGCGCGGCGCTACCGGCGAGTCGGTAAAGTCGGCCCGGGTAGGTTCTTTCGAAGCGCGAGCATAGCTGGCATATACGCGGTGAGCGGCCGAAATCCGGTAGCTTACCCCGGCCTTGGGGTTGAAGAAGGAGTAGTCCCGGGTGATGTTTACCGGCACGTCTTCATCCTCCATGCCCCGCATCTTGAGGGTTACGTTGCGGTACTGCAGGTCGGCGTAGATCGAGAGGCCCTCCACCGGACGGTATTCGGCCTTGAGGAAGACATTGCCGTCGTTCTTGTCGGTGTGGTTGTCGTAGTAATGCTGGTCTTTCGGGGCATTGGGCGTGTACTGTGCCCAGATGACTTCGCCGTAGTGGTCGCCCTCGTAGCGGTTGTACGCTCCGGAGAGGGTGGCGGTGATCTTCTTGCGGTCGTAGGTAAGGCGGGCCGTAGCTCCGTAGAAGTGGTTGTAGAGCCACTTGCGGTTGATCAGGTCGCAGGTCTCGATCGTCTGGTCGCCCACGGTGATCGGGCCTATCTTGTAGCGGGCCATGTCGGCATCCTGCTTGTAGGATTCGTAGTATCCGCGCCCGAAGGTGTAGTGCAGGGTCATGCCGGCTTCAAAATCGCCCATGCGGCGATTGAAGATAGCCTGGAGGTGATCCTGCCAGTAGTTGTCCGTTTCGTCGTCGTAATAGCCGATGACTTTTTCCCAGTTCTCGTCGTAGATGGCGCCGCAGGAGTTGAAGCGCCGGTTGGTCTTCATCGTTTCGGCATCCACACCGTTCCAGGCTTGATACGTGGTCTGTTTTCCGCCGAAGCCCAGTACTTTGATGGTCGTCCGGTTGTCGTAGTATCCGCCCGAGAGGAAATACGAACTCATGTCCGAGGAAGCCCGGTCGATGTACCCGTCGGAGTAGGCGCGGGAGAAGCGTCCCGAGAGTTCGTAGTGATCGTTGAGCAGTCCCGAGGTGAAGGCTGCCGAAAATTTCTGTGCGCCGAACGAACCGACGTTGTAGCTCAGGTCTGCGCCGGCTTTGTCCGAGGGCAGGGAAGTGCGGATGTTCACGCTTCCGCCGAAGGCGGCCGCACCGTTGGTCGAGGTGCCGGCCCCGCGCTGGATCTGGATGTCGTTGGCCGAAGCGGCGATGTTGGGCAGGTTGACCCAAAAGACGGATTGCGACTCGGCGTCGTTGAGCGGTACGTCGTTGATGGTTACGTTCACCCGCGTGGCGTCACTGCCTCGGATGCGCATGTAGGAATATCCGTATCCTGTTCCGTCGTCCGAGGTGAAGACCAGCGAGGGAGTCCCGCCCAAGAGGAAGGGGATGTTCTGCCCGTAGTTGTTGCGTTGCAACTCTTCGGACGAGACGACCGTCTGGGCAAAGGGGTCTTCTTCGCCGGCTCGGGTGGCCGAAATGACGACTTCGTCCATGAGTACGACGTTTTCCTTGAGTTCAAAATTTTCGGTCTCGATGCCCGAAACGGTCAGAAAACGTTTTTCCGGTTGGTAAACCACGTGGGTGGCTTCTACCGAGGCATTGCCCGAGGGGATGTCCCGGAGTTGGTAATACCCGTCCATGTCGCTTTGGGTGGCACGTACGAGCGATTTTTGCCGCAGGGTGATGTTGGCGCCCGGGATGGGCTCTCCCTGCGAGTCGGTAACGCGGCCCTTTACCGTGTTTTGCGCCTGGAGCGCAGAGAAGGAAACTGTGGTGAGAAAAAGCGCCGAGAGTGCAGCGCGTCGAAAAACATAAGCCATTGCTTTAGCGTGTTTTTAAGTGAAACAAAAGCAAGGGCGTACCTTCGTGCGACCCGAAGGCCGACACGTGAACAATAAAAGTGAGAGGTCGAAAAATTTGTCCCTCCGCCGGCATTACCCGGTTCAGGTTCAAAGGGTATGATCTCAGCCGTTTATTGTGGCACCCCTAAATTGATCTATTTTATCGGTTTATGATTCCAGTTTCGGTACAGATGCCCCATTCGGATGGCATCCACGGCGCATTCCACGCCTTTGTTGCCCAGTCGGCCTCCGCTTCGTGCGCGGGATTGGTCGATGTGGTTGTCGGTCAGCACGCCGAAGATCACTGGCGGAAGGCCTTGTTCCCCGGCCCGTACGTTGAGCGATCCGATGCCTTGCGCTACGGCCGAACAGATGTATTCGAAATGCGGGGTTTCTCCCCGGATGACGCTTCCCAGCACGATCAGCGCGTCGTACTGCCCGGATGTTTGCAGGGCAGAGGCGGCGTAGATCAACTCGAAACTGCCGGGTACCTCCCAGCGGCGGATGTCTGCCTCGGCTACCCCCAGTTCGCACAGCGTTTCAAACGCTCCGCGGTACAGGTTTTCGGTGATCTCGCTGTTCCAGCCGGATACCGCAATGCCTATGCGCAGGCCGGCTCCGTGGGGAACCTTGGTGGGATCGTAAGCGGAAAGATCGGTCGTGGACACGCTCGGGAGGGTATCGGAAAGGAGAACGATTTACTTGAAATTCTTGGCCGCGCCGGCAGCGAATTCGATGTACTTGTCCACCGAGGCTGCCTGAGCCGATTCGGGATAGTTGTCCTTGATGGCGCGGAAGTGTTTCTCGGCTACCGAGTATTTCTTGAGGTAGATCGCCGTATTGCCGGCCTTCATCAGGTAGAAGGGAGCAGTGAAACTGTTGTCGCGTTTGGCGGCGGCTTTTTCGTAATACTTCAGCGCTTCTTCCGGACGGTCCAGTTGGGCGTAGCAGTCGCCGATCATTCCCAGAGCTTCGGCGGGCGTTACTTCATCCTTGCCGACGTATTTCTCCAGGTACGAGATGGCTTGTTCGTATTGTCCCAGCCGGTAATAGGCGGCACCGGCCAGGTATTTGGCTACGTTGCCGGCCTCGGTGGAGGAGTAGCGGTCGGCGATCTTGACCAGTCCGGGGTTGGCCGGAGTGCCGTCCAGCGCCAGGCGCAGCGAGTCCATTTCATAGGCTTGCTGGGCAAAGGTGAGCTCTTCGGTGGCTTCGGCCTGCGAAGGTTTGGCCACCCACGTGTGGTAGCCGTATCCGCCCAGTACCAATACGACCAGGATGAGGACGACGTAGGTCAGTTGTTTCTTGTATTTTTCGAGGAAGGTTTCGAAACGGCCGGCGCCTTTGTCCAAGCGGTGGACGATTTTTTCGGCGGCATCCGTTTTCTGGGTCTTCGTGCTCTTGGGTCTTTGATAGGTTGCCATATCGGTAGGCGAGTGTTAGGTTCTTTTTTTCTTTAACAGGTGCAAAAGTAATACAACTTTGCGAATTACGAAATATTTTTCGCCGGGAAAACAGCGGGTGGGGTTACAAGTCGTCCACGATGATCAGTTCGGGCTTTTCCCGGGTCTGTTCCTCGGTGATGGGGGTGATGTTTTCGGTGGTGATGTTCAGGATCTTGGTATCGCTCTTCAGGCCGATGTACAGCGAGGGTTCCTTTCCTCCGCTGGAAATGACGGCTTGTCCATGCGAATAGCTGTCGCCCCGGTAGAGGCTCTCCCCCCGGCGGACGAAACGGGAGGTCATGCGGAATTCGCCTTCGACTTTCTTCAGGCGGAATTTGTCGAACTCCCGGTCGCTGATGTTGAGAATGTTGAGGTAGGGAAGCGCCTGTTCGGGCAGCCTTTTTCCGAAGGGAATGTTCACATAGATGGCCATGATGGCCTCGGCACGGCGGATGCTGTACGTCTGGCTGTCCACGTACAGGACGAACTGTTGTCCCAGGCGGAACATTCCCAGAAAGCGAATGATCTCGAAGTATGTGACCACGATCTCATCGTTCATCTGTCCGAGGTATTCCCATTTGCTGTCCTTCTCGCGGAGGATCTTGCGGATCATGCCTTCGGAGACCGTCAGCCCGATGATGTTGACCGTAGGGTCGAGGTTGCGCAGGGTATCGACCTGCTGCATCCGTTGGTAGGCCTGTCGGTCGAAATACACTTTCGTCTTCAGGCGGCGGGTCATGTCTTTCTGGCGGTGCCCCGGGTCGTAGGTATCCACCAGGTTTTCCTGGTAGGCCAGGATCTTGTCCGAGGAGGAGAACGACGTATTGGTCTGCACGCGGTACACGGCCTCGATCTGGGCGAAGTCTTCCTCCATCCGGGCGCGGATGCGGTCCAGAATGTCGCCCACCTGTACCTTGTAGCGGCGTTTGGCTTTGGCCGAGACCACCGGGCCGGTCAGCTCGATGATGTTTTGCCGCAACAGCGCCTCGATGCGAACAGTATCGGGCGAAGGAGCGATCGGGTAGTACTGTGTGTGGTAGCCCACGAACGAGATTACGAGGGTATCGGGCAGCAACGTATCCTTTATCCGGAGGGTAAACGAACCGTCGCTCGCCCCTTGGGTGCCCTTGTCCGGATGGCCTTTCAGGTACACCGAGGCGTAAGGGACGCGTTGGGTCGAGTCCTGCACGAAGCCTTCCACGATGGTCTGTTGGGCCGAGAGGGGAGAGAAGGCCAGGCAAGCGGCGATCCACAGGGCGGCAGATATTCTCATCATCTTTTTCATTGCTGATCTTGTTTTATTACGAGGACTCGTCCGCTTCGTCCACATCGTCCGGGGTATCCGGATCGTCCTCGTCGAAAAGATCGATCCAGTCTTCGGTAAATTCTTCCATGTCCCGGCGGTCTTTTTTCGTCGGTCGGCCTTCGTGATAGGCATTTACATAGACGGTTCGGGAGAGGCGCATCCGTTCCATCCGTTCGATTTCCTCGGGCGGGGTGATGTTTTTCAGGTACAGCGGGACGAGTTTGGCGCCTACGCGGCTTTTGGGGAGGTCCAGTACCAGAAATTCGAAAAATACCTGATTGCGCCGCAGGCGGATTTTGTTGCCCGGATGGACCTCGCGGGCGGCTTTTACAACTGCCCCGTCCACCTGTACCTGGTTTTTCCGGCAGGCTTCCGCCGCCAGGGAGCGCGTTTTGAACAGGCGCACCTGCCAAAGGAATTTGTCGGCTCTCATCGTCGTTCGTTTTTTTCCATGCGGTGGCAAAGATACGGCGCGGCGGGCATTCGGGTGTCGGAGAACCGTCGGTTTCTCCCTTTTCGGGCCGCGATCGCCAGGTCGCACTTTGTCCACCTTAATTCAAAGGTAAGCAATTTCTCTGTGGAAGCGTTCTTAATGAAAAGATAAAAAGCAAAGAGTTCGCCGGCGGATAAAAAAAGCCGCACTCCCTTTCAGGAGCGCGGCCCTACTGCCGGGCAGAAAAGACCCTCACAACTTCTTGCGGCGGGACTGCGCGGCATACAAAGCCGACAACTCGTCGAACTCTTTGTGCAAGGCCGCTAATCTCTCCGGATCTTTTTCAATAGTGCAAGCCACACGTACATATGATATTCTAATCTTTATATCATGTATATTATATTTATAAATAATTCTTAATCCCGTCATAGTAATATCCTCCGATAAAATATCAAGTTCGTTGCTCCAAAACGCTCCACGTTGACTGTTTTCTGCCCTGTCCATTGCAGAATCTGCTTCTGTTAGAAAGCGTTCTATTTCCTCTTTAGAAACAGGTAATTTTTCCTCCTCCAGGATCCGATGAGCGGTATCGCATAAGAGAGTCAAGGCCGGTTCGAAATCGTTTGCATCGACCAGATCATCGACCTTTTTGTACAACGAAGTAAAAGCTATCATGGCGGGGTTGTTTTTCGTTCTTGTTTTCCGACGGGAAGCACGAAGTTTTTCCTCGTCGGGTCGGCAGGCGTATCCTTATCTTCTCCAAAGATAGGGATATTTTGCGTTTAAGGGTGGGCAAGTGAGGCCAAAGAGTTCGCCGGCGGATAAAAAAAGCCGCGCTCCCTTTCGGGAGCGCGGCGTTATGGATCGGGAGAGCCCGTCCGGAACTTATCGCAGGAAGCTCAGCAGTACGCCGGCTGCGATGGCCGAACCGATCACACCGGCTACGTTCGGAGCCATGGCGTGCATCAGCAGGTGGTTTTTGGGGTCCACCTTGAGGCCTTCCATTTCCGATACGCGGGCAGCCATCGGGACTGCCGAAACGCCTGCCGAACCGATCAGCGGGTTGATCTTGTTCCCGTCCTTGCTGAATACGTTCATCAGCTTGGCCAGCAACAGGCCGCCGGCCGTACCCATGGCGAACGCCACGACGCCCAGCACGAGGATCCCCAGCGTACGGAAGTTCAGGAACGCCTCGGCCGTAGCCGTAGCGCCGACCGTGAGGCCGAGGAAAATCACCACGATGTTCATCAGCTCGTTCTGCACCGTCTTGCTCAGACGGTCTACCACGCCGCACTCCTTCATCAGGTTACCCAGCATGAGGCAGCCGATCAGCGGCGCCGCACTCGGCAGCAGCAGCGAGATAATCACGGCGATGATCAGCGGAAAGAGGATGCGCTCCAGTTTCGACACCGGGCGCAGCGTACGCATTTTGATACCACGCTCCTTCTTGTTGGTCAGCGCGCGCATGATGGGCGGCTGGATCACCGGCACGAGCGCCATGTAGGAATAAGCCGCCACAGCGATCGGGCCCAGCAGTTCGGGGGCGAGCATCGAGGTGAGGTAGATGGCCGTCGGGCCGTCCGCACCGCCGATGATACCGATGGAACCGGCCTGGGCGGGCGTGAAGCCCAGGGCGTAAGCGCCGAGGAACGTCGCGAAGATGCCGATCTGCGCGGCGGCGCCGAGCAGGAAGCTCTTCGGGTTGGCGATCAGCGGGCCGAAATCGGTCATCGCCCCCACGCCGACGAAGATCAGGCAGGGGTAGATACCCAGTTTCACACCCAGGTAGAGGTAGTCGAGCAGTCCGGCGTTAGCCACGAAAATATCCCAGTGGACATGTCCGTCGGCGAAAAGCTCGGTATGGTACAGGTTCGCACCGGGCAGGTTGGTGAGCAGCATGCCGAAGGCGATGGTGAACAGCAACAGCGGTTCGAACTTGTGCCTGATAGCCAGGTAGAGCAGGAAGAATGCCACACAGATCATGGCGACGCTCCCCCAGCCCATCTCGGAGAAGAAACCCGCGATACCGGTCGAACCGGCGAAATTACGCAGGCTGTCCCATACGAAGTCAGCGTTCGAGGTTAGCATTGTCAGCATAGGGCTATTCGATAACGATCAGGTTATCGCCTTCCATAACCGTAGCGCCCTGCTGGATGCAGACCTCCTTGACTACACCGGCACGGTCGGCGTCGATATTGTTCTCCATCTTCATGGCTTCGAGCACGACGAGCGTCTGGCCCGAGGCCACCTTGTCGCCGACCTGCACCTTGACCGAGAGCACGGTGCCGGGCAGCGGGCATTTCACGGCGTAACCCGACGAGGGGGCCGAAGGGGCGATGCGGGGCGAAGGCGAAGCCGTCGCAGGGGTAATCATGGCACTGTTGGCTTCCTTGGGAGCGGGCACCACCTGGGGCCGCGATGCGGCAGAGGTCTTGGCGCCTTCGATCTCGACCTCGTAGGCCGTACCGTTGACGACGACGTGCGCCACCGTCGAGGCGTCGTTCACCTCGTCGATCTGCACGGTATAATTCTGTCCGTTGATTTTCAGTGAGTAATCTTTCATTGTTATTTAAGTTCTATTTCCTTTCGGGAAGCGGGGTTAAACCGTGAATTTTCGAATTCCAGGGCGAATAGGCACGCTTGATGCTCAGGATGGTCAGCACTTCGGACTCCCTGTCGTGCAGGGCGCTCCGGTAGAGCTTCAGGGCCGTGGCGATGGCCGCGATCTCCTCGTCGTGGATCTGCCCCGGAACTACCGCGGACTTATTGGCAGCGGCAGTCGCAGCGGCCTGGCGGCGCGTGAAGACATAGCCGAAGAGCTTCATCACCCACACCAGCAGAACCAGCACGAGGAACACGAGGCAGATACTGATGAGTGCCACCCACAGCATCTCCGACCAGCTCCAGTCTATTACCGATAATATTCTCATACTCATGCGATTCTATTACAACGGAATATTCGAATGCTTCTTCGCGGGGTTCTGCAGGCGCTTGGTTGCCAGCGACTGCAGCGCACGGATGATGCGGAAGCGCGTGTTGCGCGGTTCGATCACGTCGTCGATATAGCCGTAGCGAGCGGCGTTGTAGGGATTCGAGAACTTGTCGTTGTACTCCTTCTCCTTCTCGGCCACGAACCTGGCTTTCTCTTCGGGCGACTCGATCGCTGCGACCTCCTTGCCGTAGAGCACCTCGACGGCGCCGCTGGCGCCCATCACGGCGATCTCG